>SMVA01091292.1_pt1 | contig 18070 bp, 15 predicted proteins | sample 2456451 | NCBI WGS metagenome assembly SMVA01 (sample SAMN11095933, study PRJNA526329) | marine sediment metagenome | biome: Marine sediment; feature: Surficial sediment; material: Deep marine sediment; isolation source: Hadal surficial sediment | place: Pacific Ocean | collected 2014-05 | depth...
CAGGTTTTGTTCGAGTCATTTATCAAGATGATCGCATCCGCGATCGACGATAAGTCACCCTATACTGGAGGACACTGCCGGCGTATCCCGGTGTTGACGATGATGCTGGCAGAAGCCGCTCACGGAACCAATAGCGGCCCCCTCAAGGATTTCAAGATTACCGATAAGGATAGATACGAGCTGGAAACCGCGGCCTGGCTACACGATTGCGGCAAGGTAGTCACGCCCGAGTATGTCATGGATAAGTCCACCAAACTGGAGACCATATACGATCGCATTCACACCATCGAAACCCGTTACGAGGTATTGTTTCGAGAGGCCGAAATCGAGTACTACAAGGCCCTGCTGGAAAATAACGATACCCAGCAGGGCAGTGCGACTCCGCAGGCTATATTTAAATCGACCTGCCGACAGTATCGAGATGATCTCGAATTTTTGCGAAATGCAAACATCGGTGGTGAGTCCATGAGCGAGGAAGATATAAACCGGGTGGAGGAGCTGGCCAAACTGGAATGGACCGACATGAATGGTGATCGCCGCTCGTTACTCAACGAAGATGAAGTAACAAATCTCAGTATCAAACGCGGCACGCTCAACCACGAAGAACGCGAGATAATCAATAACCATATCGTCGCAACCATAAAAATGCTCGAATCGCTACCTTTCCCCAAAAATTTGCAAAACGTCCCCGAGTACGCCGGTGGGCACCACGAGAAAATGGATGGCAGTGGCTATCCGCGAGGATTGCGGCGAGATGAAATGTCGATACAGGCGCGGATTATGGCGGTGGCTGATATTTTTGAAGCCCTTACCGCGAGCGATCGCCCTTATAAGCAGGGTAAAAAGTTATCCGAATGTTTGAAAATTATGGGCCTCATGAAAAAGGATCAGCATATCGATCCGGATATATTCGACATATTTATCGAACGTCGAGTGTATCTGCAATATGCGGAAGAGTTTCTCGATCCGGAGCAGATCGATGAAATTGACGAGGCCAGTATTTCCAGCTACCTCGAAAAAGTCGTGCTGTAACCCGCCCTGAAGCGATTATTGGGATTCCAGGTCATCCGGTTCGGCCGTATCGACGCCATCTCTTAACACGTAAGTCTCGATATCTTTTTCGTTCAGCAAAAACGAAGCGGCGGAGCTACGGCGTCCGGTGTCACAGTAGATGATATATTTCTTTTTCGGGTCCAGGGAATTCGCCTTCATGCGCAGGAATATCAATGGAATATTGATGCTCCCCTTGAGGCGCCTGGCCTTGTGTTCCGCAGGCAAACGCACATCGAACCACACGGCGCCATCGGCTACCATTTTCCTGGCCTCGTCATATTCAACCCAGTTGAGCAAGGGTTCGTTAAGCAGGGAATTAAAGTCTGCCTTGTTGAGACGCATCAAATGCCCATCATTTAGCATGGTAACGGTTGCATTTCGTTTCGCGTCCGAGATCAGCGCCTCTTCGCCAAAACTGTCGCCAACTGACAGCGTGGCCAGTTTTACACCGCTCGGATTTGCCGGCGTCGACCGGGTAACCAGGCATCGGCCCTCTTTGATAATGTAAAAATAATCACCTTCGTCGTCTTGTTTGATAATCTTGGCGCCGGATTTGAAGGTGACCGATTCCATGCGCATGAACATGGCCTGGATATTGGCGGGCGGGATTCGATGAAATGCCCGGGTTTGCAGGATGCGGCCCATCCAGTCGGTTTCGTCTTCATCTTCGTTGATATCTTCTACCGCATAGCTGCCACTTTGATCCCAGGTCAGCATGATATCGAGCATGTCGCTATTGATTCTTATTATTACCGCGGCCGATCTGGCACGAACCGAGAATTGGCGCGGGAAGCCGTGGGCCAGGGGTTGCAGCCCCTCTTCTGTTCCAGCCTTGATCACTTTGATGACTTTCTTGTCCTGGACGAGCTCAGCTTCTCCTCTGATCACGTAAACATGGCATTTATCCATGTCACCCTTCTTGAAAAAATAATGGCCGGGTTTAATAATTTCAGCTTTAATTTTCTTGATTAAATCATGAGCATTTTCAGGATTGAGAGAATTGATCGGGGAAAAAGATCTTATCTGTTTGGGATCAATTTCTATACTCATATTTTATTTCTACGGGTGCCGTGGCGGGTGTTAACTATCAGCGTAGTTTGGCTGTTGGTACTCTAGAATGCAACTCTTGTGGGTAAATTGTCGAAGCAGCTCACAGACTCAACTGCTTCGTCGTGCTGTTAACCAGACTGGCGGGTAATATCGACATACAGTTTCAGTTTCTGACCCGGCTGCAGATATTTGCCAACCTGGTTCCAGCGTTTGATGTCGGCTACGCGAATGTTAAACCGGTTTGCTATTCGGTGTAACGAGTCGCCTTTGCGCACCGTATACCTGAGCGCATGCAAAGTCTGGTCCTGGCGAATCAGATTGAAACTCACCGGTTGTACCAGGCTTGCGCTGGTCCAGACTACCAGCTTCTGGCCCACCCTCAGGGTATCTATGGGAGCCATACCATTCCATTTGGCCAGGGACCGGGTGGTAACGCCATAGTTTCGGGAAATACTCCAGAGACTCTGCCCGGATCTGACGATGTGAATTTTTTTGCTACCCGAGCGAGTGGTATTCTGTATTTTCGCTATACGTGAATTTTGACTGAGGGTATAACTGCTTAGTGATTTGGTTGCGGTTGGCACCATCAGATATTTGCCGGCACGAATCTGGGTTCCACGAATATTATTCACTTCTTTGATCAGTGACATGGTGGTGCGATACCTGCGCGAAATCTGGCTAAGCGTGTCCCCATTTTTAATCTTGTGCCTGACCCAGTTGATGCGTTTGTTTTGCGGAATCCGGGCGATATCAATTTTGAACTGTTCGGCCTTGTCACGTGGTAGCAGCAAGCGATGTGGGCCATTGGGTGGCGTTGCCCAGCGATTAAATGCCGGATTGAGTTGATAAAGTTCGTTGACGGTAATCCCGGCTATCTCGGCCGCCAGGGCAAGGTCGATCTGCCCATCCAGCTCGACAATTGCATAACTGACCTGGTTTCCAACTGGCACCAGGTCGAGCTGATATTTTTCCGGGTGGGCAAACAATTCCTTAAGGGCAAACATTTTGGGCACATATGATCGGGTTTCATTGCGAATTTTAGTCAGGTGCCAGAAGTCCGTTTGGCGATTTCGTTTCTTGTTGTAACGGATCGCGCTGCGAATTTTCCCGGGCCCGGCGTTATAAGCCGCCAGCGCCAGTTCCCAGTCGCCATCAAACTGACGCGACAGGCTATCCAGGTAGTGAATCGCGGCCCGTGTCGATTCGACAATATCGCGGCGTCCGTCATACCACCAGTTCTGCTTGAGGCCGAGAAAACGACCGGTGGAAGGAATGATCTGCCACATACCCGAGGCCCGTCCATGCGAATAGGCGAAAGCCTGGTATGCCGATTCAACGATCGGCAACAGGGCGAGCTCGCTGGGTAAATTGCGTCTTTCCAGTTCGTCGAGCACAAATGGCAGTATCGGGCGCGCCCGTTCCATCACCCGTTGCAGATATCCGCGATGGTCCAGATACCAGTTTAGTTGGGCGGTAACCCGCCTGTTGCTAACCGGGGTAAGTTGCATAGCCTGTTGCAGGCGATACCAGGCGTTGGAGCGATTTCGAATTTTGGTGAGCTCTTTTTCTATTGCGGCTACCACCAGGGCTTCTTCGATTTGTTGTTTACGAAATGCAATTTCGGCCTGCTCGACCTGAACTTTCATGTCCAGCTTTAGCGAAATCCTGGCAATTTCCTGCAACAGTAAAATATCGCCTGGATCTATCGTATTGACCGTCCATAGCGAAGGCCTGGTTGCCAGCAGCGTGAATTCTTCAAAATTCTGATGCTGGCGTTCAGTGTCAGAAATCGCTATTTGATCTGCTTGCCGGGTAACCGCCGGCGCAGCCTCGGCTTCGGTTTTGAACGAGGCGCCAAAGTTACTGCAACCCGCCAAAGCTAACGCGATGGTCAAAATTTGCAGGGTTTTACCGGTCAGAAAAAAAGATTTTTGCCTTATTATCATTAGTATCACTTGAGTTAAGTGGCTAAAATGTCGCCAATTGTAATATCCGGTCAATAACTTTCAAATGCGACTTTGGCGACAAACTACTGAAAGCAAAGACAATGCTAGTATAGATGATTGGTATCAAAGTGATACCGGGAAGTATTTATTTTGTGAACTACAGGACAAGTTGGGTCCTGTGCTGGCCACCACCTTTGGATACTACTCCCTGCAAATCGGTTGTACCGGGCTGGCAAAACCAATCCAGGACAACTGTAGGATCAAGCATCAGTTTACGCTCGATCTGCCGCCTTCGAGGGCCGATGTTCGCGCGCATGCCGCATTGTTGCCAGTTGCCTCCGACAGTGTCGATCTGGTCATTCTTATGCACCATTTATCCAACACGGTCGAACCCCATGCGATATTACGCGAAGCATTCAGAGTGTTGATCCCCGAGGGCAAGTTGATCATCATTGATTTCAATCCGGTGTCACTGTGGGGGTTGCGCCATTTTTTCCAGTCGTGGCTGGAACAAGTGCCCTGGAACGGGCATTATTACACCGCGGGCCGGCTCAACGACTGGATGCACCTGCTCGGATTCGACCTGAACAAACATTATCGACTGGGATATATGCCGCCGATACGGCAAGCCTCTATTACCAGCCATCCAGGCTGGTTCGAAAAAGGTATGAAAAATTGGCTGCCCCTGTTCGGGGCTCTGAATTTACTGGTTTACAGTAAAAATATCTCACCCATGACACCGGTGCGGCATCGATGGGTAACGCGCAAAATTTTACCGCGCAAGATAGGTCGTCCAAGTGTCGGGCGAGGTATGAAAATATGACTGGCAGCCCGCATTTCTCACCACCGTTCGCCGTCGCAGTAGATAGGGTGGTGAGAAATGCGGGCTAGGGTAGTGATGTTCACCGACGGTGCCTGCCGTGGTAATCCGGGACCCGGTGGCTGGGGGGTTGCCCTGAGCTACCGGGAAAAGTTTAAAACCCTGCAGGGCTATGAGCCTGAGACGACCAATAATCGTATGGAACTGACCGCGGTTATCGAGGGCTTGCGCGCCCTCAAGCGATCCTGCGCTGTCGAGGTAACCACGGATTCGAAGTATGTGTTGCAGGGAATCAATGAATGGATGCATCACTGGAAACGCAACGGCTGGAAGACGGCGGCTAAAAAGCCGGTTAAAAACGTCGATCTGTGGAAGCAACTGGACCAGGAAGTGAAGCGACACAGCATAAACTGGCAATGGGTTAAGGGGCATTCCGGTGTCGAGGGAAACGAACTGGCCGATCAATTGGCCAACCAGGCTATCGATGCGGAAATAAAATCATGAGACAAATTGTTCTGGATACCGAAACCACCGGCCTCGAGGTCAGGCTCGACCATCGTATTATAGAAATTGGTTGTGTCGAACTGATAAACCGTCGCGTCACCGACAACCACTGGCACTTTTATATTAACCCGGAGCGGGAAATCGATAGTGGTGCGTTCGATGTGCATGGTATCAGTCGAGAATTTTTGCAGGACAAGCACCGTTTTTCCGAGATTGCAGATGATTTCCTCGACTATATCGATGGCGCCGAACTGATCATCCATAACGCGCCCTTCGATGTTGGTTTTCTCAACTACGAGTTGGGCTTGCTCGGAAATTCCGACCAGCTTGTAGAGGAGCGCTGCAGTATTCTGGACACGCTGTTGATGGCGCGCCAGAAGCATCCCGGGCAAAAGAATAACCTCGATGCATTGTGTAAGCGTTACCAGATAGACAATAGCCACCGTAGTGTGCATGGAGCCCTGCTCGATGCTCGTATCCTCGCCGACGTTTACCTGGCAATGACGGGTGGGCAGACCAGTCTCGGGCTGGATATGTCGAAACCCGGGGACCCGGATGAGCGGGAATTAGTGGTCCAGCGTTCCCGGTCCCAGCAGCCGTTGCCGGTCTGGCAGGTAGATTCAGCCGCGCAACAGGCCAATAGCGATTATATCGAGTTTCTCGCGAGCCAGTGCGAAGAGCCCGCCTGGAAATAAAGGCTACTACTAAAAACCACCTTATTTCTGCGATTGCGGCGTCACCAATTTTTGCGCCTGCACGCACCAATACAACGCCGCTTTTAGAGGCGTCCCTGGATATTTAAATGATTCGGTACCGGTAACAGGCAGAACATACGAACAGGTCGCTATCTGTAGCAAGTATTGCCGGGCTGCCGGTAAATGACGTCTCAGGCGGATTTCAGAATTCTGGCCTTATCGCGCTTCCAGTCCCGGTCTTTTTCGGTGGCGCGCTTGTCGTGTTGTTTTTTACCCCTGGCGATGCCCAGTTTCAACTTGGCCCGGCCCCGGCTCCAGTAGGCCGATAATGCCACCAGGGTATACCCCTTGCGTTCCACCAGGCCGAGTATGCGATCAATTTCCCTGCGGTGGGCGAGTAGCTTACGGTGTCGAGTGGCATTTGGATTGATATGGGTCGATGCGGTATTTAGCGGGCTGATATGGGCGCCGGTCAGCCAGATCTCACCATTTTTGATCATCACGTAACTTTCCTTTAATTGCAGGTTGTTGTCGCGCAGGCTCTTTACTTCCCAACCTTCCAGTACCATACCGACCTCGATTTCATCCTCGATAAAGTAGTTATGGCGCGCCACTCGATTAAGCGCGATGTTGTTTTTACCGGATGGTGATTTTTTCTTGCTCATGGAGAGTGGTTCGCTACAGCAGGCGCGGACTATTCTCGGTTTTAACCTTGAATTTAACAAGCAAAACCTTGTCCCAGGGGGCAGAAAAATCAGTATTGCCGGCTTTGCATGGATGACTTACGAAAGCGTTCGCTATACACTCTCGCTCTTGCAATGGTGACCTGCTTCGGTCCCTTCGTGACAATTATCTGTAAATCCCGCCAGGCCCGGAAGGGAGCAACGGTAGCAGGGACATTGGGTGCGGAGGTGTGCTGATTCAGGTCGCCGCCAGTTTCCAGCCATGGTTAAATGTTCACAGCCACTATCAGCTTCGCATGAGTTATCAAGTATTAGCGCGTAAATGGCGCCCCACCAATTTCAGGCAAATGGTCGGACAGGAGCATGTGCTGCAGGCGTTGGTCAATGCGCTCGATAGCGGCAGGCTGCATCATGCTTACCTGTTTAGTGGCACCCGCGGCGTCGGCAAGACCACCATCGCGCGTATTTTCGCAAAATCACTCAATTGCGAAAAGGGCATTACCTCGGAGCCCTGCGGGGAATGCTCATCCTGTGTCGAAATCGACGAAGGGCGCAGCGTCGATCTGATAGAAATCGATGCCGCCTCCCGCACCGGCGTAGAAGACATGCGTGAACTACTCGACAATGTGCAATATGCGCCAACCCGCGGGCGCTTTAAGGTTTACCTGATTGACGAAGTGCACATGCTTTCCAAACATAGCTTCAACGCGCTCCTCAAGACCCTGGAAGAACCACCACCGCATGTCAAATTTTTACTGGCGACCACCGATCCGCAAAAGATACTAGTCACGGTGTTATCCCGCTGCCTGCAATTTAATCTGAAGCGCATGTCCAGGTCCCAGATCGTGTCCCATTTGCAATACCTGACTGAACAGGAAAAGGTTGAAGCCGAGCCAGCAGCGCTAACCCAACTTGCCGCCGCTGCCGATGGCAGCATGCGAGATGCCCTGAGCCTGCTGGATCAGGCGATCGCCTACGGTGGCGGCGCGGTATCGCAAAGCGCGGTTGAATCGATGCTCGGCTCGATTTCCCGGGATTATCTGATCAAGCTATTCGATGCGCTAATGCAACAGGATGTGGTGATGTTACTGCGTGAGACACGCGCGATTATCGATAATAGTCCGGATTTTCAGAGAGTGTGTGCCGAGATGATCGCCATGATGCAGTCTACCGCGCTATTTAAAAGTGATCCGAGCCTGGCGACTGAAGATGAACTCGACGCGGAAATGCTGCAAAAATACAGCTCGAAATGGTCGGCGGAAGAGATACAGCTTTATTACCAGATACTGTTGCAGGGGCGCCAGGATTTGTTGATTTGCCCCGATGAAGCGGCTGGATTCGAGATGTTGATGTTGCGCTTGTTGGCATTTTCACCTGCAAGCGGACAGATGCAGGAACAGTCGGAGATAAAAAAAAAGCCGGTAGCCCGGGTCCCCGATGAGCCCCGACAACAGTCTCGAGAGGAACCTCGGCAACAGCCACCGCCCGAGTCTGAACAAAGTCCACAGCCGCAACCCCGGCAAGCGACAGTTGCCGCTGCGGTTGAATCTAAAGATGAAGCGACGATCGACTGGCCATCGCTTGCCTATAATCTCGGCCTGGATGGCCTGGCACAGGAAATTGTCGCCAATAGCGTGCTCGAATCTTTCCATCAGCGGCGTTTGAAACTGAAGCTTTCACCGGAGATCTATGGCCTGGTCAACGCTTCTATCGAAAGCGAAATAAGCGAGGCTTTAAAACAGAGACTTGGGGTATCATTAAATCTTGAATTGATATCGATGCAGGCACTGGAACAGGAAACACCCCAGCAGGCCAGAATCGAACAACAGCAGCAGGAACGCCTCGAGGCGATCGAGGCGATAAAGCAGGAAAGCCTGTATAAAAAGTTGCACCATGCGTTTAGCGCTGAGCTCGATGAAGCAAGCGTGCGTAAAATCGAAAACTGAGTTAAGAGGAATGGTCATGAAAGGCGCTCTCGGCGACATGATGAAAAAAGCCCAGGAAATGCAGGAAAACCTGCAAAAAACCCAACGTGAACTGGCAAACAAGGAAGTCACCGGAGAATCTGGTGGCGGTATGGTCACGGTACTCATGCGTGGCACGCATGAAGTCAACCGGGTCAGTATAGATCCCAGTCTGATCGATGAAGACAAGGAAATGCTGGAAGACCTGGTCGCTGCGGCGATAAACGATGCCGTGCACAAGGTAGAAAAATCGAATCAGCAGGCAATGCAGGAAATGACCTCGGGATTAAATTTACCACCTGGTTTTAAAATGCCTTTTTAAATCATGTCGTCCCCGAGTCTAGATGAATTAATCACCGCCTTGAAATGCCTGCCGGGAGTCGGACAAAAGTCGGCGCAACGTATGGCCATGCATTTACTCGAGCGGGATCGACAGGGTGCAAGTTGCCTGGCCAGTGCCATGACAGCCGCGCTGGAGACAGTAAGGCATTGCCGGCAATGTCGAAATTTCTCTGATGCCGATATCTGTGATATCTGCGCGCAGGACACTCGCGACCAGAGCATCCTCTGCGTGGTGGAAACCCCGGCGGACGTGCTCGCCATTGAATCCTCGGCAGCATTTCAGGGGCGCTATTTTGTGCTGCTTGGACGACTCTCACCATTGGATGGCTATGGTCCGCAACAGCTAGGCCTGGATGATCTCGAACAGCAGTTGAAACAGACCCGGATAAAGGAAATTATCCTGGCCACCAGTGCCACCGTGGAAGGTGACATCACCGCTCGCTTCGTTGCCGATATTGCCGCTAAATACGAGGTATCCAGCACTCGCCTGGCGCGAGGCATTCCCGCGGGCGGCGAGCTTGAATTTGTCGACAGTGTCACCCTGTCGAAAGCCTTGTCAGGCCGTCAACAGTTCGAATAAAAACGCCACCTATGAGGAGGGCATATGCCCGATACAATTTTTACCAAAATTATTGCCGGCGAGATACCAGCGGATATCGTTTACGAAGACGACGAGGTAATGGCCTTTCGTGATATTAACCCGCAGGCGCCGGTACACGTGCTGATTATACCCAAGATAAACATAGCGACGGTCAACGATATACAGCCGGATCAGGCCGAATTGATCGGTAAACTGGTGCTGGCCGCGCAGAAAATCGCCGCCGATGAAGGTATCGCGGAAGATGGATTTCGGCTGGTGATTAATTGTAACAAACATGGCTGTCAGGTCGTTTTTCATCTGCATATGCATTTGCTGGGCGGCAAGCAGCTACGCGGTCTTGCGGGTTAGCCCGCATATTGCATGAAGGCGGCGCACTAAGTTGCCTAAGGGTTCGATTTACCCGGTTTTCTGCAGCAGTTTCAGATAATTCTGGTAACGGTCCGGGGACATACTACCCTCGGCAAGGGCCGCGATGACAGCGCATTTCGGTTCGTTGAGATGCACACAGTTATGAAATCGACAGTGTTCCGCCAGTGCGTGAATTTCTCGAAAACCGTGACTCAGGGGCAAGCCGGATTCGATCAACGGATTGAATCCGCGCACGCCCGGAGTATCGATCAGTGAACCGCCCCCGGGGAGATGGTAGAGGCGGCTGGTCCTGGTGGTATGGCGACCTTCTTCGTTAGCGCTGGAAATGCTCGCGATCTTGATCGTTAGCTGTGGTAGCAACCAGTTTATAATCGATGATTTACCAACGCCCGATACACCGCTGAACACAGAAACGTTATTCGTCAGCAGCTTTTTTAGTTGATCCATACCCTGGCCGGTATTGACGCTGGTTTCGACGATCTGGTACCCCAGCGGTTGATATATTTCAGCGATTCTGAATCGATCCGCTTCGCCGACCTCGAGATCGATCTTGTTGAACAGGATGACCGCTTTCATATCCTGATGCTCGGCCGATAGCAAATACTGGTCGAGCAGAAATAAATTGGGCTCCGGAGTCACTGCGAGGCAGACAAACAACTGGCTAATATTGGCAGCCAGCGCGCGAACCTGACCAAAGCCATCGACACGCCGTAACAGATTGTCCCGCGGTAGAATTGCAATCACGCGATTCTCCTGCCGGGGGGTGGTTTCGATGGTGATTCGATCCCCGCAAACAAGACTGCCGAGATTGGATTTAATCATGCAGGTAATGACATCCGACGATTCAAGCTCGGCCAGAACCTGTCCTCCCTGATGGGAGATTACCAGTCCCTGCTGATAGTCTCCGCTCTCCGATACGGCCTGTTGTGCGCTCCGGATGCGTTTCTTCTGTTGCTGGCTAAGTCTGCGCTTTGCCACGAATTATCCTATTCACCAGGGTGGCTTATCGATATATCGATTTTTGCGGCGCAAATAAAGGCGACGGCACTGGCAGATGCGACGCTTTGATGGCCATTTTTAAATGCGAATAGTCTGCTCAGAGTCCGACTTTCAAGCGCCAGCAACCCCTCGTCAGCGAACTCGGAACAGTATTGTTGACAGCTGTCTTCCAGCAGAAGATCGACCTCCTGCCGACAGCAGCCTGGTGCAAGACTTGCCACTATGACCCTATCCCGAGCCGTTGGCCGCAATGCTTTTCAAATTTTCGATACGAATTGAGGCTGGTGGGTGGGAATCATAGAACATCGAATGAATGGGATCCGGGGTCAGGGTGCTGGCATTGTCACGGTAAAGACTGACCAGGGCTGAAATGAGTGCCTTGTAGTCGCTGTTGGAATGAGCAAATTCGTCCGCCTCGAATTCATGCTTGCGTGACAGGGCTGAAAATAACGGACTGACGAAATAGGTAAACACCGGCATTATCATCATGAACAACAGCAACGCGGTATGGGTAGAAGCCAGTTCCACTCCCAGGGAGCTGTAAAACCAGTCGGAACGCATCAACCAGGCGAGCAGGGCGAACCCGCCCAGTGATATCACACTGGATAATAACAGGGATTTCTTGATGTGATGTCGCTTGAAATGTCCGAGTTCATGCGCCAGCACGGCCTCGATCTCATCTTCGGATAAAGATTCGAGCAACGTGTCATAGAACACGATGCGCTTGTTTTTCCCGAAACCGGTGAAATAAGCGTTGCCGTGGGAAGAGCGACGCGAACCGTCGATAACATAGACACCCTCGCTATGAAACCCGCAGCGTTGTAACAGCTTGTCGATACGGGCTCTCAGGGACTCGTCCTGTAATGCGCTGAACTTGTTAAACAGCGGCGCGATGAAGGTCGGGTACGCCCAGATCATGATCAGGGTAAAGCTCATCCATAACAACCAGGCATATACCCACCAGTTGTCGCCCGCCTGGTTCATCAGCCAGAGAATAGCCGCTAACAGCGGGACCCCGAGTGCCAGCATTAAACAGGTCGTCTTGACCAGGTCGAGGACCCAGGTTTTCAGACTGGTCTGGTTAAAGCCGAAGCGTTCCTCGATGACGAAGGTATGGTACAGGGAAAAAGGAAGATTCAGGAATGACGATGCAAAGGTCAGGGTCACGATTACCGCAATGCCGTTCAACAGGGGCGTCAATTGATAAATGGCCCACTGCGAATCGATGGCATTGATGCCGCCGCCGATAGTCCAGATCAGTAACCACAATGTCTCCCAGGCCAGGGTTAAGCGGCCGAGGCGCAAATTGACACAGGAATAGTCGGCCGCCTTTTGATGGTCTTCGAGTGAAATCTTGTCAGCAAAAGCTTCGGGGACCTGCCCGAAATGCGCGCCTATGTGGTTGATTTGACGCTGGCCTAGCCAGAGTCGTACCAGCACCGTAGCGGCAACAAAGCCGAGAAACAACAGGGTAAAAAATTGCATGAATGAACCAGCCAGTAAAAACTTGCTATAGTGTAACCCACCTTAAATGTTAAAACAGCGCGGGGTGCGCAATGGTGGTAGATCGCAATAACCTGATCTGGGTTGACCTGGAAATGACAGGCCTGGAGACGCAACAGGATCAGATTATCGAGATAGCCACCGTGGTTACCGATAGTGACCTCGTTATTCTCGCGCAGGGGCCGGTAATCGCAATCCAACAGCCCCTGAATATCATGAACTCAATGGATAGCTGGAATACCAGTCACCACCGCGATTCGGGTCTTAGCCAACGCGTCAGCGAGAGCAGGCATCGCATGTCGGATGCCGAGCAGGAGACGCTGGCATTCCTGCGACAGTATCTACCCTCCGGCCAATCCCCCATGTGCGGCAACAGTATTTGTCAGGACCGGCGTTTTATGGCCCGCTTAATGCCCGAACTGGAAGGTTTTTTCCATTACCGCAACCTCGATGTCAGTACCCTGAAGGAACTGGCAATTCGCTGGAAACCCCAGGTGGCTGCTGGTTTTGTTAAAAAAGGAGCGCATCTGGCCCTGGACGATATTCTGGAATCGATCGACGAGATGAAATACTACCGCGAGCATTTCATTCTGATTTAGTCGCAATGGTCAAACCAATGTGGTCGTCCCGGGTTTGCCCGATCGCCGACCCGACAGTGACCACAGGATTTGATTCCTGACCAGGGTAAGGCAGGTGTCAGCAATCGACGCAGGACCTATGCCATTGTTTTTTTGAGAAATCCTCCGGAATGCTGTAAATTTACTACACTCATGACTGCTGCTCGTAAATGTGGAATACCAGGCAATTTCATGGGTCTCAGCGGTGACAAATGAGGTTCTTGTCGCGAGCCATGCGAATGGAAAAATTTCCGATATTTCATGGATTTAATACCACTATCTCTCGAATGGGATTGATTTTTCGATAGATTTCGGCCATTATTAGGGGTTATTGGCGACACTAGAATAATTTAGCCAAGTATCTGATTATACTCACAAACTTTAGGGAACCGTCTTGATAAAACAGCGCACATTAAAAAATGTAATACGCGCCATGGGTGTAGGTCTGCATACCGGAAAAAAGGTATATTTAATATTACGTCCCGCACCGATCGACTCCGGTATTCGGTTTCGTCGGATAGATCTGGAAACACCAGTGGAGATCCTGGCTCGTCCGAACAAGGTGGGCGATACCAGTCTGTCCACCACCCTGGTGGAAAATGGTGTGCGTATATCTACCGTGGAGCACTTGCTGTCCGCGATTGCAGGCCTGGGCATAGATAACGCCTATATCGACCTCACTGCCGACGAGGTACCGATTATGGATGGTAGTTCGGGCCCGTTCGTATTCCTGATTCAATCGGCTGGCATAGTAGAACAAAACAAGGCCAAGAAATTTATCAAGATTAAGAAAACCGTACGTGTCGAAGATGGCGACAAATGGGTCGAATTCAAACCTTTTAATGGCTTCAAGGTAAGCTTCGAAATCGATTTTGATCACCCCCTGTTCACCAAGGAAAGACAAATCTGTCACATCAACTTTTCCACCACTTCCTTCGTAAAGGAAGTGAGCCGTGCCCGTACCTTCGGCTTTCAGAAAGACATCGAATACCTGCGAGCCAATAACCTGGCCCTGGGTGGTAGCCAGGACAATGCCATCGTGCTCGATGATTATCGGGTTCTCAACGAAGACGGGTTGCGCTATGACAACGAATTTGTGAAACACAAAATACTCGATTCCATTGGCGATCTTTACCTGCTCGGGCATAGCCTGATTGGTGCTTTTTCCGGATACAAGTCGGGCCATGCGTTGAATAATCGCTTGCTGTTGGCATTGCTGGCCGATGAGGACGCCTGGGAAGAGGTCACCTTCGATGATGCGTCTACGGCGCCAATTTCATATGCTCAACCCGTAGAAGCCACCGTTTAGATCGGTATGAATATACTTTTCCTATCATCGAACAAAGGCAAGATCTGCGGCCTGCATCTGACGACGATGGTCTGTGTGTTAGCCGTTATGATGGGCGCTTCGGCCTATTTCGGATATACCCTGAACCCCGGGCAGGATGACCAGGCCCTGATAGACGAATGGCGGGCAGACGTGCATCGCAAGCAATTGCAGTTGAGCCATATCCGCGAAGAATCCGATGCCAGTATCGATGCCCTGTCCTCGCGCCTGGGCCTGTTGCAAGCGCATGTTATGCGCCTGAATGCGCTGGGGCGGAAGCTGATGCACATGGCGCGTATCGACAAGGGTGAGTTTGATTTCGATAGTACCCCGGCACTGGGTGGTCCGGAAATGGTAGCCAACATAGGGCTCGAGCCGGATGAACTTTCCCGGGCAATCGAGCAACTGGGTTTCGAGCTTGAAAGCCGGGAGAACCAGCTAGCGGTACTTGAAAGCCTGGTGCTGGATGAAAACCTGCAAAAGGAAGTTCAGCCCAGCGGTCGTCCGATATCCAAGGGCTGGCTATCCTCGTATTTCGGCATGCGTATGCACCCGATTACCGGTCGTCGCGAAATGCACAAGGGCATCGATTTTGCCGGGGAGATGGGCGGCCCGGTAATTGCGGTGGCCAAGGGCGTGGTTACCTACGCGGGTAAACGCTACAACTACGGCCAACTGGTTGAGATCGCACATGGCAATGGCTATGTCACCCGCTACGCGCATAATTCCAAAATTCTGGTTTCGGTCGGCAATACAGTAGCAAAAGGATTTCAAATCGCCGAGATAGGATCTTCGGGCCGTTCCACTGGTCCGCATGTGCACTTCGAGGTGCTGAAAAACGGTCGCGAGATCAATCCAGTGCGATTCATTCGCGCCTCGAATTGATCGGGAGCAAAGTTTTATTCGCCTTTGTGCTTGAAACTGCCCGGGTTATCTCCAATTCTTTAAATTCATTTCTGTTAACGCAGTCCTAACGATGTTGTCTAAAATTGTAAAAAATATATTCGGTAGTCGCAATGACCGAATCATCAAGATCCTAAACCAGCGTGTTTCCCGAATCAATCAACTGGAGCCTGATATACAGGCCCTTGGCGACGAACAGCTAAAAGCGAAGACCGGTGAATTCAAGCAGCGTTTTGCTGACGGCGAGACCCTGGAGCAACTGCTAGACGAAGCCTTTGCAGTTTGTCGTGAAGCTGCGGTGAGGGTGCTCGGTATGCGTCACTACGATGTGCAACTGGTTGGCGCGATGATCTTGCATAATAACCAGATCACCGAAATGCGCACCGGTGAGGGTAAAACCCTGGTTGCCACGCTGGCTGCCTACCTGAACGCGCTGAGTGGCAAAGGCGTCCATATCGTTACCGTCAACGACTATCTCGCAGAACGTGACGCCGAATGGATGGGGCAAATTTATAAATTCCTCGGGTTAAGCGTAGGGGTGGTGCTCAGTGTCATGGACTATGACACCAAACGAGAGTCATATGGAGCCGATATTACCTACGGTACCAATAATCAGTTCGGCTTCGATTATATGCATGACAACCTCTGTTTTACCCTGGAGGAGCGGGTGCAACGGGAATTGAATTTCGCCATAGTCGATGAAGTCGATTCGATTTTAATCGATGAGGCGCGCACCCCGCTGATCATTTCCGGTCAGGCTAGCGACAGTTCTGAATTATATACCCGAATCAACAGCCTGATTCCCAAACTCGACAAGGTTGAAATTGAAGATGGTCCCGGGGATTATTCCGTCGATGAAAAATCGAAACAGGCATTTTTAACCGAAGATGGCCACGATACCGCCGAACAGTTGATGGTGGAAGCTGGTCTGTTGACCGAGGGTGAGAGTCTCTATGAGGCGGCCAACATTTCACTGGTTCACCATTTAAACGCGGGCCTCAGGGCACATTCAATCTATCATCGGGATGTCGAATACATCGTGCAGAATGGACAGATAGTCATCGTCGACGAATTCACCGGCCGTACCATGTCCGGCAGGCGCTGGTCAGAGGGATTACACCAGGCGATCGAAGCCAAAGAAAATGTCAGTATTCAACATGAAAACCAGACCATCGCCTCGATTACCTTCCAGAACTATTTCAGGCTTTACCACAAACTGTCAGGAATGACCGGTACCGCCGACACCGAAGCTTTTGAATTCCAGCAGATCTACGCGCTCGAAGTTGTCGTCGTTCCTACCAATCAACCGATGATCCGTGATGACCATGGTGACTTGATTTACCTGACGGTAGGCGAAAAATACGATTCTATAATCGAAGATATTCACGATTGCGTAGAGCGTGGCCAGCCGGTATTGGTCGGCACCACCTCGGTTGAAACGTCAGAGCTATTGTCGGGCTTGCTGGACAAGGTAAAGGTCAAACACCAGATACTGAATGCGAAGCAGCATGAGCGTGAGGCCAACATCATCGCCGATGCCGGAATGCCGGGAACTGTCACCATTGCGACCAATATGGCAGGACGTGGAACCGATATAGTACTCGGTGGCAACCTGGAGGTTTACCTCAAGGAGATCGGCGAAGATCAGCCCGATCAACGTGAAAAGATTAGCCGGGAGTGGCAGCAGCGTCACGATAAAGTGATCGCGGCGGGGGGCTTGCATATTATCGGCACCGAACGTCATGAATCACGACGCGTCGATAATCAGTTACGGGGACGATCCGGGCGTCAGGGTGATCCGGGCTCCACGCGTTTCTACCTGTCCATGGAAGACAGTCTGATGCGGATTTTCGCCTCCGAAAAAGTGGCCGGCCTGATGCAAAAGCTTGGTATGGAGGACGGTGAGGCGATCGAACACCCCTGGGTCAGCAAGGCCATCGAAAATGCACAGCGCAAGGTCGAGGCGCATAACTTCGATATTCGTAAACAATTATTACAATACGACGATGTTGCCAATGATCAGCGTAAAGTGATTTACCAGCAGCGCGATGATTTGCTGCATAGCGACAGCATTTCTGAAGCCATTGTCAACATGCGCAAGGATGTGTTGCAGGGCGTATTTCGGGCTTACATACCGCCAAAATCGATCGATGAGCAATGGCGGATCGAGGAGTTGGAGCAATCCCTGGTAAACGAATTCGGGGTAGATTTAAACATTCAGCACTGGCTGGATGAAGATGAGATAACCGATGACGATATATATGAGCGTATGCTCGAGCACTTTGAGCAGAGTTACCAGGTCAAGATGGAGGCCCTCGGGGGCGAGTTGATGGTGCGTCTCGAGAAGGAGATCACACTGATGATCCTCGACCGCCACTGGAAGGAACATATTGCAGCGATGGACTACCTGCGCCAGGGAATCGGCCTGCGTGGTTACGCGCAGAAAAACCCGGTACAGGAGTACAAGCGCGAATCCTTTGAAATGTTTACCGATATGCTGGACGGAATCAATTACGAGGCGATACAGGCTTTGACCCGCGTGCAGATAAGGGGTGAAGAGCAAGTTGAAGCCCTGGAACAGAGCCATCAGGATGATCAAAGTATCAAGATGGAACACGCTTCCGCGGCCAATCTATTCACTGCCCGGCCGGATGCCGGCGAGGTAAATCAGCCGTATGTGCGTAAGGATCCGAA
>SMVA01150790.1_pt1 | contig 18068 bp, 14 predicted proteins | sample 2456451 | NCBI WGS metagenome assembly SMVA01 (sample SAMN11095933, study PRJNA526329) | marine sediment metagenome | biome: Marine sediment; feature: Surficial sediment; material: Deep marine sediment; isolation source: Hadal surficial sediment | place: Pacific Ocean | collected 2014-05 | depth...
GAAGAAGGCGATATTCAGCGCGTGCGACAGGCCGAGAACGTAGGCGATCAGCCGATCATGATGCTCGAGGTCCATCTCGATCTGCCGGGCCATCGTCGAGGCAAACAGCTTGCGCGCCGCAGCGGTCGCCGCGGGGGCGCCGACCTCGAGGAACAGCACGTGGCGGCCCGACAGGAGCTCGGTGTCCGGCCCGAACATCGGGTGTATGGACGTCACCTGCGCGCCGCCGGCAGCGAGCCGCCGCAGGCCGGCATCAAGTGGCGATTTCAGCGAACTGATATCAAAGATCAGGCCCCGCCTTCCGGTGTCGGCAAGTTCGTCGAGAATTACGGCAGTGGTCGTGATCGGCGCCGCGATGACCGTCACGTCGAACGTGTCGGGCGCGTCGCGCCACTCCGGCAGATGTGGGAAGCCGTCGACCGGACCCGCCGGATCCGCCACCGTCACATCAAAACCCTGCGAATCGAGGAAATCGACGAACCACAGGCCCATGTTGCCGGCACCGCCGATCACGAGCGCCCGGCGGCCCTGGCCCTGGCCCTCGGCACGGACACGGGCCCTTTCCTGCTTGGTCAGCGAGGAGCGGATCAGCAGCTCCATGAGCGCTTCAGCCAGCGCTGGCGGCAATCCCAGCTCTTTCGCGGCCACGCGCGCGTTGTCCAGCACCTGTTTCTCCCGCGCGAAATCGCGCGTCGCCTTGCCACTGGCGCGTTTGACCTCGCCGATCTGGTCGACGATCGCCTGGCGCTCGGCCACGACATCGAGGATCTGCCGGTCGAGTTCCGACAGGCGGGCTCTGAGTTGCGCAAGGTTCATGATTCGATCGGTATTTCCTGGGCGTTTTATCGGTAGGATGCATGCCAACTGGCATCGGTCGAACTTTGACAGAATCGCCGCGGTTTCCGCAAGCGGCTTCCGATACTACAATCGGGACAACAGGCCAGTCTCAAGCCCGATTGAACCCGCACGCTGTTGAAGGAGTCACCACCTCATGAAATCTCGAGCCGCAGTCGCGTGGGAGGCCGACAAGCCTCTTACGATCGAAGAAATCGACGTTGCCGCGCCCAAGAGTGGCGAGGTGCTGGTGCGCATGGTTGCGACCGGCGTCTGTCACACGGATGCCTTCACGCTGTCGGGTGCGGACCCGGAGGGTCTGTTCCCGGCGATTCTCGGTCACGAGGGCGGCGGTGTCGTCGAGGAAATCGGCCCCGACGTCACCAGCGTCAAACCCGGCGATCACGTGATTCCACTGTACACGCCGGAATGTGGCGTATGCAGTTTCTGCACGTCCGGCAAGACGAACCTGTGCCAGGCCATCCGCGTCACTCAGGGCCAGGGGCTGATGCCGGACGGGACGAGCCGCTTCTCGGCGGACGGCAAACAGATCTTTCACTACATGGGCACGTCGACCTTCTCCGAGTACACCGTGCTGCCGGAAATCGCGATCGCGAAGATCAACCCGGCAGCGCCGCTCGACAAGGTCTGCCTGCTCGGTTGCGGGATTACGACGGGCATCGGCGCGGTGCTGAACACGGCGAAAGTCGAGGCGGGCGCAACGGTTGCGGTCTTCGGACTCGGTGGCATCGGCCTCAGCGTTATCCAGGGCGCGGTCATGGCGAAAGCATCGCGGATTCTTGCGGTCGACATCAACCCGGGCAAGACCGACATGGCCATGAAGCTCGGGGCGACCGACTTCGTCAATCCGAAGGATCACGACGCACCGATTCACGAAGTCATCGTCGATATGACCGACGGTGGTGTCGACTACTCATTCGAGTGTGTCGGCAACACGCAACTGATGCGCTCCGCACTCGAGTGTTGCCACAAGGGCTGGGGCGAATCGACGATTATCGGCGTGGCGGGCGCCGGACAGGAGATCAGCACGCGTCCGTTCCAGCTCGTGACCGGTCGCGTCTGGCGTGGCACGGCGTTCGGCGGCGTCAAGGGCCGCAGCGAGCTGCCGGGCTATGTCGAGAAATACATGGGCGGCGAGATCGAGATCGACGACATGGTGACACACGAGGTGACGCTCGACGACATCAACAAGGCGTTCGACCTGATGCATGAAGGGCTCAGCATTCGATCAGTCGTATCGTTCTGAACCGTCGCCACGCATCACCCAAACGGCCCGGCTCCGAGCAACATGACAACACCACTCGCCATTGCGGCGACCTCGGAACTCGCAGCGGAGGCCGGCGCGCAGATTGCCGAAGCCGGCGGCAACGCCGTCGATGCGGCGCTCGCCGCGATACTCATGTCGATCAATACCGAGCCGGGGATGTGTTCCATCGCGTGCGGCGGGTACATGTCGATCTGGCCCCCCGACGGCGAACCGATCACGCTCGACGGCTATGTCACCGCGCCCGGCAAAGGCAACGTGCTGCCCGCAGAACTGCGGCGCTCGACCGAGATTCATCTGGCCTACGGCGGCGGCGTCACGACGATCATCGGGCCGGACTCGGTCGGCGTGCCGGGCGGCGTGGCGCTGTTCGGCGCAGCATCCGAGCAGTACGGGCGAGTGCCATGGAAGCTGCTGTTCGAGCCGGTCGTCGCGGCAACCCGCGCCGGCTTCCCGCTGCCCGAAGCCAGTCATCACTACCTGATCCACTCGGCTGAACCGATTTTCGGGCGCACCCCGGACGGACATACCGCCCTCTATCACCCGGACGGCCGTCTGAAAGACATCGGCGAGACGATTCGCGTGCCGCACCTCGACGAGACGCTCGAACGCATTGGCCGACTCGGACCGGACGAGTTCTACACCGGCGAGATCGGACAGACGATCGCCCGGCATGTGCGCGACGCCGGCGGCCGATTGAACGCGGCCGACCTCGCGGGCTATCGCGTCGAACCGCGCCCCAGCCTCGTCATCGACAGCGGCCACGGTAGCGGCCAAGGAATCGGCCAAGGAATCGGAAAGGGCAGCGCGAACCCCTGGCGCATCGCCACCAACCCGCCGCCGGCAGTCGGAGGCACCGTACTGGCGGCAATGCTCAGGATGATGGGCCGTATCCCTGTTGCACGCTGGGACCGCGCGGCGCTGTGCGCACTGATCGACGTGCAGCGAATTGCACTGGGCTACCGGCGCGATCACCTCGATCTTTCCGCAGACGTCGACAGCGATGCCGCACGGCTGCTCGAACTCGCGGCGACCTGCGCGCCGGCCTCGGTACTGAAATCCGGCTCGACCTGCCAGGCATCGGCAGTCGATGACACGGGACTGGCCTGTTCGGTCACGGTGTCGGCTGGTTACAGCTCGGGCGACATGCCGCCGGGCACCGGACTCTGGCTGAATAATTGCCTCGGCGAACTGGAACTGAACCGGCGCGGGCTCGACATCGGCCCACCGGGGACGCGCTTGCCCTCCAACATGGCGCCAACGACTGCGCGGGCCCACGACGGCACGGCGCTGGCCATCGGCTCGCCGGGCGCGGACCGCATTACGACGGCGATCCTGCAAACCCTCGTCGGCTACCTGCAGATCGGCCTGTCGCTCGAAGATGCGATCAGCCAACCGCGCGTCCACGTCGAATTTACGGACGCCGGCGTGCGGGCCGCGTGCGAACCCGGGTTGCCGATGATCGACTGGCCGCTCCCACACCGCGAGTTCGATACGCTGTCAATGTACTTCGGGGGGGTCAGCGCAGCCGCCTGGTCGCCGACGGACGGATTCACGGTCGCCGCCGATCCGCGACGCACCGGTGGGACATGGTGCCGGCCATAACGCACCCGGCGCCGGCACGGCCCACGGCGCGCCGGTCGTTGGGCGCCGTGATGATCGCCACGTTGATCGGAAGCGGCGTACCTGGCACGGCCCACGGCGCGCCGCAGGAGATCACGCTGCGCGAGGGCGCGAACCTGTCGGTCACGACGTCGGCCACCGGTGACCGGCTCGCGTTCGACCTCATCGGGCGCATCTGGGCGCTGGATCCGGACACGGGGCACGCCGAACAGCTCAGCGCAGACGATGAGATCGCGCGGCTGCCTGCGCTGTCGCCCGACGGCCGTTACGTCGCCTACGAGACGATTCGCGACGGGTATCGCCAGATCATGGTCCGCGACGCCGACGGCAGCCGACCCCGGCAGATCACGTTCGGCGAGTTCAACCATCGCACACCGATGTGGTCACCGCGCACCGGCACCCGTCGGCTCATCATGTCGTCGGACCGCAGCGGCAATTTCGGCATCTGGGAGGTCGATATCGACACGCTCGACCTCCGGCAACTGACGTTCGCGAGCGGCGACGAACGCGAACCCGCATGGAATGCCGATGGCTCGGAGCTGGCCTATGTCAGCGACACGCAACGCGGCACGGCAATTTTTGCCGTGCGACCGGGTGAGGCGCCGCGCCAACTGCTCGTCGAGCGAGCAAAACTGCACGCACCGGCGTGGCGACCCGGCGGCGGCGTGCTGACCTATGTGCGCAGCCAACGCGGCGAGCGCCAGTTACGCATGCTGATCCTGTCACAGCCTGCCATCACCAAGCCGATCACCGGGGACGAAGACGTCTTCCCGCACCGGGTTGCCTGGGTCGACCGTGCGACGTTCTGGTACGCCGCGGACGGACGCATCAGACGCCGTCATTTCGGTGAACGCGACGCGCAGGATGTCGCGTTTACGGCGCAGGTTGCGCTGCCCTCCGGACGCCGCGCGGGCGCGGACCGGACAGGCGGGAATCGGAACCCGAACGCGGAGCCGGACGCCGCGAACCACAATCGAGCAGTCGTCGGGACCAATGGCCGGAGCGCCGTCCGGGACGGACGCTATGTTGTTTCGGCCCTCGGCGACCTGTGGGAAATTGCCGAGAGCGGGGCGCTGTTACGACAGCTGACCAACGACCCCTATGTCGATGCACACCCGTCACTGTCCCCGGATGGCATGAAGCTCGCATACATATCGGATCGGGGCGGCAGCCTGCAGGTCTGGCTCCGGGACCTTGAGACACAACGCGAACGCCGACTGACGCGCGAAAACGGCATCGCGCTATACCCGGTCTGGACTGACGACGGGGAGGCCATTGAATATATGGCGGCAAGTCATGCGGCGTCCACCGAGCTGATACGCAAGCGCATCACGATCGCAACCCGGGCGACCGAGCAGCTGGATGCCGTCGCGATGGGTGACCTGCCACGGTCGCCGAACCACACCGCCGATGACGCGCCGCTGCCGCTGACCTGGCACCCGTTCCGCGTGGCCGGTCGCACGATTGTGCGGGCCGGACGCATCTTCGACGGGCTCGGCCCCGGATATCTGGCTGAGCACGAGATCGTCATCGAGGGCGATCGTATCGTCGCAGTACGCCCGTGGACGACCGGCGAGGACGGCGACACGCGGACGATCGACGCACGCGACCGGACGGTCATCCCCGGACTCATCGACCTGTCGACCCGTCAGGGGCTGATCGGCGACGAGCGGCTCGGGCGCCAGTGGCTGGCGTACGGCGTCACGACGATTCGCGAGGCCGTCACTGCGCCTGCCGAGGCCATCGCGCGCCGCGAGAGCTGGCACAGCGGCCGGCGCATCGGCCCGCGACTGATGCTGACCCCGGACGACTGTACCGAGGCGCCCCCGGGCATCGTCGCCCGACCGGTGCTGGAACCCGCCATCGAGCGGCGCTACCTGGAGGCGAACATCGCCCGGGCTGTCGAGCTCGCATCGGCCTCCATCGAGCTGTGCGCAGCACTGAATATTCATGCGCGAGCCGACCTGATCGCGATCGCGCACGCGAGCGGTCTTGCGGTTGGCACCGCCGAACCCTTCCCCGACCTGCTGCTCGGTGCCGACGAGACGCGCCTGCCGCCACCCGGGACGGCCGGTTACGAGGACTTCCCCGTAGTGGCCGGTGCACTCGGCGCTGTGGTCACGACGAACCTCGCCGCCGCTGGCTTGCCCGGCCTGGTCCATCGGGGCGAGCTGCCCGCAGGCTGGCAGTTCAGCGAGGTCTTCACGAACGCCGCGCGAGGCGCCTATGCCGATGCCTGGATTCTACCGGCGGCCGCGCGGGATTCGCTCAGGGCCGATGCCCGAGCCGCAGGCCTCAGCCTGCTCGGCGCGGCCGGGCGCGGCGCGCGGGTCGTGACCGGCAGCGATGCACCGGTGACCCCCGCGGGCCTGGGTCTGCACGCCGAACTCCGACTGCTGGCCCAGGCCGGTCTGCAGACCTTCCAGATCCTGCGTATGGCGACGCTCGACGCGGGCCGCGCGCTCGGCGAAGGCGACCAGCTGGGGGCAATCCGTGCCGGCTACCTGGCCGACCTCGTCATCATCGACGGCGACCCGCTGAGCGATATTCGCGCGGTCACGAATGTGACGATGACTATGATCCGTGGGCGACCGTACAGTCGGCGAGAGCTCAGCGAGCCAGGCGGGCGGCCGGCCAGCGTTGGAAATTTTTACAACTAGGGGCGCGGTGGGCAATATAAACCCTTGATTTACGGTAGATTCGGCCCGGCGACGCATGACAGCGGCACTCCGCCCCGCCGTAAAATCGCGTGCATTCACGATCAAATGCTTGGAACACCAACCAGTTCGCGGGGTCAGTTAATTTAGACTCAAACCCGACACGAGAGCGGGCTGTCGGATTATCTTACATAAAGCGGGCCTAGCCCCCCAAATTGCCGCAGTAAGATTTCGCTTCTCTTTGTTTGTAAACGTTTTTCTGTGATTTGGCATGAGACTTGCTCTATAAACATGCGCACAAAAAAAGGTTTTTACAGGCGGTGGCAATATTTCGACATCTGTACACAGACATCGAAGCCAGAAGAAGCAGGAACAAGAAGAAGAAAAATTATAATCAGAAGTAGAAAAAGCGAACATAACAAAAACGACAATCCAGCACAGCCTCGTCGCTGAAGTAAAAACCGAACACGCGACAACAACAACAACCCGTAAACCCCGCCTCCCACGCGGGGTTTTTTTTGCCCGTACAATTCGCCACATGTCAGCGACATCCAGGCACCCTCACCATGACGCTTGAGTGCACAGCACTGACCGTCGACATCGACGGCAGGACACTCGTCGGCGAACTCAACCTGTCTTGCGAGGCCGGCGACTTCGTCTGCATGCTCGGCAAGAATGGTGTCGGCAAGACACTGACGCTGCACACGCTGGCGGGACTGCGCGATTCGGCCGCGGGCATCGTGCGCCTGCATGGCGATGCACTGGATTCGCTCGACCGGCCGACCGTGGCCCGACGACTCGGCATGTTGCTGCAGCATCATAACGACGCCTTCCCGACGACGGTCCTCGAGACGGCATTGATGGGCCGACATGCGCGCCTCGGATTCTGGCAGTGGGAAACGACCCGCGACATCGACATCGCCAAAGCGGCATTGGCTGCCATGGACCTGACCGAGCTGTCCGGACGCATGACCGCGACGCTGTCGGGTGGCGAGCGACGGCGGCTCGCCCTCGCGACGCTGCTCGTTCAGGACCCCGACATCCTGCTGCTCGACGAACCCATGAATCACCTGGACCCGCTGCACAAGCTCGACGTCCTGCGCAAACTCAAGGCGCTGACCGCCAGCGGCAAGACGGTCATCGCCTCGCTGCACGACCCACTCCTGGCCTGGCGATTCGCAAGCTCGGTGCTGATGCTCCACGGTGACGGCGCCTGGGAATACGGCTCCGTCACCGCGATGCTGACGCTCGACAAACTCGAACGACTCTACGGGACACCGTTTGCCGAATTCTCGCACGACGGCCAGACCGTCATGCTGCCCGTACCCTCTCCCGACGCGCCTTGACAAACTTCGCGGCGACTCGCTAGAGTTCGCCGCTCGCCAAGTGCTTCCGACCGTCAGGTCGGAATAACGGGAAGCCGGTGCACCCGGATCGAAAGATCGGGTAATTCCGGCGCTGCCCCCGCAACGGTGATCGAGTAACACTGAATGTTCGGACCGAAGCATCGGTTCGACACCACTGCGACAAGTCCATGTCGTGGGAAGGTGATTCAGCTAGGGAAACCTGACTCGTAAGCCCGGAGACCGGCCTGGTGACAGTAACGAGGGTGCGGCGGGCACTCGGGCGACTGATTCGTCAGTGGTTCGGTTTCTATTCGCTCCTGCCTATCAATATTGCCGGCCTGCGCGGGGTAGCGCAGGCTAAGGAGCATGCAATGAAGTATCCACTGTTTTCGTCGCTCGTCGCGATGACCGTCATTCCCATCTCGCAAATCGCGGCGGCCGACACTGCGCCTGCCGTCATCGACAACATCATCGTTACCGCAAATCTCGAGCCGACACGCATGCCGGACATCGGGAATGCGTTCTCTATCATTGACCGCCGTGAAATCGAACGGCGCCAATCGATCTTCGTGGCCGACATGCTGCAGGATCTGCCCGGCGTTGCGGTCAGCCGAGCGGGTACGTTCGGATCCGTCACCGCCGTGCGTATTCGCGGGGCCGAGGCCAATCAGGTCATGGTCATGATCGACGGCATCAAGGCGAACGACCTGGCGACCGGAGACGCATTCAACTTCGCCAACCTGACGGCCTTCGACATCGAACGCATCGAGGTCATCCGCGGCCCGCAAAGTGCGCTCTGGGGCAGTGACGCCATGGCCGGGGCGATCAACATCATTACCCGCAAGGCCGACGGTCCGTTCGATGCAGCCGGTTTCTTCGAAGCCGGGTCGTTCGACACCGTCAACGGCGGCGCCCGCGTGGGTCTGGCCGGTGAAAAGGGGAATGTGAGCCTGAGCGCGTCCTACCTCGATACCGAGGGTGCGAACATCTCGCGCACCGGCGACGAGAAGGACGGCTACACAAACCTGACGACGACCCTGAATGGCGGGTACGCGCTGTTGCCGAACCTGCAGTTCGAAATGACGGCACGCTACACGGATGCGACCAACGACTTCGACGACGGGGCGTTCGGCCCGCCCTTCGACTCGGATCAGGTGACCGAAGCGACCCAGGCCTATCTGCAGGCCAAGGGCTCGCTGTCACTGTTCGAGCAGTTCTGGACACAGCAGCTGCGATTAACCTGGGTCGATACGGACAACGTGAACCGGCTCGACGGCGCCTGGGATGGATCTTCAGCGGGCCAGAAGCTGGGCGCGTACTACCAATCCACCGTGAACCTGACGCGCGACAACGCGGGCGAGACCACCAACTCCCTGACCATTGCCATCGACTACGAAGAAGAAGATTACAAACAAAGAGGAATCGTGCGGCCGTGGGGCGACCCGAATCGCGACGAAAACATGGATAACACGGGTTTCGTCGCCGAGTACCAGACCAAGCTGCTGTCCCGGTGGGCCGCATCGCTGGCGGTTCGCCACGACGACAACAGCGATTTCGACAGCATCACCACGTGGCGCGCGGCGACGTCATACGCTTTCGATGCAACGAACACCCGCATTCGGGCGAGCGCGGGTACGGGCCAGAAGGCGCCGACATTCTCGGAGCGCTTCGGCTTCTTCACCAACTTCATCGGCAATCCCAACCTCAAACCCGAGCAATCGACGGGCTGGGACGTCGGTATCGATCAAGGGTTTTTCTCCGAACGCCTGGTGATCAAAGCGACCTACTTCAATGAGGAACTGGAAGACGAGATCAACGGCTTTGCCTTTGATCCGGGTTCCGGAGGGTTCACGGCCGTTAACGAGGATGGCACCAGCGATCGCCGCGGCCTCGAGACTGCACTGCAGGCGCGCGTCGCAGACGATCTCGAGCTAAGCGCTACCTATACGTATACCGATGCCACGCAGCCCGATGCCGCCGGCAACGACGTGACGGAAATTCGGCGTCCTCGCCACATGGCGGCGGCTAACCTCAATTATCGTTTCGCGGCGGCCCGCGCCAACGTGAATCTGAATCTGTCGTATACGGGTGATCAGGAAGACGATGATTTTTCCACCTTTCCTGCCACGCGCTTGACTCTCGACTCATACACGCTCGTTAACATTGCTGCCGAATATACGGCCACGAAGACACTCACGATCATCGCTCGAGTCGAGAATCTCTTCGACGAAGACTATGAGAACGTGTTCGGCTTTGCGTCGCCCGGAATCGGCGGGTATGTCGGCGTCCAGGTGAGGTTTTCGAAATGAACGGCTTCGCGAGACAAATGCCCTGCGTGTTGATCGGCCTGACGATACTGGCGCGACTGCTGTTCGGCACGGTGGAACGGGTCGCCGCGTATCTTAGCAAGCGAACTCCGGCGCACAGTGGCTGACACGAGCGCAATTCTCTCGTGGAGCAGCGGCAAGGACTCCGCCTGGACACTGTACGAGTTACTTGAACACACCGACGTTCGCGCGCTGATCACAACTTTCAACGATGCGATGGACCGCGTCGCAATGCACGCGGTGCGCCGCGAGCTCGTTCGCGCACAAGCCAGCGCCGTCGGCCTGCCGCTGATCGAGGTCGGGTTGCCCTGGCCCTGCACGAATGCGGACTACGAGCGCATCTTCGGTGCCGCCGTCACGGCGGCGGCGGAGCGCTTCGAGACGACGAACATCGCGTTTGGCGACCTGTTCCTCGAGGATATCCGCAACTACCGCGGGGCGCAGCTGCAGAAATTGCAGTTGAACCCGCTGTATCCGCTGTGGAAAATGCCCACGGCCGCGCTTGCGCATAAGATGGTTGCGAGCGGCATCCAGGCGTATCTCACCTGCGTCGACCCGCGGCAGCTCGACCCGGAGTTTGTCGGCCGCAGTTACGATGCCGCGCTGCTCGACGACCTGCCCGACGGGGTCGACCCCTGCGGAGAGAATGGCGAGTTTCACACGTTCGTCTGGGACGGCCCGATGTTTGCGCAAGCGGTGCCGGTAGTCGTCGGCGAGACGGTCGAGCGCGATGGTTTCTGGTTCGCGGATCTGACCGCCCGCCACCCTGGGAAACCACCCGATTGAGAATCGTATCGCTATTACCCAGTGCGACCGAGATCATCTGTGCCCTTGGCCTGCAGGATCGACTCGTCGGCGCGTCGCATGAATGCGACTATCCGGCCGGCGTATCCGATTTGCCGATCGTGACCCGCTCCACGATCGTAAAAAACCAGACGAGCCGCGGCATCGATGACCAGGTTCGTGCCCAGCTACAGACGACTACCGCGCTCTATACGCTCGACCTCGAACTGCTGGAAAGCCTGCGGCCTGACCTGATCGTCACGCAGGCGCTGTGCGATGTTTGCGCCGTATCGGCCGATGATGTTGCCGCTGCGATCGCGCTACTGCCCGGTCCACCGGCGATGGTGAGCCTCGAACCTGCGAATCTCGCAGATGTATTTACCACCATCCGTCTCGTTGCCGACGCGGCGGATCGAAAGACACAAGGTGATGAGCTCGCCGCAGCGCTGCACTCACGGATCGCCCGCGTCACCGCGGCAGTCGCCGGCCTCGAGCCGCGGCGGGTAGCCATGCTCGAGTGGATCGACCCGCTGTTCAATGCGGGGCACTGGAACCCGGAACTCATCGAGCTGGCGGGCGGCCTCAGCGTAACCGGAGCGAGTGGCAAGCCATCGCGAACCATGAGTATGGATGAACTGCGCGACGCCGCACCGGACGTCCTGCTGATTGCCTGCTGCGGCTTCGGAATCCCCCGCACGCTACAAGATCTGCCCGCGCTGACTACGACACCCGGTTGGCACGATCTGCCCTGCGTGCGCAATGATCAGGTATTCGTCGCCGACGGTAATCACTACTTCAACCGACCGGGACCGCGGCTCATCGACAGTCTCGAGATAATCGCCGATGTGTTGCACCCCGACCGCGGCCTGCGGTCGCAGGGAGTTCCCGGGGCGGAGCGGGTGCCGATGTTAAGTATTCAGGTGCCTGCTCCGCGTCGCACGTCCCCAATGCCTTTCGCGAATACCTGAATACTTGACAGCGGTGCCCCCGTATAATCAACCCATGGGCAACCGACTCTCGAAGATCTACACGCGTACCGGGGACGACGGGTCGACCGGTCTCGGCGACGGCAGTCGCGTGCCGAAGGACGACGGGCGTGTCGAGGCATACGGCACTGTCGACGAACTCAACAGCCTGATCGGGCTTGTTCTTGCGTCCGAGGAGCTGCCGACCGACATAGAGGATTGCCTGGTTCGCATCCAGCATCTGCTGTTCGACCTCGGCGGTGAACTTTGCATCCCGGGCACGACGGCGATCACCGCGGATGCGGTGCAGGGTCTCGAGAGTACGCTCGATGCATTCAATACGGATTTACCGCCGCTGACGGAGTTCGTGCTGCCCGGCGGGATACATGAGGCGGCAGTCTGTCACGTCGCCCGCGCGGTCTGCCGGCGCGCCGAGCGCCGCGTCTGCACGCTGGCCCGGGAAGAGAATATCAACGAGAACGCAGTGAAATTTCTGAACCGCTTGTCCGACCTCCTGTTCGTTCTGGCCAGGACGCTGAACCGCCAGGCCGGTGAAGCCGAGCCGCTCTGGGGTCACCGGCAGTAGGCAACCCCCTGCTAACCCCGCTTGCCGCGCGCCGTTTCGAGCTTCGAACAGAGCTGCTCGATGCCGTCGAGAATCCGCACGCTCGACCGGGCGATGAGTTCCGCGTCGATCGCAAACAGGTTGCCGTCACGAACTGCGGGCACGTTCGTCCACTCGGACCAAAACAGAAACGGGTCGTCCGCAATGGCCTCGGTCGAAGCGAAGCGGCCGGTAACGATCGCCTGGGGTTGCGCTACGATAACGGCTTCCAACGACACGGCAGGACTCAAGCCCGCCATGTCTGCGAACACGTTCCGCCCGCCACATATCTCAAGCGCCTGGGTGATGACATGCTTTCCGGAAATCGTGAACAGCGGACGCGCCGAGATCTGGTAGAAAACGTCGACGGTCGGCCGGTCGCGATAAAGCACGCGCATTTCCCGCAGGCGCTGTGCATACGCGTCAGCGGCACGATTCGCGGCAGCGGAGGTCCCGGCGAGCTGGCCGATGAGGCGCAGCTGTGCGCCGATGTCCTCGAGCGTGGTCGGCTCGAGCGCGACCACGCGGTACCCCAGCTCGCGCAGTCGATCCTGAACCGCTCTCGGATTTCCGGACTCCCACACCAGGATCAGGTCCGGCGTGAGTTCGGCGAGGCGTTCGTAATCGACGCGGAATGAATCGCCGATCTTCGGGAGACGGCGGGCCGCGGCAGGGTAATCGCTGTACTCGACCACGCCGACGAGCCGATCGCCGGCACCCGCCGTGTAGACGAGCTCAGTCAGGTGGGGTGCGAGCGAAACGATGCGCTGCGCCGGTCCGGGGGACACCGAGCTGTCGCCCGGACCATGCGATTCTCCGCAGCCGGAGAGGAGCAGTATCGAGATCAGCAGCAAGCCGGGTGCCGATCCTCTGTTCATTCAACTCAGCCAGTCGGTGAGGGTCAGAATCGCGATTACCGGACACCAGATCCACCACAGGGTACGCCTGACCAGGCCCATCGCCTCGGCGACTCGCACGGCTGCAACCGGCTCGTCGCCCGGGTCGGACCGATGTACCGCGGCGGCATGGCCGACACGATCCAGCAGGTCGTTGGTCACGGTGAAGAATTCGGCGCGCGGCGCACTGAAGAAGCCACGCCACGCCGATATCGCGCTGTCGAAACTGCCGGCCAGCGCATAGCCGAGCATCAACAGCCGAGCGGGTGGCCATGCCAGCAACCCATGCAGGCTGCGCACCGCCCAGACCATCGATGCGCTCTCCATCTCACCCTCCGCGCGCATGTACTGGAATGCGAGTCGGCGCCGCAACAGGTCCAACACGCGAAACAGCCAGGCGCCGGTCGGGCCGAGCAATACGAACCAGAATACGACGGCGAATATCCGGTTATTCGCCTGGATGTACACGGCTCGCTGGACGCACCGAAGCTGCACCTCGGGATCCTCGTCCGGGTCACCCTCCCACATCTCGCGGGCAACCTGACGCACCTCCTCGAGATTTTCCTCGCGGACGGCAGCGCAATAATCTTCGGCCTCAGTCTGCAGATCGCGCGGCCCGAGCGAGAACAGCAGGACGAATACGGCCAGCGCGAAATACGGGATCTGATACAGGGCCCCGCTCAAAATCACGGAAGCCAGCCCGACCGGCAGGACGATCAGCGCGGTCAACGCGATCACGCGGAGCACCGCCGCGACCCGCGACACGCCGGAGAGCCATGCGGTCAGCCAGTCGAATACCGGGTCCAGCCAGCGAAACTCGCGCAGGTGAAACAGGTGGGTCAGCAGTCGCTCGACGCCAAGGCCCAGCAACAATGCGAGGAAATTCATCGGGCTACCTCGCCTGCCAGTTCCGCACGAAACTGCCGCCAATCGAAGGCCGGCCCGGGATCCGTCTTGCGCTCCGGCGCGACGTCGCTGTGCCCGACGACTGGCGTGACAGCCAATGACGGAAATGCGCGCTGTAACGCCCGAATGACGGTGCACAGAGCGGTGTACTGGCGACTCTCATACGCGATCGTGTCAGTGCCTTCTAGCTCGATGCCGATCGAGTAGTCGTTGCAGCGCTCGCGGTCCCGGTAACAGGACTCGCCGGCATGCCAGGCGCGCTGGTGGAGCGATACGTACTGGACGACGTCGCCGTTGCGTTCGATGAGCAGATGACTCGAAACCTTCTGGCCGGCGATTTTCTCGAAATACGGATGAGCGGACGAATCGAGCTCGTTCGTGAAAAACCTGTCGATCCACGGACCGCCGAATTCACCGGGCGGCAGAGATATGCCATGCAGGATGATCAGCTCCGGCCCGCAGCCCGGTGGCCGCTCGTCGCAATTTGGCGATGGCACCTGGCGGGCACCATCGACAAGCCCGGTTTCTTGATTGATTCGTATCATTCTCTCGTCGTGCCCGGTGTGGGCCTGAGCAAAAAGCTCAGCGGAGAAACCGCCCGGACCCACTCCCGAACGATAACCGAAATGTATCCCGGCAGCACGTAATTCTATAATGATCGAATGGAATCCCGAATCTTCCGCGCCGGACCGCTGTCAGCGGACACCGAGGTCACCCTGACCGGGAATCCCGCCGCTCACATCAGGAAAGTCCTGCGGCTGCGGGAAGGGGGCAGACTGATCCTGTTCAACGACTCCGGCCTCGATCACCCCGCGCACATCACCTCGCTCGATCGTCAGCGCGTGATCGTTCGGGTCGGGAAAGGATACGATCCCGGCACCGAGTCGCCGCTGCATATGACCCTCATCCAGGGCATTTGCAGGAGTCAGCGCATGGACACGCTGATTCAGAAATCGACCGAACTCGGCGTCAATGTCATTCGACCGGTCATCTGCGAACGGAATGTCGTGCGGCTGGACGATGTGCGCGCGGAGAAGAAAACGGAGCACTGGCGACAGGTCGCGATCAGTGCGTGCGAGCAATGTGGGCGGGCGCGAATCCCGACGATCGCCGTACCGGGGCGGTTCGACAACCTGATGTCGACGCGGGATGACAATACGACCATCCGCCTGCTGCTTGATCCACGTGCCGACACCATGATCGGCGCGGCGCTGGGCGGGCCGGCTTCGGTTGCGCTGCTGATCGGACCGGAAGGCGGCCTGACCGATGCGGAACGGTCGACTGCGATCGACGCAGGATTTCGGCCCGTTAAACTCGGGCCGCGGGTACTGCGTACGGAAACCGCGCCGGTGGCGGCGTTGAGCGTCATTCAGTATCTGGCCGGCGATCTAGCGTGAAAAAGGTACCGGGTTTATTTTCTCACCGCCGCAAGGTTTTCGGCATCATCGTCGGTAAACAGAAAATAAACCCGGTACCTTTTTCTTCCTTTTTCTTTTTCACGCCACCTCCGCTACGCACTCCCCAATCATTTCTTCAAGACGTTCGAGATCGGGAATCAACGGGTACTCGTTGATCATGCGAATCTGGCAGATAATCGGGCCGTCATCCGGCCACGCATTTTCGTCATGAACTTCCATGACCTCGCGATTGATGCGCACGAGTTGCGGAAACCCTTCCGTCAGCAGCCCGAATGCCCCGCCCGGGATGACATCTGACAGGCAACTGAAGATCGCCAGCCGGGTTCGGCCGCCGGGTTCGGCAGGCTCCAGGCCGCACAGATCTTCCATTCGCACGACCGGAATTCGCTGATCGTTCCACGAGACATAGCCACGAAACCAGGCCGGACCGTCATACTCTTCGTCCGGCGGCGAATAGCGAATGACCTCCGAGATGCAGGATCGCGGCACAATCAGGCGACCATGGTGCAGGGGAACCAGCAAGCTGTATAACTCTTCGACCGTTGACTGCATGGCGCCCGTGATGCCTCCGGTCAGTCCTGATTCAGCAAGTCATTGACCGCTGCCATCAAATTGGTTTCCTGATAAGGCTTGCCGAGATAATCATTGACTCCGAGTTCGATCGCGCGCGCCTTGTGTTTGTCGCTGACGCGTGACGTAATCATGATGATCGGCACGCCCGCTGTCTCCGGATCGTTACGAACATGGCTCGCGAATTCATAGCCATCCATCCGCGGCATCTCGACATCGAGCAGGATAATATCGGGCGTGTGCTCGCGGAGCACACCGATCGCTTCGATGCCATCCTTGGCCGTGACGACTCGCATACCATGACGCTCGAGCAACCGCTGGGTGACACGGCGCATCGTGATCGAATCGTCGACGACGAGCGCGAGAGACGTATCCGGCAGAGGTTCGGGCTGAATCTCGCCCGGCTCGATCGCTGCAGGCAGTGCCCGAACGAGCGAGTTGATATCGAGGATCACAACGATGCGTCCATCGCCGAGTATCGTTGCGCCGGAAATTCCCTGGATTGTCGCCAGTTGCCCGCCGACCGGCTTGACGACGATCTCGCGGCTGTCGAGCATCTCATCGGTAACCAGCGCGGTCAGGTGCTTGCCCGAGTGTACGAGGATGACCGAAACGCGCTCTTCATCCTCGGACAGGCGCGCGGGTCCGAGCCCGAGGTATTGGCCGAGATGCCGAAACTGATATTCGCGACCGGCATATTCGACGACCGGCGCTTCGGCGGCAAGCTTCGCGTCGAACTCGGCCCGCGAGATCCGAATGATGCCCTCGATGGTCGGCAACGGCAGGGCGAAGAGTTCGTGTGCGACGCGGACGATCAGCGCCTGGGTGATAGCAAGCGTGAACGGCAGGCGAACCGAAAAGGTCGTACCCTCGCCCGGCTGTGAATCGATGTGCAGCGTGCCACCGAGCTTCGTGATTTCGCTGACGACGACATCCATGCCGACGCCGCGACCGGCCGCATGTGTCAGCCGATCCGCCGTCGAAAACCCCGGGCTGAGTACGAATTGCAGAATCTCGTCGCTCGACAAGTCGACATCGGGCTCGGTCAACCCCAGCTCGATGGCTTTGCGCAGAATTTCATCCGGATTCATTCCGCGCCCGTCATCTGCGATCTCTATAACGACCTGTGCGCCCTCGCGACGCAGCGTGATCGTGATGCACCCGGCCTCCGGCTTGCCGGCCGCCTCGCGTTCTTCCGGGGACTCGATGCCGTGAATGACGGCATTGCGGACCATATGTTCGATTGGTGGCAGCATCTTCTCGAGTACCCGCCGATCGATCTCGCCACCCCCGTGCAATATCAGCTCGACCTGCTTGTCGTGCTCACCGCTGAGCTGCCGGACCAACCGGGTCAGACGGCCGCCCTGCTGCTGAAACCCGACCATGCGGGTGCGCATGAGGCCATCCTGCAGTTCGGCCGCTGTCCGGGCCTGCTGGACGAGCAGCGCCTCCGTATCGCTCGCGTTGTTCTGCAGCAGATCCTTGAGACTGCTGACATCGTTGGCCGTCTCCGCCAGCGAACGGGCCAATTGCTGAATCTTCGAATAGCGCTCGAGCTTCAGCGGATCGACATCATCGCTGCCCGAATCGAGCTGGTGCCGATAAATTATCTGTGCCTCGGTCGCTATTTCGAGATTGCGCAGCTGATCGCGCAGCCGCACGACTGTTTGCCCGAGTTCGATCAGGTTGAACTGAATCTGCCCCATTTTCTGGCTCAGCCGCGAATGGAAAATGGTGACCTCGCCCGCATTGTTCAGCAGATTCTCGAGCAACGCCGAATCGACACGCGCGAGTTCGCGGCGTTCGGGCATCCGCGTCTCCGGCGCTTTCCGGACGAGCTCCGCAAGATCACCC
>SMVA01419904.1_pt1 | contig 18065 bp, 12 predicted proteins | sample 2456451 | NCBI WGS metagenome assembly SMVA01 (sample SAMN11095933, study PRJNA526329) | marine sediment metagenome | biome: Marine sediment; feature: Surficial sediment; material: Deep marine sediment; isolation source: Hadal surficial sediment | place: Pacific Ocean | collected 2014-05 | depth...
GGTATAAGTATTATTCTGGAGGTAGAAACGCTCCTGGTTCGTCGCCAGCCGAATGAGCGCCGTCTTCGCTTCGGTGCGGTGTGCACGAATGGAGTATTGGCGATAACTGGGGATAGCGATAATGCTGAGCAGACCGATGATCACGACCACGATCATCAACTCCAGAAGCGTAACACCGCGGGACTGACGCCTCAGGCTGAGTCTCTCATAATGGCTGCGTTGCATACTCTGATTCCTTCCTCGGCATTGATGAAAGCCACCGCCTTGGCGTGCGTGGGGTGGCCCCGGGTCCAACTACGGGCCCGTCACTGCACGTTTTCCTCGCTCCAGAATGTCATCACCGGGTTATTCGCGAACCCTGGCGGGAAGCAGAGAAGGCCCACACACGCCATCGGCGGCGGTGTGCACTGTTCGCCGACGCAGTCGTCGTCCGGCGAGGGGAAGGTGAAGACCACCTCGCTGGCGATCGTCCCCTGGAACTCCCTGTAGCGGTCGCTCTCGGTCAGAGCCTCACCCCCGATTTCATCCAGATTATTGACCGGTGCGCCGTTGAAAATGTCCATGACGTACAGGCGATTCGTACCCAATACTGGCTGGCAATCGTCTAAAGCGGCAGTTCCTCCGGGCCTGAATGTGGTGAAGAAGATCTGATTATTGAACGTGCGGGCCTCCGCCAGCACCTTCTCACCTCTCCAGCCGCCATCATTCAAGTCGAAGCGCCAGCCCGGACTGCCGATAGGCACGACGGCGTGGATATCGTTGGTGATGTCCACGAGATCGGCATCGGTCGTTGGCGTCGCCCCGTCGTAGCTCGCCTGGGTTCGGGTGTTGAATACATCGTAGTCGCGCAGCGCATAGAAGCGGTCCTGGGTAGCCATACTGTTAGGGTGCGCACGATAACCGGAACCGATACCGATATGCACGAAGTTATTCTCGGCGTTATTGACCAGAGCGACATCGGGCGCATAGTAAAATCGCCGGGTATCGGCGGCCGGTGATGGCACCTGGGGTGCCCCACCAAGTTGAGCGATGACGCCGCCGGTGACCAGGTTACTGGCCGGCTCACCATTAGCGATATCGAGCCGCCAAACCTGCCCGCCCATGTCCGCCACGTACAAGCGATCGGCGAACCCATCGGCATTCAGATCGATGACCCTAACATCCGATGGAATCGAGTATCGCATTTTCGCCAGGTCGCGGTCTGCGCCGTTGTCGCTGGCGTGCCAGAGCAGCGCGCCGCTGACCGAGTCCACGATGTAGATCGCGTTACCCCGAATGTCTGTGCTACCGCTGTTGTCCTGGGTCGCGTCGTAGCCGCCGCCGAAGACCAGCACCATCTTCTCGGCGTTTTGAGCCCCGCCCTGGATGTCGATTCGCGTGGGCATCGGGGTGGACCAGGTCAGCCCCACGCCCGGAAGGCTAGCGTCGTCCAGTATCCACATGAGCTGGGGATCGTCCGGATTGGTGACGTCCAGGCCATAGTACGACGACCCGCCCCGGCGCAGGCCGAAGTAGAGATAGACTTTGTCTCCCGCTGCGGGCTCCACGACACCGTTATCGTTGTCCAGGATCTGCACCGTCAGCGTACCGTCGATGCCGTAGTGCCTATTGGGTGAACCGCGGTTGACGAACAGCTCGACCTGGTCATCCATGAACTCCGGCGGGATGAAGGTCCACATCTCCACCCCTGTCGCGGGATCGATAGCGTGGAGGTAACCGTCATTGGTGGCGAAGTAGACCACCGCATCGTCGATATCGGGATTGGCCACGGAGCCGCCGTAAATGATCGCTATCGGTTTCGAATGCAGTGGGTCGCCCATCTGATAGCGTGGCTCATCGACGATGCCGTCTTGATCGATATCCGTCACATCGAGCCCGCGAATGAAATCGATCAGATCGTCCCGCGACGGATCGCCGCCCATGCCCATGCCACCCGGGGTGATGCCCAGAAACGCATCGTCGATGTCCGCATTGGTGCTGACTACGTGATTGCCGACGGCGTTGAGGTCGGGATCGGCGCCGCCCATACCCATACCCATGCCACCTACATCCACGTAGGTATAGACGTTACGCACCGCAGGATCCGGTAGCAGGTTGGCGGCACCTCCCAGTGTCGTCTCCGCCCCGTCCGTGAGGCCGGACCAGAAGCTCTGGGCACTGCCAACGAAAAAGCCGGTAGCGGGGTCCACCGCGGCATTACCGTTGGCGTCCACGATTATCCCATCGGACGCGCGCAGGCGATACTTCTTCAGGTTACCCGGCCAGTGCGCATCCTCCGATGAATCGAAGACGCTGATGAACATGTCGTTAACGGTCCGGGTCCGGTTGAAACTGTTCACGGCCACCACGGGTGCGGTGAAGGTCGACTTGACATCCAGGACCGATGTGATGACGTCCGTCATCACGGTCGTCAGCGACGCCGTGTCGCTGGCCACGTAATAGTCGCCACCCCCTCGGGCCGCAGTGGAAGCCAGGAGGGGGAAGTCCACGGCAAACCCGATGGTGTGGACCGTGACATTCTGCAAGCCTGCCAGAAGGGGATCGGGATTGACGTCCGCCTCGAACAGGTATTCCGCCATGTCGTCCAGGCACGCCCCATTTCCGCTGCCGTCGCAGGCGGTGCCCACCAGGCCGCTGAAGCCCGGCAGCGCCGTAATCTTATCGTCGGCGCCTACGTCCTGGGTGGGCTCGCCGTCCGTCAGCAGCACGATATAGTTCTTCGCGCAGCTGTACTCGATCGGCGAGTGGTAAGTACTGGAACCGGGAGCCGTGCGGCTACCATCTACCGAGAGTAACGCCCCGTAGTTGCCCCCGTTGTCGTCGCCGTAGTCGACGGTCCGCCCGGCGTAATACTGCCCGGCCTCGTACAATGTCTCGGACAACGGCGTCCAGAATTGGAGGTCCAGGCCGTTTATCGCATCGATGATACCCGTGCGTGCCGTCGCGATGTCTTCCATCGGGTAGACCACGGGTCCACCTTCGCTGAAGTTGAACACCATGAGCCCGACGTTGACGCCGTTAAGGCCGCTCATCAGCGCCGTGGCCACGTCCTGCACGACCTGGATACGCGTGGAGGTGGTGGTGCCCCCGTAATACCAGTTCAGATAGTTTCCATCGTAGACGGAAATTGTCTGGCCCGTCAGGCTCGAGCCCCACGGGACTTCTTTCGTCCAGGAGGCATGCCAAGGCTGATTCGGCTGATCGTCGCTAGCGTACAATTTGCCTGGATTGACGCCGTCGCCGTGCACACCTCGATCGTCCTCGCACTCCACGAGGTGGTCTTTCTCGTTCTGGGCGAGTTCCTCCCAGCGGTCGTCCGTGGTGGAGTCGTACTGGGCCATCATGTCCGTATACGCGCCCGCGGTGGAGGCGAACGCCTGGAGGGCGACATCGCACCTCAATGCCGCCGAGTTAAACCAGGTCTGATCGTTACACTGCGGAGGGTTGCCGACGTTGGCGGTCCAGTACACTCGATCGGCACTACAGTCACCGTCGTACGCGTTCAGCCAATTGTAGGGGGCCTGGGTTTCTACCTCGGTGAGCATGCTGTACGAGGTATCGATGATAAAGAGGATGTTCGGCCGAATGTCGTCGCCCGTACCGCCGGTCGATACGAAGAGCTCGGTGTCGTCGGCGAAGGCGGGGATCCCAGATCCCAGCGCCCAGAGCATCCCTGCCAATATCCAAGTGCCGCGTCTGCTCGTAACACTCATAAGTCGTCCCTCGTTTTAGTTATGTGCCTTCCTGGCTCGCAGGTAGTTTTCTAATTATCTGCCGAACTGCGCAATCCACAGCCGGTTGACCCGCCGCGACTCGATATCGAAATATATGACCACGCCGGTCTTCCGGTTGCTGCGGTGCAGCCGGCGAATCTCCTCCACGGCTTCCAGGAAGTCCGGGTATTCCAACGGCTCGCCGTTGACGACATAGGTGGTCGCAGTGGTCACGCGGAGCAAGGCTGTCGTGCACGCCGCGCAAGGCTTAAAGACTATCGAACCGGTTTCTCCGCGCGGCAGGCTGACTTCGTCGAGCATCAACTCATAAGCGTCTTCGTTCTGCTCGATAACTCGATAGGCCCAAGCTGAGCTGATACTGCCCAACAAGAGGGCCAGGATTACGATAATTGCGCGATTCATAAAGTAGCTCCCTACGCTCAGAAGGCGCCTAAGGGCCGCCCGGCCCTACGACATAGAAACTCTGGTTGTGGGTTGAGGCCGCGTTGCCCGGCCCCATGCCTACGGCCACGACATCGAAATGAAAGGCCTGCACGGAGCCGGTATTCACGCCCATGCTGAAGGCGGTGTCTGGGACCGGCGTGTTCTCCATGAAGTTGGACTCCGCCGACGTGCTGCCGCCATAGGAACCGTTGCCGCCCATTGGCGTCTCCGGTAGTACGGCGGGAACGAGCGTATTGTAGTTACGCTGCGCGATAGAAATATCGATGCCGGTTTCTGCCGCCTGGAACGCTAGCTGGTGATACTGATTATTACCGGCCATGACGAGTTCCAGCGTCGCGGTATTCATGCCGGAGATGCCCAGTACCGTGAGTACCATGAGCAGGATCAGCCCTGTGATGAGAACCGCGCCGCGCTCATCGCCTCGCGCCCCTATCGCGTTGTTCGCTTCGATCTTCATTAGGCTGCTCCTCTCGCGTTCCGTAGATAGATCGTCTTGATTACGACCGTGCGCCGGAACGTATCGTTGAACGCCGGCACATTTTGGTCCGCGTAGATGTAGTCAGTGGTATCGGTAAACCCGTTCTCCGGTCGTTCTGCCCGAATTCGCAGCCAAATTCGCACCGCGAGAATCTTGGCATCGGGCAAGAATCCAGGGGCGCCCAGCGTAATGATGGGGTCCCCCGGATTGACGTATCGGTTTACGGAGCCACGGTTGGGCGCCCCGAGAACATCGGTATCGACACCGAACTGAATCTGGAAATCCTCGACACCGGGCAGCACTTCCCGATCATCGATGCGAGGATTCCCCCCCGCGCCAGCTACCAGCGTTTTCATACGGAGCGAGGGCACCGGATTTCCCGGCGTATCTAAAGAGGAGTTTTGGCTCACGTAATAGCCGAACACCATCAGCGCATGGCTCTGCGAGGTAACCGCCAAAAATCCGCCCGGAACCGTGTCGCCGACGAAGATCTCGCTGTCCCTGAAACGTGCCGACTGCAGGTACATCGTGTCCGCGTCTAAGTTTAACGGAGGGATCGGATCTTCGGACACGCGACGGATCACCAGGGTATCGGCCTGCGGCTGTGCGCCGTCGCCGAAGGCTGCGCATGCCCAAGCGTAACCGTTATTGTTTCCGGTGACGTCCGTTCCGAGGTTGATCGTCCAATTCTGACCGCAATCGCCGTCAACGACCATGCCAGGCGGGACAGGCTCAAGCGGCGTCGCTCTATTGGAGATCTTGCTCGAGCGGCTGGTGAGCCCGTAATAACTCGCCATCCGAATCTCGGGCTCTATGACATCCATCACGAAGCGCGCGTTCTCCTGGAGCCGCGAAATAGAGTCGTTCACCCGGAAGCTGGCGCGGCTCTGCATGAATACCGTCAGGGCGCCGAGCATAAGGAAGGAGCCGATGGCGAGAGCGACCATCAGCTCAATCAGCGTGACGCCCGCTGTCCGCTGGTGTCGATTTGCCGTTATCTTTCCCATGTGAAGTCCCTTTCCCTCAATCCGGCCTAGATGGGTGGCACTTGAATCTGCATCTGGTGCTGAATCAGGCCTTGGCCGACCTCAACCCACCGCACTTGGATCGTGAAGCTCGGGGGTAAGGCGGTGGGGTCGAATACGACTCCCCACTCGGCACCGGGCAGCACCTGCTGAACCCGCAGGTCCCAGATGAAGAGATCGTGCGCCGCCATCTGCGCCGGCGCGCAGTCCACAGCGCCTCCCGCCGTACCGTCTAGCGGCACGCAGTTGTTGTTGGCCGCAGCACCGGCGTAGGCCACTTGCCCCCTGCGATTAGCCCGAATCCGGTCCGCCATGTCCGCGATGAGATTGACGGCCTGCGTGCGGAATTGGGCCGTGCGTCCAGCGCTCAATCCAGTTGCAAAGAGGGCTGCGATGCCGATCATACCCACCGAGAGCACGACCAGCGTCACCATCGCCTCGACCAGCGTGAATCCTCGCTGGCGAATGTCTGCGGCAGAAATCTGATGTCGTCTGATTCTCATCAACTCACCGATCCTATGGAAGGGGACAGACACCGAGGGTCGCTGCGACCGCTGCAGTGACGTCTGCCTGTTCCCGCATGACCTGGGCTCGGCCCGTGGCGGCCACGGTGACGACGCGCGCAGACGAGCGGCCACCGGCATCTTTATTTCCTCGCTCGTCGCAGTACAGCATGACAGTTGTCGACGGATCAGCTTGTCCAATAGCTGTCTGCACCAGGAACCCGTTGGTGCCGTAAGCGATGTACTGGCCGCCATTGCCGAAGATGTTGATTGCGCCACCCGGGGCCGCCCGCTGGAGCAGGACCACCTCGCCGGCGTCGACGATCGCGTTGCCGTCGGTGGGGTCGCCGATGACGCCGTTGTTGTTCTCATCGACGAATACGATGTATCCGCCGTTACCGCCCATGCCGCAGATGGGTGCGGCGATCAGAGGATCGGGGCTAGCGCATAGCGTCACCGGCACCTGGCGTTTGACCGCTTCGGTGCGGGCCAGGTAGAGCCCGGAGATCATGTCGTTGGCTGCGGCGATCATGGCGTTGTTGCGTTGGAACTCCATGAAGTTCGGCACGCCGATGCCGAGCACGATTCCGGCCACCAATAATGTCACCATCAGCTCCAACAGAGTGAAGCCGGTCTGTGTTTTTGCGTTCATCACGGGACACTAAGGACGAAGCGACCGGCCGTTGCACGAGCTTCCGACAGTCGGTAGCCTGGTGCCGACGAGCGGTCCACTCGACATGAATATGTTGAAAAGCCTGCGCCTTAGATTCGCCCTTCCGGCAGACGTATTATGGAAAGTCCGCGCTAGACTGGAGCGGCTCATTTTCGAGCCGTCCGGGTAGAGAAATCTCACCAGCGTCATTCGGTCTTGCATAGCTTAAACCCCTTCTCGCATCGTGTACGCTATCGAATTGCAGCAGCCCACAGTCTAAGGAACACCGCAGCCCCGACGCGGTGACACAGGTCTACTTTCCGAGGCTTCGGGGACGGCGGCTACAAGGGCTGGGCGTCATCTGTGACCGCCATGTTTGACTCGGTGCGGATGGCGGCCTGTGCCGTGCCGATGGCGCGGCAGCGATCTCCCTAGAGCGGAGTGGAGTCCCCATCCGCCGACGCCTGGATCGCGTCCAAGTCCGACTCACCACTAGCCACCGGGACGGCGAACTCATCGAGAAACTGCACCATGCACTTCAAGCCGCTCGGCAAGCGGTAATCCGGATTCGGCAGATCGAGGGCCACTCTGAACGTGCCGCTAGCCGCATCGGCGACTCGGTCGACGATGGCAACTTCCGCCGGGTAGTTTCCCACCATGGGTGATTCGGGTTGGATTATCGCTCTCTGGCCGACCCGGATCTTGCCAAATACGGAGACCGGGACGATCACCTCGACGCGCAATGGGTCAATCTGTGCCAGGCGAAGCATTGGCTGAAACCGCACGGACTCGCCCGGCGACAAGTATCGTTGCACGACCACGCCATCGATCGGACTGCGAATGGTATGGCGTCGCAGGATCTCTTCGGCGCGATGAAACTCAAGCTGAGCGAGGCGAGAGGCCTCCTCCGCTTGGTCTAGCTGCGACTGAGCCAGACGTGTATCGGTCGCCGCCTCATCGGCCTGATCCGACGACACGGCGTTCTCCTGGTATAGCGTTTGGACCCGTTCCTCTCTACGCTCAGCGAATGCGACACTCACCTCGCCGGCACGTATCCCGGCGCCCGCAGCGGCCCTCGCTCGGGCAGACTCAACGGCGGCCTGCTCGACCCCCGAATCCAGCGTGACCAGTATCTGATTTTTGACGACAAGATCGCCGCGTTCAACATGCATCGTAGCGACGATGCTGTCTATCTGCGTACTGAGATCGACGACCATGTGCGGTTCCACGACACAGTCGAGTTGAGGAATATCCACTGCGGGTGACTGCGCGGCAAGAAATACGAGCACCAGCGGCGCGTACCTGGCGACTCTGATATTTTGGCTCGCGAAACTCATCATCCATCTACTCCATTGGACCCGTGAAGGCCAATGCATCAGCGAGTGCCCGGTCTGCATCGAGCATAGCCCGCCTGAGACGTTCGTGACGACGCTCCAAATGCTGCTGCACACGTCGCATCAATAGAGTACCGGCCCAGTGGGTAAGGCGAGAGTGACTGGAGTGTAGCGTCCTAAATAGCTGAGTAATGGGACGGGGCGCACAAAAAACCAGCAAATCGTCGTCATACGAGAGAATTTCCTCGAAGCTGCCCGGGTCGCCCTGGCGCGCGCAGCGGCCGAACAGCTGCCTATCTATGCGTTTCGCCTCGTTGCGTTCGGTAGCGATGACGTGCAGCCCGCCCAGTGCCGCTACAGCGGGCGTGATCTTGATGTCGGTGCCGCGCCCCGCCATGTTCGTCGCGACGGTAATCTGGCCGGCCTGACCCGCACGCGCGATGATACTCGCCTCCTCCGCATCATGGCGTGCATTGAGAACCTGATGAGCGAGGTCCGCCGCGGCTAGGCGCTCACTCAATCGCTCCGATGCTTCCACGGAGCGAGTGCCGATCAAGACCGGTCGCTGCCCTTGCTGTAGCTCCTGCACCCTTGCGATAACTGCGGCCCACTTGGCGTCTTCCGTGGCCAATACTCGGCGCGAAGTGCAGAATCGACGCAGCGGTTTGTGGCTGGGGATCGGGACGACACGCAGGCCGTAAATCGACGACAGTTCCCCGGCCGCCTCCATCGCCGTCCCCGTCATCGCACCCAGACGCATGTAGCGCCGGAAAAATCGTTGGTAGGTGAGCCGTGCCAGATTCTCCCGTTGCTCAGAGATCTCACACCCTTCCTTCAGCTCGACCATTTGTTGTATACCGGCCTGCCAGGATCTGTCCGACATCACGCGCCCGGTATTCTCGTCGATGATCTGCACGGCACCGTCACGAACCAGATAGTGCTTGTCCAACACACGGAGATGAGTAGCGACAAGCGCGTTGACGACGAGTTCTTCCCGACGCCGGCTACTGCGCCAGGGATCATCCAACTCTTCCGTTAGCTCAGCCACTCGCTGCCTCCCGGTCGCACTCAATGTGATGCTGCTCTGGGCTCGCGAGACAACATAGTCGCCTTTGTCTTTCTCCAACGCCGATGCGAGATCCAGTGCCTGGCGATAAACCTCCGGCGCATGTTGCCGGTCACTCGGACCGGAGAGGATCAGCGGCGTCCGCGCCTCATCGATCAGCACACTGTCCGCTTCGTCGACGATGGCGAAACATAGGCCCCGCAGAATCAGCCCGTCCGTGGCACCGGCCTTGGTCTGCAAACGATCCAATCTATGCCGGAGCGGACCGCGGCCGGTACCGAGCGTCAATCGATCGCGCAGATAATCGAACGCGACCGACTTATTCGTGCAATACGTGATGTCCTTGGCGTAGGCCTCGCGACGCGATACCGGGTCCGACATATCTTCCGTCACGGCACCCACGGACAGCCCGAGCATGTTGTAGACCGGTGACATCAGCGCCGAGTCCCGCGTGACGAGGTAGTCGTTGACGGTTATGATATGCACCGGAACTCCCGCCATTGCCGCGACACACGCTGGGAGGGTCGCGGTCAAGGTCTTGCCCTCGCCGGTCTCCATCTCCGCCAACATCCCGTCCAACATGACCTTGCCACCACGAATCTGGCTGTCGTAATGACGCATCCCTATCGTCCGGTAAGCGACTTCGCGAACCAGCCCGAACGCAGCGGCGCACAAGTCCTCCGTCATTCCTTGACAATGCAGCTCGGAACGAAGCTCGTGAGCCTGCTCGAAAAGCCGCTCGTCGGATCTGCAGATCAACTTCGAGCCGGCGGCGTCGACCATCGCAAGAAATCTTCGGGACCGGGAACGACCTTTCGACCAGCGACTGTACAGTGGTGCCATTAGCCGCTGTGCGGCCACGTCGAGGCGCCCGACCTGCTGAGCTGGTCGTTCCGGATAAGGACCCAGCACGCTGCCGGGCTTGAGCGCGATGTTAGCCCGTCCCATCACGAGTACTCCGAGTGTCGTCGGAGTGACCTTCTAACGACATGGAATCACGACACCCCGTCGCGCCGACGAGTGTCTGTGGACTACACATGGAACCGGCTAAGGAATAATTGACGCAGACTTCGATACCACTGCCAAGCTAGCGGCTCGAGACCATGGTCGAAGCGTACATACACTCGGCCACCCAGCCTGGAAACGGGCTCCTCCAACTGAAGCTCCAGATGGAAGACATCCTCGAGGATCGTCACGCCCGCGGAGTCGGTTGGATCGACGGCAAATGTACCGCCACCGTTCGTCCCTAATGCCGCGCTCGGCAGGCGTCCGGACGCCGCCGGTACCAGACGAGTAATACTGGCTTGTAGAACGCGATCGATGTGATCCGAAAGCCGCACGGTCACGTCGCGGGTCTGGCTTCGCACCAGGCCGATATCAGCTTGGCGAACGACCACGCGTAGGATTGTGCGCGCGGGATCGACCACATAGCCAACCAGATCGCCCTGGCGCAAAAAGCGGCCTTCAAGATCCTGCGGGCGTTCCACGACAAAAACGCCCGCCAGCGAACTCCGGATAGTCAATTTTTCGAGCTGCTCCCGTGCGAGCGCCAAGCTCGCTTCGATCGTCGCGATGTCATCTTCCATGATGGAAGCCTCGACCTGGCTAGTCGCGCGCAGAACAGCGTACCGAACAGTAAACTCCTTGAGCTCGGCCTCTACCACAGCCACCCGACTCGCCAGGGTCGGATCTTCGGTCAGCAACAGGTCATCTCCGATCTGAACGATAGAACCCGGCTCCGTGAGAAATCGGACGACGGCCGCATCGGCCCCCATGCGAACTTCGGACTGCTCCGGTACCCACACGATGCCTTCCGTACGCGTCCACAACGGCACCGGTGCCAGAAAGATGACTGCACAGGCGACGGTCAGCACACCTGCCGTCATGACCAGGACCCGCCCACGCCGCTGTTGCAGCACCGGACTGCCGACCAGAAACCGCACTTGACGAACAAGCGGAACCAGCATTTGAGTCGTCGCCGCCCAGAACGCCAATATCACACCGACCAGGAAAAATTTACCGGCAACGAACAGGATAATCACGAACATGATGAACATGCGATAGACGAACGATGCCACCGCATAGAAGAACATCCAGTATCGTTCTCCGGGGGTGGTCGCGGGAGACATTACATCCGTTAAACCAAAGGCGTAACGCTGTATCAGATAGCCCAAGTACTGCTGAGAACGCGCCCCTAGATTCGGGATATCGACGACGTCGGCGAAAACATAGTAACCATCGAAGCGAAGCAACGGATTGCCATTGAAGAGCAGCGTCGATACGCCACCGATAAACATAACGTCAAAAGCCAGTGTGCGAAGCAGCCCCGGTTCCACGATGAGCCAGACAAAGAGCGCCATCGACGCGAGAAACATCTCCACGACCATTCCCGCTGCACCGACTAGTGCGCGTTTGTGCTTGTCGGGAAATGCCGACGCCGAGGATGCATCCACGTACGGTAGGGGTACCAGTACGAGGAACATGATCCCCATCTCATGAACTTCTCCGCCCCAGCGTTTGGTGGCGTATCCATGACCTAGCTCGTGGAGCAACTTGATGGCTGGGTAACTGAACCAGAGGAAGAGCAGATTCAGCGGCGTCAGGATACGGTCGATGAGATTCTCCGTTAGCTCAGACCAGTGAGATGCGGCAAGAACGACCGCGGTAGATACAACAGCCAGCCAGACGATCGCGCCCAGCCGAGTGAATAGCGGTCTGACCCAATGCAGCGTCCGATCAAGAAAACGATCGGGATCTATCAATGGAATTCGTATCGACAACGGACTCCAGAGTTTGCTCTTCAATTTTTGTTGTTCGCGGGTTCGAAATCGCTGCAATAATTCCTGACTATCCGGAGTGATGTCCGCGATCAGCAGGTCCGCACCGTGCAACCTACCGAGTAATTCGAGAACCTCGTCCTGCGTCAGCGCTTCATCGTCCGGTGCGTTCTCGGTCAGCGACCAGATCTCCTGGACCGTGCGCTTGCCGTCCATCCGTGCGATGAAGTCGTGTGCGATTGGTGAAAATCGATGAGTGCGGCCGGATGCGTCGTCCCGTAGCACGTACCAGATATTGCCCCGATAGACATGGCGATGAAACTTGCCATGCGCCCCTAAGACAGGCTTCAGGTTAGCGACACGATACCAATGCGGGCTATCTAATGCGGCCGACATCCGAGTCTACTTCCATGGCATCCAGGACCATGACCAGAGCCGGAACCAGTCGGTCAGACCATGCGTCCAGATCCAAATCAGCCGGCGACTGCCGATATCGATTTTCCCTACACCCTGCATACCCGGCCGCAGCGATTCCGGCGTGTTATCGAGGCTCGCCTCGACCCTGAAGTAGTTGCGACCATCCGCCGGCGTGGAAATGGGCGTGATTCTCTCCACGACGAACGAGAGGTAGTCGGCGGGGAATCCCGCCAGCGCAAGCCGTCCGGACTGACCCGATTCGATTACACCGACCTGAGTCTCATCAACTTCGAGCATGACTCGATAGGAATCTAGCGGAGCGATCTCGAACAAGGCGTCACCGCGCTCTACCGGCGCACCCAGGGACTGGCTGAGATCTCCGTTGATGACAACGCCAGCCAATGGCGCTGTTACCTGTGTACGCGCTAGTTGTTCTTCGATCAGCGTGAGCTGCGCCGTTGCCTTCTCGAGCTGAGCTCTGAGTATCGCAACCTGGGCGCTTTCATGTGCGGCCAAGGCCTCACGATATTCCTTCTCGTACTGCGACTTCTCGCCGGCGAGCGTTAGACGCTCCAGGGTGAGATCGTTGTCGTCGAGCGCCGCCAGCACCTGCCCCTCCGACACAATGTCGCCCGGCCGAACATGTGCCTCTGCAATATAACCGCTAAAGGGAGCGACCACCGCTCGCTGCACCGTGCCCTCGAGTGTCGCATCAGCCGTGACGCGGTACTCTGCCGTAGCGAAAACCGACAACGTCGCGAGTGCAACCGCACAGGCGCCGACGAGTTTTGGCAGCAAGTTGCCGGGCCCGAATAATTTTTCAGAAAGTGCCCGCACTTCACGCGCGAGCCGAGCGTCGAACCACCGGGCCTGCCTTCGTCTGTCTTCCAGAATCGGGCCGACGAGCGCAACAATAGTTTCGCAAAGCGTTACGATTTCCGCATCGAACCGGTCGGGATTTTTATGTTCCAGGGTAACCGCACCGAATAACTTACCTTGATGAACCAGGGGAACCGTGCAGATCGATCCACCGCCGTGTTGTGTCGCCAGCTCCAGATGCGCACGAACGACCTGAAACTTTTCGTCAGGCTTGTCCGGGTAAAGGACTGTCGTATCCTGGTCGATCGCCTCTTCCATGGCCGCACCGATCGCAGTCACCAACTTGGTCCGGTGGTCCATTGACGCGCTGCGCGAGACGACTTGCACGCGAACGTGGTTGTCGCGAAGAAAGCCGAGGCTGACACGCTCACACTTCAGCCGCGCCGCGAGATGCGTCACAAACGTACTCGCTGCCTCTTGAAGCTGATCGTGCTCCAGTGTCGCCGCGATGATCTCCACGATCGACAGCAGGCGATTCGCGGAGACGGATGAACGGTCGCTCAGCAGTAGATCCAACCAAGCCGAGCCGCTACCTAGCGTCTGGGCGAGTAGTTTCTGATCAGCCGCTTCGCGGCTAGTCACTTCTACGGCAACGACTCCACACATCTGACCGCCTCGCAGCAGCGGGCAGGCAACGATATCGCCCTCCTGGTCTGCCGCAGCGGGCGACGAGGCGCGGTCGCGCAGAACGATCTTCTGTTGCTGCAGCGCGGAAGCGGCTGCGCTGGACAGAGCGGGCGTCGCAGCGATGCCGCTCGGCCAGCCCGCGACAGGCCGATAATGAGAGCCACCGCTCTCAGGGAACAGCACGACGGCGCGTATGGCGCCTGCCAGCATGCGGCACTGCAGATCCAGCCAGGACTGGATCAAATGTCTCGATTTCCCACTCACAGTCAATAGTCCCGCTCACACTCTGGCTCGCAGGCACACAACCCCAATAAAACCAACGGGTTAACGGGCAAGATGCCGCGCAGAAGCAGACCGAACCCAGTATCCCCGAAACGCCTGGAGTCTAGGCGATCTCACATAATTGTGCGGTGAATCACAGCGTTGATAGGCCTGTACGCATAAGGTCTACTGGCGGAGATGAGGGCCCAGCACGGCGTCCAGATGCGTCTCGGGAAGCTGTTCGGAGCGACGCGACACAAGAACCGTTACTGCGACCGCCGTAAGACCTGCCAGGGCCGCCGCCGAATACGGGCTCTGTGCGTTGAAAGCGAACCACTCACCAAACGCCTCCAGACTCGTGCCGCTGAGCCATTCCCCCGAGATGATCTCGGCATGAATCAGGATAAAGCCGATGGCCCCGGTCCAAAAGCCGGCGAGCGCGCCGGCGCGAGTCACGCCGCGCCAGACGGAGCCCAGGACCAACGGGCCCATCAGGGCCGCGATGAACCCCCCTACGCCCACCCAGACCAGCAATACCACATTCATGCCGATGACGAACCACGCGAGTACCGCGGCGCCCATCAGTGTCAATGCCGTGACGACACGGCTGATCACAAGAACGGTGCGGTCCAGAGTGGCTTGATCCCGGTCCGGGTGGAGACGCGGCGCAATGCTGCGTCGATAGATGTCGTTCGCGAATACCTGCGATGTCGAGATGACCAGGCCGTCCGCCGTGGACATGACCGCCGACAGGATACCGACACCGAGCAACGCAGCGACCCAGCTCGGAAATATTTCGATGAACAGCGCCGGCAGCGCGGTGTTGGCCCCGCCGCCAGCGGTAATCAGGCTGTCGCCCAGCACCCCACGAGCCAAAGCCCCGCCCAATGTAATCGCAGGCAGGATCAGGCCGAACGTAAACGCCATGATGAGGAATCGAGTCCGGCTGCGTTCGTCCTTCAATGCCCAGAGCTTGTTACCGATGTGAGGCAACAGGCCTAACGGAATGTGTGCGATCACGAGGCTCACGTATGCCCACACGGATGCGGTGATGGCCGTCGCCGGATGAAAGTTCTGCACGAGCCGCGGATCCTGTGAGCGAAGATTCTCCAGCAGATTGCCCAGTCCATCGCTGCCCACTCCGAGCAGAAACATGACCACAATGGCCAGGGCGAGCGCCACCATGAGCAGTCCCTGGGCGCCATCGGTCAGGATATCGGCATGGGCACCGCCCAGCGTGACATAACCGAGAAGTACGACCGTGGTAATAGCGAGCGCCCAGGCCTTGGACAACCCCAACATCATCTCGAACATCACGAGCCCGGCCACCAACTGGCCTGCCAGATAGAAGAGGAGAATCAGCGAGAAGACCGCTGCCGAGAGTCGCAGACCCTCGGACTGGTAGCGTTCGCCGAGATATTCCGGAATTGACCGCGTACCGGCCACGTTACCGTAGCGCGCAATCGTCCGTTGGGAAATCAGTATCCCGGCGTAGATCCCCAGGGGGTAGAGAAATGCGATCCACACCGTCGACAGGCCGTAGCTATAGGTCAGGCCGGGCAGACCAAGGAATGTGGCACCACTCGCCGCCGTAGACGCGAAGGCCAGCGCCAGCAGGAAGGGGCCGTAAGAGCCACGCGCTGTCGCGAAGTCATCGGCGCCGGCAACGCGGCGGCTGCCCACGACACCAAGACCGACCATGACCGCCACATAGCCGATGAAAAACAGCCAGGACCAGCTATACAGACTCACACGTTCCTTCCTTCAGACGGCATGCTACCCGATCCCCAGCCCAGGGCGCGCAAGTGTCTGCAGGCGCGGTACGGATTGCGATGATCGACAGAATATGGAAAACTTCGGTTTAAGCGAATGTATCGCCTCGCTCGTCAGAATAATCAAGCTTGGCTAGGCGATTCGAGCACCTCTCGACGTCTATATAATAAGGAGTAGCTTTATGGTCAATGCGGCAATTGCCGGACTCGGCTGGTGGGGTAAGACTCTCGTGGAGTCCGTCTCCGGTGTCAGCGACGACCTTCGTTTCGTTGCAGGCGTAGACCCGTTCGCATCCGATAAAACAAAAGCCTTCACCGACGAGCACGGTATGGAACTCTATACCGACCTGGAGGCGGCCCTGGCCGACCCCAAGGTCGATGCCGTCGTCCTCGCCACGCCGCACTCCATGCATACGGACCAGGTCGTCGCGGCCGCGGCGGCAGGCAAACACGTATTTTGTGAGAAACCGTTCGCCCTGCACAAGGCCGACGCCGAGCGTGCGGTCGCCGCGACTCAAAAAGCCGGCGTTACGCTCGGCCTGGACTACAACCGGCGGCTGCACCCCGAGATGACCAAATTGCGTGAACGGATCGATTCCGGCCAGCTCGGCACGATCCTGCACGTCGAAGCCAATATGACGTTCCCCAACGCGTTGTTCCTGAAGGGCGACGCCTGGCGCGCATCTCGCGAGGAGGCGCCGTGTGGTGGCCTGACGCCGATGGGAATTCATGCCATCGACGGCATGATCGACCTGTGTGGCGAGATCGATGAGGTCTATTGTCAGAGCTTCCGCCGGGCCGTGGAAATCGACGCCGACGACACGACGTCTGTCCTGTTCCGGATGAAGGAAGGCATGTCGGGCTACCTCGGGACGATGACCGCGACTGGCGGTGGCTTCAGCTTCCAGGTGTTCGGCTCCAAAGGATTCGTCAGGCTGGAGGGTATGACGCATATCGCCGGCGCACCGTCCGAGGAACGCCGAAAGAAATGCTTTGGGACCTGCGTCTTCAAGCCCATCAAGGGTGATGCCGAAGTCTGGCAAGCGGATGAAGTCGATATAGTCCGGGCAGTTTTGGATAAGTTCGGACAGGCGGTGACCAATGGCACCCCGTACTTTATTCCACTGGAAGAAATGATCCACGGTGTCGCCGTGACGGAAACTATTGTTAAATCCGCCGGATCGCATCAGGTAGAGAAAATCGTCTAGTCTGCCCGATTCGTCGGGCAGGAATCCAGAAGAGCATTATGAGCGTATTAAGCCAGTTGAAGGAGACAGAATTGTGAGAGTGGGTACACACGGAATGGCGCAGGTGGACTATGAGCAGCGGATGGACATGGACCGCATGCGCAAATACAGAGTCGCCCGAATCAAGATGTACATGGATGAGTTCGACATCGAGTGCTTGCTGTTGTTCGAGACAGGAAACAAGCGTTACTCGACGTCGACGGCGGTCGCTTCACCCGAGGTCGACAACATGGGCCGCTACGCGATTATCCCGCGTGACGGCTATCCGTACATCTTCGGCTTCGGCTCCGAAGTCGCCGCAGAGAAACTCTACTGTCCGTGGATCAAAGACACGACCTTTCCCGCACACGGCACAATGTATGGCGCGCTGCCGATGGCATGGAAGTGCTACGAGGGATTGCTCAAAGACCTCGACATGGTTCTCGACAACCACAAGATGGACAAGAAGAAGGTTCGGATCGGCATCGACATCGTCGAGTCGCAGATTGTCCTGGCGATGATAGAGGGCGGCTATAACATCGCCGATGGTCAGGGCGTCATGCAGTACGCCCGCTCGATCAAGAATGAAGATGAAATCATGTGCCTCAAGCACGGCGCGGCAATCGTCGACGGGGCATTCCACAAAATTGCCCAGACCATCGCTCCCGGCATCAAGGAGAACGACCTGCAGGCCGTCGCCGCCTACGAAATGCATCGACTCGGCGCCCAGTGGATACACAACGTCCAAGTGACTACCGGTAACAGGACCCACCCCCATCCTCACCTGAGCTCGGATCGACTGATCCAACCCGGCGACATGATCTTCATGGATATCGTCATGATGTATAACGGCTACCACACCTGTGTGTA
>SMVA01007891.1_pt1 | contig 18061 bp, 18 predicted proteins | sample 2456451 | NCBI WGS metagenome assembly SMVA01 (sample SAMN11095933, study PRJNA526329) | marine sediment metagenome | biome: Marine sediment; feature: Surficial sediment; material: Deep marine sediment; isolation source: Hadal surficial sediment | place: Pacific Ocean | collected 2014-05 | depth...
ATCAACTGTTCGGCCATTTCCATCGCTATCTTATTGTGAGTGATGTAAATGAATTGAACGGTCCTGGACATTTCTTTCACCAATTCAGAATAACGCTGCACATTAGCATCATCCAGTGGTGCATCCACCTCATCCAGCAAACAAAAAGGCGCCGGATTCAGACTGAATATCGAGAACACAAGCGCAATGGCAGTCAGCGCTTTCTCACCGCCAGAGAGAAGGTGAATACTCGAGTTTTTCTTGCCTGGCGGGCGAGCCATCAAACCAACACCCGTGTCGAGCAGATCTTCCCCTGTCATTTCAAGGTAAGCGTGACCACCACCGAATAATTTGGGGAATAGCTGCTGCAACTTAATATTAACCTTATCGAAGGTTTCCTTAAATCTCGTCCTGGTTTCAACATCGATCTTGCGAATCGCGTTTTCCAATGTCTGTAATGCACTTTCAAGATCCTCATTCTGAGCATCCAGATAATTTTTTCTTTCTGCCTGGGTTTTAAATTCATCAATAGCCGCGAGGTTTATCGGGCCAAGGCGCTGAATCCTGTTGCCTACGCGGCGCAGAAGATCTTCCCACTCTTCCTCATTCGCTTCCTCAGGCAGCGCTTTCAATACTTCATCCAGATCCTCATTCTCTGCAACCATCTGCTCCTGGATGGTCGACCGCCTGACTTCCAGCCCCTGAAAGTCAATACGAACAGTCTCAAGGCTTGTCCTTATCTGTTCCACCTGTTCTTCAATGCCTGAACGGCTTTGCTCAAGTTGCCTGATCTTATGCTCCACGGCTTCAGAATTCTGGCGAACCTGGGTAAGTTCACCTTCTACCGCAAGTCTTTTCTCCAATTGCACTTCAAGTTCCGCTTTTAACTGACCCTGTGGCTCCTCACTTTCATGGATAGCAATTTCAAGCGATACCTTGCGCTCATTCAGCGTCTGCTGCTGCTGCCTGAGACGCGACATTGCCGATTCGGTGGATGAAATCCTGGAGTTAAGGGATTGGAGTCGAAGCGCCAGTTGATGTGCGGCATCACGATCAGTCCTGGCCGCAAAACGAACCTCTTCCAGTCCTTGCTGAATCTGGTCCCGACGATGGTTAAGACTCTCCCGGTTGAGCGTATCTTCTTCCATCCGGTCCATGGCGAGTTGCAGTTCATTTCTGGCAACACCAAGTCCTTTTTGATCTTCCTCTAATTGAGCGTTACTCGACTCGATTTCATCACTCGCCCTGCCGAGATCTGTTTTTACCTGTTCTGCCTGCAGTTTCTTGGCGCCAAGCTGTGCCCGGGTTTCACCGTAGGCTCTCTGCTGTTCCGCCAGCCGGGTCTGCCTGGATCCTCGCTCGGTTTCAGCCACTGTTAATGCGGCAACGCCTGAATCAAGTTCCTGGGTGAGTTTTAAAACGGATTGTTCCAATGAACTGATATGACCGGCCGATTCTTCTATCTCGGCCTGACGTTTGATCACCCCGGCGGTGGCGTCCCGGTCTTTACTGATTCGCAGCCAGTTTCCGCCAACCCAAACACCATCGGCAGTGACAACCGACTGCCCCGGTTCAAGATTTGGCCGTAAAACCAGTGCAGCATCCAGGCTGTCGGCGATCAGTACCTTGCCAAGAATGGATTCAATGTTGATATCACCCCTTACCTTGGAAGCCAGGGTTTCGGTTTTCGCGACGGAACCACTACTCGTACTATTGGCGATAAAATTCAGCGCGCCTTTGTGGAAGTCCGACAGCATGGCGGGCAATGATTCCAGCTCATCGACAAAAACGGACTGCAGGTAATCACCAAGCACTGTCTCCACAGCAAGCTCCCAGTTCTGCTCCACTTTTATTTTCTCTGCCAGCCGATCCCTGTCTTTCAGCCCGTGTTTTTCGAGCCAGCCCATCTCTGCATCGTCCTCGTGCCCGAGGGCTGTTTGTTGCAAAGCCTCCAGGGATGCCAGGCGGCCTTTGATTCCTTGAAGCTCACCGCGATGACTATCGAGATCCTTATTCAGGACAGTATTGGTTTCTCGTTGTGATTCTATCTGTTCGGTCAGCTCAGAAATTTCCTGTTCGATTCGCGCCCGCTGCGCTTCCTGGGTTTGCAACATGGCTTCCAGAGGGCCAATTTCAGCCTCGACAGACATGCCTTCCAGCCGCTCCATGTCAGTGCTCAGGATTCTGATGCGATTATCTAACCGCTCGATCGATTCTTCCAGGTGTCCAATCCTGGATTGCTGAACTTCACCAGCCTGGCGGGATTCAGCAGCAGTATGATTGAACTCATCCCATTGCTTCTGCCAGGTTTGCAGCGATTGCTCTGCCGCGAGCAGCCTGATACCCGAGGCTTCCTCATGTTTACTGATTTCTTCCTGTTGCGGCACCGTATCAGTAATTTCCTGACGGTATTCCGCTAGTTGGGATTCATCGCCTTGAAGGTCAAGCTGAACCTTACGCCAGTTCTCCGAAACCTCGACCAGGTCCATATTTAACTGCCGCGACCTTTCATTTTGGAATTGAATGCCATCCTCAATCCCGGCGATTTCTGTGCCAAAATCGTAATAGCGCTTCTGGACCTCGTTTAGCTCGTCAGACAACTGAACGAGATTGTCACGCTCGATTTCTATCTGTGCATCCCCATGGCGCAGGTCCGCCACCCTTGCTTCCTGTTCGACCTGCAGGCGATTTATATTGTCTTCTGATCCTTTAGCATGCCCGGTCAGGACCTGCCACTTTAATGCCTGGAGCTGGGATTTCACCAATCGCTCTTCTTTCTTGAACCCAGAGTATTTTTCTGCGGACTTGGCCTGGCGCTCCAGATGGTGGAGCTGTCTTCCCAGTTCTTCTCGCAGGTCACTGAGGCGATCGAGATTATCCCTGGTATGGCTGATTCGGCGTTCAGTTTCCCTGCGCCTTTCCTTATATTTGGAAATTCCGGCAGCTTCCTCGATATACATCCTGAGATCTTCAGGTTTTGCCTCAATCAACTGGCTGATCATTCCCTGCTCGATAATCGAATAACTCCGGGGACCCAGTCCCGTGCCGAGAAAAATATCGGTAATATCTTTTCGACGGCACTTCTGGTTATTAAGGAAATAACCCGAATGGCCATCCCGGCCAACCTGCCGTTTGATGGAGAGTTCGCTATAAGCGGCAAATTCGCCAGTCAATTGACCCTCGGTATTGTCAAACAAGAGTTCGACGGTCGCCTGGCCCACGGGTTTACGGCTATTAGAGCCATTGAAAATGACATCTGCCATGGATTCGCCGCGCAAGGTTTTAGCGGACGCCTCTCCCATCACCCAGCGAACAGCATCAATAATATTCGATTTACCGCAGCCGTTCGGGCCGACAACGGCGCAAAGATTTGAGGGGAAAGGGACTGTTGTAGGATCTACAAAGGATTTAAAACCAGCGAGCTTAATTGCCTGCAAACGCATAAACTTATGTTACTCCAACCCAGTGTCCATAGGAACCGGCAAAAACGCGATATTCTATTATAAATTCGATACTTACGTATACTGATACGCACTATTTTTACGCCTGAAATATGAAAATAAAATGACCAGCATCCTAATCGCTTCAGGTATCTTCGTTTCGGGGCTCATCGCGGTGATTGTCTTTGGGCCGAGACCAAAGCTGGACCCGCGCGCGCCCAAAACCAGGGTGCCCGATGGGTTGTCACTCAAAGAAATTGAACAGTGGGTACAGAAATCCGAGGACAGGGTATTGGACCTGGTACCCGGCGCGGAAGCTGGTATCCAGTGGGCAAACCCGGGACACGAAAAGAAAACCGAATTGTGCTTTTTGTATCTGCATGGGTTTTCTGCAACTCGCCATGAAACAGCCCCGGTCACTGACCGGATTGCCGCCGAATTTAATGCCAATGTATTCCATGCCCGTCTCGAAGGCCATGGCGTCGGCAGTGAGGGCATGCTGACGCAATCAGAATTATGGCTGCAAAGTGTTATCGATTCCTGGAACATCGCTTCCGCCCTGGGTGAAAAGGTGGTGATCATTGCAACATCAACGGGCGCTGCCCTCTCGGTCTGGTTGGCGAACCAGGAGATGACTAAAGATAAAATTCATGCCTTCCTGTTCATGGCACCTAATTTCAAAATCAGGAATCCATTTGCATTCATCCTCACCTGGCCCTGGGCGAGATTCTGGGTGCGGACGCTCATCGGCAAGGAAGTTAGCTGGGAAGCTGAAAATGAATTAGCTGGAAAGTACTGGACCAGTACCTACTCAACCCTTTCCCTGATCGAAATGCAAAAACTCGTTGATTGGGTAAAGAAGCAGGACTTCTCGCAACACCAGATTCCCCTCGCCACCATGTACATGAAAAACGACCAGACAATTGATCCAAGAGCGGCCATTGACGGCCACAATCGGTGGGGCAGCCCCCAGAAAAAATTAATACCCGTTAGTATTGACGGTGATGCCGAAGAGCATGTATTTGCTGGTAATATTACAGCGCCCCATCGGGTTGACTGGTGCGTCAATGAGTTTATCCAATTCCTCAAGTCACTTGATAGCAAACCCACAACTAACCCTCTCAAAAACACCGGAGAACAAAATGGATAAAATCGCTTACGGAAAAACCGGCCACCTGAGCAGCAGAATATTATTCGGCGCCGCTGCGCTGGGCGGTATGCGCCAGGAGAAAGCTGACTCGGTGCTGCAGATGGTCATGGATGCCGGTATCAATCATATCGACGTGGCAGCCAGTTATGGTGACGCTGAATTAAGGCTGGCACCCTTCCTTCAAGATCATCGAGGGGAATTTTTCCTGGCAACGAAAACGGGCGATCGAACTTACGATGGCGCAAAGGCGAGCATCGAAGCTTCCCTCGAACGAATGCAGGTCGAGCAGATCGATGTCATTCAGTTTCACAATCTTGCCAAAGACGAGGAATGGAATACTGCCATGGGCCCGGGCGGCGCCCTGGAGGCTGCCGTTGAAGCAAGAGACCAGGGCCTCGTTCGTTTTATTGGTGTAACCGGCCACGGAACACGAATCGCCGAAATGCATTTAAAAAGCCTGGCAGCATTTGACTTCGCATCAGTGCTGCTGCCCTATAGTTTTATGTCCATGCAGGACGATCAATATGCCAGGGAGTTTGAAGAACTGCATACGCTGTGTATGGAAAAAGGCGTTGCCCTGCAAACCATCAAGTCGATCGCCAAACGAAGATGGCAGGCAGGAGATGAATCACTTAAGTTTAGCTGGTACGAGCCAATTCGAGAGTATGATGCCCTGCGCAGAGCCGTTCACTGGGTCCTGCGGCGCCCGGGAATATTCCTGAATTCATCCAGTGACGCGACATTGCTGCCAGAGATTATCCGGGCGGCTGAAGAATTTGATGCTGACAAAACAGGAGATCTGGAATCCCGAGTCGCGGCCGATGTCTCCGCCCAGCAACTGGAACCCCTGTTTGAACGTGAAGTACAGGATGATGTTCGTTAGCTGATTACAGTGAGAGCTGATTACAGGATGACTACCAGGTTTCCCCAAACGGCCTGATAACCGATTCAAACGTCCATGCAGATTTTGGTTGGTGAGCAACCTGCCAGACATGGGCTGCAATATCTTTCGGGTGACAGAAAAATTCATCCGGTTGATCCTTGAACCGTTCCCGTGCCCAGGGTACGCTGATCACGGCATCAATAGCCACGTATGCCACGTGCACTCCCTTCGGCCTGCATGCCGGGCCATGGATTCGGCAAGTATTCGTTGCGCTGCCTTTGTCGGGGCGAAGCCGGCGAAGTTGGCTTTACCCCGGAATGCCGAGGTATTGCCGGTGCAGATAACAGCCCCCTGACCCTTAGCAATCATTGCCGGAATGAGTTCCTGGCCAAGTTGCAGCAGGGCCATTGTGTTCACTTCGAAATTCTTCTGCAGGGTCGTTGCTTTTATCGTCATAAAATCACCAAAAGCACCACCAACCGCATTATGAATAACGACGTCCGGGTCCCCCAGGTCACTTTTAATACTGTCAATCGCAGCGGACAGGGCTGCGGTGTCCGAGACATCACAAACATAGCTGTGGGTACCCGGCACCTTGTCTCTGATAGAAGAGAGCCGTTCACCGTTTCGCGCAATCATGGCAACCTCGTATTCACCCGCGAACTCAGCGACAATGGCTTGACCAGTGCCGGGACCGACCCCGGTAACGAGACAGATTGGCTTCATAACTTCTCCAAGAAAATGTTTCCGCGGAAACATTGTTAGAATCTACCTTAATTTTAATCTTCCCAACCGAGATCTTCTCTGACAATTATTTTTTCAGGCGATAACTCAGGAAATCAACCGATCCCTCAACTTCGAATTGGGGAACCTCGACATGCTTACCCGGGCTGGCATGCAGCGTTTTCTTTTTAGTCGCTAACTCGTCAAACAACTCAAGACAGGTGTGACGGGGAACAATTTCATCATCCCACTGCACGAGGAAGCGCACCGGGATGGTCACATCGGCGGCATAGCGCATCAGGTCCGCGGCATTGGGACCCCAGTTGCCCATCAGTCCCAGTAATGCCACGCTTATTCTCTTGTCGGTAGCTACAACGGGCAGACCCATCATGGTGCCCATGGAAAGCCCCCACCAGCCTGTGGGTCTTGACCCGGTTTCTGCTTCTATAAAGTCAAGCGCTGCTGACCAATCGGCGAGCATTCCTGCCGTTCCTCCTCCTTCTTCCCATATTCTCGAAAAGGCATCTGGTGCCGTGCCGAAGTCCTGGGTAGCGCGTTCGCCGTGCCCGGGACCATCAATGGCCATCGAAGATATGCCACGGCTGGCCAACAACCGGGCCATATTTACGATGTAGTCCGCCGTCTTGCTCTCGGTGCCGCCATGACCTAAGAGAACCAGGTACTTGCCATCCCCATCCTCCGGTGTCCAGTAGAGTCCTGGCACATTTTGATTATTGACTTCCAGTTGGAACCCCTGTTCGGACATGCCTTCAAGACTCCGGTTCTTTTCGTTCCAACTCATCATTCAATCCTTTTAATCAAACTCATGTAGTCCAACCAGTTCATTGAACTCGTCAAAAGTAAATCGCGGTTGCGTTATGTCCAGCTGGCTGGTTTCCTGGAGGGCCTGGTAACTCATCTGCAAGCTCTTTGCCGCTGACAGGAGCGCTGAAACCGGTCGCAGTATAATCTGGTAACCCATATCTTCCAGTTGCGCAGAAGTGAGCGCTGGAGTCTTACCTTCTTCCACCATATTTGCTACCAGCGGAATGGCCGGGAATTTCGCCTTAATTTGATTCATTTCCTCGATGGATCCCGGCGCCTCGATAAAGAGAATATCTGCCCCGGCTTCGATAAAAGCCTGCCCGCGTCTCATGGCTTCATTTAGGTCATGGGTAGCGCGAGCAGACTCCCTGCGACTGCGAAGCCGGACATGTACAGAACATTGAAACCGCATCTACTCGCAATATGCGAGGAGAGTGCATCGTACACACCCGGCACCACCAATTGGCTACCGGACTGCAGTAACTTTTTTAGCATTTTTCCCGGGGTCTATCCGTAGTTAACATCTTGTTCGGTGAGAGGGCGAACCCAGGCAGCGAATTCCAGCTGGGTTCCGTCCGGGTCTTTGAAGTACAGGGATCGAACGAAAGTACTTTCGTTAATCTCATCACTGGCGCCGGATGCCGAGTCATCATGATTGACGACTTCCGTCACCTCAACACCTTTGGCGACAAGCTGTTCCCGATATTCATCAATTTTGTCCGGCGCCACATCGAATGCGACGTGATTCATGGTGCCAGGCACAGCGGATATCTTTCGTAATTCCTTATCACTGACACTCTCCGGGCCATCGGGAAACCAGAAAAAGGCGACGGCATCATCGCCACCTGCATCAAAGAAGTAGTGTTTTCCCTTGCCGCCGCTGAGCTCAATCGTTTTGGTCAGCTTCATGCCCAGTGTATTGCAATAGAAGTCCACGGTGACATCCATATCCTTGCAAACCAGCGCCAGGTGGTTAATGCCGTTAAATTCAAAAGTCATGATTTCAACCTCTTTGTTGTCAGGGATTGCTGATAATAGCACTTTCCAGAAATTTCGAACTTGCCAAGTTTGCTAGTATATAGAACACTCTAACCAACAAAAACCAGGAAATCGGACATGCCAAGATTACGTGAAGTATCCAGAAGTGAAGCTGATGAATCCATATTGCCACTCTATGATGCACTATTTGGTGCAGACAGGGATCCTGTGACTCATCCGGGAACAGCAACAGGCACGCCGGGCAACTGGTGGACCGTATTTGCGCTGGTTCCCGATTGTTTCAACCATGCGGTGGCTGGTTTTCAATTCTATCGATCGAAAAACAGGAAAATTAAAGCCAGGCTGAGAGAACTGGGGCAGGCCCGCGCCGGATTTGCACGAGGCAGCCAGTTTGTTTTCTCTCAACATTGCAAGGCACTGCGAGCAACCGGGTTTTCCGAGGAACAAATTGAAGCAATTCCATCCTGGGCAAGCTCGGATCTTTTCAATGAAATTGAGAAGGCGGTGTTGGCCTATACCGATGATCTTGTACTGGCAGGCGGCCGGGTTGCGGATGGCACATTTGATATTTTGAAGAAACACCTGAGTGATGAGGAAATTCTGGAACTCACTTACATCACCTGTTCCTATGAATTACACGCCACCATGTGCCGGGCGCTTCGCCTGGAATATGATGATGTAGACGAACGAATCGTTGAGATTCCCATCCCCGACGATGATGGCAGGGATATAGACTTTATGAGCGCCGTTGAGAAGAAACCTGACTAGGCCGCCAGGTTGTTCAACATTCTGATGGCAGCGCAGGCAGCACCATAACCATTGTCTATATTAACGACCACCAGGCCAGGTGCGCAGCTGACGAGCATGGACTGTAGCGCTGTCTCACCATTTTTTGCCATGCCATAACCGATGGATGTGGGTACCGCGATGATAGAGGCTGATATCAATCCACCCAGGACGGTTGGCAGGGCAGCATCCATACCGGCGATACAGATGACTATCTTGCGTTTTCTTAACTCTTCCAGCCGTTCTGTTATGCGCCACAACCCCGCGACACCGGCATCATCAATGACCAGGCTCTCATGGCCGTAAAATTTCAGTGTCTTTGCGGCTTCCCTGGCGACCGGGACATCAGAACTGCCGCCAGTGACAATTGCGGTGAGATTTTTGGACAGATTCTCGTAGGGTTTGTAACTTGCAGTCCGGGAAACATTGTCATATTCGAGAAAATTTACGGGCATGGATTCCGATAACTGCGCGAAAACGCCTGGCTCCATTCTCGTGAATAACATGGGTCTATCCGCTGCTTTTATCTGAGCGCATATTTCCTGTAGCTGGCCCAGGCTCTTACTCTCGCAAAAAACCGCTTCCGCCAGACCCGTTCGATTCTCTCGATCGAAGTCAAGATTCACTTCCATTAATTGACGTCCAGAGTTTCGATGAGAAATGCGCTGCCGCGTTTGTAGGGTTCTACTGATATGGTTTGCAAATATTGCTCGTAGCCGTGTTTACGAAAAAGCTTTGACACGATATCTGCGGCCTCACGGGCATAATCAGAGGTGCAATCGATTTCCTGGTGAGTGTCGATTTCGATGCAGACTTCATCAACCCGGATTCGGCACCTGACCCCCTTGATCGGAAGAGACAATTGCAGGGCCTGCCACAGGGATTCTTCTGCCTCATTGATAACCGGCAGGAGTTTTTCATCGATGGCGATGCCCGTCGTGACCCGACTCGAAAGGCAGGGCGCAGCCGGGAGATCCTGCAAATCACCGAGTCCCAATGAACGGGCAATGTCCCTGATTTCCGATTTACTTATTTCGGCTTCAACGTAGGGATGCCTGACTTTATGCTCTTCCGCGGCAATGAGGCCCGGCCGATAGTCACCCAGATCGTCCGTGTTTGTGCCTGACACGACCAAAAGTCTTGTATTTTCACAGACTGTGTCATAGAGATTGGTCTTACAGTAATAACAGCGATTTGCGGGATTAGCGACGTATTTCGGATCATGAATCTCACCGGCATCGATTAAACGCAGATCCCAGCCTTCCTGTTCCGCGTAACGTTTAACCCTCTCCGTCGCCTGACCGGGGACCGCGGGCGACAACGCATGAAACATCTGGCACTGCGGATTGGACCTGTGTGCCACCACGGCGAGGGTCATACTGTCGACACCGCCACTCACTGCCACGGCGATGGGTCCTGTTCCCGCCAGGACCTTTCTCAGATCAGCCAGCTTATCCATTAACTGAGAAGCTGGTGCGTCGGGCCGCACAAATCAGCAATCTGTAGCCCGTGAGTGCAAGCATCCTTGCACGGTGCGCCATCACAACTGAGGCAGGCGCTCGCAGCGTCTCCCAACATTGAGTATTCTGATTTTGCAAAAGAGAAATCACCATAGTCCGTCGCATACATTCTTGTGCGCAGTACATCTGCGATCGGTACTCCGTAGGGGCAGGATCCTTCACAATCGTTACAGGCGTGACGGCAGTATGTCATATCCGTCATCTGGGCGTATTGTTCTAAAAGCCTCATGTCTTCCGCCGTCACTGCGCCGGACCCGGAAGCGCCGAGGTATTCATCGATTTGATCCCGCGATGTCATCGAAATAACCACACCGTCAACACATCGGTTGTTCAGCGCCCAGCGGAAAGCTGCCTGGGAAAATGTAGCACCATCTTTCTCATAGGGGCGCATATCGTTCAATTTTGCTCCGCGCAGTACTTTCATCGCCACGATGCCAATATTTTTTTCCTTTGCTTTTTTCATGGCGGCTGGCAGCCCGGTTTGATTGGCCACGAAATCAAACGATCGGGTGATCCTGTCGTAGAAGCTCGGATCTTCGCCAAAATTCTGGGCTAACAGCATGACATCGACTAATTCGTTTTCAGCGGCATACTCGACACATTCCGCAAGATGCCCTGCATGTCCGGACATACCGGTAAAGCGGATTTTGCCTTGTCGTTTCGCCTTATCAACGAATGCTTTCCACTCGGGGTTTTTCAGCCGGCTGATATCATTGACAGCATGGTCAAAATAGACATCGATGTAGTCGGTCTGTAAATTTCTGAGGCTCTCCTCCAGGGAGCGCATCATCGTGCCCTGGCGCGTCCTCGTACCGGTCATAGTTTTGGAGACGATAACAACCTTGTCTCTCTTTCCTTTCAGGGCGTTGCCAATGACCGGTTCTGATTGCCCGTTCGAATAACTTTCTGCCGTATCGAAATAATTTACGCCCAGATCATAGGCATGATCGACGAGATGTTCCTGCCCTGATCTTAAGCGACTTGAGCCGAAGGAAATGTCAGATATTCTGAGCCCGGTTTTGCCGAGTCTTACATAACGTTGCACACCGGCCGAAACTTTCGGTTTATCTACTTGAGCAGGGCCAGCAAGCGCGGATGTGGACAATCCAGATGCAAGCCCGGTCATCGCCCCGAGGCGAAGAAATGAACGACGTTTCAGGGATTTTTTCATTAAGTTCTCCTGGCACTATTACACAATGCCGCTGTCAATCTTGTTTCTCGACTTTACTCCCAGCGCGGTTTCTGGTTGCAGTATGCCTGCACCACGTTTTCCCATTCCATCCGGATCAGAGTAGTACCCCAGGGCATAATTGCCCATGGTATATCCAAGTAGTTCCTGCAACTCTATAGAGAGTTCTCTGGCAACTTCCGGGGGGCAAGACAGGTACTGATTTTCTTCCTGGCGAAGCCAGCCAAGGCAGTAGGTAATATTAAGCCCCATTCTTGACTCATCTGTTCTATTCTCACCGCCAGAATGTATGACGCTGCCAGAATACATCAGCACAGATCCGGCACTCATCTCCGCCTGGCAAATCTCATCCGGCTGCGCACGCTGCTCCAAGTCCCAGTGATTACTACCCGGTACGACGCGGGTTGCACCATTGTCTGCGGTAAAATCTGTCAGCGCCCACAATGTATTGAACTGCGGTTCGATGTCCCGCGGTATATAGCCTCCCCAGGCCAATCTGTCCCGATGCAGGCTCTGGGCACCCTGGCCAGGGCCAATATAAATTGTTTGTGTCAGGTGCAGCACAATTCGTTTCGCAAAAGGCAACAGAAACCCATTAGCAGCCGACAGTATCAATTCATGGGTGGCAATATCCCTGCAGGAAGGTGAACGTGCGACCAGTGCACCCGTGCGCCGGGTGTTCCTGCCGGTAAAATCATCCCCGCCATATTTGGTTCTCTCCACATAGGGCATCACCTGCCCCAGTGTTGTTTCAACAGTTTCAAGTGGCAGTACATCCTTGATGATACAGGCGCCATCCCGCCTGAATACTTCCAGGATGGTCTCGAGCGGCGTATCGCCAGACAGGGTTTCAAGTTGTGCCATGAAGACTCTCCAAGGTTAGACAACCACTAACTTACCCATCCATCTGGAATCTGGCAAGTTATCCCAGATATTTATGCAGAAAGGAAATCGTTCTCTGCCATGCCAGGGTCGCAGCAGCCTCATCGTAGCGGGGCGTCGAGTTGTTGTGGAAACCATGTCTCGCACCCTTGTATATGTGGGCTTCAAATTCAACACCGGCAGATTCCAGTGCGTTTTCAAACGCGGGGGCACCCTCCAGAATACGTTGATCGAGTTCTCCATTCTGGATAAGAAGCGGAGATTTAATCTTGTTCACCTGATCTAAAGCAGGTTGCCTGCCATAAAAAGGAACACCGGCGCCAAGATCTGGCAACCTGGTGGCAAGACTATTGACCACACCGCCGCCGTAACAAAATCCTATGGCGCCTACCTTACCCGAACAATCCGGGTGAGACTTTATGTAATTAAATGCTGCAATCCAGTTCGCCATCATTTCATTGCGGTCCAGGGTCCTTTGCTGTTTTCTACCTTCTTCGTCACTCGTCCAGCCACCGAAAGAAGTCAGGGCGTCCGGTGACATGGCAATGAATCCTGCCACTGCCAGCCTTCTCGTTACATCCTCAACGTAGGGGTTTCGACCCCGATTCTCATGAATCACCAGGACACCTGGCCGGTAGTACCGGTTCCTGACGGCTTCGCCAGGTAAGCCTGCCAATGATCAGGTGATGGATAATTTAGGAATTCACCCCGAATTCTCTCATCCAGTCTTTCAATTTCCATGGCCTGAGCATAATCAGGTGACAGTCCATCTAATAATGATGCAGCCGTTAACCCACCCAGGGCCATCAGACCCGCTTTTCTTATAAATCCTCGCCGGTCGATGGCGCCATGCACATATGCATCAAAAAGATCCAGCACCGCAGGATCATAATCTTTAATTGTTTTTGTTGGTTTGCCCACGTTGATCTCCGTCGATCTCCGACCAAGCGGCATTCATCTTAAGACCTCAGGTTATGCAATACCATTTCAATCGATCTTTGGCTATGCTTGCTCGTTTTCCAATAGTAGGTCTGCAATGCGCATTGGACTGATTTCAGATACCCATATGCCGGGATCCATTAAAAAATTGTGGCCCCAGGTTTTTGACCTTTTCCAGGACGTTGACTGCATCCTGCATGCCGGTGACCTGCACACACTGGATATCGTCGATGCGTTATCTGAAGTCGCTCCAACTTATGTTTCCCGCGGCAATGGTGATGCAGGTCTTAAGGACCAGCGCCTGCAAGATTCATGGCTGCTCGACTTCTCTGGCATCACTATTGGTATGATTCACCAGATCCCCTCGCCTGCACGCAAGACAAGTGAAGACATTTTTCGTTACGTCGACCGGCACTTTGACCAGCGCCCAAGAGTCCTTGTATATGGTCATACCCATCTCGAAGGTATGTATCATGTAGACGACATGCTTTGCGTCAATCCTGGCTCACCAACCCTGCCTAGAAACCAATCCCTCAGGTTTGGTACCATTGGTCTGCTTGAAATACATGAAGAACACATCGATTCGACGATCTTTCAGATCTCTGAAGACGATACGCAAGTTCATGAAACGGTGCTGCCCACGCGGCTTAACCGATGATAGGTCCGATAATATGGGGTTATACGCCGCGTTCATCAAACTTGCACATAGGATGAGCCTGTGGCAGCTTGTCGATTCGCAATGACACGAGAGACTCCACGTTGATACTGGATTTACACACCCATTCCATCAAATCAGATGACGGCAGGGCAAAGGTCGAAAATTACTGCCAATGGATACGCTCCAAGGCCCTGCCTATTGATGGTTTCGTGCTGACCGAACACAGGCAATTTGATGTTGAATCCGACTATTCAGCACTGGCTGAGAAATTTGGCCTGGTCATACTAAAAGCCAGTGAGGTCGAAACAGAATACGGCCACGTCCTCGTTTACGGCGTGACAGATGCCCTGACCCAGGCTTTTGACTTCAGCAGAATCGACTTGCCTCTGGAAATGGTGCTTGAGATGAGCGAAAAACATGGCGCTGTTGCAGTGCCCTGCCACCCGGGTCGACCCAGGGTGGGTATGTTTGCCCATACCGATGAGTTGGGCATCCCGAAGGGAGTGAGAATCGTTGAGATATACAATGGCGGCAGCCGTGACAATGAAGATCAGATCTCCATCGATAACGCCAGGGAATTAGGTTATCTTGGCATTGGCGGTAGCGACTCACATATCGTAAGCCATGTCGGTCGTTGTGGAACAAAATTCTCGGCCGATATTTCAACAATGGACCATCTGGTGGAGGCGCTCAAGGGTGACGGCTTCGAAGCGGTCACTTTTAAACAGCAGCCTAAAATTTAGAAGAGGGAATAAACTTGGACGCAGATATTGAAGAGGTACGGGAGAAGTTCCTTAACCTGGATTTCGATGAAAATACTTTTGAGATCGACCCGGACGTAACCATTGAATACGCCAGGCTTTGCGGTGAAACTGCAGATCGATTCCTGGACAGAGACCACCCGGAGTTTCAGGCACCACCCACGTATATTGCAAGCCTGAGCGGCCGGCGTTCACTGCCGCCGGATTTTCCGAGATTCGGGATCGGCATGGATGCGGGCAAGGGCGTTGAATGTTTGAAACCAATCCGACCCGGAATTAAGCTGACCGGTAAGACCCACCTTCATGATATCTATACTAAAACCGGCAGGTCCGGGCGTATGATTTTTGTTGTTACCCGGCTGGAATTCTTTGATCAGGATGGCAATCACCTGGCTAATTCCGACAGCAGGATGGTGATGCGGGAGAAAAACAAATGACCACAGTTAATGTATTAAAAGACGTTGAATTCGGCGTTGACCTTCCAGCCTTCGAACCCGATACGACACTGGAGACAGTAAAAACTTTTGCCAAACTCATTGGCTGGGGCGGCGCCCGGTTCAGTGATCACGAGGCAGCACGAAAAGAAGGCCTGGCGGGCGCCATGGTGCCCGGTGTGCTCAGCCAGGGTTACCTGGTTGCCATGATCCACAATTGGGCACCCGCGGCAGAAATAAAGGCCATTGATACAATATTTCGTGCCCCGGTCATTGCCGACGAGCCACACACCATCACCGGTGTTGTCACCGATATCAATGAGGAAGATTCATTGGTAGAAATTGACCTGACAGTCGCCAATGAAAAAGGTGAAACCCGGGTTTTTGGTACCGCAACGGTTAGCTTACCTTCCTAGTTCATTCTCTGTCGCGCTGATTACCTCTCCCATTATTGATGGAAATCAAAGATGGGAGATGCCACACCTTCTAACATGACTCCCATTTAACCGTCACCTTCGTCGTTAAGGCCGTGTGTCCGCAAGATGGTCTCTGTGCGTTCTTCCCATCATACGTATGGCATGGCACCAATCCATTTCACAGCGATGAACACCGCATGACCACGCCCTGTGACGTGGTGCCCGCTTGAGTCGTCTAGCAGGGTTTAAAGAGAGGAATGTTGAGATGCTCGTGTTCTTCCCACTCAACCTCAACTTTCATTCCTATTTGCACATCCTCCAGTGCATTTTCCACACCGACGATATTTGACAGGATGCGCGGACCCTCGTCCATGTCTATCCAGGCAACAGCATAGGGGACCCTGTTCCTGAAAAATGGATGGTAACTTTGCCGCACCACGCTATAGGTATAGACAGTTCCCTGACCTCGCGACACCTTCCACTGCAGTGTGCCTGAGGTGCAACCAGTGCAGTGCCTGCGGGGGTAGAAGACGATTTTTTCACAATGGTCACACTGCTGGTAGCGAAATTCTTTCTCTAACGTGCCAGCCCAGAAATCCCGCGTATCATATTCATCCGCTCGCGGTAAGGGTCTCTTCGGATCACTCATTAGTCGCTCCCCAATATTATTGTACCCGCGGCATGCCTGCTGCCCAGCATACCCCCATTACCATGGGCGACAGCCAATTTCGCGCCCGCCACCTGCGAGGTGGATTCGCCGCGTAATTGCCGTGCCGCTTCAATCAGCAGAAATATTCCCCGCATACCCGGATGGTTAGATGACAAGCCACCACCGTCGGTATTAAGTGCCGGGCCATCCCCCGGTCGATCAAATCTTAACCGGCCTCCTTCAACCCAGGCGCCACCCTCGCCTTTCTTACAGAAGCCCAGATCTTCAAGTATCGCCAATACGGTGATGCTGAATGAGTCATAAATCATCGCGATATCGATGTCTGCCGGTGTTACTCCTGCCTCGGCAAATGCCAGCGGGCCGGATTGAGCGGCTGCACTGGTGGTAATGTCACCGCCACTTTCCGGATATTTTGTTGCCTCACCAGAACCCAGTATCCATACCGGGGGTTTCTTACAATTCCTCGCGATCTCCGGGGAAGCGATGACCACCGCCCCGCCACCATCAGAGATCATGCAACATTCCAGCAGGTGAAGTGGATCTGCAATCATTCTTGAATTGACGACATCATCAATTGTCGTTTCACGAATATCAAGAAATTCCAGGTCTTCCATGGCTTTAACTGCCTCCGGGTTACGCATGGCATGTGTTCTGGTGGCAATAGAAATTTCGGCTAGTTGTTCGCTGGTTGTTCCATAGTCATACATGTGACGATGCGCCACCATTGCATAGTTAGCAATTAGTGTCATTCCAGCGAATGCATCCATGTTTTCCGCAGGGTGCATGCCACCGCCACCACGGCCGCCAACGCCAATGGCCATCGCATTACTGTGAGCAGTGGAGCCATAGGTAAGCAGCGCCACATTTGCTTTGCCTGCAGCAATATCTCTTTTCGCGTGTGCAGCGTGATATTCGTAGGAACTGCCACCAACACCGGTGGTATCTATTACGGAAGGCTTGAGGCCAAAATATTCCGCGATTGTTAACCCGCTCATCATGCCGCCGCCATCCCCCGCATCATAAATGGCATCCACATCCGACCAGTTCAAGCCTGCATCTTCCAGGGCTCTTGCCGCCGATTCAGCTTTTATTTGCAGCGGGCTGACCTCCTTTTGTACATCACGGGACGGGTATTCGTGAATACCGACGATGGCCGCTTCTCTTTGCTGGCTCATTTCAACTCCGAATTAATTTTGATTCCATTACCTGCACGTCACGTCTATGGCGCACAAGATTAAACAGCGGCCACAATAACAGAAACAACACATTCAGTGTTGCCATGACATAAAACATCTGGCTATAAGTCAAGACACCGTCCATGGGCGCAACCAGCGCCGAACCCATGGAGAAGGTGAGGTTTGCGAGCGCCATGTAAACGGCGAATTGAGTCGCAGCAACCCGCTGGAAACTGATTTGCATAAATAACGAAATAATCGCGATGGTAACAATCTGGCTACTCAGGTAATTGATCAGAATTCCAACTTTGAAAAACAGCGGGTCCTGCCACAGGGGTTGCATAAAACCTAGCACGCCAAACATCACCGCACGCACTAGTATGGCTAGCATTAATGTTAGCTTTGCGCCGAATCGATCTACAACCGGACCGAGAAGCACGCCAAATATTGCTGCCGCGACGCCTGCGATAGCAACCCACTGGGCGTAGTCAGTTTGCAACCACCCCAGGTCCTGGACCGTCAGCACGGGTGCAACGGCACTCAGCATTCCACCCGCGATTCTGCTCAACCCTTCCAGCAAAATCAGCAACAGGCTCATGGGCAAGAACATTGCCCGGATCAATGTTGAAAAA
>SMVA01397724.1_pt1 | contig 18046 bp, 14 predicted proteins | sample 2456451 | NCBI WGS metagenome assembly SMVA01 (sample SAMN11095933, study PRJNA526329) | marine sediment metagenome | biome: Marine sediment; feature: Surficial sediment; material: Deep marine sediment; isolation source: Hadal surficial sediment | place: Pacific Ocean | collected 2014-05 | depth...
CGGCTCCTGAATTGGTCGAATCGGCCTCAGGCATACTCTCTGAAGTGACTCGAATGGCGGGGTTAGTGACGATTCCTAAGAGGGAACAGGTATTGCTGCGCCATGTTGAATTCCTAAACCTCAGGGACAAGCGGGTTCTCGTTATCATGGTCCTTGATGATCACGAAGTTCAAAATCGCGTAATTCATACTAAAGAGCAATATACGGAAGTCCAGTTAAAAGAAGCCTCTCATTTCATTAATCATGAATTTGCCGGATTGAGCCTGAGACGGATTAGATCCCGGTTGATTTCATCCATGCAGACTGATCGTGAGAGTTTGAACTCCCTGATGAAGACAACTCTGGAAGTTGCAGGTCAGGCTTTTGATTCAGAGGAAGAAGAAGGTGATTTCATCGTCGCCGGCCAGGAAAATCTGTTTGAGTTTGAAGCCCTTGAGGATCTTAGGGATTTGTTCAAGGCCTTCTCAATGAAGGGGGATATTTTACATCTCCTCGACCGCTGCCTTGATACCGAGGGTGTGCAGCTCTTTATTGGCGACGAATCCGGTTATGAGCTCCTGGATGAGTGTAGTGTCGTGACCTCGCCGTATCAGATTGACGGCGAACAGGTCGGCGTCCTTGGCGTGATAGGCCCGACTCGCATGGCCTATGATCAGGTAATCCCCGTTGTGGACGCAACTGCCAAGGTCTTAAGTGCCGCGCTCGAATCACTCAGGCGTTAGTGCCCCCCGCGCGTGAATTACGCTTCATCCTAAAAATTTCCTACTGCTTTCTGCCAAAGCCTTGAATGATCCTGGCCAGTCCCCATATAGGTCAGACATCATTAAAGACATCCTTTTAAACACATTGGAGCCTGGTTGTATGCCCAATCCGGAAGAAAATGCTGCAGATAATGAGCATAAAGAGATCATCGAAGAGATTGTTGAGGAAGAATCTGCTGCAGATAATGAGCATAAAGAGATCATCGAAGAGATTGTTGAGGAAGAATCTGCTGCTGCTGAAAGCGAAGAATCAACTGAAGATCTATCCATAGAGGAGCAGCTGGAGAAGGCGCTTGAGGAAGTGACGAATTTCAGGGATGTAGCACTGCGTGCAGAGGCGGAGATGCAAAATGTTCGTCGTCGTGCTGAACGTGATGTGGAACATGCCTATAAGTTTGGGCTTGAGAAGCTCATTCAGAATCTTCTCCCGGTTGTTGATGGCATAGAAAAAGCAGTAGAAGCGATTGAAAAAGCCGAGATGGAAGAAAATGACCCTGTGGTCGAAGGCTTCAGGCTTTGCCAAAAGCTGATACTGGAACTTCTTGATCGGGAAAATGTTGAGGTGGTCGATCCCATGGGCGCACCGTTTGATCCCAATGAACACGAGGCTATGTCGATGGTAGAGAACCCTGATATGGAGCCAAACTCAGTATTTGCGGTAGTTCAGAAAGGTTACAAGCTGAATTCACGACTGGTGAGGCCTGCCATGGTCATGGTGACCAAGGCGCCCTCTGATCAGTAGCGGTTTGACCGGCGAGCATGAGGGGAATCGACATCTGATTCACACAATCGCCGGAAGTAAGTAAGAAGACCTTGAATTCCGTGGATCAAGGCCAATATAGAACACATCGTATTAACTATTTGCACCTGGACGCGGTTTAAGAATTGATACCCAGGTGAGACTTTGGAGATAAAGGAAATGGGTAGAATCATTGGTATCGATTTAGGGACGACGAATTCCTGTGTGGCAATTATGGAAGGCGGCATTCCCAAGATCATTGAGAATTCAGAAGGGGATAGAACGACCCCGTCGATTGTCGGTTATGGCGACGACGAAGTACTAGTCGGCCAGGCGGCAAAGCGGCAAGCCGTCACAAACCCCAAGAACACTCTGTTCGCAGTCAAGCGACTTATTGGTCGCAAGTTTGACGACGATGTTGTGCAGCGCGATATCAAAATGGTTCCCTATACGATCGCCAAAGCAGACAACGGAGATGCCTGGATTGAGGTCAAAGGTGAAAAGATGGCCCCACCCCAGATTTCTTCACAGGTTCTGGTGAAAATGAAAAAAACCGCTGAGACCTATCTTGGCGAGGAAGTGACTGAAGCGGTTATTACGGTCCCTGCCTACTTCAATGACTCGCAGCGTCAGGCAACGAAAGACGCAGGTAAGATTGCTGGTCTTGAAGTCAAGCGAATCATCAATGAGCCGACGGCTGCTGCACTCGCCTACGGAATGGACAAGGCAACCGGAGATTCAACCATTGCAGTTTATGACCTTGGCGGTGGTACATTTGATATCTCAATCATTGAAATTGCCGATGTTGATGGCGAAAAGCAATTTGAAGTGCTCTCAACTAATGGCGACACCTTCCTGGGTGGTGAAGATTTTGACTTTCGCCTGATCGAATATCTTGCAAATGAATTTAAGAAAGAGCACGGCATGGATCTGCATAATGATCCACTGGCGCTGCAACGTCTTAAAGAGGCGGCGGAGAAAGCCAAAATCGAGTTGTCTACCAGTGCGCAGACTGAAGTCAATCTTCCCTACATTACAGCAGATGCAACCGGACCCAAGCACCTGGTCATTAAGGTGACCCGGGCAAAACTTGAGACCCTGGTTGAAGATCTGGTCGAAAGTACGCTTGAGCCTTTGAAAATTGCTTTGAAAGACGCGGATCTCAGTGTTTCAGCGATAGACGATATTATTCTTGTCGGTGGCCAGACCCGTATGCCGCTGGTACAGAAGAAAGTCAGGGAATTCTTCGGCAAGGAATCCCGAAAGGATGTGAATCCGGATGAAGCCGTCGCAATGGGCGCATCAATCCAGGCGGCCGTGCTATCTGGAGACGTGAAGGATGTATTGCTCCTCGATGTGACACCACTATCCTTGGGCATCGAAACAATGGGTGGCGTCATGAGTTCGCTCATTGAGAAGAACACAACGATCCCGACCAAGAAGTCACAGACATTCTCAACAGCCGAAGACAATCAGCCTGCTGTGACCATTCATGTATTGCAGGGGGAGCGTAAGCAGGCCGGGCAGAACAAGTCATTGGGACGATTTGATCTTTCTGATATTCCGCCTTCTCCTCGTGGAACGCCGCAGATTGAAGTGAGCTTTGATCTGGATGCCAATGGTATCTTGAATGTCTCTGCCAAGGACAAGGTGACGGGTAAAGAGCAGTCGATAGTTATTAAAGCCTCAAGTGGCCTGAGTGATGAAGAGGTCGAGCGGATGGTTCAGGATGCCGAGTCTCATGCAGAGGAAGATCGCAAGTTTGAAGAACTGGTTACAGCCCGGAACACGGCGGACGGAATGGTTCATGCCACCAGGAAAACGCTTGAAGAAGCAGGTGATAAAGTTAATGAAGAAGAAAAAACCAGCATTGAAACTGCAATCACCGAGTTAGAAGAAGCGGTTAAAGGCAAGGATAAAGCAGACATCGATGCGAAGACGCAAAAGCTCACCGAAGCATCAAGTGAGTTGGCGCAGCGCATGTATGCCGAACAGGCTGAAGCAGATTCAGGCGCCCAGGCAGCAGCAGGTGAAGGTGCCGCGACGGGTGGCGATCCTGATGCTGTCGATGCCGAGTTTGAAGAAGTAAAGGAAGATAAGCAGGCATAATACCCAACTGCAGTGCACGTAAAGATCAGTCTGTACGATGATTACGCAGTTTGATGATGTAAAGGTCTCCCGTGGTTGTAAAACCATGGGAGATTTTTCGTTATACGAATTTAGGTTGAAAATATAAGAATTAAATATGGCCAAGCGTGATTATTACGAGGTGTTGGGTGTTTCCCGTGGTGCCTCAGAGCAGGAAATAAAAAAAGCATATCGCCGGATGGCCATGAAATATCACCCGGACCGTAATCCGGATGATGCGCAGGCGGAAGAGAAGTTCAAAGAGGCGAGTGAAGCAGCCGATGTGCTCACGGATTCGCAGAAACGCCCGGCTTATGACCAATTTGGTCATTCAGCCGTAGATGGTTCGGCTGGCGGTGGAGGCTTCTCGCACTCTGGCAGTTTTAGTTCAGTTTTTGAGGATGTCTTTGGAGATATTTTCTCGGGCGGCCGTGGCGGCCAATCCCAGGTTCATCGTGGTGCTGACCTTAAATATGTTCTAAACCTTGGCCTTGAAGAAGCCGTCAAAGGCGCAAACCCCCAGATCAAAATCCCTACTCTGGTTGAGTGCTCCGAATGCCTTGGCTCTGGAGCCGAGAAAGGAACGTCACCCACCAATTGTGTGCAGTGCGGTGGTATGGGCCAGGTGACGGCGAGACAGGGATTTTTCTCGGTTCAGCAGACCTGCCCACGATGCCGTGGTCGTGGCAAGGTCATCTCGGAACCTTGTTCGTCCTGCTATGGCAATGGCCGGTTAGAGGAAACCAAAACCCTGTCAGTCAAGGTCCCGCCTGGTGTTGATACCGGTGATCGAATTCGTTTGGCAGGGCAGGGAGAGGCGGGTAGCAACGGTGGTCCTTCAGGCGACCTTTATGTGCAGATTAGTGTACGCGATCATTCTATTTTCACGCGCGACGGAGAACATCTCTATTGCGATGTGCCGATTAGTTTTGTGGATGCGGCACTCGGTGGTGAACTGGAAGTACCGACTCTCGAAGGTCGTGTAAAATTGAAGATTCCGCCAGAGACCCAGACCGACAAGCTGTTCCGACTGCGGGGCAAGGGAGTTAATGTGACTCAGGTGCGTGGTGGTGGGATCGGCGACCTCTACTGTAGAATCATTGTGGAAACACCGGTTAACCTGACCAGAAAGCAAAAGGAATTGCTCAATGAGTTCGCCGAAGAATATAGTGAGAAACAGTCGCCGAGGCAATCTACCTGGCTAGATGGCGTAAAGCATTTTATTGATTCACTGACCGACTAGTTCCCGGAAAAACCCTCCCAGGAAGAGCAAAGACTTAAAACGAATGATAAAAATCGCGATTACCGGAGCGGCGGGGAAGATGGGTCGCACATTGATCCAGACCGTCAAGGAAACGGACGGTGTGGAGATCACAGCCGCGATTGAGCAGCCGGGCTTACCTGTCATAGGTACGGATGCAGGCGATCTTGCAGGCGTGGGTCACCTGGGCATCCCCATTACAGATGACCTGGCAGCGTCTTGCGGTCTGTTTGATGTGCTTGTTGATTTCACCATTGCAGCGGCAACTGTCAAGAATATCGAAGTCTGTGCAGCCAATGATCGAAAAATGATCATAGGCACCACTGGTCTCAGTGAAGCTGACAAAAACCAATTGACCGAAATTACCAGGAAGATAGCGGTCGTTTTCGCATCTAATTTCAGCGTTGGCGTTAATGCCACTTTCAGGCTTCTTGAAGTTGCGGCTGAGATTTTTGGAGATTCTGTCGATATTGAAATTATTGAAGCACATCACAGACACAAGGTAGATGCGCCTTCTGGCACAGCAATAACCATGGGGGAAGTCATTGCTGATACGCTGGGTCGTGACTTGAATGAGGTCCGGGTTCTTGGTCGTGATGGAATAACCGGAGAGCGGCCCCGAGGAGCCATTGGATTTCACTCAGTGCGGGCGGGTGATATTGTTGGAGAACACACGGTTGTTTTTGCCGGGCCCGGGGAACGAGTTGAGATTACTCACAAGGCCCATAGCCGTGTTAATTTTGCCGAAGGGGCGATTCGAGCTGCAATATGGGTTGCGGGGCAATCACATGGATTGTTCGATATGCGGGATGTGCTGGGGCTGAACTCTAATCCATCGGAGCGGCATCGATAGCCGTCGACTCTCTGGGCTCTGAACGAAGTGAATTAAAAAGTTTCTTTGTAAATTCAGGTCCATGAGCTGGAAACAGAACCCCGGCTAGATTAGAATACGGCGCCAGGTTGAAGCCTTCTTATACTAGATTCAGAAGCTCAGACTTTTTGCGTTCAGAGCTTTTATAGTCAGAGCTTTTATGTTCAGAACAAGAGAGTGCTGAGATTTCAAAAGCGAGATGGAATTACTCCCTCTCGCTTTTTTTCAGCCTCTGGTTGTATCACGCAACCATGCGATATACACACCTTAATCATCATTAGCCTGGAGCCAACACTTGACTGGTAAAGCAGTACTTGCACTCGAGAACGGATTATTATTCGAGGGTATTGCTATCGGTGCCAGTGGTCATTCGACGGGTGAAGTCGTTTTCAATACAGCAATCACGGGCTACCAGGAAATACTGACCGACCCATCATATGCCCGCCAGATAATTGCGCTGACCCATCCCCATATTGGTAATACTGGTACTAATGAAGAAGATGAGGAATCTTCGAGCGTCTGGGCTTCCGGCCTGGTTGTTAGAGACCTGCCGTTTGTAGCCAGCAACTGGCGCAGCCAGGTCAGCCTGCAGGACTACCTGGTTCAAAAAAACGTGATCGCAATAGCTGAAATTGATACCCGCAAATTAACTGGTGTTCTCCGGGAAGAAGGTGCCCAGAATGGTTGTATCGTTGCCGGCGAGGAACTCAGTGAAAATGACATTGAAGAAGCGCTTGAGAAGGCGCGGTCGTTCTCTGGCTTGAAAGGAATGGACCTCGCCAAAGAAGTCACAACGGATAAAACCTATAGCTGGAATGAAGGACCATGGATGATCCATGGTGGCTACAGCCAGGTAGAGGATCTCCCCCACCATGTCATCGCCTACGATTTTGGCGTAAAACGTAATATCCTGCGGATGCTGGTTGATAGAGGATGCCGGTTAACCGTTGTACCGGCGACCATGCCTGCAGCAGAGGTAATAAAGATGAACCCAGATGGCGTGTTCCTGTCGAATGGTCCCGGTGATCCCGACCCCTGTGATTATGCGATTACTGCAATCCGGTCGCTGCTGAAAACCGATATTCCTGTTTTTGGTATTTGCCTTGGCCTGCAATTGCTTGGACTCGCTGCTGGCATGAAGACAATAAAAATGAATCATGGCCATCATGGGGCGAACCATCCAGTGAAAAACCTGGAAGATGGAACCGTAATGATCACGAGCCAGAACCATGGGTTTTGTATCGATGATGAATCATTGCCTGATAATGTAAAAATCACCCATCGGTCATTGTTCGATGACTCGATACAGGGAATTCAACTAACTGATGGACCGGCATTCGGCTTTCAGGGTCACCCTGAAGCGAGCCCTGGCCCTCACGATGCGGCACCATTGTTTGATTATTTCGTAGAGCTCATCACAACTTACAAGGCCAGCAAGAATGCCTAGAAGAACTGACATCGAAAGCGTCTTGATTATTGGTGCCGGTCCCATTGTAATCGGTCAGGCGTGTGAATTTGATTATTCTGGAACACAGGCCTGCAAGGCGCTGAAAGAAGAAGGGTACCGGGTCATCCTGGTTAACTCGAACCCGGCAACAATTATGACAGACCCGTCCATGGCGGACGCAACTTATATTGAGCCAGTGATCTGGCAATGCATTGCAAAGGTGATAGAGGTGGAAAGACCTGATGCTCTGCTGCCGACGATGGGAGGGCAGACCGCGCTGAATTGTGCCCTCGATCTTGCAAGGGAAGGAATTCTTGAAAAATACGGGGTCGAGTTGATCGGTGCCAGCAGGGAAGCCATCGACAAGGCGGAAGATCGCCAGTTGTTTGACAAAGCAATGAAAGAGATTGGCCTGGAAACGCCGCACAGTGCTTTCGCCCATTCGCTGGAAGAGGCCCACCAGGTTCAGGCGCAATTAGGTTACCCCTGTGTGATCCGGCCGTCATTCACGATGGGTGGTTCAGGTGGTGGAATTGCCTATAACCGTGAAGACTTTATCGAGATTTGCACCAGGGGTTTGGATTTATCACCGACTAATGAGTTGTTGATCGATGAATCACTTGTGGGTTGGAAAGAATATGAGATGGAAGTCGTTCGAGACAAGAATGACAATTGCATCATCGTCTGCTCAATTGAGAATCTTGATCCGATGGGTATCCACACCGGTGATTCAATTACTATCGCCCCGGCCCAGACATTGACTGATAAGGAATATCAGGCAATGCGAAATGCCTCGATAGCTGTATTGCGGGTAATTGGTGTCGAGACCGGTGGGTCTAATGTCCAGTTCGCGGTAAATCCTGATAACGGTAAGCTGGTCGTCATCGAAATGAATCCAAGGGTTTCACGATCGTCAGCCCTTGCTTCAAAGGCGACCGGGTTTCCAATCGCTAGAGTAGCCACCAAACTGGCTATCGGTTACACACTTGACGAATTGTCTAACGAGATTACAGGTGGGGTGACTCCAGCCTCCTTTGAACCATCCATAGATTATATTGTTACCAAGATCCCAAGATTCACATTTGAGAAGTTTCCACAGGCAGAGAATATTCTAACCACACAGATGAAATCTGTTGGTGAGGTCATGGCCATGGGGAGGACGTTTCAGGAGTCAATGCAGAAAGCGCTCCGGGGGCTTGAAGTTGGCATAGACGGGTTCACCCCGATACTGCCACTTGATGGCAGCGATACTGCAAACAGGCTGCGAAAGGAATTACGAGTCGTTGGCTCTGAGCGAATTCTATACCTGGCAGATGCCTTCCGGTTTGGCTTTGAGATGGAAGAAATACATGAAATTACTGGCATAGACCCCTGGTTTCTCGCCCAGATTCAGGATTTGATCCAGCGCGAAGAAAAAATGGCCAAGCAGGGCCTGGACCAAATCGACAGGAAGCAAATGTTTGACTTTAAACGCCGAGGTTTTTCAGACGCCCGCATGGCGAGCATTCTTGGTAACTCAGAGGCGGCAGTTCGTTCGAAACGATTATCTCTGGATGTAAAACCAGTATACCGACGAGTGGATACCTGTGCCGCGGAATTCGCCTCATCTACGGCCTACATGTACTCAACCTATGAAGATGAGTGTGAGGCGAGACCGAGTGAGCGTGAGAAGATAATCGTGTTGGGTGGCGGTCCCAATAGAATTGGCCAGGGAATTGAGTTCGATTATTGCTGCGTACACGCTGTGCTTGCGCTGCGTGAAGATGGTTTTGAGACCATCATGATTAATTGTAATCCTGAAACTGTATCCACTGACTACGATACTTCCGACAGGCTCTATTTTGAGCCACTCACCCTTGAAGATGTTCTTGCGATTGTGGAGCTGGAAAAACCGAAAGGAGTGATCGTCCAATTTGGTGGCCAGACGCCCTTGAAACTAGCGAATGCCCTGGAAGCTGCCGGTGTGCCCATTATCGGTACGTCGCCCGATGCGATTGATCGCGCAGAGGATCGGGAAAGATTTCAGGTGATGATTGAAAAGCTGAAATTGAGACAACCCCCGAATAAGACGGTGAAGACGATTGAGGAAGGCGTTAAGGCTGCTGAGAAAATTGGCTTCCCTCTTGTCGTTCGGCCGTCTTATGTTCTTGGTGGTCGTGCGATGGAAATTGTTTACGACCAGGCTGAACTCAAAATCTATCTGCGGGAAGCCGTCCAGGTATCTGAAGAATCGCCGGTACTCCTGGATCGTTATCTGGATCAGGCGATCGAGGTAGACATCGACGCCGTTTGTGATGGTGAAGAAGTGGTTATCGGCGCCATCATGGAGCACATTGAACAGGCTGGTATCCACTCTGGTGATTCTGCTTGTTCTTTGCCTCCTTACAGCCTCAGCAAAGAAGTAATTGATGTGATGAGGACCCAGGTAAAGGCCATGGCACTGGAGCTGGGTGTTGTTGGCCTGATGAATGTGCAGATGGCGGTACAAAATAACGAAGTTTACGTGTTGGAGGTAAACCCGCGAGCGTCGCGGACAGTCCCATTTGTATCCAAGTGCATTGGCACATCACTGGCCAAAGTTGCTGCACGATGCATGGTCGGAAAATCCCTGAAAGAGCAGGGTATTACTCACGAGATAGTCCCGAACTATTTTTGTGTCAAGGAAGCTGTTTTTCCTTTTGGAAAATTCCCGGGGGTGGACCCGATCCTGGGTCCGGAAATGAAGTCAACCGGTGAGGTGATGGGGATAGGTGAAACGTTCGCCGAGGCATATGGTAAGGCGCAGGTGGCAGCGGATGATAAGATTCCCGCGTCAGGGAAGGTGTTCCTGAGTGTCAGGGATGCAGATAAAGATCAGCTACCGGAGATTGCCAGGGGCCTGCTGGACCTCGGTTTTGGTCTGGTCGCGACCAGGGGTAGTGCCGCTACCATAAAAGCCGCAGGGATGCCTGTTGAAATAGTCAACAAAGTGCAGGAAGGTCGTCCTGACGTGACAGATATGCTGAAAAATCGCGAAGTTGATTTTATTATCAACACCACTGAGGGCAAGCAGGCTATCGCAGATTCATTCGTCATTCGTCGCACTGCTCTGCAGCAGAAGGTTTGTTATACGACAACCATGGCTGGTGGGCGCGCGAGCATCGCTGCGTTAAGGCACGGGGAAGACAATTCAGTCCATCGATTGCAGGATTTACTAGCCCGGGATTCAATTCGGGTGTAGCTGGACAAAGTAGAAATTCTTCTTAGACTTAAACTCCTGACATTAGTACCTGTCACTAGAGAAGCAGGATCATTTAGCAATCATTCTTTAAACAATAATATTTCACCACAATTACTTTACAGAAGCTCTTTTTAGGACACATTAATAAGGGCAAGGGGAAACATGGCCAAGGTTCCGATGACAGCAGATGGTGCAAAAGCACTTCGCGCCGAGGTTACCCAGCTCAAGTCTGTTGAGCGGCCAAGAATCGTGCAGGCTATTTCAGAGGCCCTGGCCCAGGGTGACCTGCGGGAAAATGCCGAATTCCAGTATGCCAAGGAAGAGCAGGGGTTTATTGAAGGTCGCATTATTGAGATTGAGAACAAGCTGGCATCTGCCCAGATCATCGATGTCAAATCGATTCCGTCGAGCGGCAAGGTCATCTTTGGAACGACCGTAAAACTGCGGAATCTGGATAACGATGAGGAATCTATTTACAAGATAGTTGGAGATGATGAGTCAGATATCAAACTGAATAAGATATCGATATATTCACCGGTCGCCAGAGCCCTTGTAGGAAAGGGGCTCGGGGACTGTGTCCTGGTTGTCACCCCCAGTGGAGAAGTAGAGTACGAAATCTGCTCAATAGAGCATATATAGTTGTTAATCAGGCGTTCGCTGGCCTAGAAAAAATCACTTCTTAGTAGGTTGGATAACAGGGGATCAGGGCTCGACGCTGGTTTGTAGATCAGTGCAACCTTGCCAATTGACTGTACAATTTCCACCTCCAGCTGTTGCTTGATTTGAGCAATCGTTTCCTTTCTTTCTTCCCTGTCACCAGTAAGGACCTTTATTTTGATGAGCTCGTGATCGGTAATGGCTCTTGATAACTCAGCCAGGACTCTTGTGGATAGACCTTTGTCCGCAATCGTCACAATCGGGCTGAGATGATGGCCGATAGCTCGAAACCGTTTTTTATCTTTCTGGTTTATCATGGTAATAGCTGTAAAAGGTTAAGCTCGAGGGCAGAAGGCAGGTGATTTTACCCGAGCCAGCATCAGGACGCTATCGCGAACGATATGAGTCTTTTTATTTGTTGTAGAGCTGTTGACGGCAGAGTGGTTTGAATGAAGAGATCTAAATCCAGCAGCCGTTGGCTGGCGGATCACGAAGATGACGAATATGTAAAAAGGGCTCGTATCGAGGGTTATCGGTCGCGTGCAAGCTACAAATTGCTGGAAATTGACGAAAAATACAGGATTCTCAGCACTGGCCTCCGTGTGATCGACCTCGGTGCCGCTCCGGGTGGCTGGTCGCAGGTTGTTTCGAGGAAGGTGGGTAAGAAAGGAGAGGTAATTGCACTTGATCTGTTGGAAATGCCGCCGATTCAGGATGTAACCTTTATTCAGGGGGACTTTACAGAAGATAGTGTCCTTGAACGGTTGATGGAAGTCACCCGGGGCGCCGCTGTAGACCTTGTAATTTCTGATATGGCCCCAAACTTAAGTGGTATGAAGGATATTGATCAACCACGATCAGTATACCTGGCAGAACTCGCATTGGACTTCGCTGTACGTGTATTGAATAAAAATGGCGTTTTGGTGGTCAAATGTTTTGAAGGCGAGGGAATAGACGGTATTCGCCAGGCGTTTCGTGCCAATTTTCGGCAGGTGACTAATTTTAAACCCAGGGCATCAAGAGGCCGGTCTAGAGAAATTTATATCCTTGGTCGTGGATTTAAAAGGTAGTCGGTTGTTTTGAAGAGGAACCGAATATTCGGCGAAGAATTTGATTTATAGTATTATGCCTGATTAAGCAGGCTGTAGGCTACAGCTAGCCTATACAGTAGGCCAGCCAGAGCAAGAGACAGTAAGAGAGGATAAGTCATTGAATGATATGGGAAAGAACCTGCTCCTTTGGTTGATCATTGCGGCAGTTTTGCTGACAGTGTTTCAAAACTTCAATGTGGACCGTGGTCCTGAAGAAATTGATTACTCGACATTCCTGGATCTGGTCAATCAGAATCAGGTGCGATCGGTCGAGGTAGATGGGTTGACTATACGCGGGGAGCAGACAAGCGGCCAAAAATTTGAAACTATCCAACCGCAGATTACTGACAAAGCGCTCATTGACGATATGCTCGATCACAATGTTGAATTTCGTGGCAACCGTCCGGAACAGCAAAGTATCTGGACACAATTGCTGGTAGCAAGTTTTCCAATCCTCGTTATTATCGCGGTCTTTATGTTTTTCATGCGCCAGATGCAAGGTGGTGGTGGCCGTGGTGGACCGCTGACATTTGGAAAAAGTAAAGCCAAGTTACTGGGTGAAAATGAAATCAAAACGACATTTGCTGATGTGGCAGGTGTTGATGAAGCCAAAGCAGATGTTCAGGAATTGGTTGAATTTCTCCGCGACCCTGGGAAATTTCAAAAGCTGGGTGGTCGATTGCCACGTGGCACGCTGATGGTAGGTCCGCCTGGTACCGGTAAGACTTTACTTGCCAAGGCGATTGCCGGGGAAGCCAAAGTACCTTTCTTCTCAATATCAGGTTCTGATTTTGTTGAAATGTTCGTCGGTGTTGGCGCATCCCGGGTCAGGGATATGTTTGAACAGGCCAAAAAACAAACTCCTTGCATCATTTTTATTGATGAGATTGACGCAGTTGGCAGGCATCGTGGAGCAGGTTTAGGTGGCGGCCATGATGAGCGTGAACAAACCTTAAACCAGTTGTTGGTAGAGATGGATGGGTTTGAAGACAACGAAGGCATTATCGTTATTGCGTCAACCAACAGGCCAGATGTCCTGGATCCTGCATTGCTGCGTCCGGGTCGATTTGACCGACAGGTAGTGGTATCTCTGCCTGATATTCGTGGGAGGGAACAGATACTTAAGGTTCATATGCGCAAAATTCCACTTAATACAGATGTGCAGCCAAACATTATTGCAAGAGGGACTCCAGGCTTTTCAGGTGCAGATCTTGCAAACCTGGTAAATGAAGGCGCATTGATCGCCGCCCGGCAAGACAGGCGCACGGTGGCTATGCAAAACCTTGAGCAGGCAAAAGACAAAATCATGATGGGCGCCGAACGCAAGAGCATGGTGATGTCCGAGAAAGAAAAGAAAAATACCGCCTACCATGAGGCCGGCCATTGCATCGTGGGTTACCTGGTTCCTGAACATGATCCTACCTATAAGGTAACGATTATTCCAAGGGGTATGGCGCTGGGGGTAACAATGTTTTTGCCAGAAGAAGATCGCTATTCCATGAGCAAGCGATCTATAACCAGCCAGATATGTGCTTTATTTGGCGGCAGAGTTGCTGAAGAGCTGACGCTAGGCCCTGATGGAATTACGACAGGTGCGGCAAACGATATAGAAAGGGCTACAAAAATGGCGCGCTCCATGGTTACGAAATGGGGCCTGTCCGATGCTCTCGGTCCCCTGATGTATGAGGAAGATCATGGGGAAGTCTTTCTCGGGTTGTCTGCCGCAAACAATGGTTTGCATATTTCTGAAGAAACTGCCAAAAACATCGATGAGGAAGTCCGCAGAATAATTGATGAATGTTATAACACCGCACATCGACTGTTGGTGGATAATCGCGACAAATTGGACAAGATGGCCGAGGTGCTACTCGAGTACGAAACCATTGATCGAAAGCAGATTGACGATATTATGGCAGGCCGTACTCCACAACCACCGGCGGACTGGAACAATAAAGATGATGAATCAGCAGCCGGTGCGGACAATGAGGCGAACGAAGACCCAAGACCTTCTGATCCTGTGGGTGGTCCCGTAACTGAACATTGATTTAATTTTCTAGCTGGCTGATATAGACATTTCACAAGTGTCTGGAATAGCTCCACTTCTCGCCGAACCCAGACCTCTGGTCATGGGGGTCTTGAATGTCACTCCTGACTCATTTTCCGATGGTGGTAAATTTTGTTCGGTGCCTGCTGCGCTAAGTCATGCGCTTAAAATGATTGGTCAAAAAGCCGATATCATTGATATTGGCGGCGAATCTACCCGCCCCAACGCAGAACGGGTTTCCCCTGACCTTGAACTCCAACGTGTACTACCCGTCATCAAAGCTATTCGGGAACACTCAGATATTTGTCTTTCGATCGACACCAGTACCCCTGAGGTGATGGTTGCCGCCGCAGACCTGGGTGTAGATCTGATTAACGACGTAAGGGCGCTGACAAGGTCAGGCGCAATGGCGGCCGCCGTAAAGACCGGACTACCGGTTTGCCTGATGCATATGAAGGGTGATCCTAAAACGATGCAGACAAATCCTCATTACGACAACCTGGTTGGGGAAATAAACAGATTTTTTCTCACCAGAATCAATGCCTGTATTGAAGCAGGTATGGACCAGGATCAGATATTACTGGATCCCGGGTTCGGCTTTGGAAAATTACCGGAACACAATCTCCAGCTGATCAACAGGCTGGGTGAGTTTCTTGTCCACGAATTGCCATTGTTGGTGGGTTTATCAAGAAAGAGTACCATAACCAAAATTGTCGATGATCCGCTTATTGGAAGCGTTTCCGGGGCTATTATGGCGGTAGGCAAAGGTGCAAAGATCGTTCGTGTCCATGATGTGGGCGAAACCGTGGATGCATTAAAAATCTTGGCATCTATTACAACCGAAACTTTATAAAAGGGTCGCTGGAAGAATCGGGATGAAGACAAAGAAATATTTTGGTACAGACGGTATAAGAGGCCGTGTTGGCGAAGACCCAATTACCGCTGAGTTTATGTTAAGGCTCGGTTGGGCCGCAGGGAAGGTATTTTCCAGGCAAGGCAAGGGTGAAATACTGATAGGCAAGGATACACGCATCTCGGGGTATATGTTTGAGTCAGCTCTTGAAGCTGGTCTGGCTTCGGCAGGAATGAACGTGCTACTCCTTGGTCCCATGCCAACTCCAGCCATTGCTTACCTTTCGAGAACCTTTAAGGCTAAAGCGGGAATAGTGATCAGCGCCTCACACAATGCCTATTATGACAATGGCATTAAGTTTTTTTCAGGAGAGGGGGAAAAGCTTGACGACGAAATTGAGTTTGCCATTGAGCAGGAAATGGATTCGACCATGCAGATGGTTGAGTCAGACAAGATAGGTAAGGTAACGAGGATAAATGACGCTGCGGGTCGTTATATAGAGTTTTGCAAAAGCTGCTTTCCTTCTGACTATAACCTTAAGGGGAAGAAAATTGTCGTCGATTGCGCCCATGGCGCCACCTACCACATTGCACCAAGTGTATTTCGCGAGCTTGGTGCGGAGGTGATTGAGATAGGCGTATCGCCTGACGGTTACAATATAAATCGAGATGTCGGTTCGACTATGCCCCAGGCATTGGTGGATAAGGTCATTCATGAACACGCAGATTTTGGTGTGGGGTTGGATGGCGATGGCGACCGTGTGGTGATGGTTGATCATACTGGGGATCTCGTCGATGGTGATGAGCTGTTACTAATTATCGCCAGGTGCAGGAAAGAAACCGGGACTCTCAATGGTGGTGTTGTCGGTACCCTGATGAGCAATTTTGGCCTGGAGCAAGCGTTCCAGGAAGAGGATATCCCGTTTGTACGTGCTGCAGTCGGTGATCGCTACGTGTTAGCAGAATTACAAAGCCGGGGCTGGAATCTCGGCGGCGAATCGTCCGGGCACATTCTTTGCCTCGATATAACCTCTACCGGTGATGGAATTATTTCCGCATTACAGGTGATTGCTGCGATAGAGAAATCGGGTGAAAGCCTGAATGTTCTAAAGCAAAAAATGACCAAGTACCCGCAATTGATGATTAACGTGAAATGTAAGCAGGGAACATCTATCGAATCCGTCAAGTCAGTGAACAAAGCCGTGGAAGAAACTGAAGCCCGCCTCAATGGAAAGGGAAGAGTACTACTCCGCCCTTCTGGAACAGAACCTGTCGTTCGGGTGATGGTTGAAGGTAAGGATCAGGCGCTTGTCGAAGAACTCGCAAAAAACCTTGCCAGGGTTGTTGAGCGGGCCATGGGCTAATTTGGTGGTCTACGCATTGAAACTTGGTAGCAAAGCCGTTAATATCTGCCGCCTTTTTGGGAGCCTTCAGCTAATTGCAGAGAGCCTTCAGCTAATTGCAGAGAGCCTTCAGCTAGTTAGGGAGAGCCTTCAGCTATTTGCAAAGAGCCTTCGGCCGAATAGTGATGGCCTCGAGCGGACCAATCGTCAAGTTGACCAGGATCAGTGATGAGAAAACCAGTAGTCGCTGGGAATTGGAAGATGAACGGTAGCCAGGCCAGTGTTGCCGAGCTTATGGAAAGATTGTTGGTGGAGCGTCTGGCAAGTTCGGGCTTCGATAACCTTCAGATGCTGGTATTCCCATCATTTGTGTTTCTTGGACAGGTAGGTGAAGCCGTCAAGGGTAGTTCCATAAAAATGGGTGCCCAGAATGTTGATTGGCGAGCACAGGGTGCTTTGACTGGTGAAATTGAAGCATCGATGCTGAAAGATGTGGGTTGTTCCCATTGTCTTGTCGGCCATTCAGAACGCCGTGCGCAGTTTTGTGAAACGGATGCACAGGTAGCTGAAAAATATAAAGCCTGCATTGCTAATGATCTCACCCCGATTCTCTGCGTTGGGGAGACGCTGGAAGAGCGAGAGGCAGGACAGACAATGGATGTCGTATCTCGCCAGCTTCAGGTTGTGATTGAAGCGGTGGAGATTCTGGGAATGGCCAATGGCATTATTGCATACGAGCCGGTCTGGGCGATTGGCACAGGAAAAAGTGCTTCCCCAGAAGAGGCAGATGAAGTGCATCGTCATATCCGTGCAGTTCTGGCGAAAGAAGACGTGGAAATCGCTGAAAACATGCAAATATTGTATGGCGGTAGTGTCAACCCAGGTAACGCAGGGAAGTTGTTCGAAAAAGAAAATATTGATGGAGCCCTGGTGGGTGGTGCTTCGCTAATAAGCGAAGACTTTTTGATGATCTGCGAGGCTGCAGCCCTGAAGGTGGAAAATTAGGATGGATTTGGAAATATTTGAAACACTGGTTCTTGTTATACATGTACTGGCGGCGCTGTCCATTATTGGGCTTGTATTGATTCAACAGGGTAAGGGTGCAGATATGGGTTCTGGATTTGGTGCAGGTGCATCATCCACCGTGTTTGGTAGTAGTGGTGCTGGGAATTTTCTTTCCAGAACAACAACCTTTATTGCTATTGCATTCTTTTGTACGAGTTTTGCATTGGCATTTTTTGCCAAAGAAAGGTCTGTAGCTGCGCGTGATCTTGGAATCCCCTCGGTGATTCAGCAGATTTCAGAACAGACTGAATTACCAGCTTTAGAGGAGCAGTCAGGCTTTGAGGTCCCGAGCCTGGATCCTGCTGATTCTGACATTCCTGAAGACTAGGGTGTAATAGCAAGCTGAGTTTATGCCGAAGTGGTGAAATTGGTAGACACGCTACCTTGAGGGGGTAGTGGGGGTAACCCCGTGGAGGTTCAAGTCCTCTCTTCGGCACCAACTTCGTGGCTTTCGCAGAGCGAAAACACGAAGGGCGGCAGGTATTTGGAACAAATACCGAGAGCCAGGGATCTGAACGCACTAAAAGCCTCAGGCAACCATAGATTGTGACCCTGCAGTCAACCGTAG
>SMVA01261205.1_pt1 | contig 18043 bp, 13 predicted proteins | sample 2456451 | NCBI WGS metagenome assembly SMVA01 (sample SAMN11095933, study PRJNA526329) | marine sediment metagenome | biome: Marine sediment; feature: Surficial sediment; material: Deep marine sediment; isolation source: Hadal surficial sediment | place: Pacific Ocean | collected 2014-05 | depth...
AGATTGCCGTGCTTGGCTTCACCGATAATGTTCCGGTCGGACCCAAGATGCGGGCGCAATTCCCGTCAAACTGGGAAGTGGCGGGCGCGCGGGCGGCCAGTGTGGTCCGGTTGCTGCAAGCGGAGGGCTTGCCTCCAGCGCAGCTGGTTGCGGTTTCGCGAGGTGAGAATCAGCCGATTGCCTCGAACGACACGGCCGAAGGACGTGCTCAAAACCGTCGGATCGACGTACGCATCCGACCGATCATAAAGAAATAGAGGGCAAGTTGCTCGGTTGGGTGCGGCGAAAAGCAGCACAGACCTGAGATAACAAGTCGGCATGAAAAGCCCGGCCTCGCGCCGGGTTTTTCTTGCTTGGCGAATGACTCCATTTGGCCGCAAGCGGTAGTTTAAATACCGGATTTTCAGTAGCCACCAATGTCCGCTACTGACAGTAGCAGACACTCAATCGTAGAAATCAAAAATCCTGATCTTAGCGGCTGGAAATCCGCGGATAGCCGCCGCTAGGCTACGTTAGCACCCAACTTCCGGGATCGACTGCGGAACATTCAGATGACGTAATCGGGGGCATAGAAACCATGGGGCACCGGTATACGTGGGGAGAAGAAAAAGAGACCGAAATCTCGGTTAGCATATGCGGAGACTCACCAACATCCACGTGACTGAGAGGATTCCATGCGATCGATCATCGAATTCAACAAAGGTCTTCTAAGGTACCCACTCGCCGTCAAAGTGTGGATGCTCGTGTTAATCACGGCCAACTTTTGTGTTCCATTGTTCCTTTTGCCACGTATCGCAGCCGTAGTCGTCATCGCGACATTTCTCGCCAGCTTTGGTCTGATGGCATGGATAGCCAAAGTGTCGGGGTTTACGCGCCTTCTCGGCCTTGCGCACGTTCTGTGGATACCCTTGGTTATTTATGCGTGGAGTTTACTCGGCACTCCTGACGACAGTGACGTGTATGGTTACTGGCTGAGATCGCTGATTGCGGTCAACACGGTGTCCCTGTTCCTGGACGCTTTTGACGTGGCACGCTATTTGCGAGGAGATCGGCGACCGATTATTGCCGGGCTGGAGTAAGGTAGAAAGCTGTCTCGCCCTTCAGTCCCAGCCAGCGACGAATGGCTGCTCTTGGCTGCGGTTTCAATTGGTCGATGCAACACTTGGACTCTAATGTATAGAGAGGAGGCTGTTGCAGATGAAGCAGTCACTCACACTCACTGTGTCTGCTTGGTCAGATTCCGGCATACGGATCAGGATACGGTTCCGGCCGATTCTTGAAACGGCGGTGGATCCAGTAATACTGTTCGGGGGTCGCGCGGATGTGTTCCTCGAGCAGGTCGTTGATGCGCCGCGCATCCGCCGCTTCATCATCGGTCGGAAAGTTGTCGAGTGCCGGCAGAAACTTTGCACGATAGCCACTGTGGTCGGGCAGTCGCTGCGGCAGATAAGGGACGACCCTGGCGCCGGTCAGGCGTGCGATGTGCGTAAGCGCCGCATTGGTCATTGCGGGCACGGCGAAGAACGGTACGAGGGCGCTGTATTTCCGATCGTAGGCCTGGTCCGGCGCGTACCAGATCGGGACGCCCCGCTTCAGCAGCCTGATCATCTGGCGCATCGAATCCTTGGGGATCAATTGCGAGACCGTCCGGTGTCGGCAGCGCCAGAGAACCTGGTCGACGAACGGGTTGCGCGTCGGACGGTACATCGATGCCACCTCGTCGAGGTGCTGTTTGACGACGCGTCCGGTGATCTCGATCGCCGCGAAATGACCGCTGAGAATGATAACGCCCTGGCCGTCGGCCATCGCCGCCTCGAGGTGCTCGATGCCCGTGAGCTCGGTCAGTTTCGCCGCATCCTCGTCGCTGAGCCACCACGACAGTGCGAGTTCGCACGCATTCATGCCCAGCGATTCGAAGTGGCCTTGCACCAGCGCGTCCAGGCTCGAGTCGTCATACTCGGGGAAACACAGGCGCAGATTGACGAGCGCGATCTTTCTGCGTTTCGGTATGATGTTGAGCAGCAATCGTCCGAACACGCGCCCGCAGGCCATCCGGGTTCGTTGCGGCAGCAGGGTCAGCACTCGCAGCAGAGCTATGCCCAGCCAGATCCCCCAGTACCGCGGGTGCCAGAATTGGGACAACGGGACTTGGCCGGCATGGTCCACGCCGGTTTCCCCACCGGTTTCACGGTTTGAATTCATCAGAATGGGTGCCGGTATTGATCAGGCTTCAGGCTCGCGGAGTGTCGATGTGACACCGAGTTTACTGTTTCTGACGAGCAGCGCAGCGGTTCTCGTGGAAAAATAAACCCGGTACCTTTTTCCGCGACCGGCGCCTTTTCAGGCACCTCGTCGAGCGCGACTATTCGGACGGCTCTTCGGTGTCCCGATCGTCGATCACGGGTCCAGGGGAATCCGACTCCGTTGCCGAAACGCCGTCGTCACCAAGGATCCGGTTCCTGCTCGCCAAGACGAGGTCGGCGTCCAGCGACTCGATTGGCGGCTCCTCCGTCTCTATCCCGATTCGGAAGGCCGCGAAGCCGGGTTGTACGACCTGGTTGAGCGCCATGCCCAGGATGCGGCCCTTGGCCGGCGCGTAGATCAGGTTCTGCTCATTCGTGATCGGGTCGGTCACCGTGCCGAGTACGTCGCCGACCGCGACGGCCTGACCGAGACGTACGACCGAGAACAGGATGCCGCCGTTGTCGGCACGGACCCAGGTCGATTTGTAATACACGGGTTCCGGCGGGCTCAGCAACTGCACGCGATTGACGATGCCCAGCGCGTCGAGCAGTGAGAAAATACCCGTGACACCTTGGCTGACTTCCTCCGATTGCAGGCGTAACGGCTCGCCGGCTTCGAGCGTGATAGCAGGAATCCCGGCATCCGTCGCTGCCCGGCGCAGCGTGCCGGTGGCGGCTTCGCTGTGCAACACCGCGATCGCGCCGAAGCCCAGCGTCAGCTCCTTGATCTTCGTGTAGCGCAGGTCGGCGCGGAGTTGCGGCAGGTTCGTGCGGTAGAAGGAACCGGTGTGCAGATCGACGAGCGCATCGCAGTGCCGGATGATTCCGTCGAACAGCGAATGCGCGATTCGTGCGGCCGAACTGCCGCTCGGATTGCCCGGGAAGTAGCGATTCAGGTCGCGGCGGTCCGGCAGGTATCGCGATCCGCGTCGAAAGCCCTGCAGGTTCACGATCGGGATGCCGACGATCGCGCCGTGCATCTTCTCCGGGTTGAGGTCGTGGAGCACCCGGCGGACCATCTCGATGCCGTTCAATTCATCGCCGTGGATCGCTGCCGTCAGGCACAGCGTCGGGCCTTCGTGGCGCCCGTTGACGACGAGCACCGGCGCTTCCGACGAGACACCCTCGAATATCTGGCTGGCTGACCACAGCAGCCGCTGCACTGTCCCGGCCGGAACTCTTTGGTTGAGTAGTTCCAGGTCGCCCTCCCGGTCTTCGGTCATGACGACCGCGATGGTCGATTCCGGGACTGCGCTCGAGTCCGAACGCGGGGCGGCCTCGCTGCCTGCGGAGCGGGGTTCCGGGTCGCCGGGTGCGGTGGCTTCCAGGTCGGACTCCTCCGTCTCGGCGGCTTCCGGGTGGGGTTGTGACTGGGTGGCCACGGTGACCGGATCGGGCTTGGCGGCGGCCTCGCGCTGTTGGGCCGCCAGGGCCTGGGAGGCCGGGGATGGTTCACAGCCGGCGAGCCCGAAGGTCGATAACGCCACGCAGATCGAGATCAGGGACGCGTAAAGACGGGACGCTGCACTGCGGCGCGACTCATCCTGACTTGCTTGCATCCGCTCCACTTGATTGTCGACCGCCCAGACAGTTAAGTTCTCTGGCAGAAAGTGACCGGAAACCACAGATTATTATAGGAATTTCCGAATCGGAGTGACGGTAGCAGCTTTCCTCAGGCGACAGAAGGACCTGTGTCGCTCGCGGGCCGATTCGATGCAGCCCGCATGCGGGCTCCGGGCTCACCTGCCGATAGTGTGATGTCGGCCGGGGGGATGATTTTGGCGATTCGAACTTATGCCAAAGGGGACACTGTATGCTGAGCCCTGCATGAGCGCAGGTTCATCGCGGTGTTCACGTTAACAGGGAAGTCTCTCATTCAATGATCTTGCGCCGTATTGCGACAGGCTGGGTAATTTTTCTCTTCGTGCTGCCGGTCTTGGCCGAGACGCTGCCGCGGCCCGCAGGCCTGGAGCCGGAGATCGCTTTCTGGCGAATGGCGTTCACCGAAGTCACGTCCGAGCAGGCGTTGATTCACGATAACCGGCGCCTCGGCGTGATCTACGAGATTGTCGCTGTTCCGGTCAACGCCAGCTCCAAACAGCGCAGGCGCATCGCCGACCGCAGTCGCAAGCAATACAAATCGATCTTGAATACGCTGGCCGATGGTCGGCGCAGCGGCCTGACGTCGGAGCAGCGGCGAGTGCTCGAGCTGTGGCCGGACGATGTGACGAACGACGAACTGCGGGCGGCCGCAAACCGTATCCGCTTCCAGCAGGGCCTGTCGGATCGGTTTCGCGAGGGTCTGATCCGCTCGGGACGGTGGGAGGACTATATTCACGAGCGGCTTGCAGATGCCGGCCTGCCGGCCAGTCTCGCGTCGCTGCCGCACGTCGAGTCTTCCTATAATCCTGACGCACGCTCACACGTCGGCGCTGCGGGGCTCTGGCAGTTCACCCGGCAGACCGGACGCCGGTTCATGCAGATCGATCACGTCGTCGACGAGCGCCGCGATCCGTATGCGTCGAGCGATGCTGCGGTGAGCCTCTTGCAATACAATTATTCGATCCTGAAATCCTGGCCGCTTGCGATCACTGCGTACAACCATGGTGTTGCCGGCATGCGCCGCGCCGTGCGAACGACCGGCAGCGACGACATCGAGGTAATCATTCGTGAGTACAACGGCCGGGCCTTCGGGTTTGCGTCGCGCAATTTCTATGTCGCATTCCTGGCCGCGAACGAGGTCGCGGAGAACGCAGAAAAATACGTCGGCGTGATCGAAAAGGATGCGCCGATACCGCAGGTCGTGATCCCGATGACGGACTACGTCAGCGTGGATTCGCTCGAAGGTGCGCTGAACGTTTCGCGTGCGACGTTGAAGGGGAGTAATCCGGCATTGCTCGCATCGGTCTGGAACGGCACGAAGCATGTGCCACGCGGTTTCGAGCTGAGGATTCCCGCCGATGCGGTCGATGGGGCAGCGGGCCAGCTCCTGGCTGCGATCCCGCCAGATGAGCGCTTCGCGCGGCAGACGCCAGACCTGCAGCACCGCGTCGAGCGTGGCGACAGCCTGTCGGTGATTGCCGCCCGATACAACACCACAGTGTCTGAACTCGTAGCGATGAATAACCTGCGCAGCAAGCATCGCATTCGCGCAGGTCAGGTGCTGAATCTCCCCTACAAGGGCCCGGCGTCGATGGCCGCTATTGCGAATGAGGCCGATACGTATATCGTGCGGTCAGGCGACACATTGAACCGGATCGCACAGCGGGCCGGCGTCCGAGAGTCGGACTTGCTTGCGCTCAATGCAATGCCGAGCGCCGATCGAATCTACCCCGGCCAGGAAATCGTGCTGCGGGTGCAAACGCCGGACGCATCCGCAGTCGTGGCCGCCGCCGCACCCGTCGATCCGCCGGTTCTGATTCCGCCACCCGCCGCCGTGTCGCGGCCGGCCGCGGATGAACCCGAGGAATCCCTGCCCGAACCCATCGTTATCGCTGACGCCGAGATTCAGCCGGACGCGGTGCCTGACGCCGATGCCGAGTCGGCGCCAGTCAGCACCGATTCGGCGTTGCTGGCAGATCCGAGTGATTATCTCGTCGCGGTGGACGACACGATCGAGATTCAGGCGGCCGAGACGCTCGGGCACTACGCGGATTGGCTCGGCATCAAGACTCAGCGCCTGCGTGATTGGAACGGCTATTCGTTCCGTCAGCCGGTGCTCATCGGGCAACGTCTGCGGCTAGAGTTTGGCGAAGTCGGCCGCGACGCGTTCGCAGCAAAGCGCATCGACTACCATCGCGAGTTGCAGGAAACCTTCTTCGCCCGGTACCGAATCGTGGATACGACGGTTCACAAGTTGCGCAGCGGCGAGTCACTGTATGTCCTGAGCCTGCGGCGCTACAAAGTGCCGGTCTGGTTGCTGCGGCAGTACAATCCGGATCTGAATATCGATCGATTGCGACCGGGCACGCCGATTACCTTCCCGAAGATTCAGCGGGCTGCGGCCGATGACAGGGCGGCGTCTGTGGCCCGCGCCGAAATTTCCGGGCAAGGTGGCTAGTGGATATGTGGCAGCGCAGACCGAAACGGGAGATATGGCTGGGGTTGTACGCATGCCTGTGCCTGTCCGCGCCCCTGTCCGCCGCCGATTTCGACATAGCGGATCGCGTGCTGATCAAGAAGGGCGAGCGCAAATTGTTACTGCTCAAGGGGGATCGTGTGCTGCGCACGATGGATGTCGCGCTTGGATTTGTGCCGAACGGCGATAAGCTCGAGGAGGGCGACTTCCGGACGCCGGAGGGGCGGTACCACCTGACCAAGCGCAACGCCGCAAGCGATTACTTTTTGTCCATCCAGATTTCCTACCCGAACGACGAGGACGTGCGGGTCGCCCGTGCGCGTGGCGTCGATCCCGGTGGCCAGATCATGATTCACGGTCAGCCGAACGTCCCGAAGTTCTCAGACGACTACTACGACTGGTCGGACTGGACCGAGGGCTGCATTGCTCTGTCGAATGCCGATATGGTCGACGTCTGGCTCATGACGTTCGCCAGCACACCTGTCGATATACGTCCGTAACGCCGCGAGTCACAGTACATGACGTCATGCGGGGCCCGTGACACGGACTTGTTAAGGCCGACGTGTGAGAATCCCGCGATGTCCAGCAAAGAAACGATAGTCGAGGTCATGCCCGAGGGCAGCCTCGAGGTGATGTCGCAACATGAGGTCGATCGGCTGCACCTCGTTGGCGAGGGCAATCAGCACGAGATATTCCGCCAGTGCGCCCTGGCCGTGCTCAATGTCGACAGCGCCACCGATGATGCGCGCGAGGTGCTGCAGCAGCATGCGAGCTTCGATGTGCGGATCATCCAGCAGGAGCGGGGCATCACGCTCGCGCTGACCGATCCGCCTGAGTCTGCGTTCGTCGACGGCCAGATGGTGCGTGGCACCCGCGAGTTGCTGTTCGCCGTCGTTCGCGACGTCGTGTTCGTGAACAGCGAGGTCGAGCTGGCCGAGCGGCTCGAGTTTTCGACGAGCGACGGTATTACGAATGCGATTTTTCACATCCTGCGTAATGCCGGCGTATTCCGGCTGCCCGCCGATCCCGATCTCGTGGTCTGCTGGGGCGGGCACGCCATCAGCCGCGAGGAGTACGAGTATTCGAAGGAGGTCGGCCATCAGCTTGGCCTGCGTCTGCTGAATATCTGCACGGGGTGCGGCTCCGGCGCCATGAAGGGGCCGATGAAGGGCTCGGCGCTCGCGCACGCAAAACAGCGCGTGCGCAACGGCCGTTATATCGGTATCACCGAGCCTGGCATCATCGCCGCGGAGTCGCCGAATCCGATCGTCAATCAACTCGTCATCATGCCGGATATCGAAAAACGGCTCGAGGCATTCGTGCGTGTGGCACACGGGGTCGTCGTGTTTCCGGGTGGCGTCGGCACGGCCGAGGAAATGTTGTTTCTGCTCGGAATCCTGATGCACCCCGACAATCGCGATGTGTTGGTGCCGCTCGTGCTGACCGGCCCGGAGTCGTCGACCGATTACTTCGCGCAGTTCGACGAGTTCATCGGCGCGACGCTGGGGCCGGAGGCGCAGAAATTCTATCGCATCGAGATCGGCGATCCGGCGCAGGTGGCCAGACATATCTCTGACGGCATTCGTGCGGTCGAAGCTACGCGGAGGCGTGCCAAGGATGCCTACTACTTCAACTGGCGGTTGAAGATCGAGGCTGAGTTTCAGCAGCCCTTCGTTCCAACACACGAAGCCATGGCGGCGCTGCAGATCGACCGGGGTCAGGACGCGCACGAGCTGGCCTATAATCTCCGTCGCGCATTTTCCGGGATGGTTGCGGGTAATGTTAAAGAGCGAGGCGTACTTGCCATCGAGGCCCACGGGCCGTTCGAGATCAACGGCGACAAGCAGATATTGTCACAACTCGATAAGTTATTGACCGCGTTCGTAAATCAGGGCCGCATGCGCATCGCCGGCAAAGCGTACCGGCCCTGTTATCGCATAGTGGTTTAGTCGCATTCGCGAAAAGCGAGAAAGTTTCCACATAATCAAGAGGTTAAATGGACTGCCTGTGATGCAGTTCATAGCGCCGGCAGCGCGACATTCGTACTCTGTCATCGTCACTACAGCGTAGGCAGTATTGAATGAGCGAACATAAACAAGACTTACCGGCACAAAATGTGGCCAGTGGTTTTTCGAACGGCCGCGAGCGTCACGCGTATGACGAAGCGTTACGCGAGCGTCGGGAGAAAGGCCTCGTCTCGGCTGACGGCAAGGATGTCAGCGGCTGGGAAGCGTATCGTCGCTGGCTGACAAGGGTGCAGGCACCAGAAAAAAGACGCGCTCCTCTGGACCCGGGACTGTATACCTGGAAAGGCTATCGGAACTGGTCAGATAAAGTTCGGCGCGACTGGGTTCCGGACGAATCATAAAGCGACGTTGACTCGCGGCCGGCAGTTGAGTACTTGACTGAAGCCGCCGGCCTTCAATCACGTTTGCATTCCACATAAGCTGCGATGCTTTATGTAAAGCGTTCGTAATCGAGTGTCCGAAGGACTAGCGCGATCGGCCGTGTGAACACATTCACGGAAATCGATTGAGCTTGGATGTTAGAGTAATACCCACACGGATGACGTTGGGGACATGGATAAGTCGATGACTATGTCAGAAAGAAAACATAGCGATAGGGAATTTTCGAACGAGGATACCGTACGCCGGCGCGCCTGGATCGAGTGGGCGCTCGATAGCGTAAAAGGGCGTTTCTCGGTCGGGGAAGAACGGGTCGAATTGCCAAACAAGGCAACGAAGCCGCACCTTTTTCTCGTCGATTCGAATTGCTCGCGTTGATCGGGCTCCGATGATGGGACCCCAATGATGGGAATGTTCCGACCGGAGCGTCTCCTCAGATTCCTGGATGACCTCGACAGCGCCGCGTTCGCGCTGCGTGCGATATGGGTGGGTTACCAGGGTCGCGCGCTGCGCAGCCTGATGTTGTTTCTGGCGGTACTCGCCGGATCCGGGGTGAGCCCGATCTTTCGGACCCTCGTCATCGCGATCGTGGGGACGTTCATGTGCGCCGAATTGGTGTCCCTTGCCTGCAGCCGCCTCCCGCCGAAGGGCGCCGCCCGGTCTCACGGCCTGCGCCCCTGATCTCGTGCCCTGGCTGGCGCCCGCAACAGCCACCGGGCGACAGCCTGACCCCATCTCCCGCACCCCCCCTCCCCCCCTCCCAGATCCACGGGGCTTGATTTCAATCCCGGGTATCCCCATATACTTGCCGCCCCCGCGGCCTCGGATTGGCCGTGGCCGGGCATGACAAAACGATCAAACCGAAGAGCAAGGCTAACAATGACGACTGCAACTGCATCCGAAACACTGGGGTTCCAGGCCGAGGTCAAGCAACTCCTCCACCTGATGATCCATTCCCTGTACAGCAACCGGGAGATATTCCTCCGGGAGCTCATTTCCAACGCATCGGATGCGGCGGACAGGTTGCGTTTCGAGGCGATCGCCGACGAAAAACTGCTGGAGAACCAGCCTGAACTGGAAATTCGTGTCGACTTCGATACCGAGGCGCGAACGATCAGCGTCAGCGACAACGGCATCGGCATGAGTCGCGACGACGTGATCGAGCAGCTCGGCACGATTGCCCGGTCCGGTACGGCGGACTTCCTGCAGACGATGTCGGGAGACGCGAAGAAGGATGCGAACCTGATCGGTCAGTTCGGGGTCGGGTTTTACTCGTCGTTCATCGTCGCCGACAAGGTCGAGGTGCTGACCCGGCGTGCCGGCCTCGGCAAAGCGGAGGGCGTGCACTGGGTATCCGACGGCGACGGCGAGTTCACGGTCGAAACCGTCGAGCGCGTTGAGCGGGGCACGGAAGTGCGGTTGCACCTGCGCGAGGATGCGACTGAGTTTGCCGACGAGTACCGCCTGCGCAACCTGATTCGCAAGTATTCCGATCACATCGCGTTCCCGGTCCTGATGCCGGTCGTTGCGACACCGGCGACGGGCGAGGATGAAGCCGACGCAGCGGACGACGCGGCCGAGCAGGCGCCGCAGTTCGAGTCGGTCAATACCGCGAAGGCGATGTGGACACGCCCGCGGTCCGACGTCAGTGACGACGAATACAAGGAGTTCTACAAGCACATCTCACACGACTTCCAGGACCCCGTGCTCTGGAGCCACAACAAGGTCGAGGGTAAGCGCGAGTACACGAGCCTGCTGTTTGTGCCGGCAAAGCCGTCGTTCGATCTGTATAACCGCGAGTCGCCCCGTGGCCTCAAGCTGTACGTCCAGCGGGTGTTCATCATGGATGACGCCGAGCAATTTCTGCCGCTCTACCTGCGCTTCATCCGCGGCGTCGTCGATTCGAACGACCTGTCGCTGAACGTCTCGCGTGAATTATTGCAGCAGGATGCGACGGTCGATGCCATTCGCGGCGCCTTGACGAAGCGCGTGCTGGGAATGCTGGAGAAGCTGTCCAAGGACGACGCGGAGAAGTACCAGGGATTCTGGGACGAGTTCGGAACCGTGATCAAGGAAGGCCCGGCCGAAGATTTCGCAAACCGGGACAAGATCGTAGGGCTGCTGCGCTTCGCGACGACCCATCTGGGCGAGGAGACGCAGAATCAATCGCTGGCCGATTATGTTTCGCGCAAGCAGGAAGATCAGGACAAGATTTATTTCGTTACCGCCGATTCGTTCAAGGCCGCGAGCGCCAGTCCGCAGCTGGAGGTATTCCGCAAGAAGGGCATCGAGGTCCTGCTGCTGACCGACACGATCGACGAGTGGGTCATGGGGCATCTGCGCGAGTTCGATGGCATGGAGCTGCGCGACGTTCGGCGCGGAGAACTCGACCTCGGCGATACCGGGGACGAGGACGAGGACAAGGACAAGGACAAGGACAAGGACGACAACAAGGCAGCCGATGACGAGGAACACAAGGAATTTCTCGAGCGGCTGCGCGAGCAGCTCAAGGACGAGGTAGAGACGGTGCGCGTGACGGATCGGCTGACCGAGTCGCCCGCGTGCCTCGCCCTCGGCGAGTTCGACGTGGGTATCCAGATGCGCCGCCTCATGGAAGCCTCGGGCCAGTCCGTCCCGGCCAGCAAGCCGGTCTTCGAGATCAACGTGGAGCACCCGCTGATTCAGCGCCTGGAAGGCGAGGCCGATGAGCAGCGCTTCGGTGATCTGGCCGGTGTGCTACTCGACCAGGCCCGCCTCGCCGAAGGTCAGCAGCTCGAGGATCCGGGCACCTACGCCACGCGCCTGAACCGGCTGCTGCTGGAGCTCAGTGGTTGATCGGGATTGGTGTCTGACACTAATTTGCCCCAAAGAGCGGTCAGGGAAAGTTTCCGCGGTAACGTCTCTGGAACTTCTGTAAACGGCCTATTCTGTTGCAAAACACGCCGGAACCGGCACTGACAATCGCATCATTGATCGGTTAACGGCGGTCTCCCGGTCGGAACCACGCCCTCATGATGGTGCACCCGCCGCCACTCGCCGTTGATGCGACGCGCAACCGTCGTAATTCGCACTCGACCCTTGAGTGCGCCCGGCGATTTGAACTCATAATCGAGATAATAGCGCGCAACTGCGAAGTCGCCCCAGACATCCACGACCGGCTCTTCGATGTTGATGCTGAGCGGACCACGCTGCCGGGAATCCGACATGTCTTTTTTGCGGAACTCCGCTCGGGCGGCGCTGCTCCCATGGACCAGATCCGGTTCGAATAGATCCCAGATCGTGCACTCCGGTGTGTCGCACTGGTCGAGGAGTTCCGGATCGAACTGCTGATATGAATTGAAGACGCGGTGCACGAGCTGTGCCACGGCTTTCTTGTCTGTTTCTTCGGATTGCATGTGTTCTCCTCTTGATCAGGAAATTATCTGGAACAGGCTGAACCCGCCCACAACGAGTAAGCTCAAACAGGACAGTATCAATGCCGCGTCCCACAAGTTTCCGGGTCGCAGCCGACTATCCGTCAACTTAAAGCGAAAATACAGCGCGCAAAAGCCGATCACCGGCAAGACCAGCGATTGGGACAGGCCTCCGATTATGATCAGCTGCGCCGGGTTCCACCCGGTCAGAAAAATTAACAGGCACAGCAACGGCAGCGCCACGGACAAGATTGCGATCGAGCGAGCCTGCGCCGCAGCCGAGTCGCTGAGCAGGCCAAAAATGCCCAGGCAATCCGTCAGCAAGCGCGCAGATCCGGCATTTGCAACCAGAAACGTCGAATACAGTACGGCCAGCGCGCCAGCCAGGAACAGGGCTTTTGCGTTGGCACCGAACACGGGCACGTAGGCGGTGGCCAGCGTGCTGACCATCTGCATGCCGTCCGGATCGCTGCCGTCCTTGTGCAATACCGCGGCGCCGATGAAATAGAAAGCGAGGGTAGCGAGGGTATAGACGCACATCGACACCAACGCATCGATCTTCATCACCCGCATCCAGCCGCGAGCACGTCTGGCCCAGCCCGGATCGGTCGAACGCTGGCCGATGAAGCGGCCATAGCCCCGCTCCAGACACCAGTAGGGATACACGATCAAATCGGTTCCGCCGATGCCGATAATGCCAAAGGCAGCCAGGGCGGTCAGCCACGCCGCCGACTCATCCGGCCACCCGAACCAAAGACCATCGAGGATCTCGTTGACCGGAATTGCGTAGTCGGACGTTTGCAATGCGATCACATTGCCGATGGTGACCAGCGTGAAACAGACGACCAGACCTACGCATAGTGTTTGGAGAAGCGTGTAGCGTCCGAAGTACAATAGCACCGCGGTACCGATCGCAACGGCGGTCGCCCAGATCCGGACATCGGTGGTCGCCACATCGACCCCCGTCGATTGCTGTATCGCAAGCGCATAGTCGCCGGTTATCGGTATCGTCATTGCGAGCGCCTGTCCAACGCCGGCGAGGATGCCGCCCATCATCCCGTACGTCGTGCCCATCATGATCAGCCACAGCCAGATGATCCAGTTGGCGCGAAAACGGGGTCCCGGCAACCGATTGATCGCCGTCAACGTCGTTTCGTTCGTGGTTACGGCATAACGTCCCAGTTCGATCTGGGCGAACACCTTAATCACGCAGCCGAGCAGAATGAGCCACAGCAGGCTGATGCCGGCCTGGGCGCCGGCCTTGGTCGTCGCAATCAATTCGCCCGAGCCGACCACGCCGGCGGCAATGATCATACCCGGGCCCAGATATCGAATCACGCCGCGCAGATTCGTCGGCGCTTCCCTTGTTCCGCCGGAATCCGGCTTTGACGTTATATTTGGCATTTCTTAACCGCGGTCGTCCTCAATCTATACAATCTACGATTGTCAGTGCCGGTTAGCGATGTTCCGTGATCGTTGCCTCATTCTCCCGCATGAACGCATCGACCACGGCGCCGTACTCATCCAGGCTGGCTTTGCATATATCGTGACTTTCCATAGCCTGCCACCAGCTGGCGAGTCGACCGGTACCGTCGGTGGGATCCGCAATGTCGAAAGTCGAGAACACGACGTTCTTCAGCAGCTTGATGTAGGGACCCAAGGCGCAGTCGCCCAGAGTCGGTTCTGAGGCCACGCAGAACGGTCCTGGCCCCATGTAATGTGCAAGCGCCCGGAAAGCCTTTTCAAGTCCCGCAGCTATGCGACTCACCTCCGCCTGATCGCGGAATGCCGGATTCAGATGCGGCAAGAGCGGGCCAAAATTCGGTGAGATGTACAGATCGGTTATCCGGGCGACCAGTCGGCTGGTCGCCCGGTCCCTGGCATGGACCGGCAAGCCGGTAACGTCCGGGTAGGCATCCTCCAGGTATTCGCAGATCACCTCCGACTCCGGAATGATGTAGCCGTCCAGATCCAGGCTGGGCACCTTTCCAATCGGGTTGATCGCGTGGAATTCGTCCGACCGGGGATTGCCACCGGGTACCGGCGGTCGTTGCAACTCCACGCCCTTCAGGCGAGCAAACATGATCACGCGCGTCACGTAGGGTGACGCGGCGGCACCAAAAAGTTTCATTGCGGCTCCTAAGACGGGTGGCCTTTGTGGATTGGCGCGCCCGTGTAGATTGATTCGTTCGCCGGTTCGCTTGCTCCCATCGGGGCTACTGACTTCCCGTACCCCCTGCCCGTCAGCAGACCCGCTGTGTGAGTCATCTGTCGGACCCGGGCGAACTCCCGACTACCGGGTTCGACACCCGATAATCCGACTTGGACCCTCCTTGACAGGGGGTTTATTTTTTCCCTGTGAGCAGTTTTCCAAGGTGACGAAAGGGGAGTTCAGTTCGATCCTCGGCCGCATCGCGGGCCGACACTGCTCCCGGCTTCTCGCTTTCGATCAGGCTCAAAACCCGAACACCACTTTGACGCCAAACCGACGCTGCTCCGGAGGGGTCAGATGGACGCCTTGATCCGCCACAAAGTCAAAGAACCCTGCACCCGAGAAATCCGAGCCACGGGCTCCGGCTAAATAGTTATCGTCGTCGAATAGATTCGTCACGAAAGCCTCGACGCGCAGATTCTCCTTTTCGAATCCGCCACGCAGGTCGAATATCCAGAAGTCCTTGGTCCACGCAAAGTTAGACTCGTCCACGAAGGCTTCACCCGTGTAAGTACCGTCGAGTCGCAGGAAATAGTCCCATTCCGCGGTGAATTGGTCATAAAAAGTCGTCGTGGCAAACGCGCTCCATTCCGGATAGCGGGCCAGTGTATTGCCGGCACAATTCGGATCCGCAAGAAAGGGCGCGAATCCGCAGTCGAACTCGGTGAACTCGCTGTCCGCCCAGTTGAGCATGAAATTGCCCGACCATCGCTCCAGGCTAAAAGCTCCCTCAAATTCGATACCTTTCAGTTCCGAGCTGCCGGCGTTTGTTGACACATTGAGTACGAAAGGCACACCGGAGTCATCAAGGATGACCAAACCCCGACGGGTCTTCTGATTCTCCCAGTCCATAAAATACCCAACCAACGCGTAAGATAAGCGGCCGCCCAACCACTGCTGCCGCCATCCAATTTCATAGTTCTTAAGGGTCTCCTCGTCGTTGAACACCGCCAGGCTGCCGGTCTGCGCGATGACCTGAGGCAATTCGGTCGGACTGAGACCTGCCACGTCGGCATTGAAGAATCCCGGCAGATTACCCTCCGCGTAAGTCGCCCACAGCGTCGTGGATTCTCTTGCGCCCCACGACAGCGTCACGCGCGGCAGAAAATTTTCGAAATCCGCAGTAAAATCGGTCCCTGGTGTGCCCGGGTCGTCTTGTGTGACTGTGTCCTCCTGATAGCGGGCTTCGATATCGAGGGTCAGATTATCGGTGATGTCCCAACCCAGTGATCCGAATATTCCCGTCGTTTCGCCTCCTTCGGTTGGTATATTCCCACTCAAGAAAACGAGCGGGACAGGATGCGAATCGCCGAAAAGCGTAAGTGCTGGATCGCTGTCTGGATTCCAGATAGCCACCCCACCACTACCCTGCTGTGTATAGTCGATGTCGAAGTAGCTGACCCCGATCAGGTAGCGCAGCCGCCTGTCCTGGGGAGAGGCGAAGCGTAGTTCGACAGTGTAATCCTCGTGGAATTGAGGGTCCCGGGAATGCCAGTTGTTGACTGGAAAAAATTCAAAATCCCGAATCCAGTTGACTTCCATTTTGTTGTAGCCCAACACGGCGGAAAGCGTGTGATCCGTAGCGAAGTTATAGTCCATGATGAGGGACAGTCGCGTGGATTCCCGCCGCAGCCCTACGGACGAAATACTCGGCGAGTTAGCGCTCGTGCTCCGGACCTCTTGGGAGAAAAAGTCCGTGACCGAGGGAGCCGTGAACGTCGCAATCTCGAACGCAGTGAGGCTGTTATTTCCCGTAGTAAAGGCGTCGGCATCAACCACCGGTATCGCGCCGCAGAGATAGTTGGGGACCCCTGAAGCCTCCATTCCCGGCATCACATCGTAGCAATTGTGAAAGTCCGGGCCTTGGGCCCGGTTCGAATTGGCACCACCTAAGCTGATCGCTGCCGGCGGGCCGTCCTCATCCTCTGAATAGAAAAACCGGAACCGCGCCGCGAAGCTTTCGGTCGGCGTTGCGAACAGGACCCCTTGAATGGTTTGCGTTTGCTCGATACCCAGTGCGCCACCGTCGGCGTTCGACGTGTACTGGCCGTCAGTGCCATAGCCGCGCACACTCAGCCGATAGGCGAGCTTATCCTCAACAATAGGCCCCTCGTGAGCTAAACTCACATCATATGTGCCGTCCCCGGCAATCATTGATGAAAGGCTGCCCGAGTAGTCCGACGTCGACGGCGTCTTGGTGACGTAGTTAACCGCACCACCAAAAGTGGAACGCCCAAATAGCGCCGATTGTGGCCCCCTGACGATCTCAATGCGCTCGATGTCTTCGAAGCCGATGGAGGAAACTCCGGTTGATGTGTATACGCCGTCGATAAACGCCGACCCGATCTGTTGAGACGCGGCGCGTTGATTCGTGTCCATGCCCCGAAAGCGAATCGAGGTGTTATAGCGTCCCGGGATCTGATTGGCCTGATCGGCAAACTGCACCCCGGGTGTTCGCTCGGCTACATCCTCGAAGTTGATTGCCATGGCTCGATCCAATTCGTTCGAACTCCACGCGCTAACCGCCATAGGAATGTCTTGAAGGGATTCGTTGCGCTTACGGGCGGTAACCGTGATCTCCTCCAAGACCGACCCCTGCGCCCGCCCGGTTTCCGGCGTGATGTCGGCCTGCGCCCATGCGGTTTCCGGTGTGATTGAAAATAGGATAACTAGGATGCAACCGGCTAAACCGGCTGAACTGATGGTTCTTTGCATGGCTTTCCCCAATGGAACGTTGTTCACTTGGAATTTACAACTTCATGACGTTGAGTCGGCTTGAACGGCAAGAACACTACACGAACTTTGCTATTGGGAACAGCATGCTCCCGCTTCCGAAAGTAATAGACATTAGCGCAGCACACAAAGCCGTAAGGCATTTTACCAGATTATGAGCTGCCTATGAAACGTTCGTCACACAGAAATCAACAAATGTTTACGATGGAGTCTTTTATTTGAGAGCAGACTAATGCCGGCAGGTGAAGCGAGAGGCTGCACGTAGCGCCGAAATCGAAGGACGTCTATGGATGGCGGTTTTTACTCACTCCTGATCGCACCCATGCTCGAAGTCCCCCTGCTCGATCTGGATCGTCGCATGCGCGATCCGAAACCGGTCGCACAATTCATCGGAGACCTCGCGCAGGAAGGCGTCGTCGCCGCCGGCCGGCATGACGAGATGGGTCGTCAGCGCCGTCTCGGTCGTGCTCATGCCCCAGATGTGCAAGTCGTGGATCGTCGCCACTCCGGGCAGACCGCACAGATAATCGCGCACCGCATCCGGGTCGATCGCACCGGGGACCGCATCGAACGCCAGGTCGAGCGAGTCGCGAAACACCGACCAGGTCGTCACGACGATGATGGCGACGATGACCAGCGTGATGATCGGGTCGACCCAGTACCAGCCACGCATGACGATCGCGATACCGCCAACGACGACGCCGACCGACACCGCGGCATCTGCGGCCATGTGCTGGAACGCCGCCTTGACGTTCAGGTCGTGTTCACGGCCGGCCGCGAACAGCCAGGCCGTGAAACCGTTGATCAGCACGCCAATCGCCGCGACGATGATCATGATGTTGCCCGCCACCATCGCGGGTTGCCTGAATCGACCGAGCGCCTCCCACGCGATGCCTCCCATGACCAGCAGCAGCACCAGCGAGGAGATCAGCGATGCCAGGTTCGTCGCGCGGCGCAGG
>SMVA01303017.1_pt1 | contig 18043 bp, 18 predicted proteins | sample 2456451 | NCBI WGS metagenome assembly SMVA01 (sample SAMN11095933, study PRJNA526329) | marine sediment metagenome | biome: Marine sediment; feature: Surficial sediment; material: Deep marine sediment; isolation source: Hadal surficial sediment | place: Pacific Ocean | collected 2014-05 | depth...
CCTGCGGGAACCGGCATCGTGTTGTGGGAGCGGCTTTGTAGGAGCGGCTTTCCAGCCGCGATTGCAAAATAAATCGCGCCACGAACGGCGCTCCTACCTGCGGGAACCGGCATCGTGTTGTGGGAGCGGTTTTGTAGGAGCGGCTTTCCAGCCGCGACCCGTCAGGGTACCGTCCTGGAGGGTATGTGCCTTAATTCTCCGGCCAGTGACCGCCGGGCTTTCCAGAGATCATGGGCTGACTGCATACTGAGCCAGAGTTCTGCCCCGTTCCCGCAGTACTTGCCGAGGCGCGCTGCCATTTCGGCGGTCACGGCGCGTTTCCCTGCAAGAATTTTGTGCAACTGCTGCCGGCTGACTCCCATCTCCCGAGCTGCCTGACTCACACTCATGCCCATGGCGGGAAGAACAACCTCCCGCAGCAGGAATCCCGGATGATTGGGCTGTCTCTTCCTGTCAGTCATATCTGTTGTCATTCGTTTCTCAGTGATATTGCTCGAGATTTACCCGGCGGGCTTCTCCGTCCTCGAATTCAAACGTGACGCACCACGGCCCGTTTATATGAATCGAATACCGTGTTGGCCGGTGTCCACGAAGCCGATGAAAATCGAATCCGGGGATATTCAGGTCTTCGGTTTTCTTTGCTGCGTCCAGTGTGTCCAGAATCAACGTGGCGCGATTACAAAGATCTGGTCGAACCCGCCGGCTCCGACCCGAGAAAAACAATTCTCTCAGACCCCTGTGCTTCCAGGTTCTGATCACGGACGGAGTGTAAACTATAGAGTTACAGCTGTCAACTAAGGGATGACAGCATGAAGCCACAATTGCAAAATGAATCGCGCCACGATTGGCGCTCCTACATGCGGGAACCGGCATCGTGTTGTAGGAGCGGCTTTGTAGGAGCGGCTTTCCAGCCGCGATTGCTTATCCGATCAACCGATCCCGCGCCTCCCGGTAGCGGGCGGCGGTCTTCTCGATGATGTCGGCCGGCAGCTTCGGACCCGGGGGTTCCTTGTCCCAGTCCAGTGTTTCCAGATAATCGCGCACGAACTGCTTGTCGAAGCTGCGTGGGCTCATGTCGGGCTGGTATTCGTCTACCGGCCAGAAACGCGAGGAGTCCGGCGTCAGAACTTCGTCGATCAGGACGAGATCGCCGGCGTGATCAACGCCGAACTCAAATTTGGTGTCAGCGATGATGATGCCGCGCTTGAGGGCGTACTTCGCACCCTTCTCGTAAATCTTCAGGCTGATGTCGCGGACCTGCTCGGCAAGGTCCTTGCCGACCTTGTTGACTACCCATTCGAAATCCACGTTCTCATCGTGTTCGCCCACTTCACCTTTCGTGGACGGGGTGAAGATGATTTCCGGGAGTTGGTCAGCTTGTCGAAGACCAGCGGGCAGGGAGATTCCCGACACCGTTTGTGTGCGCTGATAATCCTTCCAGCCCGATCCGATCAGATAACCGCGCACGATTGCTTCGAGGGGTAGCGGTTTCACGCGCCGGACTACCAGGCTGCGTCCGCGCAATGGTTCGCGTTCGGCAGGGATACTGACGGCATCGTCCACGCTCACGCGGCTGGTGTGATTCAGAACCACGTTACGCATGCGTTTGAACCAGAAAACCGACAGGGCGGTCAGCACCTCACCCTTGCCCGGGATCGGGTCCGGGAGGATTACATCGAAAGCGGACAACCTGTCGGTGGCCACCATGAGCAGGTGCTCGTCGTCCACGGCATACATGTCGCGTACCTTGCCTCGATGAATGAGTTCGAGACAGCTAATGTGACTCTCAAAAAGCGGCGCTGATCCCTGGCTCACATTGACTCCTGCAGAGGTTCCGGTAGTGTGACGGGCGCCTATTCTAACCATGGTGGCAGACGGAACAAACTCGAATTGAACTGGTGGGGCAAGATCATCGGCGGGCTCATCGGCTTGGCGCTGGGTGGCCCCTTCGGCGCCCTGCTCGGCGCCTTCATCGGCCACAGCTTCGACAAGGGCGCGGAGCAATTCGGGTTTGGCGCTAATCCAGCGCGGGCCCGTGAGGTGTTTTTCGACGCTTCCTTCCGGGTGATGGGGCACCTGGCCAAAGCAGACGGACAGGTGTCCCAGGCGGAGATCCAGACGGCCGAGGCCGTTATGGGGAACATGCGGCTGACCCGGGAGCAGCGCCGACGGGCCATCGAACGCTTTAGAGAGGGGAAGAGGCTCGGCTACCAGTTAAATCCCGAAATGGTCCGTCTCCGCAACGCCTGCGGCCCCCGCAGCCTCCTCTATTGGACCTTCCTGGAAATTCTCGTTGCCGCGGCTTTTGCCGACGGCCATGTTTCTGCCAATGAGCGCCAGATTCTCAATCGGGTCTGCTACGGCCTGAAGATCTCCACGTCCAACGTGGATCGCCTCATCATGATGCATGAAGCAGCCGCCGGATTTAGCGGCGGCGGATTTGGCGGCGCCGGGGCGGGTGTCGGCCCGGGTGCAGGCGCAGGCCGACAACGCCGGGCCCGACCCAGCACGAGGGGTGATCCCTATGCGGTGCTGGGTATCAAACGCAGCACCAGCAACGCCCAGATCAAGCGTGCCTATCGCAAGCTCATGAGCCAGCACCACCCGGACAAGCTGATCGCCAGGGGCCTGCCCGAGGAGATGATGAAAATGGCGCAGGAGAAGACCCGTGAAATCAACGCTGCCTACGATCGGATAAAAGAGGAGCGCGGCATTCGCTAACCGGAGGAATTGTGCCGCGCCCTCTTTTATCTGGAGCGTTTGGAACGACACCATTGCGTGGGCCGTTCAACCCCGCCGGATGAGTGGCTCGCTCAATCGGGTCGTTCAACCCCGCCGGACCCTTGGGTCGCTCGATCAAGTCGTTCCCGGCGGGTAGCTCAACCCCGGCGGATAACTGGATCGCTGAACCCCGCCAGGGCGTTGACGTCCCGGCACGAAAAACGGCCCTGACCTCTATATACTTCGCGCCATGGAATATCTGATCGCCCCCTCGATTCTGTCCGCGGATTTCGCCCGGCTGGGCGAAGAGGTGGAAAGCGTTCTTGTCGCCGGCGCGGACTGGGTGCACTTCGACGTCATGGACAACCACTATGTGCCCAATCTCACTATCGGGCCTCTGGTGTGCAAGGCCCTGCGCGACTATGGCATCGAAGCGCCGGTGGACGTGCATCTGATGGTTAGCCCGGTGGATCGCATCGTCGAAGACTTCGCCAAAGCCGGCGCCACCTCCATCACTTTTCACCCGGAAGCCAGCGAGCATGTGGATCGCACCCTGCAGCTCATCCATGACCACGGTTGCAAGGCGGGGTTGGTATTCAACCCCGCAACACCCCTGGAGTGGATGGACTATGTCATGGACAAGCTGGACATGGTCCTGCTCATGTCCGTGAACCCGGGCTTCAGTGGCCAGTCTTTCATTCCCGGTACCCTGGCCAAGCTCAAACAAGTCAGGGAACGCATCGAAAAATCCGGTCTAGATATCCGTCTCGAAGTGGACGGCGGTGTGAAAACAGACAACATCCGCGAAATCGCCCAGGCCGGCGCCGATATCTTTGTTGCCGGTTCCGCCGTGTTCGGGGCCGGTGATTACGGAAAAGTGATCGCCGAGATGCGGTCTGAACTGGAGCGCGCCCGCGCCAAATGGCACTGAGCCAATTCGGGGACAGTTCCCTCATTAGAAGGGGGAAAGTTTTAACAAGGGGACAGTTCCCTCATTTCAGTCGCAAAGTCCCGGTTGTTCAGGCGGAGGGGAAATGAGGGAACTGTCCCCTTTTTACCTTCTAATGAGGGAACTGTCCCCCCAATTAGCCGGCGCCGGATTTGAGGTCCGGCACCGCCGTCACGACATAACGCAGGGGCCCGCCCGGGCTCACCGCGTCAAAAGGCCAGCAGGTCACCAGAAGCAGGGCATCCGTATGTTCGTCGGCGATCAATGACTGGCGGGTCACATCAATAATCTGGTGGCCGGTCACCCGATAACGGGCCCAATTCCCCGTCTCGTCCTCGAGCCGCACCCGTGCGCTGGATTTGAGATCCTCGAGTACGCTGAAGTGGGTATCGCGGTGACCGGCCATTACCAATAGCCCCTCGCTCAATGCCTGGCCGGGCGTGTGTCTTGTGTTGAAAAGAACCGGGCCGAAAGCCAGATTGCGTCCGCTGGCCCCGGAGAGAACAAACAGATCGTCATGACCCTCGATGCTCAAACGCGCGATGGGAAAGGTGTCCGCCCAGGGCCATGGTTTGACCTGACGTTCGCCGGCCAGCGTGCGGTCCCAGGCATCCGCAATCAGGTACTGGGCCAGGTGTGCCTTGGCATGGATGTAGCCCGCTTTACCCGTGAACAACAAGCCCATGGCAAATGCCAGTGCCGGTATCAGCAGACTTTTGTGTTTCAGGCGCGGGCCCATAGTGCCGTCCAGCCAAAAGTGAATACGAAACAGACCAGCCCGATCAGCAACCACAAACGTGCGGGCGTCGCCGTCGCCGCCATGGCCACGGTGGTGCCCGCGGGCGCCAGGTTGGGAAGCATTTCGCTGGTGAGATCCAGGCTGGCCAGGCGCACCGGTGTCTTGTCTACGGCCACCAGGCTGGTGTATTTGCTCACCAGCCCGTATTTCAGGGCCGTGTCCACGATGGATTCCCGGACCATGTCCTTGTCGGCGCCGAGAATCTGGAGGTTTTCGAAGTCCTCGATCTTGGCCCGGGCCCACAACCGCGCGATGCCCGGGCGGTCATTGGCGCCATCCAGATAGATGCGTCGCAGCCACTCTCCCTGTGCCGTAATGCCGGTGAGGTCCAGGTACGCCCACTCGGCGGGCAGGCGCGCGGTCACGATGACAGGTTCGCCGGCGTAAACATCGGGCACGGGGTTCGGAAAACTCTCAGCCATGATGCTCCAGTGGGTTTCCAGTTCCGTCAGCGCCGGGAGTTCCAGTTTCGCGAACAACACTTCCAGTTGTTCCCCGACATCGGAGATGCTGTCGATAAACGTGTAGGTACCGCGCCCGAATGTCGCCGCCTGGCGCATGAACCAGGTGTTGGGGGCGGAACCGATGCCGATGGTGAACAAACGCGCGTCTCCCAGGTCCCGGCTGATCTGTTCCAAGAGTTGCGTTTCCGCACTGACGCTGCCGTCGGTAATGAACACCACCTGTCGCAGGCGACCTTGTGTTTCCACGTGCTTGTCCAGTGCCAGACCCAGCGCCGCGGCAATGTTGGTTCCGCCGTCGGCCCGCAGCGCTCCCACGAATTGCTGGGCTGTCCGAATGAAATAGGCGTTGGCGGGCAGGACTTCACCGAACAGGCTGCGGGCTTGGCTGTTGAACTCGATGATGTCGAAGCGATCTGAGGGCCCAAGCCGATCCAGCGCCATGATCAGGGCCTCTCGTGCCTGGCGGATTGATTCGCCGTGCATGGACCCGGAGGTATCGATCACGAAGATCAGGTCCCTCGGGGGCACCGCCGGCAGCAACGCCGGTTCCGGCGGCATGAGCATCACCAGGGCAAAACGCTCGTCACCGATGGTCTCGGTGAACACGGCGGCTTCCGGCGTGCTGCCTATGTCAGTCACCCAACTCAGCAGGAAATCTCGGTCCGCGGGTACGGTGGGTTCACCCAGGATCACCGTGTAGAGATCGTTCTTGTCCCGGTCGATGATGATTTCGTGGTGATGGCTGCGGATGTCCGTCAGAGTTAGCCCGCCCAGATCGAGATGAACCGAGATCACTACCGGATGTTCCCATTCATCAGAAGTCGCTACCGGAGGCGTAACGCGCGCGGCATCGATGGCTTTTTCGATCAACCTGGCGGGTTCCATGAGGTCTTCGACTATGTCGTCTATACGGGCCGGTGGCGGGACGTACCGGCGCGTCAGGGTGAGAGGAAAACGCAGTTCGAATACGCCGTCGGAAGGTTTGAGTACCTGCTGGTAGCCGATCTCGATGAGGATTTCCTCACCCGGCCCGATATTGGCGATGCTGGTGGTGAACAGGTTGGGGCGCTCCTGTTCCACGAGACTGGCTACCTGTCCCGCGTCCCTTGCGGTTTCGTAGCTTCGCCGGGCGGCTTGTCTCTCCTGGATCTCGCCTTCGATGATCCGGTTGCCCACCACCAGCCGGAGCGTATCCACCGCGGCCTCATCCGGCAGCGGGAACACATAGGTGCCTTCCACCCAGGCATTGGAATCGTTCAGGAAAGCCTGTTTGACGCTGGTACGAACCAGTGGCCCGGCCACATCGAAAGTCACCTGGGTGCGCAGTTGCGTGATCGGCTCGAGGCGGCCCTGCGGGCCCCGGATCAACAGGGTGCCGCTGGTGACCTCGTCAAAGGTGATTGCTGCCTGGACCTGAGCCTGAACCTGGACTTGGACTTGGACTTGGGCATGGGTCGCGCCCGGGGACGCATCGGCCCGAAGGTGCAGTCCCGCGAACAACGTGGCGACCACGAACAGCAGTAGCCGATCCGGCCAGGACAGCCGCCGCCTGCCCGGCGCCGGGGGATCGGCCGGCGGCGTGCCCCCGGTGTCGTGCGGGTGGGTGGCTTCTTCCGGGTAGTGCCAGTTCTCGCCGGCGATCCTCGCCCGGGCCGTGCCGGGGTCGGCAAAGTGTGCGTTTTGCTGCATCCAGGCTCTCCGTTGTCCAGTGGCCGTTATCAGGCGGCCCGATCAAATTGGCCATCCATGGCCATTGCCCCAGTCCATCGAGACTGCACGATGCGCTTCGGAAATGGCAAGACCGTGCCTTTGTTCTGGCAAACGCGGGAACGAATGTGGCAGAGTTGTGGCCCCCCGGGTGTCCGTGGACGCCCCCTGGATAGTTGAGACGCCATGGCCAGACATGTAGCAATAGTGGAAGACGAACCGGCGATCCGGGAGAACTATGCAGACCTGCTGCGCCGGAACGGTTATCGGGTCTCAACGCTTGAGGATCGCGCCGGCGCGCTGCGGGCCTTCGAGCGGGAACTGCCCGATCTCGTGATCATTGATGTTGGGCTGGGTGATGAGGTCGAGGGCGGATTCGATCTGTGCCGCGAACTGCGCGCTCGATCACCATCACTGCCGATCATCTTTCTCACCGCCCGGGACAGCGACCTCGACGCGGTATCGGGCCTGCGTCTTGGGGCGGATGATTACCTCACCAAGGACATCAGTCTCCCGCATCTGGCGGCGCGTGTGGTGGCGTTGTTCCGGCGCATGGATGCGGTGCAAAACGACTCAGCGGGCAACCGGATCGATCGCGGTCCGATGGTGCTGGACACGGACCGCATGACCGTAACGTGGAACGAACAGCCCGTATCCCTCACGGTCACTGAGTTCTGGCTGGTGTATTCCCTGGCGCGTTACCCGGGTCATGTAAAGAACCGGGATCAGCTCATGCAGGACGCCAGTATCCTGGTTGACGACGCCACGATCACTTCCCATGTCAAACGCATACGCCGCAAATTCCAGGTTACAGATCCCGACTTTGACGAAATCGAAACCGTGCACGGCATGGGCTATCGCTGGAAAGCTCCGGCCTGATCCCACGGCGGGTTCGACCGACAACTGTGAGCCTTCGCAAAAAACTGCTGCTGGTGGGCCTGATCATCCTGATCCTGCCGCTGGCCGGGTGGGAGATCGTGCGGGAGACCGAGCGATTCCTGCGTATCGGTCAGGAACAAAGCGCCCAGTCGGCAACCACATCCATCGCTGCCGCACTGGGTGTGCTCAGGGACTGGTCGGTTGAAAGCGATGGTTTGTACGTGCGCACGATTCAGACACCGATCACCCTGGACGGCTACCCGGTCGAATGGAACGTGGAACAGGCCATGAACATGGGCGGGGCGTCGGTGCTGGCAGTGAGGGATGCGCGATACCTTTATCTCCTGATTCTGGTGAACGACGACCACATCGTATATAGCGCACGACCCGGTGATACCGATGCTGATCACATCGTGATCCGTACCGAGGCACTCCAGGCGCCGGTCGACGTTACGACCACGGCGCCGGGCTGGATCTCAGTGGTGTTGCCCGAAGGGAATCTCCGTGGCGAATGGCAGGAGAGCAGCACCGGTTACACCGTTGAGTTGCGCCTTCCCCTCGCTGTGGTTGGGGAACGGCTCGGCCTGGCGGTGAACGATGTGGATCGCCGGGGGCGTACCGTGATGATTTCCGGGACGGGCCCCGCGGACGACCCCTCCGCCACCCTGCCCATCGTTGCATCCGATGCGGCGATCTCGGAGGCTTTGGCCGCCATGGCGCCGGCGTCGGCGCGGGTGTGGCTGGTCAACGCAAAGGGCTGGGTGATGGCCCGGTCGGATCGGCGCGACCCCGGCCCCATGATCCAAAGCGCGGCCCAAAACAGGGCCCGGAACATGGCCCAGGCAACCACCAGAGACCGTTGGTTGCGAACGATGATCTACCGCAATCTTCTGGCCAGCCCCATGGACCCGGGGCAGCGCCGCGATGTGGATACCATCCGGCTTTCCGGGTCGGAAGTGGACGCGGCCCTTTCCGGTGACAACATCGTTCGTTGGGAGGCCTCGCCGGAGGGCGACACCGTGTTCACTATCGCCGCGGGGCCCGTGCGCGTGAACGGGGAGATCGTCGGAGCGGTGGTGCTGGAGCAGTCCGGCGATGCGTTACTGGTGCTGGCCAACGCCGCGGTGATGCGGTTGCTGGGTCTGACCCTGGCGGCCATGGCCATTGCCGGTTTTGTGCTGTTCAGTTATGCCACGGTGCTGGTGTTTCGTATCCGGCGTCTGCACCAGGCGGTCGTCGGCGCGGTCACCGAGGACGGACATCCGGCGGCAGGATTTCCGTCCAGCTCGTCAAGAGACGAGTTGGGCTCACTGCATCGGGCTTTCGGGTCAATGCTCGACCGATTGCGTCAGTACACGGGTTATCTGGAAACCCTGACCCAGAAACTGGCCCATGAACTGCGAACGCCCCTGGCCGTGGTGCGCACATCGCTGGACAACCTGGAAGCGGGCCGTCTGGACGCGGAGCAACAGGGTTACGCCCAGCGCGCCCGGGAGGGCACGGAACGCCTGGGCAGGATGATTCAGTCCATGACCGAAGCCAGCCGCCTGGAACAGATCATCGAACAGGCGACACCCGAAACCTTTTCACTGCGCGCCGTCGTGGAAGGTTGCCTGCAAGGTTACCGGGATGTGTATCCGGATCGGGCGTTCGAGGCACGGTTGACCGATTCGCCCTGCGAGATGAAGGGGGTGCCTGAACTGCTCGCCCAGATGCTCGACAAGCTGGTGGACAATGCGGTGGATTTCTCGCCGCACGGCGGGTGGATACGGATTACGCTGACGCAGGCCCGGGCAGATCGTGCCCGGGATGGTCCTCGGGATGACGATGTATACGTCCTGGGCGTTGCCAACGAAGGCCCGAATCTGCCCGCGGGCATACGGGCCAATCTCTTCGACTCGCTGGTATCCTTGCGCGGCGGCAAGAAAGCGGAGGAGCCGCATCTCGGTCTTGGCCTGTACATCGTGCGCCTGATCGCTCAGGGTCACGGGGGCAGCGTGTCAGCAACGGATTTGGTCGATGGCCCGACCGACGGAGTTGAGTTCCAGGTGCGTTTCAGAACAACAAACGGAAAAAGAACGTGAACCAGCCCATGTCCGATCGTGCACGTGTCCCGGTGATGCGGGAGGTGCTGGCGGATCTTGATACGCCGCTGAGCGTCTATCTCAAGCTGGTGGACGCACCATATTCCTATCTGTTCGAGTCCGTGGAAGGCGGGGAACGATGGGGGCGCTACTCCATCATCGGTTTGCCGTGTCGAAAAGTATTGCGGGTCGCCGACAACACGATTGAGATCCTGGAAGACGGTCGCGTTGTGGAGAGCATCGAGAGTGACGATCCCCTTGGCTGGATCGAATCCTTCCATGCGAGTTTTCAGTATTCCGCAGTCGAAGGTCTGCCGCGTTTCACCGGGGGACTGGTGGGATCCTTCGGTTACGACACGGTGCGCTATATCGAGCCGCGTTTGCGAGGTGAGACCCGTTCCCCCCTGGGCAGCTCGGAAATCCTCCTGATGGTCTCCGAAGAAGTGGCGGTCTTCGACAACCTGGCAGGAAAGCTTTACCTGATCGTGAACGTGGACTCCCGGGAAGACGGCGCGATGGACGCAGCCCAGCGTCGCCTCGATCAACTGGTGCACCGGCTTCGCAGCGGCAACCCGGGTTATCCGGTGGTCATCGGTTCGGCGCGTGTGGAGGAAGGGGATTTTGTCTCCGGTTTCTCCCGGGATGATTTCATCGCGGCGGTCAAGCGGTGCAAGGATTACATTCACGCGGGTGATGTGTTCCAGGTAGTCCTGTCCCAGAGGCTCTCGGTGCCTTTTTCCGCGCGACCCGTCGATGTATACCGCGCTCTGCGTGCCCTGAACCCGTCCCCCTACATGTATTACCTGGACCTGGGCGATCACCAGATCGTGGGGTCGTCCCCTGAGATCCTCGTGCGACTGGAAGACGACCAGGTCACCGTGCGGCCCATCGCCGGCACCCGGCCCCGGGGCGCGTCGGAGGAAGAAGACCTGGCCCTCGAGGCCGAACTGCTGGCGGACCCCAAGGAACGTGCCGAACACGTGATGCTCATTGATCTGGGCCGCAATGATATTGGACGGGTGGCGGAAACGGGCACCATCCGCCTCGAAGAGGAAATGATCGTCGAACGTTACTCGCACGTGATGCACATCGTGTCCCAGGTCAGCGGCAAACTCCGGAGCGGGCTCTCGGCCATGGACGTGCTGCGTGCCGTATTTCCGGCCGGTACCGTTACCGGGGCGCCCAAGATCCGGGCCATGGAGATCATCAAGGAACTGGAGCCCGTCAGCCGGGGCGTATACGCGGGTGCTGTGGGATATATCTCCTGGACCGGCAACCTGGACACGGCGATCGCCATTCGTACCGCGGTCATCCAGGACGGCCAGCTTCACGTGCAGGCGGGCGCCGGTATCGTGGCGGATTCGGACCCGGAGCGGGAATGGGAAGAGACCATGAACAAGGGCCGCGCCATATTCAGCGCGGTGGCCTCGGCTGCCAGCGGTCTGACGGGATGAGACCTGGATGATACGGCCATGGTGTTGATGATCGACAACTACGATTCCTTCACCTACAACCTGGTGCAATACCTGGGTGAGCTGGGCGCGGATGTTCAGGTGCACCGCAACGACAAGATCAGCGTGGAGGAGATCGAAGCCCTTGCCCCGGATGCCATCGTGATTTCTCCGGGGCCGTGCACGCCCAACGAAGCGGGCATCTCGGTATCCGTGGTGGAACAACTGGGTGGCAGAATTCCGATTCTCGGTGTGTGTCTGGGTCATCAGGCCATCGGGCAGGCCTACGGTGGGAAAATCGTGCAGGCGAAACGGCTCATGCACGGGAAGACGTCCATGATCCACCACACGGGGAGCGGCATCTTTGATGCCCTTCCCGATCCCTTCGAGGCCACCCGCTACCACTCGCTGGTCGTGGAGGCGGATTCACTTCCCGGTTGCCTGGAAGTGACCGCCTGGAGCCGGGACGCCGACGGCAACAACGAGGAGATCATGGGATTCCGGCACCGGGAACTGCCCGTGCAAGGCGTGCAGTTCCATCCTGAGTCGATCCTGACTGACAGCGGTCATGATCTGCTGAAGAATTTCCTCAACAAATGTAGGAGCGGCTTTCCAGCCGCGAATGGGAGTTTGTAGGAGCGGCTTTGTAGGAGCGGCTTTCCAGCCGCGATTGCAAAAGAAATCGCGCCACGAATGGCGCTCCTACATGTGGGAACCGGCATCGTGTTTTAGGAGCGGCTTTGTAGGAGCGGCTTTCCAGCCGCGAATGAAAATGAACATGTTGACAGAAGTCCTTCAAAAACTGGTTAATGGCGAGGACCTGAGCCAGGAAGAAATGGGCACGGTCATGCGCGACATCATGACCGGAAAGCTTACCCCGGCCCAGATCGGTGGCTTCCTGATCGGTCTGCGCATGAAAGGCGAGACCGTGGACGAAATCGCCGCGGCTGCCCAGGTCATGCGGGATCTGGCCACGCGGGTGGAGGTCTCAAAAGAACATCTCATTGATACCTGCGGTACCGGTGGTGACGCCAAGGGCACTTTCAACGTTTCCACTGCCAGCGCTTTTGTGGCCGCGGCGGCCGGGGCGCGGGTGGCCAAACACGGCAACCGCTCGGTTTCCACCCGCTCCGGAAGCGCTGACGTACTGGAAGCCGCCGGGGTGAACCTGGACCTGGGGCCTGAAGCCGTGGCCCGGTGCATTGACGAGGCAGGCGTGGGTTTCCTGTTCGCGCCAAGGCACCACAGCGCCATGAAACACGCGGTAGGGCCGCGCAAGGAGCTGGGCCTGCGAACGCTCTTTAACCTGCTGGGTCCCCTGACCAATCCCGCGGATGCCCCTCGGCAGATTCTTGGTGTCTTTGCTGCCGAATGGGTCGAGCCCATCGCCCACGTTCTCAAGCAACTGGGCAGCGAGCATGTGATGGTGGTGCATTCCGATGACGGGTTGGACGAGATCAGCATCGGTGCTCCCACCCGGGTCGCCGAACTCAAAAACGGTGAAGTGAATATCTGGCCCATCATTCCCGAGGAACTGGGTGTTACCCGGCAGGACCTGGGCGCGGTTCGCGTGGATGGGCCGGAAGAAAGTCTGGCGGTGATTCGCAAAGCTCTGGCCGGTGAAACCGGGGCCGCCTTTGACATGGTGGCGCTCAATGGCGGCGCCGCTATCTACGTAGCCGGCAAGGCATCCAGCCTGGCCGAGGGCGTGGACAGGGCGCGGGGTGTGCTCGGTGACGGCAGCGCTGCAAACGCCCTCGAATCCCTGGTGACGCTGACACAGCGGCTCGGTGATGATGCATGAGCGACACTCCCGACAGGCTGGCGGAGATTCTCCGACACAAAGCTGCCGAGGTAACGGCACGGGCCGCCGAACTCCCGTTGCCGGCGCTAAGCGCGAAGGTCGAAGCCGCATCACCACCCAGGGGCTTCGCCAACGCGTTGCATCGCACGATGGAACAGGGAAGTCCGGCGGTCATTGCCGAGATCAAGAGAGCGTCACCGAGCAAAGGCATTTTGCGGCCCAACCTCGATCCCGCGGAAATCGCCCGCGCTTACGAATCGGCGGGCGCTGCGTGCTTGTCCGTGCTGACGGACGAGGCGTTCTTCCGGGGCTCGCTCCTTGATTTCAAGTTGGCCCGCGGCAGTTGTGCGCTGCCGGTGTTGCGCAAGGACTTCATGCTCGATGCCTGGCAGATCTACGAGTCCCGGCTCATCGGCGCCGACTGCATTTTGCTCATCGTGGCCGCCCTGGGAGACGCGGTATTGCAGGAACTGTGTGTGCTCGCCATGGATCTGGGGATGGACGTGCTGGTGGAGGTCCACGACCGGGAGGAACTGGACCGGGCGCTGGCCACACCGGCCACGCTCATCGGCATCAACAACCGCAACCTGCACACCTTCGAAACCGATTTCACCACCACGCTCGACCTGAAGCCCTACGTCCCGGACGACCGCCTGCTGATCAGCGAAAGCGGCATCACCGACCCCACCGACGTGGAACTGCTCCGGGATGCGGGCGTAAACGCTTTTCTGGTAGGGGAGACTTTAATGCGTTCGGCAGACCCCGGTGAAAAACTGAAACAGCTGTTTGATTGAAGCGGGTGCATGGGTGGGTAATTTGTAGGAGCGGCTTTCCAGCCGCGATTCCTCCAAACCGCTTTCGGAGGCCTTACCCTCGCGCCTGACCCGGGAAAAACAGCTAATCAGTCATGTCGAAGACAACGATGGTCTTGCCATGCACGGACATCAGACCGTCGTGCTCCAGGGTCTTCAGCACCCGCCCCACCATCTCACGGGAACAACCTACGATGCGTGCAATCTCCTGCCGGGAGATGCGCACCTGGGTGCCGTCCGGATGGGACATGGCGTCCGGTTCAGTGCACAGATCCAGCAACGTGCGCGCAACGCGACCGGTCACGTCCATAAAGGCCAGGCGGCTGACTTTGCGGCTCGTGTGCATGAGCCGGTCAGACAGCTGTTTCCCAAGCACAAACAGGAGTTTGGGGTACATCTCCGCGAGTTGCGTCTCGAACAACTGGGTCAGACGTTCATAACCGATCTCAGCGATCTCGCAGTTCGTGCGCGTATGCACCAGGACGTTGCGTCGTTCGGTGCGGTTGAACAAACCGATCTCACCCAGATACTGGCCGGCGTTCACATACGCGAGAATCAGTTCGCGGCCCTCTTCGTCCTCGAGGGACACGGTCACGGATCCCTCGATAATGTAATAAAGGGTGTTGGCCGGATCGCCGGGTCTGATAATTGTGGTTTTGGGGCGGTAGCTCCGGCGGTGACAGAAGCTCAGCAGAAGCTCAAGATCGTCGCTGTCCAACACCGCTTCATCTTGCGTGGTGGCAGGCGGGGCGGTCAGCTTGCTCATGCGTGTACCGGTGCAGCAAAGGACGCGCCAAGTGTATGTCAGGTCGCCCGCCAAGTCGAACCAGGTCCTGTCCGAAGCCCCGCAGTTTGCGGCATAATGTCGGCCCTTTTTCGGGGGAACAACCCAGGGAGGGCAGGTCAACCATGGCCGGATCCACCAAGCGTCTGAAACTGCACGGGTTCAACAACCTGACCAAGACGCTGAGCTTCAACATCTACGACATCTGCTATGCCGTCACCGCCGGGGAGTGCCGGCGCTACATGGCCTATGTCCACGAGATGTATAACTCAGAAAGGCTGGCGGCCATTCTTGACCGGGTGGTGGAGATCATCGGCGCCCAGGTCCTCAACACGGCGACCCAGAACTACGACCCCATGGGCGCCAGCGTCACCATGCTAATCGCCGAGGAGCCCATCGAGAATCCCGCGGTTTCGAACATCGAAGAACCGGGCCCGATGCCCAGGACCCAACCGGAGGCCGTGGTGCAGCATCTGGACAAGAGTCACATCACGGCTCATACCTATCCCGAGAGTCATCCCCAGAACGGCATCAGCACCTTCAGGGTGGATATCGATGTTTCCACCTGTGGCAAGGTCTCACCCCTGACGGCCCTCAACTACCTGATCCACAGCGTGGATGCGGACATCGTGACGCTGGACTACCGGGTGCGGGGATTCACGCGCAACGTGCGGGGGCGCAAGCATTTCATCGATCACAACATCAACTCGATCCAGAACTATCTGTCCGCGGACACGCGCAAGCGTTACCAAATGATCGATGTCAACGTCTATCAGGAGAACATCTTCCACACCAAGATGATCCTGCGGGACTTCGATCTGGATCAGTACCTGTTCGGCCGCGACGCCGAGGACCTGCCGAAGCGAGATCAGACGAACATCACGCGTCGCATCAAGAAGGAGATGCTGGAGATTTTCTACGGCCGGAATATGTAGCTGAGGAATCGCGGCCCTTGTTTTCGATTTGGGCCGCTCCTACCGTAGGAGCGGCTTTCCAGCCGCGAATCGCTACACCCGGTAGGCGACGAAACGCATGACATCCGCGCACACACCCATGACACGACGAACCGGTTCGGGTAGTTCCCGGGCGCCGGCTTCCTGAGCGTCCCGTCCGTGACGGGCTTCGTCTTCTTTCATCTGGCGCACGACGGCGCGGCTTTTTTCGTCCGCCTCGGGCAGACGGTCCAGGTGGCCTTCCAGGTGGGCCTCCACCTGGCGCTCGGTTTCTACCACGAAGCCCAGGCTCCAGTCGTCACCGGCTATTCCCGCGGCAGCGCCAAGGAGAAAGGAACCTGTGTACCAGAGTGGATTGAAGTAGCTGGTGTGGGTATCCATGGCGTCGAGTCGTCCCTGACACCAACTCAGGTGTTCGGTTTCTTCCCGGGCCGCGGCCAGCAACTGCGCTCGAAGCTCCGGGTTGCGGCTGGTTGCTGCCTGCCCTGAATACAGAGCTTGGGCGCAGATTTCCCCCGTGTGGTTTACCCGCATCAGTCCGCCGGCGAGGCGCCGCTGGGTGTCCGTGAGATCCCCCTCCGGGACGGAACCGGCCGGATCGTCGCGCTGGCTCGGGGGCGGTGTGGCGAACACCGTGCGAAGTCCCTGATCCAGCAGGTCCAGGATCGAGTCCACGGGGGTGTAACTGCGTTCATTCATGGGCGCGTGCCCCTATAATACCGCGCCCCATGTCCTACTACGCCAGACACATCTTTTTTTGCTGCAACCAGCGGGACAGCGGCAAGGTCTGTTGCATGGACCACGATTCCCGGAGCATGCGCGACTATGCCAAGGCCCGGGTCAAGGAGTTGGACCTGGCTGGCCCCGGCGGGGTCCGGGTCAACGTGGCCGGGTGCCTGGACCGCTGCGACGAGGGTCCGGTGGCGGTGGTCTACCCGGAGGGGGTCTGGTATACCTATGTGGACCGGGAGGATATCGACGAGATCGTCGAGAGCCACCTGCGGGATGGCAAGCCCGTGGATCGGCTGAAGATATGACCAAAAACGGGACAGGTTCGTTTTTCCATCCACCCGGCCGGGGCCGGATGGTCTTACAAATCAGGGAGTTAGGATCCATCCTGGTAACGAGAAAAACGAACCTGTCCCGTTTTTTGCTTGTCTCGGGGCCCCGGGACCGGTAGAATTGCCGCCTTTTCGCGGACGTAACCCCCGGATTTGTGGGGAAAAACGGAGTTTGGGACCGATGAAGACCTATAGCGCCAGGAAGGAGACCGTGAAGCACGGCTGGTACGTCGTGGATGCCACGGATAAGATCCTCGGCCGGCTGGCGAGCGAGTTGGCGCGGCGTCTGCGTGGCAAACACAAGGCGGAGTACACGCCGCACGTGGACACGGGCGACTACATCGTGGTGATCAATGCCGAAAAAGTGGCGGTCACCGGGAACAAGATGGCCGACAAAATGTATCACCATCACACGGGCTATATCGGCAACCTCAAATCCATCAACCTGGAAAAACTGTTGGCGAAGAAGCCGGAGCGGGTCATCGAGAAGGCGGTCAAGGGAATGCTCCCCAAAAACCCGCTGGGTCGTGCCATGTTCAAGAAGCTCAAGGTCTACAGTGGTCCGGAGCATCCGCATAGCGCACAACAGCCCCAAGCTCTCGATATCTAGGGCCCTGGAGATCTAAAGGACCAACATGGCGACGCAATATAACTACGGAACCGGCCGACGCAAGTCATCCACGGCGCGGGTGTTTCTTCGCACCGGTGGTGGAAACATCACCGTCAACGGCAAAACGCTGGACGAGTATTTCGGGCGCAAGACTGCGCGCATGATCGTGCGTCAGCCCCTGGAACTGACCGATTTGACCGAGAAGTTCGACGTCACAGTGACGGTCAAAGGCGGTGGCACTACCGGTCAGGCAGGCGCGATTCGCCACGGCATCACCCGCGCGCTGATGGATTACGACGAGAGCCTGCGGCGTGAGCTTCGCAAGGCCGGTTGGGTTACGCGGGACGCCCGCGAAGTGGAACGCAAGAAGGTCGGTCTCCACAAGGCCCGCAAAGCCACGCAGTACTCCAAGCGATAACGAAAAACGGGACAGGTTCGATTTCCAGGATTCAATTAGGGGATTTAATTCGGGGACAGTTCCCTCATTCAGTCAGATTTAATTCGGGGACAGTTCCCTCATTTCCCCACCTTCTGAACAACCGGACCTTGCGACTGAAATGAGGGAACTGTCCCCGAATTAAATCCCCTAATTGAATCCGGGAGTTGTGTCGTGGCTGGAAAGCCGCTCCTGCAGGAGTCGAGTCGCGGCCCTTGTTTTCGATTGGGGCCGCTCCCACAACTGTTGGGGGATCGTCTAATGGTAGGACAGCGGACTCTGACTCCGCTAGTCTAGGTTCGAATCCTAGTCCCCCAGCCATTCACATCGGCGGACCCCCGCTTCATGTTATCGGTCGGGGTCCGCAGAATGCTTTCCGGTAAACTGATCCGTGCATTCTGATTCCCGCACTCTGGCACTTTCACCTTTATGAGCGCGATACAGGTCGATCCCGCCGAATTGCTCCGGAGCCCGGACTTCTTTCTCCATTCCATTGACGTGGAAGGGGACGCGGCCTGGTTCGTGCGCA
>SMVA01129857.1_pt1 | contig 18035 bp, 18 predicted proteins | sample 2456451 | NCBI WGS metagenome assembly SMVA01 (sample SAMN11095933, study PRJNA526329) | marine sediment metagenome | biome: Marine sediment; feature: Surficial sediment; material: Deep marine sediment; isolation source: Hadal surficial sediment | place: Pacific Ocean | collected 2014-05 | depth...
AACAAATGCGTTGCCGAGTGGTTGAGTCGGATCGCTTGGCGCCGCGTGTTACCGACTATCGCCTCGACGTGGTCGGCGACGTTCAGCCGTCCGCGTTCCACCGTGCCGTAATGTAAGGTCAAATCCGCTTGTTTTTGGCTATCAAGAACAGCAAAAACCGTATCGCCGACGACAATGGTGCCGCGATCGCCGACTTGGCCCCCTGACTCGGCATAAAATGGCGTCGTATCCAGCACGATCACGCCTGTGTCTCCGGTATTTACTACTTCAACAGCCTTGCTGTTGCGAAAAAGCCCGACTATCTTGGCCGCTTGTACAGTGGTCTCATAGCCACTAAACGCCTGCTTGCGCCCGATCTTCGCCAACGCCTGCGAGCCAATCGCCCGGGCGCCCGCAGCACTGACGAATTGACTCGCGCCCCGCGCCCGCGTTCGTTGCGCATCCATCGCCGCTTCATAGCCAGCCATATCAATTGCCAAGCCTCTTTCACGCGCGATATCTGCCGTTAGATCGACCGGAAAACCGTACGTATCGTTAAGTTTAAAGGCCACATCCCCGGGTATCGTTCGCCCGTCGAGGTTGGCCACGGCGCTTTCGAATATTTTCAATCCCTGTTCCAAGGTCTCTGAGAAGCGTTCCTCCTCCTGCTTCAGCGTCGCTTTGATCCGCGCACTTGCGCGCCCAAGATCCGGGATCGCTTCGCCCATCTGCTGATCGAGGACGGCGACGAATCGATAAAAGAACGGCTCGGTAAATCCCAGTTTATGGCCGTGGCGCAAGGCGCGACGAATGATCCGGCGTAAGACGTAACCGCGCCCTTCATTCGACGGCGTGACCCCATCCATCACCAGGAACGCGCTCGAGCGTATATGATCGGCGACGACGCGCAGTGAGATAATATCCAGATCATCGGCCGGCGCGTGTTCGCGAACCGCATCGATAAGCCCCCGAAATAGATCAATATCATAATCGTTGTGCACGCCCTGCAGGACGGCGGCTAGACGCTCGAGTCCCATGCCGGTATCGACTGACGGCTTAGGAATAGGCGCAAGCTGTCCGGCTGCATCGCGTTCGTATTGCATGAAAACCAAGTTCCAGATCTCGACATAGCGCTCGCCGTCCGCGTTGCTGGTTCCGGGCGGGCCGCCAGCGATATCCGGGCCGTGATCGTAGAATATCTCGGAGCACGGACCACATGGCCCGGTGTCTCCCATCATCCAGAAATTGTCTTTTTCTCCGCAACGCGCGAAATGCTTGGGATTGACACCGATGTGCCGCAACCAGATTTCCGCCGCTTCATCATCGTCATCGAAGACCGTGACCCATAGCTTATCCGGTGACAGGCGATAGCGTTCGGTCAATAATTCCCAGGCATACTCAATCGCCTCGCGTTTGAAGTAATCACCAAAACTGAAATTGCCGAGCATTTCGAAAAACGTGTGATGGCGTGCGGTATATCCAACGTTATCGAGGTCGTTGTGCTTACCGCCGGCGCGCACGCAACGTTGGCTGGTTGTCGCCCGGGTAAATCCCGGATCCTCCAGTCCAAGAAACACATCCTTAAACTGCACCATGCCGGCGTTCGTGAACAGTAGCGATGGATCATTCGCTGGCACAAGCGGGCTACTGGCCAGCCGCCGATGCCCTTTCTCCTCGAAAAAGCTGAGGAATTCATTGCGAATTTCTGAGGTTTTCATGGGGCCTGTCCGTATTTCATGTCCACAACACGCGTTATTTGCTCACCCGTGAAACCACGGTACTCAAGGAAGCGTGCTTGCTTCGCGCGTTCGCGGTGGTCAGCAGCCATTGTGTGCCCGAACTTTTTGCGCCAGGCAACACGTGCGCGCTCGCCCCAGTCAATTGCAAGCCGCTCAAACAGCGTCGCCAGCAGCACTTTATCGACCCCGCGTTGTCTCAATTCCGCGCCGATCTTAACCGCACCGTAACCACGATTGACGCGGTAATGGATATAGGCTTCAGCGAATCGGTCATCGTCTTGCAAGCCCTCATCGGCCAATCGGCCGAGCACGGCGTCGATCGCGGGATCACCAAATCCCTGCGCCGAAAGTTTGCGTTTGAGCTCGCCGCGAGAGTGCTCGCGGCGCGCTAGCGCGGCGAGCGCCAGGGCGCGAATTCGCCGCGCAAGATCGTCGTTCAGGCCTCGGCCTCGACCGACGCTAGTGGCTCTTCCACCGTGGAAGCGGCAACATCAGGCAGCGCCTCAGCCCGGATCCCCGCTTCGATCTCCGCGGCCAAGGCGGTATTTTCCTTCAACAAAATCCGGACCTTATCCTTGCCCTGGCCTAAACGCTCGCCCTTATAGCTGTACCACGCGCCGGTTTTTTCGATCAGCCCGTGGACGACGCCAAGTTCGATCAGTTCACTCTCCAGCGATATACCCTCGTTATAGAGGATATCGAAAAGCGCCTGTTTAAATGGGGCCGCAACCTTATTTTTGACCACCTTGACCCGCGTTTCATTGCCGATGACCTCGTCTCCGCGCTTGACTGAACCTATGCGACGGATATCCAGGCGTACCGACGCATAGAACTTCAAGGCGTTGCCGCCAGTGGTCGTCTCGGGATTGCCGAACATAACACCTATTTTTATTCGGATCTGGTTGATGAAAACGACTAGCGCGTTGGCGCGTTTGATATTGGCGGTCAGTTTGCGCAATGCCTGGGACATCAACCGCGCCTGCAGACCGACGTGGTGATCGCCCATCTCCCCTTCAATTTCCGCCTTCGGGGTCAAGGCGGCAACGGAATCGATGACGATGATATCGACCGCGCCTGAGCGCACCAGCATATCGGTGATTTCGAGTGCCTGTTCACCGGTATCGGGCTGCGAAACCAGGAGATTTTGAATATCAATCCCCAATCTCTCCGCGTATAGTGGGTCGAGCGCGTGCTCCGCATCAACGAACGCCGCGGTACCGCCCTCTTTTTGAATTTCTGCAACGACGTGCAACGCTAGGGTCGTCTTACCGGATGATTCAGGTCCATATATCTCAACGACCCTACCCTTCGGCAATCCACCCACGCCAAGCGCAATATCGAGACCGAGCGAGCCCGTCGAGACGGCCTGGATGCCCGGGATCGTGCCGCCATCGCCCATGCGCATGATCGAACCCGTACCGAACTGTTTTTCAATTTGTGCAAGCGCCGCTCCTAGCGCTTTTTGGCGGTTTCCGTCCATTGGTTTTTTCCCCATAAGTTTGCCCTTGTTGGTTACCCGCTCAAACCCTTGAGCGCGGTTAAGATTAGTTCATCGAACATCGTCTCACGCACGATTCTTATAGAACCCCGCAGCAGCAGATCTGCCCACAAGGCGTCGCTCGTTGGCGCCGATCCGCGCCTGCTCCGGGACGCTTTCTGCCGGCTCGGGAGAGGCAGTGGTTCCGTGATTTTAGCGGCATTTGCGCCCAGCGTTCGGGTCTATAACTGAACAATTATTATTGCACAGTTGACCTGGGTGTTTCATCTGTCGAGGCAATATCAAGAGAACTTTTGTCGCGTATCGGCCTCACGGCTCGGTTTGAGCGACCAATCGCGCACGGCGACATAGTGGACCCCGGCGGCCGCGGAGATCGATTCAAGCAGCGAAAATTTATCGAGTAACCAGCGGGCGCCGGCCGGGCTTACCGCCGGCGCCGCGGGTGCGCGGCGACAGATAGTCACATGCGGCCGGTAGGGCCTAGCGTCGAGTGGCAGAGCAAGGGCCGCCACGTGCTCACGCAACTGCTCAACCAGATGCAATAACGCCAACGGAATCGTGGTCGGGGCGAGCCACACGATGCCGCCGCGACGCCACCAGCCGGATGCGTCGAGATACAACTCGAAACCACGGCCCGCAATAGAGTCGGCCGCGCTACACAAGCGCGCGACGGTCCGGTCGTCGACATCACCGACAAACAATAAGGTTAGGTGCAAATTTTCGCTGGCAACGCGCCGGCCATTGCCCCAATCGATCGCCGCTGCTACCCGCGCAAGTCGCGCACGGTCGGTGTCGTTCGGTGTTACGGCAAAAAAAAGACGCCTCATTGGGCTCTGGGCCACCTCATACGACGGTCCCGGTCGACGTCAACTCAATCAGACCATCGAGCGCAATCGCCACGGTCTGTGCCCGGACGCTACGCCTATCACCGTCAAATCGCTCGAGTTTTGTGACTGGCAAGCCGCCCGCAATACACCATCCGAACCACACCGTTCCGACGGGGTTTTCCCGCGTGCCCCCGTCGGGACCGGCGACACCGGTTACCGCAACCGCCACCGCCACCTTGGCTGCCTCAAGCGCACCGAGCGCCATTTGCGCCGCAATTTCGGCGCTGACTGCACCGTAGGTGATCAAGCTCCGCTCGGCAACGCCAAGCACTTCCCTTTTGGCCCGATTTGAATAGGTGATGTAGCCGCGGTCGAACCACTGGGAGCTGCCGGCGATGGCGGTTACGGTTTGTGCGATCCAGCCGCCGGTACACGATTCGGCGGTGACCATCAACCGCCCTTGCTTGCGTAGTATATCGCCCAGGCGGCGGGCGCTGGATTCGAGTCGATCGGTATCGGGGTGAGCGGTCATGAGCGCCGTTGCCGAAAAAAGGATTGCAACTGACTGGCGCACTCGAGCTCGAGCATACCGCCGTGAACCGCCACGCGATGATTGAATCGCGGTTCGTCGAGGATATCAATGACGCTGCCGGCTGCGCCTGAATTGGGGTCGAAGGCGCCAAAGACCAAGCGCTCTATCCTCGCATGCAGCATCGCACCACTGCACATGGCGCACGGCTCCAAGGTGACATACAGGGTCGCATGCGCGAGGCGGTAATTGCCCTGCGCCGCCGCCGCGGCCCGCAGCGCGACGATCTCTGCGTGTGCAGTCGGGTCGAGTGCGGCGATGGGGCGGTTGCGCCCTTCGCCCATCAGCACGCCGTCACACACGACGACCGCGCCGACCGGCACTTCGTGTGCCGCGGCCGCAAGGCCGGCCAACTGCAGCGCGTGACGCATCCATTTTTCATCGAGTTCGGCGCAATTAACGGGCAGATCCGGCGCCCTCATGGGTATCCCCAGAAGTGATTCATTCCCATTCGATGGTCGCCGGCGGCTTGCCGGAGATATCGTAGGTCACGCGCGAAATATGGTCGACCTCATTGATGATCCGCGTTGATACGTCATCGAGAAAATCGTACGGTAGGTGGGCCCAGCGTGCGGTCATGAAATCGATCGTCTCGACCGCACGCAACGCAATCACGTAATCGTAGCAACGCGCATCGCCTTGGACCCCAACCGATTTTATCGGGAGGAAAACGGCGAATGCCTGGCTGACGGAATCGTAGAGGCCGTGCTTGCGTAGTGCATCGATAAAGATGGCATCGGCGCAGCGTAGTATATCGGCGTACTCCCGGCTAACCGCACCCAGGATACGTACCCCCAGACCGGGGCCTGGAAACGGATGGCGGTAGACCATCTCTCGCGGCAGACCGAGTTCAAGGCCTAGCTTGCGGACTTCGTCTTTGAATAACTCGCGCAACGGCTCGATCAATTTCAAGCTCATCGTCGTCGGCAAGCCGCCGACGTTGTGGTGCGATTTTATCACGTGAGCCTTACCCGAACCCGCGGCCGCCGACTCGATCACATCGGGGTAGATTGTCCCTTGTGCAAGCCACGCGCCAGCAGCCAGTGCTTGCGCCTGCTCCTCGAATATTTCGATAAATATCCGACCAATAATTTTGCGTTTCGCCTCTGGGTCTGCGACACCTGCCAACGCCTTGAGAAAGCGGTCTTCGGCATCTACCCGCACAACATTGACGCCCATGTGACGATTGAACGTCGCCATCACTTCATCGGCCTCGTTGAGCCGCAGCAAGCCGTTGTCGACAAACACGCAAACGAGCTGCGATCCAATCGCGCGATGCAGTAGCGCCGCCACCACCGATGAATCGACGCCACCGGACAAGCCCAGCAACACCCTATCGCCGCCCACGGTCGTCCGAATCACCGCTACGGCGTCGGCAGCGATGTTTGCCGGCGTCCATAACCCGCTGCAACCGCAGATATCGCGTACAAAGCGGCGGATGATCGCGGCACCCTGTTTCGTGTGGGTCACCTCCGGGTGAAACTGGAGGCCGTAGAAACCGCGCGCCTCGTCGGCCATGCCCGCGATTGGCGCACTGTTCGTCGTTGCGATCACCTTAAAACCCGGCGGCAACACCGTCACGTGATCACCATGGCTCATCCAAACCTCGAGCATGCCATGGCCGAGGTCGTTTTCTTCGTCGGCCAGGCCCTTGAGCAACCGGCTGTGACCGCGGGCACGGACGGACGCGTAACCGAACTCACGCACCGACGAAGCCTCGACCGCGCCGCCCAACTGCGCCGCCATCGTCTGCATGCCATAACAAATGCCGAGCACCGGAATAGCCAATTCAAACACGCCCGCTGGTGCGCTAATACCCGCTTCCAGGGTCACCGATTCTGGCCCGCCAGACAAGACCACCCCGTTGGCGCCAAAATCGCGCATAAACCGGGGATTCACATCGTATGGCTTAATCTCGCAATACACCCCCGCTTCGCGAATTCTGCGCGCAATCAATTGGGTATATTGCGCACCGAAATCGAGGATCAAGATGCGATCGGCGTGTATATCGCGCTTAGTAGGGCCGGTCGGGGCCTGTTGCGCTGCTATCGCCTGCGCGTATTCGGTGGTGTTATTCGAGTCGGTAATTCGGCGATTCCTTGGTGATTTGGACGTCGTGTACGTGACTCTCACGCATGCCGGCGGGCGAGACGCGCAGGAAGCGCGGTTTGGTCCTAAATTCGTCGATGTCCTTACAGCCGGTGTAGCCCATCGCCGCCCGCACTCCACCGATCATCTGATGGATGATCGCGTTCAATGCTCCCTTGTAGGGAACCCGCCCTTCGATGCCTTCAGGCACCAATTTCTCGATTTCACCACTTTCCTGAAAATAGCGGTCTGACGAGCCGTGGCTTTGTGACATCGCCCCGAGCGACCCCATACCGCGATATGTTTTATACGATCGTCCCTGATATAGCTCGACTTCGCCCGGCGCCTCTTCGGTCCCAGCAAACAAGCTGCCGATCATAACCGCGTGACCGCCCGCGACGAGGACTTTCGCGATGTCGCCCGAATAACGGATCCCGCCGTCGGAGATCACGGGTATACCGGTGCCGACGAGACGCTCGGCAACGTCTGCGACAGCGGTGATCTGAGGCACACCGACCCCCGTGACGATGCGCGTTGTACATATCGAACCGGGCCCGATACCCACCTTCACCGCATCGGCGCCGGCCGCAACCAGCGCTTCGGCCGCGTCGCCGGTCGCAATATTGCCACCGATCACCTGTATCGTTGAATAGTTCTGCTTGACCCATTTGATCGTATCAAGCACACCCTTCGAATGTCCGTGGGCGGTATCCACTACAATCACGTCGACCCCGGCACGGATCAGCGCGTCTACCCTTTCGTGGGTACCCATCCCGGTCCCAACCGCGGCGGCGACACGCAACCGCTGATCCGAGTCCTTACAAGAATTTGGAGATTCATCCGCCTTTTGAATATCTTTCACCGTGATCATGCCACGCAATTCGAAATCGTCATTAATCACCAGTACCTTCTCGATTCGATGCCGATGCAGCAACGCAATCACTTCTTCCTTGTCCGCGCCCTCGACGACCGTTACCAGACGTTCCTTCGGGGTCATAATCTCGCTGACTGGTTCATCGAAGCGTGGTTCAAAGCGTAGATCGCGGCTGGTCACAATGCCGACCAAGCGGTCACCGTTAACCACCGGTACGCCGGATATCCGATGCGAGCGCGTCAGTGCCAGTACCTCCCCGATGCTCATGGTTGGCGATACGGTTATGGGATCCCGAATCACGCCGCTCTCGAATTTCTTGACTGCGGAGACCTGCGCGGCCTGCTCCTGCACGTCCATATTCTTGTGGATGACGCCGATGCCGCCCTCCTGCGCCAGCGTAATCGCAAGCCGCGCCTCGGTCACCGTATCCATCGCCGCGGACAATAGCGGGATCTGAAGGTCAATCTCGCGGGTCAACCGCGTGACAAGGTCAACTTCTCGCGGCAGGACGTCCGAGTAATCGGGCGCCAGCAATACGTCGTCAAACGTGAGCGCGTCGCCGAATATGCGCATGGTCGGTGTAGATCTCTCAGAGTGTGTAAACTGGATTATATGAGTTGACCCAGTGCCGGTAAATGAAGCTTGAGCGAATCACACCGAATTAATGCCGCTAGTGCCCGTACGGGACTCGATATTTACACTGTTTCTCGGCTGAACCAAGAAGCGCGGGGCGTACTCGAGCACCAAATCGGGTCGATTTGGATTGTGGGAGAACTCTCGAATGTTGCGCGACCCCGATCCGGGCATTGGTATTTTTCGCTCACCGACGAATCCGCCCAAGTCCGCTGCGCGATGTTTCGGTCGAGGAACACACGGGTCGGGTTTGATCCCAGCGACGGCATGTCCGTCTTAGCCAAGGCACGCGTCGGATTGTACGAGGCCCGCGGCGAATTTCAGCTGGTCGTCGAGCAGCTGGAGCTCGCCGGCGAAGGCGCTTTGCGCATCCGCTTTGAGCAGCTCAAACAGAAGCTGGCCGCGGAGGGCTTGTTCGACCTCGATATCAAACAGACCCTGCCAGTCTGGCCACAGCGCATTGGCGTCGTCACCTCAGCGACGGGAGCCGCGGTCAGAGACATATTGAGTATCTTAAAACGGCGCAATCCGGCAATTGGGGTGGTCATTTACCCCGCATCCGTGCAGGGCGCCAACGCGGCGCCAGAGGTCGTTCGTGCCATCCAAACGGCTAATTCACGTGGCGAATGCGACATTTTAATTGTCACGCGCGGCGGCGGTTCGCTCGAAGACTTGTGGGCCTTCAACGAAGAGAGCGTCGCACGCGCGATTTTTGCCTCCGACATCCCCATCGTGTCCGCAATTGGTCACGAGATTGATTTCACTATCGCCGATCTCGTCGCCGACGTGCGCGCGCCAACGCCATCGGCGAGCGCTGAGATCTGCTCTCCGAACGGTGACGATATCTTGCAGAAATTGCGTGGCGCCGAGCGCCGCATGACCATCGCGATAACGCGCGTAGTAACAACCCACGCCAACTACCTACGGCATTTGCGCGCCCGGCTGCAGCACCCGGGCCGGCGACTCGAACAGTATTATCAACGCATTGACGAATTGATGCAGCGGCTACCGGCGAGCACCGCAAATATGATGCAACTACGTCACAGCGAGCTCACGGCGCTCAACGCGCGGGTCCATGCGCACAACCCGCAGCAACGCATAGCACAATTTTTAAGCCGAGTTGCTGATAAACGCCGGCAATTGATCGCATCGATGAGCGCGGATCTCGCCTCACGCCAGGCCGCGTTGGATGAAATGGATCGAGCACTGCGCGCGATAAGTCCCACGGCCACGCTGCAGCGAGGCTATGCCATTGTGCGGGCCGCCGACGGCACCATCGCGCGCAATGCAGCGCATTTTAAGAGCGGCGATCGAGTAACGGCTCAATTGGCCCGCGGAAAGATGGCGTTGACGGTCGCCAGCACCGATCAAGACGACGCAGACAATTTAGCGCCTTCACGCACCGCCTAAGCAACTAATAACCGACGGCATCACAGCGCATCACGCCGGCAACCATCGCTCAGTAGCGCAATCGATAGTACGCGATACCCATCCATTCGTGGAGAACCGCGCGTGATGTTGATAGCGCGGATATCGACGGTAACCAGTCGAATAGACCAAAAGAGATCTCCTCGCCGACAATAAATCCCATCGGTGCCGGCGTAACGGCGAAACCCACACCTTCGAATACACCGACGGCTCGCGCCATATGGAGCGCGTGGGTAACCAGGATAATATCGCGCAAAGGCAACAGCGAACGTAGCTTGCTGGCGTTCTCAGCGGTGTTTCGAGACTTGTCCTCGATCCAACGCGCCGGTATATGAAATTCTTCTGCGAGCACCCGCGCCATCAACACCGCCACTGGCTCGCCTTCATTAGCAAATACCGTTCCCCCCGTTACAGCGAGGGGTAATTTTAAGTCTCGCGCCAATTTTACCCCATAGCGGAGTCGTTCCAGCGTGTCATGCGCAACCGTATCGACGCCACCGTACTCGCGCGCGTCCTTATAAGTCCCGGCCGCGAGGACGACGATGGCCTGTGCATCACCGATCGATGCCGGATCGAGCGGATCGTAACGCTCCAATGACTGCGCCAACCACGCGGCAGCGAACGGGACTGACCATATCCACAATGTTGCTATCGAGCCCCACACGACGACCCTTCGAAGTCGATTCGAGTGTTGCATAAAAAGCGTGCCAATCAGCACACCGAATAAATTCACCCCCGGCGGCAAAACGAAGGCTTTGATAACGTAGCCAGTCACAATTTCCAATAGCTGTTAACCTAGTGCTTAACCAGCGAATTCACGGACAATATCCGAACTGCCACGCCGAGCAATGCACCACGCTGGAAGCGAAATGCCACGAGCCTGTCGGCCTTAGGGCATCGAGTTGCGGCAAAGCCGAAATCGGCAATTTATTGTCCTGTTATTGTTCAGCGCAGCCCTGCGCTTCACCCCTACGGGGCTGACGCGAAAATTCGTTCCCGACGAATTTTTCGTTCATATAGAATGACCGTTGGCCTCAACAGAGGATGAAATTTAATTCAAACCGGGCGTCCCCTGACGACGAACGCCTAAGTCCGACAGGCTCTTAGGCCACCCGCTCTCCGGCCGCTTGCAAATCGGCATGGTAGGAAGATCGGACCAGCGGTCCGCTAGCGACGTTCGAAAATCCCAGTTCGCGCGCAATTTCGCCCAACGCCGTGAATTCATCCGGGGTAACAAATCGCTCGACCGGCAAATGCGCGCGACTGGGTTGTAGATATTGCCCCAACGTAAGCCTGTCGCAGGCGTGCGCCCTTAGGTCCAACAGCACCTGTTGCACCTCGTCGATAGTTTCGCCGAGGCCGAGCATGAGCCCGGATTTTGTCGGTACGTCCGGTCGCCTTTTCTTGAATTGCCCGATTAAATCAAGCGACCACTGATAATCAGCCCCGGGGCGAACCTTTTTGTACAGACGCGGGACGGTTTCCAAATTATGGTTAAACACATCGGGCGGTGAGACGACGAGTTCGGTTAGTGCCTTGTCCATTCGGCCACGGAAATCAGGGACGAGAATCTCGATCTTAATCTGCGGAACTCGTTGACGTGTCTGTTCGATGCATCGCGCAAAGTGGCGCGCACCGCCATCGCGGAGATCGTCACGATCAACGGAAGTGATCACAACATATTTTAGCCCCATTGCGTCTACAGCCTCAGCCAATCGCTGCGGCTCGTTTTCGTCTAGCGGCTCAGGGCGCCCATGGGCCACGTCGCAGAAGGGACAACGGCGCGTGCACAAATCTCCCATAATCATGAATGTTGCGGTCCCATGGGTGAAACATTCCCCTAGGTTTGGACACGATGCCTCCTCGCATACGGTAAATAGTTTCCGGTCACGCAACAGACGCTTAAGCTCCCGGACCCTGGGGTTAGTCGGTGCTTTTGCCTTAATCCATGGCGGTTTGCGCGGCAACGGGCCGCGCGTGGGTTCTACTTTAATCGGAATACGTGCAACCTTGGCCGCACCCCGTAGCTTGGTTGGTCGTTTCTGAGTGTCGGCCATAATTTAATCCCGTCTCGTCGATTGCGTGGTGGTGGGCTTAAGCTGGCAACGCGTTAATACCGCACATACCGTCGCCACGCCGTGAATGGAACCTGGTTCTACTTAATTACCATGGGTATGGCGCAGTTCCGCATTATTTGGTATCGTTCCTGGCCAATCGGTTTTGCCGCGCTCGCGATCGAGCACTGCCCCAGACGCTAAGCTAAAATCTACCGCGTATTCCTCACCGTACAACGAACCAACGAGTTTAGGCAGCAGCGCGTTCGCAACCGCCGCGCAATCGATGTCGAGGCCGAGATCTTTTAAACGGGTAACTTTAAGCGCTCGATACCCACAAGGATCGATGCGAGAAAAGGGTTCCAGATCGAGATCGACGTTTAACGCCAGCCCATGGTAAGACGAGCCGCGGCGAATTCGTAACCCCAGCGCAGCGATTTTTTCCGCCGCCACATAAACGCCGGGGGCTCCCGGTTGGCGCAGCGCACAAACTCCCAGCTCGTTCAGAAAATTAATGACCCCCGCTTCAATTCGCCGGACAAGTTCGCGCGGGCCAATTCCCTCGCGCCTAAGGTCCATCAGAATATACGCGATCAATTGGCCGGGGCCATGATAGGTCACCTGTCCGCCGCGATCGCTCTGCACGAGGGGAATGTTCCCGGTATTGTGTACGTGGACCGCGCGCCCTCCTTGGCCTTGAGTAAATACTGGCGGATGTTGCAGAAACCAGATCTCATCAGCGGAATCTTCGACCCGACCATCGACAAATTGACGCATACGCTCCACAGTCCCGGCGTATTCGATCAAACCAAGATTTCGAACAATGACGTTCACAGCACCATTATTATCCGTTCGTGTGCGCTCAGTTCACGATAAAGTTGATCCAGCTGCTCTTGTCCCTGGGCCTGAATAGTGACGGTTACACACGCATACTTGCCACTTCGGCTTGGGCGAGTAACCACAGCTCCCGCCTTAAGATTGCCAACGTGGCGCCTAACGATCCCCACAACCAGCGAATCGAATCCACCCCTGGCCAGCCCCATTACCTTTAGCGGAAAATCACAAGGAAACTCAAATACGCTGTTGCGTCGATGATCATTATTCAACGTCGTCTATGCCTCGAATACTTTCAGCTAATTTTTAAGTTTAGCGTCAATTGGCCGCTGCTTCATGACATTCGGCGACCCAAATTGGTGGTTGATGGCAATTGCGACTTGCATTCATGACAATACTTGCTTGAGCGAGCCAGGGTAATGGGCACTGTCAACCGGTCGTTATGATCGCTACCAAATGTGTCGTAGATCACAAAAAGAAGAGCAACCATTAACAAGTCACAACTTGCGGCGCCTCGCGCTAACGCCATAAACAACGATTGCTAGCCTCGCACGAGTGCAATACAAAAAGGCGATCCACGGTGCCATTTTCGTCTAAAATCAACTTTATAATGATAAACACGGGAAAAGGGGGACGACGGGATGACTGATATCCTGTTCGGGTCGTTTTATCTTGTCGCCATCGCCATTGTGATATTGCATTTCACCGGTTGGCTCGAAAACCACAATTTAGATTGGTTGGTATTCGTTATGGCGGTACTGGTGTTTCCCATCGTCATTTTCTTATAAATCCGGCCATATTCCGGTTGTTGCGGGCACCTTTGCGTCCAACCGATGATCGAATGCCAGGCCACGCATCCGCGTCCACAACCCGCGAACTCCCGGCTAGTCGAGCAATTTTAGCCATTGGTGGCGCAGCAACGTTACGCCGCCGGCAGCCAGCACCTCACCTTCGGTTTCAATGTTGAAGGCGTAGACCGCGGCCGTCGGTAACGGATTAGGGGTTTCAACCCACTGTTGTACCTAGAGATAACAAAAACGTACCCAGGACTCGAGCGCGGGATTGTGCCCAAGCAGTACCCAGCAAGAACTCGGTGGACGCCGCACGAGCTCTATGTAAGTCATTTAGCGTAGCGAGATAGAGACCACTCGCGCAAATAACCGGCAATTCGCCCAGCTCTTTGGCGACGATTCTCGCCGTCTCACTTGCGCGCGTACGCGGAGAAATTTTAATGCCGGTCGGCGCAAACGACTGCTGGCGCCGCCAGCGTGCCGATCCGATTTGCGGTGACGCATGATAATCACCGTTTGGCGGCCCATTTAGGGTTCCGTAAAGTGAACTCCGTCGCAGCCTGAGGACGCCGCCTTGCCGCGGTTTCCATGGTTGGCTATATAACTTAGGTTCTTCGCAAACAACACAGCGCAGTGGTCCCATTAAAGCATCCGTTTTGAATGACCGACAATAAATAACAATGCACGCTCTTGCGATCTCCAACCTCTCCGAGAAACTCGACCAGCCTGAGACTGAGGTTGAGGCGACCCTCGATCTCTACGTCCTGGCGCAGGTCGCTCGCGGCGATCGGGTAGACGTTGAGCAAATTGCCGAGCGCACCCTCGAACTGTTTCAACGCACGCTAAGAATCGTCGAGGACCAAAGTGCGCAGGGTGGGGGAAAAATACTGGATCCACTAAGTCTCGATCGCTTTGTCCCTGAATACGGCGACCTTCGACAGCGCTTCTTGTTCGCGGAAGCATTGGGCAGCTATTCCACGTTACATGATCTGCTTGACGACTATTCACCGGCCTACCGGCTGTCCATAGACTACGGCAAAAAGGCGAGAAGTTCCCGCTTATCTGACACCGAGGTGCGCGCGCTGGAAGACTATCGCGATCAGATTCACCGCGCTCTATTGCACGCCAACGAGTATCTGCTGGCCAATGTCGCCTGCGGTTACACGGCTGAAGAGCTTCATGAACTCAACGACATTCTAATGGAAGCCCGCTCGCGCTTTGAGTCGGTGACTGCCATTTTAGGGACGCAGTTAATCGTCGAGATCGAAGACGCGGTGCGGCGATTGTTCGCGTTCCAAGAAAAAATCCGATCCGTACAACGCTCGGTCGATGGGATTTTTCTTGTCGATAGTGAAGTGATGTTCATGCCAACCAATGATTTGATCAATATTATCAATAACTTGTTTAAGGCCATCGGTAATCCCTTCGTCGCGGAAAATATAGACGGCGTGTTGCTGCTGGCAGCGCGCAACTTGTTGATTCAGGCGGTATCCTTTTATTCATATTATGGTAAACAGCAAATCTATACGGTGTTCAAGAGAAACCAAACCACCGTCAACCGCAGCGTCATTACCCATCATATTCGTAGCGAAATAAAGCAACTGTTTCGCGCGTGCACGATGAATAATACCCTTATACTCAAGCGAATCGTGAACAACGCAGAACGAGAGTTTGAAATATCCTTAAACTCCATCCGTTGCGCCGCCGAGCGCTCCGCAGTCGAGCACGTAAACCGGCTTTTCCCCGAAGCAGCTGCATCGCCACCACCGGCGCCGCCGACCCTTATCCAGCGTATTTCAGACTGGTTATTCCGATAAGCCAGCTAGCATTGTAAGATCCCCCCGAAATAGAAAAACGTATTGGTGGAGGTTGCAATGCCCACATTGCGAGCCAGTGTCGAATTGCTGCAAAAGATACCTATCTTTGCGAGTTTGACCGAAGATGAGCTGAAGACAATCGTCGATTCCCCGGATAACGGGATCATGAACTTCAAACCGCTCGAAGCGATAATCGAGGAGGATGAGTTTGGCGATTGCATGTACATCATTCTCGAGGGCGCCGTCGATGTCCGGATCAAGGCCGTGGGTGGTCGCGAGATCACGATAGCCACCCTCAAGACAGGAGAATTTTTTGGCGAACAGGCGCTCTTACCGGGCGCGACTGGTAAGCGAAATGCCAGTGTTCGAGCGCTGCAAAGTAGCCAACTGTTCAAGATAACAAAAAAAGATGTCGCACTCGGCATCTCGCACGACGATGAATTGAGCTTCGTCGCGGAAAATATCGATGACGCGCCGGAGGCGGATCGGGTCAAGATGCTACTCCTTGGCGTGCGTCTTTTCCGCTCGTTGTCGAAAAAGGACTTGGATCGCATCGACTCGTGGACCGACGTCGTCTCGTATGACGCCGGCGAGATAATCGTCAGGGAAACCGAAGATGGCGATTTTATGTATATCGTTCTCGATGGCTCGGTCGAAGTTTTCGTCGTTGATGATGACGGTCAGATCGTCGTGTTGGCCGAACTGTTCAAGGGTAATTACTTCGGCGAACAGGCATTGCTACCGGACGGTTCTGGCAAACGAAACGCGAATGTTCGTGCCAATGGCCCGGCGATATTGGTTAAGGTCGCGAAGAAATATTTTCAATTAATCGTTAATCATGACAATAAGTTGATGCTCGCGCTGAAGGCCATGGGCGAAGCGCAACAAGACAAGATAGTTAATGCCATTGGCCAGAGGTTCGACTGGTAGCCGATCGACCTCTCAGGACGACGCTTCGCTCAAGCGGTACTTATCCCGCGCCCGGCCCCAACTAACGGCCACCCTCGGTTCGTCAATTGAACGTTCAATTTATACATGCACGCCTTAGAAATCCGCGACCTGACTAAAACGTATCGCGGCGGTATCCGCGCCCTTGACGGGATCAATCTGACGGTCGATGAAGGGGAATTCTTCGCTTTACTCGGTCCTAACGGGGCCGGCAAATCGACCACGCTTGGGATCATCTCTTCGCTGGTCAATAAGACGTCGGGCGCGGTAAAGATATTTGGCATCGACATCGACCGCGATTTCGCCAAGGCAAAATTTCATATCGGATTGGTGCCCCAGGAATTGAATTTCTCGCAATTTGAATCGGTATACGAAATCGTCCTGAACCAGGCGGGTTACTATGGCATCCCGCGCCGCGCGGCACGTGAAAATACCGATCGCTATCTAAATCAACTTGGACTATGGGACAAACGCGAGCAGCCATCTAGGGCCTTATCCGGCGGCATGAAGAGGCGGCTGATGATCGCCCGGGCGTTGGTTCATGAGCCGAAGCTGCTCATTCTTGATGAGCCAACAGCGGGGGTTGACGTTGCCCTGCGACGCTCCATGTGGGATTTTCTGCGCGAGCTAAATGCCGCAGGAACCACGATCATATTGACTACGCATTATCTCGAAGAAGCCGAAAAATTATGCCGCAATATTGCGATTATCAACCAGGGAAAAATCATTGAAAACACCTCGATGAAGGCTCTCTTGGCAAAACTGCATGCGGAAATATTCGTGCTGGATCTGGTCAAGCCGCTCGCTAAGGCACCTATGGGCAGCGCATTCGAGTTTCATCTCACCGACCAAACGACCTTGGAGGTAATGGTCTACAACGATCAAATCGTAAATGATCTATATCGATTTTTGTCGGCCCACTCAATCCAGGTATCCAGTATGAGGGGTAAGGCGAATCGGCTCGAAGAGTTGTTCGTCAACCTCGTTCAAAACGATGCTTGACTGGCCGCTTAAAGACCACGAGTCACGAATGCGCTGGCGGTGTTACTTCATCGCATTTCGGACGATCGTTGGCAAGGAGATCACTCGTTTTCTTAGAATTTGGTTGCAAACGATACTTCCTCCGGCGATTACCATTGCGCTGTACTTCGTAATATTCGGGAACTTGATCGGGTCCCGAATTGGCGAGATGGGTGGTTTTACCTATATCCAGTACATCGCCCCGGGGATCATCATGATGGCCGTCATTACGAATTCGTATTCCAACGTCGTCACCTCTTTTTTCGGTGCGAAATTTCAACGGCATATCGAAGAAATTCTGGTCGCCCCCGTGCCGCACGTCGTTATTTTGTGCGGATATGTCACCGGCGGGGTCGCACGAGGATTGATCGTCGGACTGGTAGCAACGATTGTCGCGCTGTGTTTCACCGATATTCAGGTTTACTCTTACTCGGTGACCATCGTGGTTGTCGTACTGACGGCAACCTTGTTTGCTATCGGCGGCCTAATTAATGCGATTTTCGCGTCGAAATTCGATGACATTTCGATCGTACCGACCTTTATACTAACGCCATTGACCTACCTTGGTGGCGTTTTTTATTCGATCGATTTACTCCCCGATTTCTGGCGGACGTTATCACTCGGCAATCCGATACTCTATATGGTGAACGCGTTTCGGTATGGGATCCTTGGGGTAAGCGATATCACGCTGGGTACCGCGTTCGGGGTTATTATTTTTTTTATTGTCGGATTATTTTGTATCGGTCTTTATTTGTTGCAACGCGGTATCGGGCTTAGGACCTAAGAGAACGTGAGGACATCCAAATCCAGGCGGCCCGGAGAAAGTACGTCAGCCCGCTGCACGTGTACACCGTAATCGCTAGCTAATTCCGTCGATTTACTCAGATTCTGCCAACCCCCCGACGATTGCGTTACC
>SMVA01466165.1_pt1 | contig 18028 bp, 17 predicted proteins | sample 2456451 | NCBI WGS metagenome assembly SMVA01 (sample SAMN11095933, study PRJNA526329) | marine sediment metagenome | biome: Marine sediment; feature: Surficial sediment; material: Deep marine sediment; isolation source: Hadal surficial sediment | place: Pacific Ocean | collected 2014-05 | depth...
TCCCACGGGTACTGGCAGGGGTGGTCCGGGTTATAAATATGAGGGAGAGTTTAGTCCTTCAGTGCTGCACGACAAACCAGGAATGTTGAGTATGGCAAATTCTGGACCCGGTACGGACGGCAGCCAGTTTTTCATTACATTTGTACCCACTAAACACTTAGATGGAAGACATACGGTCTTTGGTGAAATAACGAAAGGGATGGGCACGCTTAAGGAAATGGAAAAGAGTGGCAGTAGTAGCGGTCGTACCAGCGAAAAGCTGGAGATTATCAAGGCCACGATTCGAATTGAGTAACCCTGCTTTAAAAATCACGGAAAAATTCAAGGTAACGTTGAAGCGAATCAGGCGGCTGAGTGATAGTACGCTGGATTTTCGGTTTGAGCGGGATGATGGGCAAGGCGTTGAATTTGAGCCGGGGCAGTTCTTTCGTTTCACTTTTTTAGATGATGAGGGGGAATTTGAGCGAAGCTATAGCCTCTGTAATTTTGGGGAGGATGTTAACCAGACTTCATTCCTCGATCTTGTTGTATCGACGGTCGAGGGTGGCAGGGCGAGCCAGGTTCTTTTTAACTGCAAAGTGGGATTGACGGTTGAAACCTGTGGGCCTTTTGGCAGGTTACTTGTTCCAGGGCCGCTTCCGAAGCGGCTCTTTCTTGTAGCAACGAGCGTCGGAATCGCGCCTTACATGCCGATGTTGGGCGTCTTATCAACCGCGCTGGAAGGTGAGGATGTTGAGGTGAATCTCTTGTTTGGGGTGCGAACCAGGGAAGAGTTCTTGTACCATGATGAGATTCTTGCGCTTAATTCAGAATTTAATAATTTTAGACTCGCGATGTGTTATTCAAGAAATAACCTGGAAGATCAACAGGAGTTCGAACATAAGGGTTACGTCACTGATCATTTGAATCGGCTATCACCTGATCCGGATACGGATCATGTTTTACTTTGTGGCAATCCGCAGATGATTGATGATTGTTTCGGCCTGCTAAAGTCGCGAGGCTTTAAGGCCAGGCAAGTGGTGAGAGAAAAGTATGTGTTTGCAAAAGACAAGAAGCTGGTAAAAAAGAAGCCATTGAGCGAAGAGCAAAAACGCCTTATTGCCGAAAAAATGAAGAAGTATCGGTAACTTTTCTTGCACTTTTCCAGCGCCAATTAGAGCCAGGATTGGTGAATCAGCCAGGCTGCCATGATGACCCACGCTTTCGTTGAGTCCGGTTTGATGCTTCATGTACTGTAGACGCGGAGATATATTGATGATGTTCGATAAACCGACTGCAGCAGCTGATATTGTACAGCGCAGCAGACAGGCATATGTTAAGTGCGCGACAGCTGATCTGAATGAATACTGATGCGCGACTATTTAACTCTTTCCCTGTTGTGCAGCATCCTGCTCACCGGGTGTGCGGACGATTTAAGAAACGACTTTAAAAAGAATGTGGCTGTAAAACAAGCGACAGAGGACTTACCCATGAAGTTCACGATAAGGGGCCTTCACCTGGCTTATCGGGATCAGTCTCTGACTATTACTGAAGTGACCCGCTACTTTCTTGATCGCATTGAATTGCTAAACCCTGAGCTGCATGCCGTGATTGTCGTGAATCCAAAAGCACTTGATATCGCTGCGCAGCAGGATGCCAGCCTCGCGAGAGGTGAAGAAACGGGTCCCCTGCACGGTATTCCAATATTAGTGAAAGACAATATTGAAACCCGGGAGTTGCCGACAACGGCGGGTTCACTCGCGCTTAAAGATAACTTCACAAACCGGGACGCTGATGTTGTTGCCCGCTTGCGTGCGGCCGGAGCAATCATCCTGGGTAAGACAAACCTGAGCGAATGGGCCAACTTTCGTTCAACACGCTCGTCTTCCGGATGGAGTGCGATCGGCGGTCAAACCCGAAATCCCTATGACCAGAGCCGGTCACCTTGCGGTTCGAGTTCTGGCTCCGCGGTTGCCGTCGCCGCGAAACTCGCCATCGTCGCCATTGGCACGGAAACAGATGGATCCATCGTATGTCCTTCATCCCTTACTGGTATTGTTGGTTTTAAGCCGGGCATTGGGATGGTCAGCCAATCCGGCATTGTCCCGATCTCGCACACGCAAGATACCGCTGGTCCCATGGCAAGAAATGTAGAAGATGCCGCAATTTTGTTGAGCAGCATGATAAGCGACGGCGAAACGAACTTCGCCCGGCAGCTGGATGAAAGCGCATTACTTAACAAGCGCGTTGGCATACTACGATCATCTGCCAATTTTCACGAAGGGGTTGACGAAGTATTTGAAAAAGCCATCTCGACACTTCAAAAAGCAGGGGCGATCATCGTTGATGACATCCACATAAAGCCGCCGAAAGCGCTTCGACAAAACATAAATGAAGTTCTTAATTATGAATTCAAGCACAACATCAACGCCTACCTCGAAGGCCTTCCTGGTGAACTCAACATCACCAGCCTCCTCGGGCTAATCGAATTCAATCAATCTCACGAAGATGAAGAAATGTTGTACTTTAAACAGGAAATATTTCTCGCTTCACAGGCTAAGGGGCCACTAACCGATCAGGCATACCTTGATGCGCTTAAAAATATTCGACGGGTTACTCGCCAGGAAGGTATCGATAAGGTACTTCTGGAGCACCGCCTGGATGTGATGGTTGCGCCCACTGCAGGTGCGGCCTGGGTCATTGATCTGGTCAACGGAGATTCCTGGCCAGGGGGAGGCACATCTTCATACCCTGCAATTTCTGGCTATCCGCATATAACGATACCAATGGGCAAGCTACATGGTTTACCGCTTGGCATGTCGTTTATCGCAGGTGAAGACGCAGACGCGGCGTTGCTATCGATGGCTTATGCATTTGAAAAAGAGCAGGCCGAAGCGGAGAAATTGTAGAGGGGCGGATAAAAGGGGCAGAAAAATGCGGCCGGCCAGTTACATTTCTGCCGCCTCATCGCGAGTGTAAAAACTACCGCCCCGCTCGAACCCGGCGACGATTTCTGGTTTGAGTTCGATTACAAGCTCATTCTCGTCGACCATGACTGCCCATTCTTTTGGCAACCAACCGATTATGTGTATGGGTGCTTCCTGACCATCTTTGAGTCTCGAGATTTCAATTCTCCCTGAGCTTGTGTCCAGGAACGCCGGTCTGAAACCGGAAGCCCGGTTGTTCTGGCTGATACCTCTGGTACCTTCGTAGTCGATATTTTCTGAGCGCAACGTCTGATTGTCCACGGCGTCTCCGGTTATCTTATTAATCATGACCAATTGAAATGCATAGGCCGTGCCAATTCGCATAAAGCAGGTGTTTCGTTGAATATTGCCGTGCTGGTTGGCCTGTAGGAGATAGTCCGGAGAATAGCGTTTAACAATTAGTCGCCATTCGCTGGGTCAAATGCCCCATTGCGTCATCAACTAGTCACTCAGGGGCAGTTAATTTAGGGATGACTCAGGCATTTTTGTTGTGGATTTGTTTGCTGCGATCTTTACCATGAAGGGCAACCTGGAAGGGCGATCAAGAAGGGCGAGTCTGGTATAACTCAGGATCTTTGCAGAAATACCCCGGGGGTCCGGGAGTTGAACCCCACTAGGGTAAAAAACTGGCGTATCTGCAAATCTGTGAATCAAAAAATTGATTAAAACTGTCGATTAAATATCTACCTTCGACTCTATTATGGAAATAGTCTGATAGGCTATTTACCTGGCGAACATGTATTTACCTAGTCAACAGATGACATCTAATGTCTATTTTGGCCAAGGAACCACATAAAAGGTATCAAAGGTAGTATTTCATGTGCTGAACGGTGCTGGTCAAAATACCGTAATTCGGCTAAATTATTAGTCAACTAATGACCCAGGTTACTGTGAAAGTAAAACTAGTTGCATGAACAAAAAATACCAGATAAGACACCCGCAAAATGGACTGACACTCGTCGAGATAATGATAGCAATTGCTATCCTGGGCATTGTCAGTTCCCTGAGCGTGTCACTGTACAAAGATTATACGTTGGGTGCCAACGTCAACAGGGCGATTACCGAAATTCGGATGATCGATTTGATGATCAAGGACTACCGCTTAACCACCAGAAATTACCCGCCGAATTTGGCAGCCGTGGGAGTTGACTATCAAGACCCGTGGGGTAATGATTATCAGTATCTTGATATTTCATCTGATCCCGGAAATGGCGCCAAGCGTAAAGACAAGAATCTGGTACCTATAAACACTGACTTCGATCTTTACAGCATGGGGCCGGACGGAGCGAGTGTCTCACCGTTGACGGCACAACAAAGCCACGATGACATTATCCGTGCGAACAACGGTAAGTATGTGGGTGTAGCTGAAGGTTACTAGCGTTACTTGAACGACCAACGAGGCTGCCCATGGCACCTAATGTAAACAGTCGCGTCGCCAGGCGAATGCTCCTGCTATTTGTCGTCGCCTCCTTAATTCCGTTGGGAATTCTTGCCGGTCTTACTTTCTACAAGGTCGGAAAAAATCTGGAAGAAGAAGTCGGTTCAGCACTTCGTAACACCGCTAAATCCGTCGCCATGGACTTTCACCTTCGCTTGGTGGTCGCCCGGGAACAAATCGAGATTATTTCCGGAATAGTTACTGTAGATGGTTTTGGGGAGAGCAGGTTGCTAGACGCTGGATCCATGAATCGATTGAGCAGCATCTGGCTGATTGGCGGCGGGAAAGAGCAAGTACTCAAAGGAGATAAGAACAGGCAGGTACCCTTTATTATGATCGGTGAGCGTGTCACTTTCGGCATTGTGCCCCTTGCTAAATATTCGGCGGAAGTTTTAATCGCAGAAAATTTCGAGATTGATGGTGAGCGGTACCAGATAGTTGCCAGCCTGGATCGTGATCTATTATGGGAGAATGTTGAAAGTCTCGGTGAGCTGGTTTGTGTTTCAACGCCCGAGGGTGTTCAAATCTATTGTAATCAGGAACCTTCCACGAGTTGGCGTGAGGAAATGGATCTCCGTCAAAGAAGTGACGATAGTGCCGTTTTTAAGACCAAGGATGACTACTATACTGCTTACTGGACACTTTTTGAGACCGGCATTGATGGTGTCCCCCAATTCATCTCCGCAGTTGCCAAGCCTGTAGCTGAAGCGCAGGAGGGTATTAGAGAGTTTGAATCAATATTTATTCGCGTCACCCTGCTGACCCTGTTGCTCATTGGTTTTGTTAGTATCCGCGCAATCCGTACAAGTCTGGATCCGCTGGAAAAACTGCTGGGGGCCACGCGGCTGCTATCTGAAGGTCATTTCTCTGCACGAGTCGATTTGAATACGGGTGATGAATTCGAAGAACTGGGTGATTCATTCAACCAGATGGCTGACCAGTTGGGTAAGCAATTTGACCTCCAGGTTACGATGTCCGCCCTTGGCCAGAAGCTTCAAGGTGTTTCGGGTATAGAACCCACAATCGAACTGGTTTTTTCGGCGGTAAAGAAGGTTGTCTCCTGTAATTGGCTGATGTTGACTTACAACGTGATTGAGGGCAGGGAGCCCAGATCGTTTATCTATATCTCGGATGCCAGTAACCACAAGCAACACAGGCAATTAGAGACGGATTCCAGGCTAAATTTACCGAATCGCGTCATGATCGCAGAGGGCGCGGAGCTGATCGAAAGGTATGATGGTTTTCGTTCAGAGTTACAAGCGGATAAACAATACTATGTGGTACCGGGAATCAAGGATGGCGAAACTGTTGCCGTACTGATCATCGGTGCACAGAAAATGGATAACATGCCTGATTCATTGAACCTGTTCCTCAGCCAAATTGGCGCAATGCTCGCCAGTTCGCTGTCGAATGTATTTCTTGGCGACAAATTATACTACCAGGCACATCATGATCACCTTACCGGGCTCCCCAACCGGTTATACCTCAAGAATACGATTGACCAGGAGATGCAAAAAGGAAGTGCAGGTTCACTGGTTGTGTCAATCTTTGATATTGATCGTTTCAAGCTGATTAATGATACCCAGGGACATGCCGCGGGCGATGAGTTACTCATCCAGGTGAGTGACAGGCTGAGAAGGGTCCTCGACCCATCAGCGACTGCGAGTCGATTTGCCGGGGATGAATTCATCATCCTTACACGGCATGAGGCAGATGAAGTCGATGATTGGGAACTGATTGACAAAGTTGTGGAGCCAGTCAAGCGGGTGTTTTCAGAACCTTTCCATATAGGCAACAGTAAATTGACAGTCGAGGCGAGCCTCGGTCTAGCGAGATATCCTGCAGATGGCGACAATTTCATTACTTTGCTCAGGAATGCTGACGCGGCTATGTATCAGGCTAAAAAGGTGAATCCAGGCGGGCACTGTTTCTACTCGGAAGAATTGCAGGTGATACTGAGCGAACGCATTGGTATTGAAATTGCGCTAACTTCTGCGGTTGCCAATAAGGAACTGGAGATGTATTACCAACCCATCATTGATCTGAAAACTCGCAGAGTGACCGGGGCAGAAGCATTGATACGCTGGCATAGACCCGGACATGGTCTGGTCCTGCCTGATACGTTTATTGAAATAGCCGAAGAAACAGGGTTGATTGTCGACATTGGAAGTTGGGTGATGCTCGAGAGCTGCCGGACCTTCAAGCGAATGTTGGAGCTGGGAGAAGGATTGGATACGATTGCTGTCAATGTGTCGGCGCTACAACTTTCGCAGCCGGATTTTGTAGAAATCCTTAAAAATAGCCTGGAGATTTCTGGCTTACCGGCGCGTTACCTGGAAATTGAAATCACCGAGTCCTGCCTGCTGGAAAATATTGAGGCAACAATCAGTAAACTCGAAGAAATCCGTGCGCTGGGAGTAAGGGTGGCGGTGGATGATTTTGGCACCGGTTACTCTTCACTGCAGTATCTAAAGCGACTTCCTCTCGACAAGCTCAAGATCGATCAAATGTTTATTCAGGGCCTGCCCAATGATGAAAACGACGTTGCCATCATCAGGACCCTTGTTTCGTTGAGCCATGAACTGAAGCTCATCGTGCTGGCCGAAGGCTGCGAGACGCAGGCCCAGGCCCAGTTTCTACAGAATGAATCGATTTATTCGGTGCAAGGCTGGTTGTTCTGCCAGGCACTGCCGCAAGATGAGTTCGCGAATTATACTAAACATCAGAACTCGCTCAGTAGAGAAGTCGTGGCCTGACCTAAACGTGGGTTCGCCTGATCGGGCAGCAATATCGATTTTCATCGGCTTGCCCTTTGAGAATTGCACCAGATCATGACCTCAGTCAATCCAGCAAGCGGTGCTTCATGGTCACAGGTCCTCTATGGCAGTAGATTCTTGCCATGAATATTTTAAAAAACCGACACTAACGAGCCTCGCAAAAACCTGCGGCTGAGCATCGAAAATCAGTTCGGTCGAACTGGCGAAGCTACTGGGAACGCTTCCTGTGATGGAGGATGCGAACCTGCTCGTGGGGTTTGATGATTCAGATGATGCGGGCGTCTATAAACTCAATGAAGACCTGGCCCTGGTGATGACCGCAGACTTCATCACGCCGCCCGTCGATGATCCTTTTATCTATGGTCAAATGGCAGCGGCTAACTCACTAAGTGATATTTATGCCATGGGTGGTAAGCCCCTGACATGCCTTAACCTTTTGTGTTTCCCCACGGACAAGCTTGATGATTCGAGACTACATACAATTATCAAGGGTGCGATGAGTAAAATCATCGAAGCTGGCGCCGTATTGATCGGGGGCATAGTGTTCAGGATGAGGAGCCCAAGTTCGGGCTTTCAGTAACCGGCCTGGTTCATCCGGACAAGTTCTGGACTGATAAAGCCGCCCGGCCAGGAGACATCCTGATTTTGACGAAACCGGTGGGCAGTGGTGTATTGCTTAATGCCAATTTGAAAGGGGCAGTGTCAGATACGGCCATGGAAGCTTGCATAGATCAGATGATCCAGCTCAACAAGAATGCTGCCGAGGTGCTTCACCAGCATAAGATTCACGCTGTCACAGACATCACGGGTTTCGGGCTGGCGGGCCATGGCTGTGAAATGGCAAGGGCATCCGGCGTGACCTTTACGCTGGATCCCTTGCAAATTCCAGTCTTTGATGAAGCAGGCAATATGGTTGAGAGTGGATTCACAACCGGGGTCAACGACAGTAGCCGGGCAGCGCTGGTAAAAGATTGCGATCTCAACGCTGCCGGTGTTGAAACATGTTCCGTCATCGGCAGGGTCTCAGCCTACGATGGCGACACCCGTATGCGATTTTCATCAATCTCATCAGGCTAGTCCTTTTTCCGTTCTTGATGACGGGGCTCGAGGCCGATCAGTCCTGGCCTCGCCAGGGTTTTCATTCTCGGCCAGCCTCCTGGTGATCCACTGCTATCTTTACATAAAATAGCGAGAGAGTTAGGCTGGGTGATCACTTATTCAGGGTCACATTGATGTTATATCAGGATCAGCCGCTGCCCGTCAGGGATTCCATTGCCACAAGTCATGCAGCAGGTTTTGCTGCTTTTAGCAGGGCGGGTTCCTGGTTTTCCGGTTCGGAGAGAAACGCGATCCTGGCCGAAGCCAGGATCGCCTCAGATTGCGCCCTGTGTGCGCGGCGGAAAGCGGCGTTATCGCCTTATGCTGTAAAGGGAGTTCATGATTCCCTGGGGTTACTGCCTGATGGTGTTGTTGAAGTGATACACAGGGTGAAGACGGATTCGAGCCGTTTGACCGAATCCTGGTTTAATTCCGTTGTTGATACAGACCTTAACGGTGAGACCTATATAGAGATAATCGGTGCAGTAGCAACTTCAATAATCCTCGATAGTTTCGCCACTGCGCTTGGCTGCGAGCTTGTTGAAGCCGATGAAGTTCAGGCGGGAGAACCGGATCGGGTATCCAATGAAGACGTATTTGATGGTGGTGCCTGGGTCCCCTTGTACAATCTACCTCAGGAGATGACAGCCACCGGATTACCCACGTCCCCCAATATTTTCAGGGCGATGGGCCTGGTGCCATCTGCCATTGCGCATTTCTTTGGTGTCATGAGGGCGCACTATGCACTCGCTGATCTTGACTTTGCAATTGATCGTTCACAGACTGAATTAATTGCCGCGAGAGTCTCCTCACTCAATGAGTGTTTCTACTGAACCACGTCGCATACCATGCTGCTTAGTTTAAGCGGCGAGAATACCAGCCAGGATTTCAACCTCGATGTTGTCACTCAAGCGGGAGAAGGTGAAATAGGAGTGCGTCATGAGGACATACTACTCAGGATCGCTGAAGCGGTTTGTAACGGTGAAGAAAGGGAATTGGCGTTAGTGCGGGAAGAAGGACTCGCTATTCTGGGGTCGCAGGCATTGGTTGATGCCATCGCGGTAGCCTCTGGTTTTAACGGTATTACAAAGGTAGCTAATGCAACGGGGCTGCCCCTGGATGAGACCACAGAAAATAGTACGGTTTTATTGCGCCGGCAGACAAAAATTGACGACTATACCGATGCACACAAATCAGAAGTTTATCGTTAGGGGGTTAATGACCAGCGCTCGTTAGCGACCAGCAACTCATTTAATCATTAAAAGGGTATGTCTATGACCGTTCGCCAAATTTTTCTCGTGATGTTAATTGTGGCTCCCCTGACGGTAGTTGCGCTGGGGTTAATATGGGCACCGTTTATCTGGTTGTTTATCTTCGTTATCCCACTATTGCTCCTGGGGCTGGTGGATATCTTCCAGAAGCGGCATTCTCTTCTCAGAATCTATCCAGTCATCGGTCGATTCCGCTATCTGCTTGAATCCATTCGACGGGAAATTCAGCAATATTTTGTTGAATCCGATACCAATGGCGTTCCGGCCAGTCGTGAGTTTCGCTCGCTGATTTATCAACGCGCGAAAGGCGATCGGGATACGCGGCCTTTTGGAACGATTTTTGATGTCAACCGGGATGGATACGAGTGGATAAACCATTCTCTGGCGCCGAAAGATGTGTTTAACCATAATCCAAGAGTGAAATTTGGCGGTGCCGATTGTACGAAGCCATATGACGCCTCGCCCCTCAACATCTCCGCGATGAGTTATGGCGCTTTAAGCAAAAATGCCATCATGGCACTCAACAAAGGCGCCAAAGCAGGTGGCTTTGCCCACAATACCGGTGAAGGCGGCCTCAGTCCTTACCACCTCAAATATGGGGGCGATATCATCTGGCAAATTGGCACGGGTTATTTTGGTTGCCGGGATGAACATGGCAATTTCAATAAAGAACTATTTGAGGAAAACGCCCGGCAAGATGTGGTCAAGATGATCGAGATTAAGTTATCCCAGGGAGCGAAACCTGGCCATGGCGGCATTTTACCGGCGATCAAATTGACCGAAGAAATTGCGCGTATCAGGCATGTACCCATGGGCCAGGATGTGGTTTCGCCCGCTGCGCATTCTACTTTTTCCAGCCCGCAGGGACTGCTTGATTTTGTCGCGGAACTGCGCGAATTATCTGGTGGCAAACCCGTGGGTTTTAAATTGTGTATCGGACAATTAAAGGAATTCCTGGGCATCTGTAAAGCCATGCTTAAAAGTGGCGTGCTGCCGGATTTTATAACGGTAGATGGCGGTGAAGGTGGAACGGGCGCCGCGCCAGCGGAAATGACAAATTCCGTTGGCACGCCCTTACGCGATGCATTGATCTTTGTCAATAGTGCGCTCAGGGGTGTTGGGCTCAGGGACAAGATACGCATCATTGCTTCAGGCAAGATATTCTCGGCTTTCCATCTGCTCCGAATCATTGCGTTGGGTGCAGACACGGTCAATTCCGCTCGCGGGATGATGTTTGCACTCGGTTGTATTCAGTCCCGAACCTGTAATACTGACAACTGTCCGACAGGTGTTGCGACGCAGAATCCAGCCAGGTATCTGGCCCTTGACATTGAAGATAAAAGTCGACGGGTAACCAACTTTCAGCGTGAGACGATCCATAATCTGGTGGAACTATTGGCGCTGTCGGGATTGGAAGATCTTGATCAGTTAAAACCGGAACACATCAATCGAAGGGTAAACGGCACGGTTGTCAAAACCTACCAGCAGCTATACCCACATATAACGCATAACTGTCTATTGGACAGTGAAACCATGCCGGAAACCTGGAAGGTCCATTGGCAAAAAGCCAGTGCTGAAAAATGGTGATGTAAAGTCTACAGCCATCGATTCGATGAACAGTATCACCATTGCATGATTATTCAATTCTCTGGCACGCCCAGTGCCAGGGTTCGTAGATAATTTTGAATGGGTTGTCCTTTGGGTAGGACATCACAAAATCAAATTTCGACGCATTTGATTCGAGCCACTCAAACGCCTGTGTTTCATCAAATTCTTCTTCAAGGGGTTTGCAATCATCCGTCGTAATATCGATGGCGCGTCCGCTATGGTGTTCACTGAAACCCGGTATCGCACTGACTCGAACGATATCCTCGATAGACTGCCCCTTGATAAGCTTGCCTCTGATAAGCTGGCACTGGTACTCAACAGAACGGTATGCGGAGACGATGAGTAGCGTGATACCGTCTCTCTCAGCAGCAGATCTCATCGCCTGCCAGCACGCCAGGGTTTGTGGCTTGACGAATTGTTCCCGCTCGAAAACATCCAGCCCGGCGGTGACCAGTCCCGTCGCTTCTTCCTGTAGTGGCAGTCTGCAGCTTCTTACAAGATCGCTGGTGATGCCCAGTTCCAGCCAGATTTCATCCCAGGTAGGTGTGCTCATAACATCATGACACTCCACATCAAGGCGATCAAAACACCCAGGATGATCAAACTAAAATAGCTGAAAACCAGGAGGGTGAATTTCAATGAGGTAAAAAAGAAGCCTTGTCGATAAAAAACGCGAAGACTCCAGTACATATAGATGGGGATCCAGATAGTGATAATGGTACCAAGAGTGTCAGTCAAGATAGCCATAAAGGAAGTTGAGAATAGTTCGGAAATATCAATGAGAAGCAACGCAATGAACAGGAAACAATGGTTGTGCACTGCCAGGACCAGGTGTTCTGTATAAAAGCGCCCGGACCACAGGTAGAATATTTTCATCGCCACCGCGAACAGGGGCAGCGCTAAGAACATGATCTGTGGTGCGAGTTCGAGAATCCTATCAAGAAATTGGGCAGCGAATTCAGTGGGGTTTTCAGTGTATAGAAGAATCGCTTTGTCCGCTTGGGTTGCTACGGTTTTCGCCAGGGCTTCATTTTGCTCAGCTGTCAAGAAACTGATATTGAAGCGCACGAGAGAAGCTTTGATATCCGTCTGCCATTCTTTCGCGTCTCCGGCAGCCGCATCGTCGATGTTCACATCAATAGCTGCATCGGAATTCAGCAGGGTCTGAAATGAAAGAAAGAAAAAGAAGAGTAGGCTTGTTATCAGGTACAGCCTGAGGGGTTGAACGTATCGCGCCCGGCGACCAGCGAAGTACTGGACTGTCAGGAAGCCGGGTTTGAGCATCAGGTTGAATAGGGTTTTTGCAGCCCTGGAATCAACGCGAAACACGTCTTCAAATGCTTCACTCAGAAGATGCAGGAACAACCTGTCAGGCGGCTTCTGGTTCTGTCCACAGGACGGACAGAATTGCCCATGCAATGGAGTGTTGCAGTTAGGGCACCGGCTCGAAGGTGGTCCAAGGGGCAGCAGTTGAAGGTCTTCTTGCGACACGCCTCGTCCTGGGGTTATGAGGTCCCAATTCCGGGAAATGGACACTTTAACCCAGAATCCGCCGTCGGACAGGGATTTGTGATTGCACCCAGCCAGTTTAATTCATGGGCGTTTCATGAATGTTGCAGGTCAGGAAGTAAATTTTTCAAGGTGAAAGTCACTGTTTCCAAACTGGGAGTCGATAACCATTAGTCTCTTGAAGTAGTGGGCGATGTGGAGTTCTTCTGTCATCCCCATGCCGCCGTGTAGTTGAACCGAGTTTTGGCCAACAAACCTTCCGGCTTTGCCGATGAGAAACTTCAAGGCATGGATCGTGCGTTTTGTCTCCACAGAACCTTGTGACTCCAGCATTGTCGCCTTCATACACAGGGATTTTACCAGGTTATACTCCATGAACATTTCGGTCATCCGATGTTTCAATACCTGGAAATCGCTGAGTGGATGGTCAAATTGTTCACGTTGTTTCGTGTATTCAATGGTGTCTTTATAGAGTACTTCAATGGCGCCCACTGCCTCAGCTGCGGTCGCGAGAATGGCCCGCGTCATTATCTTATCCACAACCTTCATCCCGTCGTGCAGTTCGCCAACGATTCCAGTCGCTGGAATCCTGACATCCTTGAAGGTGATTTCAGATGCCCTGAGTCCATCAACTGTAGGGTAGTCCTGCATGCTGATGCCCGCAACAGAAGCATCCACTAAAAACAAGGAGATGCCATTGGCGTCTACCTGCTCTCCATTTGTTCTGGCGGATACGAGGATCTTGTCTGCAGATTGAGCATTGAGTACCACAGATTTCGTACCGTTGAGCAGATAGAAGTCACCATCCTTCTTCGCCGTGGTGACAATATTGCTCAAATCATAGTGGCCCTGTTCCTCGGCGTAGGCGAAAGTCGCGATCAGGCTACCGTCGATGATGCCTTCGATAATTTCGGATTTCTGCTCAGCAGAGCCAAATTCAGCAATCGCGGTTCCCACCATAACTACCGTGGGCAGGTAGGGTTCAACCACCAGGCCCTTCCCAAACTCTTCCATCATTATCATGGTATCAACCGGTGATCCGCCAATTCCGCCATCTTCTTCAGAGAAGGGCAATGCCAGCCATCCCAGATCAGCAAATTGCTGCCAGTTTTCACGGCTGAAGCCCTCATCGGTTGCCGTTATCTTGTTGCGTTCACTGATGTCATATTTGTCTGATATGAATTTTTCCACGCTGTCGCGTAGTAGCAGTTGTTCATCTGAGTAAGAGAGATCCATTTAATATTAGCCTTGATAGTCTGTGGAGGATCGATCGACGGTCAGGAGCCGAGATCAAGCACGTTTTTAGCGATTACATCCTTTTGGACTTCACTGGCACCACCGTAGATGGTGGTGGCCCGACCGCCCAGATAACCTGCAGTTGCGCCCCTGGCGAATTTAGGGCCAACCGATTGAGTGCCCCAGGGTGCAGCGTAAATTCCCGCAGCTTCCAGGTTTAGCTGGCTGATACGCTGTTGTATTTCTGTACCTTTTAGTTTCATGATTGAAGATTCAGGCCCGGGATTGCCACCGGCACTGACCGTTGCAAGCGAGCGCAATTCGGTAAATTCCAGGGCCAGCAGTTCGGCTTCCAGTTCACCGACCTTGTTCCTGAAGGCAGGGACGTCCATTAAGTTTCCCTCGCCAACTTTGACTGAAACCGCATTTTCCCTGGCCTTTTCCAGTGCAAGAACAGAATTTTGAATACCTGCGAGTCCGGTTCTCTCGTGTATCAGGAGTCCCTTGGCATAGGTCCAACCCTTGCCTTCCTCGCCAACCCGGTTTTCTACCGGTACCTTCACATCCGACAGGTACACCTCATTCACGGAATGGCTGCCGCCGAGCGTGATAATGGGTTTCACTTCTATTCCAGGGTCGTCCATTGGCATTAACAGGAATGTGATGCCTTCCTGCTTGGGACCGTCACTGGAGGTTCGCGTCAGGCAAAAAATCCAATGGGCAATATGCGCAAGCGTGGTCCAGGTTTTTTGACCATTGACGAGGTAATAGGTCCCGTCTTCTGATAATTCAGCCCGGGTTCGAAGATTTGCCAGATCTGATCCGGCACCAGGTTCAGAATATCCCTGGCACCAATTGACACTGCCGTCTCGAATACCCGGCAGGAATCGGTCCTGCTGTTCCTTCGTTCCATAGTTCATCAGGATAGGGGCCAGCATGCCGACACCAAAAGGGAGTTGCGGCGGAGTATTATTGCGGCCCATTTCCATATCAAAAATGTAGCGCTGGGTCGGCGTAAAATCAGGACCGCCAAATTCTGCAGGCCACTTTGGAACATCCCAGCCACCCTTTTTGCGCAGTGCCTCGAACCATTCCTCTCGCTTTGTCCACATGTCCATCCCTGTCGGCAGGTTCTTTTTTATGAATTTTCGAACATCTTGCTGGAATGCAAGATCCTCTTTACTGAATTCAGTATCCATGTGCGGTCCTCGTCAGCTGGAAATGCGGGCAATCATAGGTTCTTTTCATGTGCCTTTACAATGTAGCGGGGAAAGATAAATGCCGATGAATACATCCAGCTGATCTTACTCAGGTTTCGGTTTGCGTAAGATTGGTGAACCTGGATTCAAGGGTCGGATTCCAGGGCTGGGTCTGAGAGCTGGATTTTTGCAGTGTTGGAAGTATGGGCGAACAATCACTGATGACTCTTTCAGCTAAATGACTGCAGAAAGATTTAGCCTGTTCAATGCTCTCGAAGGGACCCGTTTGAACCTTATACAGGGTCTGGTTGGCCTGTACAGATTCCTGGATAAGAGGTGAGAAACCTTCAAAAAGACGAGGCTCAATTTGAATCAGGAAGCGCCACATTGACAGGGCAAGTTGTTTTGAGTCCATGGTGCCAAGGTGAACGCGATATTGCGGTATGAGGGTTTCACCCATGAAACCCGATTCGTTCTCAATTTGAAATCGTAGATCATTAGGAAGACTGAAGTCCCAATTCTGGGACCAGGGTTCGAATTGTTTAGACGCGCGTGCTACCGCCGGGGCATTGAGCGCTTCTAATTTGATATCGGCTCGCGAAAACCCTGCCTGGGAAGCCCTGGTGAGCCATGTTATGGCGCTTTCAATATTGACTTCTACACCCATGCCCTCCGCCAACATGACACCTGTGTGATACTGGGCAGGTGGATAGTCGAGCTCAGCTGCTCTTTTGTACCACATAAAAGCGCTGCCAAGGTCTTGTGGCGTACCTTCACCGTATTTATACATCAGCGCCAGAATAGTCTGGGCACGTGCATCTCCCTGCTGTGCAAGCGGCAAAAATGCTTCCATGGCGCCCAGGTGGTTGCTCCGGCGGTATTCTTCAACAGCCGAATCGAAATCTGCCAGCAGCGGGAATACTGATATGAGTAAAAATACCAGTAGTGCTGATAGATGATAATTTCTCATGTATTTTTCATGGTTGTTTATATAGATGTTTCATAGATGTTTCATAGATGTTTCATAGATGTCTTATAAATGTCTTGTCTTATAGGTAGGAGATTTACCCTTGTCTACTATTTTTAACGGGGTGTTCGTTACCCCGCTTAAAATTGCCCGTAATTTTAGCCATGATGCGTTGTTGTTCAATTGAATTTGCTGGATCCATTCTGGCCAAAAATTGAATGGCCAATTTTCCTTTTAAGGTGGTGACGGGTCTATCCCGGTAAAATATGGTCACGCGATCATTCTTAAATTGAGCAAAACTGAATTGGTCGGGCTGATCCATTGTTGAATAACCACAGCAAAACCCTGATATTATCTGCAAGGCTTCTATTGGACAACTACCCCGGAGCAGACTGTTAATCGTAAGAAATGGCGTCCAACAGGTCTGAGCGGAATAAAAGTGATCGAAAGTAAGACGAGATCATTGGATTTGGTTCAAGATATTCGCTAGAAATGGGTTGAAACGGAAAAAGCCAGCTCGAATGTAAAATGGGTTGAGTAGATGTAGCGGGACTTGCCGGTCAAACTATCAGGAATATAATGAACATTCTGACCAATTTCCGGCACACTACCAGGAAGACTATTGTTTGAGACGGTTCTCTAAGGGGTAGTTCAGACTGTGCGGGGTAGGAGATGATATTGAAAAAATCTATCCATGAGCTGAAAACCAGCCGTGGCCCGGAAGATGCCGAAAATCTAAAACTGTTACAGCGCGTGGCTGTTAAGGATAAAATTGCCTTCGAGAAGTTATATACGCGGTTTTACCCACAGTTGACGCGCTACCTGAGTCGTTTGATGCGACGCCCGGAAATGGTAGAGGAAGTCGTAAACGACACGCTTTTTGTGGTGTGGGATAAAGCCGATCAATTCCAGGGGCGCTCCAAGGTTTCTACCTGGGTCACCGGAATTTCTTATCTCAAGGGGATTAAGGCGCTGGACAGATTGCGCATGCAGCCTGAGCAGCAGGCGGAAACGCTCGCAGAAGCCGAGGACATTGCAGAGTCCGAGAATCTTATCAGTAAACTTGGCCTGGGCGAATGGTTGGCCAGCGGCCTGGACAAGATTTCGGCGGATCAGCGATCGGTCATCGAGCTAACCTATTTTTCCGGGTATTCCTACCAGGAAATTGCAAATATTATGGATTGCCCCGTCAATACAGTAAAAACCAGAATGTTTCATGCCAGGCGCAAACTATCGAAACTATTACCGCTTCTGGAAGAACAAAACAAGGGCGAAACCACTACTAATGAGCAGATTGCTGGTTAGGTTTTGGCGATGAAACTAATGGGTCCTGGTGACCGCAATGATGAGGTATCAAGAGAATATGGGTAGGAAAGCAGTACACGAAGAAATTCTTGAACTACTGCCTTGGTTTATCAATGAGAGCCTGGGGGGCAAGGAAAGTGACCGCGTGATGGTCCACCTCAGAGAATGCCCGGAATGCCGTAAGGAAAGAGATCACCTTCAGAAGATCGAAGCCTTCGTTAAGGAAAGTGATGTGGTTATTCCGGATTATCAATTTTCATATCACAAGCTACTTTCACGGATAGAAGGGGCAGAACGTAACCGGGAAAGTACCGCTGCAATAGCGCCAAAAACAGGAATTAGAAGCTGGATTCCGCTCACAGGAATCGCTGCGAGCCTGATGGTAGGGATTGTGCTGGTCGGATCTTTTGGGCCTTCAAAGGATATTGAATCAAAATTTGCAAGGGCGGAATTCTGGACATTGACTTCTCAATCAGAAACATCTGGTCTCTCCCGGCAGATTGCACTGACATTTGAACAACCGATTCAGGCGCAGACAATGCGAAAAGCCCTGATAGAGACGAACTCAAACATCATCAGTGGGCCGGATGAAGAGGGCACTTATCTCGTCGAAGTCGTTGTTCCACAGGATAAGAATATTGGTGAGTTTATGCA
>SMVA01393253.1_pt1 | contig 18022 bp, 13 predicted proteins | sample 2456451 | NCBI WGS metagenome assembly SMVA01 (sample SAMN11095933, study PRJNA526329) | marine sediment metagenome | biome: Marine sediment; feature: Surficial sediment; material: Deep marine sediment; isolation source: Hadal surficial sediment | place: Pacific Ocean | collected 2014-05 | depth...
CGCGTCACCCGCTCCAAGGATCCGCTGATCATCACGAAAGCAAATTCGCGGTCCACGGTCCATCGTCACAGCTACCTCGACTACATTGGCGTCAAGGTCTATGACAATGAGGGCAACGCCGCTGGCGAAAGGCGCTTCATCGGATTATTCACCTCTCTCGCGTATAGCGAGAGCCCAAAGAATATTCCGCTGCTCCGGCTCAAGGTGCAGCGTGTTCTCGAACAAATGGAGCTCGACCCCGCGGGGCATCGCGGCAAATCGCTGACACACATCCTGGACTCATTCCCGCGCGACGAACTGTTCCAGGGTTCGGTGCATGATCTCGTGCGAACCACGGATGGCGTTCTCAACCTGCAGGATCGAAATCGGGTCAAGTTTTTCCTGCGCCGCGATCCGTTCCGGCGCTTTTTCTCCTGCATCATCTACATCCCCCGGGAAAAATACACGACGGCGGTTCGTCATCGGGTCGAGGAGATCCTGCTGGATGAATTCCAGGGCATCTCGGTGGATACGAGCGTGCAGATCGTCGAGTCCCCGTTGGCGCGCATGCATTCGATCGTGCGCATCGGCGCCGCTGAATTACCAAGAATCAGGGTCGAAAAAATTGAAAAACGGATCGCCGACACGGTCGTGACCTGGCGTGACAGGTTGCGCGATCAACTGATCGACAGATACGGACAGGACGAAGGCTTTACGTTGTATCGCGAGTACGGCGAAGGCTTTTCGGCCGCTTACAAAGGCGACACAACGCCGAGAATTGCGAGTCTCGACGTCAAACGAATCGACGGCATACTCAAAGGCGAGCATGACAACTCCCTGTTGCTGCATCGCCCAGAGGGGACGCCGGACGGCTGTTTGCGCTTTCGCACTTTTCGCAAAGATGAACCGCTACCTTTATCCGGTGTGCTGCCGATACTCGAGGATCTGGGCACGGACGTATACAGCGAACGTCCCTACAAGGTTCAACTGCGAAATGAAAATCTGTTCTGGATCCAGGATTTTCAGCTTCAGTTTGAAAACACCGGCGACCTCGACGTCGAAGCGGCGGCCGAACGTTTTCAGGAAGGATTCCGCCAGGCATTGTGCGGTGAATCGGAAAGTGACAATTTCAATGAGCTGATCCTGAAAGCGGGACTGGATGCTCGTCAGACCTCGCTGATTCGCTGCTACGCCAAATACATACTGCAACTCGGTATCCCGTTTAGCCAGAATTCGATGGAAGAAGTTCTGGTCGCACACGCCAGCCTCGCGCGCAAGCTCGTGCGACAATTCGAATTGCAATTCGACCCGACACTGACGAAGCAAAAACGCAGCGACGACCTCGATTCCTGTACAGCAGCCATCGCCCGCGCCATCGCACGTGCCAAAAGCCTCGATGAAGACAGGATACTCACCGCATTTTCCGGCGCAATAAGTTCGACCCTGCGCAGCAATTACTACCAGTACGATGCTGAGGGCAAGCCGAAATCCTACATCTCGATAAAGCTTGACCCCAGCGCTTTGCCTGAGGTGCCGTTGCCGCGGCCGAAATTCGAAATATTCGTTTATTCGCCGCGCGTCGAGGGGGTACATCTGCGCGGCGGGAGTATTGCGCGCGGCGGCATTCGCTGGTCGGACCGGCGCGAAGACTTCCGCACAGAAATCCTTGGCTTGATGAAAGCCCAGGTAGTGAAGAACACCGTCATCGTCCCAACCGGCGCCAAGGGCGGATTCGTACCGAAACGCCTGCCGCCAGACGATCGTGAAGCGATCATGAACGAAGGCATTGCCTGCTACAAAATTTTCATTTCCGGGCTACTCGATCTGACCGACAACATTGACGGAGAGAAAGTGGTATCGCCGCGAGACGTCGTGTGTCGTGACGACGACGATCCGTACCTCGTCGTGGCAGCAGACAAGGGCACGGCCACCTTCTCCGACATCGCGAATGGTTTGTCGGCCGATTACGGTTTCTGGCTCGACGATGCATTCGCTTCCGGCGGATCTGCAGGATACGACCACAAGAAAATGGGTATCACTGCCAGGGGTGCCTGGGAAGCGGTCAAGCGTCACTTTCGCGAACGGGGTCTGGATATCCAGTCAGTTCCGTTCACGGTCGCCGGCATCGGTGATATGAGCGGCGATGTATTCGGCAATGGCATGTTGCTGTCGCGCAAAATCAAACTGGTTGCCGCGTTCAACCACATGCATATATTCCTGGATCCCGATCCGGACATGGCGGCAAGCTACCGCGAGCGCCAGCGCCTGTTCCGTATGGAAAGGTCAAGCTGGAGCGATTACAGTGACAAACTGATTTCGAAGGGCGGCGGCGTATTTTCGCGCCAGGCCAAGCAGATCAAGCTCAGTCCGGAGGTAAGAGCACTGCTGGGTACCATCGAGACGTCGATGCGGCCGTTCGAATTGATTCGCTCGATTTTGGCGATGGAAGTGGATCTGCTGTGGAATGGCGGCATTGGAACATACGTCAAGGCGAGCGCTGAAAGTCACACCGAGGTCGGTGACCGCAGCAATGACAACCTACGCGTCAATGGCAACCAGTTACGTTGCAAGGTTGTTGGCGAGGGTGGAAATCTCGGCCTGACGCAACGCGCACGAATCGAATACAGCCTGAACGGAGGCCAGGTCAACACAGACTTCATCGATAACTCGGCAGGCGTCGACACTTCCGACCGTGAAGTCAACATCAAGATTCTGCTCGGCGCCGCGGAACAGACCGGTCGAATGACACGCAAGCAGCGCAATAAGCTGCTTGTAGAAATGACCGACCAAGTCGCCAATTTCGTGTTGCGCAACAATTACCTTCAGACACAGTCGATCAGCATGATGGAAGCCCACGCCAGCGAGCGTCTTGACGAAGCCGCGCGCCTGATCGTCAACCTGGAAAAGACCGGGCTCCTGGATCGAGCCCTCGAATTCCTGCCGGATGAAGTTGAAATTGACGAGCGGCGGCAAAGGAAACAGGGACTCACGCGTCCGGAACTCGCCATCATCCTGAGTTACGCCAAGATCGACCTGTACAACGGGCTTAACAGATCGGACCAGGCGCTCGAAGATTTTTTGACAACTGATCCACAACGCTATTTTCCACCAGTCCTGCGCCGCCGTTTCCAGGACCTGATTCCCGATCATCGCCTCAGCCGGCAGATCCTCGCCACGCTGATCTCCAACAACATCGTGAATCGAATGGGACCGGCGTTCCTCAAGCGGGTCCAGGTAGACACGGGTGCCGACACCGTAACGATTGCACGGGCGTATGTTGTTGCCCGCGAGGTAACTCAGGCACGCGAAATCTGGCAAACGATTGAGGCGCTGGATAATAAGATTCCAGCGACGATCCAGCAGGAGATGATGTTCGACGTCAGCCGCATCTTGCGGCACGCCAGTTACTGGCTCATCGATCGCTACGGCGACGATCTCGATATTGTAAAAGCGGTCGATTATCTCAAGAAAGGCATTGCGACGATTTATTCGCGAACAAATCGCATTGTGTCCGGCGCCAGTAAGGAGCGTCAAAAGACTGCGGCGGCGGATTACATTCGCGACGGCGTACCCGAGAAGCTGGCCCGGAAAATGGCGGCGCTTTTGCTCACACGCAGCGGTCTCGATATCACCGATCTCGCGAATCTTCACAAGAAAGACTATGTGGAGACCGCAAAAATGTATGCGAAACTCAGTGACCGGCTGGGAATCATCTGGTTGAATCGCTGTGTCGAAAGCCTTGAGGTCGAAGGCCGCTGGCAGGCAATTGCCCGCAGCAACCTGCGCGAAGACTTCTACCGAATGCGCCGGGAGATCTTGTTCGATCTCCTGAAAAGGCGCAGTCAGGGCACACCGCTGGAGATCTTCGAGTCTTGGATGGAGCGAAATTCGCCAGCCGTCAGGAAATTCGATGCGATACTGGCGGAAATGCGCCTGAGAAACGATGTCGATTTTGCAACACTTACGGTCGCTGCTCAGGAATTGCGCAGACTCTCGGACGCCGAGTAGAAAATCGGAGTACTCATGCCAGGAAAACTACTGCTGGTCCGCCACGGCCAGAGCGACTGGAACCTCAAGAACCTCTTCACAGGCTGGACCGATGTCGACCTGACGGAAAAAGGTGTTCAGGAAGCGTCGGATGCCGGCAAACTGCTGGCCGAACTCGACTACAATTTTGACATCGCTTATACCTCGGTTCTGAAACGCGCCATTCGTACACTGTGGATCATGCTGGATGAAATGGACAGGATGTGGATTCCGGTCGTACGTGACTGGCGGCTCAACGAGCGTCACTACGGCACATTGCAGGGGCTCAGCAAGACAGAGACCGCCGCGAAATACGGTGACGAGCAGGTACACATCTGGCGACGAAGCTACGCAACCCCACCGCCCGAGCTTGCCGCTGACGACGAACGTCATCCGGCACATGACAAACGTTACGCAGGAATTTCCGGCTTGCCGGCTACAGAATCATTGGCAACCACGCTGGAGCGCGTGCTGCCCTGCTGGGAAGCACTGATTGCGCCGGACCTCAAGGAAGGCAAGAACGTGCTGATCGCCGCACACGGCAACAGTCTGCGTGCGCTGGTCAAAATGCTGGACAATGTATCCGCGGACGAAATCACAGGCTTCAATATTCCGACCGGCATTCCCTTGGTTTATGAAATGGATGACGATTTGCAACCGGTGTCACACGAATTCCTCGGCGATCCGGACACGGTTGCTGCTGCTGCCGCTGCGGTTGCGAACCAGGCGAAGGCAGGTTGATCTACAGTCTCCAGGATCGTGTTCCGGTGCTGGAAGGCGATGGTCATTTTATTGCCGACAACGCAACCGTCGCAGGCACTGTCAGACTCAAAGCCAATGCAAGCGTCTGGTTCAATGCCGTTCTCCGCGGCGATAACGAATGGATCGTTGTCGGCGCAAACAGCAATATCCAGGACGCCGCCGTGCTTCACGCAGACCCCGGCATTCCACTCCACATTGGCGATTTCGTCACGGCTGGCCACCAGGTGATGCTGCATGGCTGCACCATTGGCGAAAATTCCATGATCGGCATTGGCAGCATCGTCCTGAATCATGCAAAAGTGGGCAGCAATAGTATCGTTGGCGCCAATTCGCTGATCACCGAGGGCAAAGAGTATCCGGACGGTGTATTGATTATGGGTAGCCCAGCGAAAGTGATACGTGAACTAGGTGCTGACGAGATTCGGCACAACACCTGGTCGGCAGAGCATTACGTGGAGAACGCGCAGAAATTTCTGCGGCATTTGAAGATAACGTAGGAGCTCGCTCCAGCGAGCGATATCAGTTTTCCGATCGAATGCACTAAGGATCAATCCGCACCTTTCGTTAGCGTGGTGTTTCTCAATGCGGGCGGATTGGGAGCGAGCTCCTACATTATCTTCAGCGTTGAAGTTTCGGTTTTGAAGATTTGCTTTTGGCCCGATCCTTGCTCACCAACCTGACGAGTCCCTCCTGGGCGGCCGATGCGACGAGGCGACCGTCTTCCGTAAAGAACTGTCCTCGCGCGAAGCCACGCGCACCGGAAGAATTTGGGCTGTTCAATGAATACAGCAACCATTCGTCGAGCCGCACATCGCGATGAAACCAGAGCGCATGATCGAGGCTTGCCATCTGCACCCGGCCCTGCCCGAATGGCAATCCGTGCGGCAGCGTGCTGGTGCCGAGCAGTTCATAATCGGATACGTAGGCGAGCAAATTCTGGTGCAGGCTGATCTCGTCCGGCAACCTGTCGACGGCCTTGATCCAGACGTGTTTCACCGCTGGCAATTTCTCGGGTTTCAGGAATTGCATCGGCTGCACAGGACGGAATTCGAATGGCCGTTTGTCAGTCAGGTAACGCCGCATCTTCTCCGGAATGTCCTTGAGAATCTCCGGCGACACTTCGGTCAGATCCTGCAGGCCGTCGGGTCCGGGAACATCAGGCATCTCTGCCTGATGATCGAGCCCCTCTTCCGGTTTTTGAAATGAGGCCGCAAGATTAAATATCGGACGCCCGTGCTGAATTGCAACGACCCGGCGTACCGAAAAACTGCCGCCATCCCGTGAACGATCAACCTCGTAGATAATCGGCGCATTCATGTCGCCGCGGCGCAGGAAATATGCGTGTAATGAATGCGCGCGCCGACCCTCGACCGTGTGGTGGGCTGCCGAGAGCGCCTGGCCAAGCACTTGTCCACCAAAAACCTGTGCACTGCCGATATCGCGGCTTTGTCCACGGTAGAAGTTGTCCTCGATGCGCTCGAGTTGCAGGAGCTCGATCAGATCACTCAGAACCGCATGCATCGTTTACGTAACGGCCGCCGTACCGCCATCGACGACAATGCCCGTGCCACTGACGAATACCGACTCATCTGAGGCCAGAAACAACGCCACTTTTGCAATGTCGATTGGCTCACCGAGTCGTTTCGCGGCGGATCGTCCAATACAGAAATCACGAAGTTCCTTGTCGTTATTGAACACTCTGCGGCTATTCGGGGTCATGACGGCACCCGGCTGGATGTAGTTGGCGTTAATGCCATTCGGACCGGCTTCGGTTGCCAGTTGCGCAGTCAGGGCCGCAATTGCAGCAGTCGACTTCGCAAAGCTCTTGGAACCGTCGCGGCCGAAAATGCTCCTGACGAATCCCAGGATCACGATGCGCCCGGCGGGGCTGTTTTTCATCAATGGCAACAACTGCTGGCAAATAGCGGAAACGATTTTCTGCTTTTGCTCCAGGAGCTTTTCCAGCGCGTCATTGTCACCGTCATTAATCAGCCCATCTACGCGTGGCGTGACATTGCAAATAACGATGTCCAGATGCCCAAATTCAGAACTTGCGGTATCCGCAATCTGCGTCGCCGCATCGGTCGCGTAAATGTCGATGACGGTTCCCTTGATACCACGCACGGATTTGAAGTGAGTATCAACACCGGAATTCTGCGAGTCGATCGCCAACACGTCAGCGCCTTGCTTGACCAGGGTGCGCGCAATCGCCTCCCCGATGCCACCGGCGGCACCGGTGACTATCGCTTTTAATCCGAAAAGACGCCTTTCATCAGCCATAGAACACCTGAATATTGTTGAATATCTTAACCGGTCGGTAACTCATAGTTCGCGAACTGCTTCCGTAATTCCACTTTTTTTATCTTACCGGTTGCAGTATGTGGAATCTCGTCGACAAAGACGACATCGTCGGGATACCACCACTTGGCGATTTTGCCATCGAACCAGGCCAGCATCTCTTCTTTGCTGACGTCCTGCCCCTCCGTCTTGATCACGATCAATAATGGACGCTCAGTCCACTTCGGATGCGCCACACCGATCACTGCGGCCTCCGCAACGGCGGGATGTCCGATCGCTGTGTTTTCGATCTCGATAGAACTGATCCACTCGCCGCCGGACTTGATGACATCCTTGGTCCGGTCGGTAATGGCCATGTAACCATTTTCGTCAATCGTCGCAACATCGCCGGTATCGAACCAGCCGTCTTCGGTATGCGATTCCGTGTTGCCTTCGAGCTTGAAATAATCACTGCAGATCCACGCGCCCCGGACCTGCAATGCGCCGTACGCAACGCCATCCCATGGCAACTCCTGGCCATCATCATTGACGATCCTCAGTTCACAGCCGTAAATGCCGCGTCCTGCTTTCGTCTGCAGCGCATACATCTCGTCAAGTGGCATTGACTCCATGCCCGCCTTTGGGAAATTTGCCGTACCCAGTGGACTCATCTCGGTCATGCCCCAGCCCTGGATGACAGCAACGTCGTGTTTTTCGTGAAACTCCCGAATCATCGACTCAGGGACGGCAGCACCACCGATTACCGTTCGCTGCAGTTTGTCCATGCGTTTGCCGGCTTTCTCCGCGTATTGCAGCAACGCGAGCCAGACCGTCGGCACGCCGAGCGCAAGCGTCACCGATTCTGACTCAAGCAAGTGATACAGCGTCTCGCCATCGCCCATTTTAGGGCCCGGATACACGACTTTCGCCCCAACCATCAATGCTGAATACGCGGTACCCCAGGCATTCACATGAAATAGTGGCACCACCGGCAGAATGCAGTCGCGATTCGACAGCCCCATCACATCCGGTGCCACTCCGGCGTAGGCATGCAGGATGGTCGAGCGATGACTGTACAGCACACCTTTCGGATCACCCGTGGTTCCCGAGGTGTAGCAAAGCCCTACCGCGGAATTCTCGTCAAATTCCGGCCATTCGAATTCTTCACTTTCTGCGGCAATCAGTGATTCGTAGGACACCGCGTTTTTGAGGAAGGTCTGCGGCATGTTCTTGTCGTCGGTCATGACGACGTAGCCTTCGACGCCAGTCGTGCTCTCGGCAATTTTCTCCAGCAATGGTACAAACATAGGATCGGTAAAAATCCACCTGTCCTCAGCATGATTGATAATGAACACGATCTGTTCCGGGAAAAGCCTCGGATTGATGGTGTGGCACACAAAACCTGATCCGCCGATCGCGTAATAGCATTCGAGATGCCGATAGTCGTTCCACGCGAGCGTGGCCACCCGATCACCGTCTGACAAACCGAGTTTGCCCAGCGCATTTGCAAGCTGCCGGGTGCGGCGAAAGCAGTCCGCGTAGGTATAACGATGCTGCGGATTATCGGCAGTTATCGAAACGATCTCGCGATCGCCGTAATTCTGATCCGCATGCCGCAGGATCGACGAGATCAGAAGTTGTGTGTCCATCATCAAACCGCGCATACGACTACCCCCTGTTTCTTGGTCTTTTTGCAGGCGGACGGGTCATTTGACAGGACATCCGGGAATAACTGCAAGCGTCGCTGAAGGAACGCAGGATAGGCCACTTGCGTTGCACAGGCAATAACGGGAAAAAGCGACGCATCACGCGGATTCATAAGCATTTCTACTTAGCTCAAATGGCGTCGAATCGACCCTATCGTGTTATCCTTTCGCCTTAAATCGCCACTTGAAGATCGCCGTCCGGGAAGGACCCTTGAACGGCGCAGTGAGGGCAGACAGGCCGGGCAAAGGGGTTTCGGGGGACAAAATCGAAGCACTGATTCGCCGGCGATAACAGTCCGTTAATTTATGGAGGGGAGAACCCATGGCTGACAGAATCCGGTTTGCCGACACCTTGTCGGAAGAATCAACAACAATATCTATCGCAAAAGTCTTAGGCCTTGTGCTCGCAATCTGCGCTATCGCGCCGACGGTCCAGGCACAGGGTTCCGACGAAACGATTGAAGAAATCGTAACCATTGCTACCCGGTTGCGGGCGGACTCTGTACAGGATGTCCCCGCAGCGATCACGGCGATCGGTGCCGAAGCGATGGAGCGTCAGCAGATCGAGAATACGTCTGACATGCAACTTACAGTGCCCAATGTCAGCTATAGCAAGGGCAACTTCACGACGAGTTCATTCCAGGTTCGTGGCATCGGATCATCAGCCGTCGGCTCGACAGCGGACTCCGGCGTCAGTGTGCACGTCAACGCGATCCCGATCGAGAGCCATCGCCTGTATGCCACCGAATTCTATGATGTCGAGACCATTTCGATCATGCGTGGTCCCCAGGGGACACTTTTTGGCCGCAATGCGACGGGCGGACTCATCAACGTGACGACGAAAAAGCCGGAAAGGGAATTCAACGCGAGCGTCGTGGCGGAGATTGGCGATTTCAACAGCCAAAGGTTCACCGGCCACGTTAATTTCCCGATGGGCGACAAGTTTTCCGCGCGAATCGCAGGTATTTCGACAACGCGTGACGGCTACACGACCAATCAGTTTACCGGCAGCGACATCGACGGCAGGGACATGTACGCCGTTCGCGGCACACTGCGTTTTCAACCCAGCGACCGTACGACGATCGACCTGATGGCTTCCTACATGGAAGACAACTCCGACCGCACCCGATCGCAAAAAACGCTGTGCAACCGCGACCCGGTTGGCAACCTCGGCTGCCTGGGGGACAGACTCGGCTTTGATTTTCCGAATGGCATGGCCATATTCCCATCGACGCCGGTTACCGATATCTCGCTAGGCAACATCACACAACCTCCCGGCACGTTAGGGCGACAGGGCTTCAGCCTGTTCCCGTTCGGCTACGACGTTCATGGCGCCGTCCCGAATCCGACGGACATGCGGACGGTCAACCAGGATTTCAGTCCGGTCTACGAGGCCGATGACACGCTCGTGACCCTGCAACTGACGCAAGCGCTCGGTGACAGCCACGACCTGGAGATTTCGGTAGCACGTCATGAAACTTCGTTCTTTTCCAGGACGGACTGGGATGCCACGGTCGGCGCACCGATCATCGGTGTGCCGTTAGTGGGATTCGGTATTCCCGGGGCTGTGCCGTTATTTGCGCCAACGACCTACGGTGCCTTGTTTTCCGGCAATACATTACCGATATCGAACGTCAGCACCAGCAATCTCGGGGTTCTCGGTCTCGACATCCTCAACTCGACCACCAATTACTACACCTACGACCAGTCCAACACGGACGGCGAGCAAACGACCTTCGAAATAATCCTGACGTCCGATTTCGAGGGCCCATGGAATTACCTGCTGGGTGGCATGTACTACGACTATGAAGGATCGACCGATTACAACGTCGCGGCCAACACCTTCGATTATCTCTCGACGATGGCGTCGGTCGCCAGTTTTGCTAGCGATAACCCATTGGTGCCACCTCCATCGCCAATCGATGGCACCGGCGTTGCGACACCGTTTTTTGTCAACGAGACGGATCTTTATGGCTTAGAGACAACTGGTATCTTCGGCGAGGTTTATATCGATGTATCGGACACGGTAAAGTTCACCTGGGGCCTCCGATGGACGCGTGACGAGAAACGGGTGCGCGACCGCAACTTGCTGGTCAACACCTTAATATCGCCTCCCCCGGTGTTTACTCCGATCGGTTCGACCACAGCGAACGGTTTGCCTGACTACGAAACGGAGAAGGCTGAATTCACGTTTACGACCGGCCGCTTCGTGGTCGACTGGCAGTTCAGCGATTCGACGATGATGTACGGGTCCTTGTCGCGCGGCGCCAAAGGTGGCGGCATCAACCCGCCGCTCGATCCAGTTCAGTTCCCGAATGCGAGCCGCACGTTCGACCCGGAAGAAATTACCGCGTTTGAGATCGGCACCAAGAGTACCTTTGCGGACATCGGCCTCACCGTGAATCTGTCAGCGTTCTACTACGATTACGAAGGGCTGCAGATCGCGCGCATCGTTCAGCGGACGTCCATAAATGAGAATGTCAATGCAGAAATAACGGGATTCGAGGCCGAATTCACCTGGGCCCCGACGGACGATTTCCTGATCAACGGCATGTTGTCCCTGCTGGACACAGAGATCGGCAATGTCGCTGTAGCAGACCCACGCGATCCTTCTGGCGGTGTTGCAGATTCGACTATCGTCAAGAACCTGCTGGACAGCGAAAACTGCGTCATCCTGTGGAATGGAAGCTCCGACCCGGCGGGATTGCCACCACTGCCGCCGCCGTTCGATGCGCTGAACCCGCTGACCCAGTTGCTGCCATTTTCGAGCTGTCCCGATCTTCAGGCAAACATGCCTACTATCAATTTTGCCTACGGCACGACATACAGCTACACCGACTCGGTCGAGGTCGATCTTCAAGGCAATCCGCTGGCGGGGTCACCGGATATGTCGTTCAGCCTCGGCGCGCAGTACACGTTCCGCATCGGGGATAGCCTCGAGCTGACGCCACGGATCGACTACTACTGGCAGGATGACAGCCAGGCCCGTATCTATAACAGCCCGATCGACCGCATCGAGTCCTGGGACAACATCAATGCGCAGATCACACTGGCGCCCGATACCTACCGCTGGTATTTCAAGGTCTTCGTGCAGAACCTGAACGACGACGACAATATCACCGGCCAGTTTCTCAACTCCGCCGCATTGGGACTCAGCACCAACGTGTTCCTGATGGAGCCGCGACGCTACGGCGCCACGTTCGGCATTAATTTCGAATAAGGAAACGCGGCAACGAAAAAGCGGACAGGGTTAGAGTCTCTCTTATCGAAATCAGCATAAGGGTCAGAGCCCGGCTCTGACCCTATGTCTGCGCGACAATACTTTGGCATGAAGCCGATAACCAGAGAAGACAATCGTGGGTCAAAGATATCAGAATATCCTGGAAACGATCGGTCGGACGCCCGTCGTCCGTCTGAACAAGATCGCGCCCGAGGGCATCAACCTCTACGTCAAGATCGAATCTTTCAACCCGATGGGATCGGTCAAGGACCGGCTTGCGCTTGGCATCATCGAAGACGCAGAAGAGTCTGGTGCGCTTAAGCCCGGCCAGACGGTCATTGAGGCAACGAGCGGCAATACCGGCATCGGCCTCGCCATGGTTTGTGCACAAAAAGGCTATCCACTGGTCGTGACGATGGCCGAGAGCTTCAGTATCGAGCGTCGCAAAATGATGCGTTTCCTCGGCGTGAAGGTAGTGTTGACGCCGGCGGAGCTGAAGGGCAGCGGCATGCTCGCCAAGGCGACCGAGCTGGCCGAGAAACACGGCTGGTTCCTCTGCCGCCAGTTCGAGAACGAGGCGAATGCTGACGCGCATTCGAGGACGACGGCGCCCGAGATTCTTGCTGATTTTGAAGGTGAGCGGCTGGATTACTGGGTGACCGGATTCGGCACCGGCGGCACGCTGAAAGGGGTCGCACGGGTTCTGGCAAAAGAACGCCCGGAGACGAAAATAATCGTCTGCGAACCCGACAACTCACAGATGCTCGGCAGCGGGATTCCGCAGGAGCGGCTCGACGATGGTACCCCTGCCGACAGCCATCCCTTGTTCCGGCCGCACCTGATGCAGGGATGGAGCCCGGACTTTATCCCGAAGCTGACAGAAGACACGGTATCGATGGACATCATCGACCGGGTCGTCCCAATCAATGGCGATGATGCGATTCGGCTATCGAAAGCACTCGCGACCGATGAAGGCATTTTCGTCGGAATTTCTGCCGGCGCGACACTCGCTGGCGCAATGGAGGTGTGCAAGGGCGCGGAGAAAGGCACGACTGTTCTTTGCATGCTCCCCGATACCGGCGAGCGCTACCTCAGCACGCCGTTGTTCGACGACATACCCGTCGACATGACCGCCGAAGAAATCGAGATTGCCGATTCGACGCCTGGCTATCGCTTCGGCGCGCCGCCGCCTCCGCCTGCTGAAGAAGAAGATCAAGAGGATGAACTGTTGGATGCACCCGAGATTGCGGTGCAATTCGTCAACGACGTAACAAGCAATGCGGATGACCCAGTGGTGATGTTCTCGCACGAATGGTGCGAATTCTGCTGGTCCGTTCGCAAGATGTTTGCAAAATACGAGGTTCCCTACCGGTCGATTGACCTGGACTCGGTGGAATATCAGCAGGACAACAAAGGCGGCGAAATTCGCGCAGCGCTGCGCGAACGCACCACTTCAAAGACAATCCCACAGATATTTATAGGCGGGCAATACATCGGGGGTGCGACAGACCTGTTCGACGCTTGCAAAGATGGCTCTATGCAAAAACTGCTGGAAGAAAATACGGTAATCTACAACAAGGATGTGAAAGACGATCCGTATGCATTCCTGCCAGGCTGGCTACACAAACGATAGGAATCAGCCCGTTTGGGCGGTGGCCTCTTTTTCAGATTCCTCTTCGAAGAAATACATGCCGAGCGTCTCCGCGACGCAGGCGGGTTTGCGTTCGCCCTCTACCTCGACCTTGATTTCTGAAAGCAGATGCAGTGCGCCGCCACGTTTTCGTGCCTGTCGTACAGTCGCACGCGCACGCACCCGTGCACCGACCGGAACCGCCGTGTAGAAACGCACTTTGTTGCAGCCGAAGTTGATGGCGCGGGCAAGATTTTCAAAGTGCACAAAGTCTGTTACCAGCGCCGGGATCAGCGACAGGGTCAGGTAGCCGTGAGCGATGGTCTTGCCATTGGGCAACTCGTGCGCGGCACGCTCCTCATCGACGTGAATCCACTGATGATCGCCAGTGGCTTCCGCAAATTGATTAATCATTTGCTGGTCGATGACGATCCAGTCGGAGACGCCCACTTCGACGTCCACGAGCTCCTTCGCATCCTCGATTGACCTGACTACATGCAATTTCGCTTCCTTAAATATCCAGCCGTTTCAGAAAATTCGGCCCAGCCACGCGCTTTGCCGCAAAAATGTTGCATTGCAAGAAATACACAGAAGCGCGCGGCAGAGCAAGTTTAATCGTGCAAATTGTTGCAGTTATTGGGCTGGATAGTCGACAAAGCCAGCAATTTGGCGGCTATCACGCCATCGAATTTGCTGCACTATTTGGAGCAGACTGCACCGATCATACTCAGTTCGCGTTAGCTGCAGTACTTGTCCTTCAGCAATCGCTTGTACAGCTTGCCGGTGGCGTGTCTCGGCAGTGCTTCGATGAAGTCGATCGACTTCGGACACTTGATCGAAGACAAATGATCGCGGCAATACGCGATGAGTTCTGCTGCCATGTCCGGGCCCTCATCTGCGTGATCAATCAGTTGAATAACCGCTTTGACCTGCTCCCCCATTTCCTCATCCGGTATGCCGAATACGGCAGCATCGGCAACCCGGGGATGCATGACAAGAACATCTTCTGATTCCTGCGGATAAATATTGACGCCGCCGGAAATGATCATGTAGGCCTTGCGATCGGTCAGGTAAAGATAACCCTCATCGTCCAGGTAGCCGACATCGCCGAGGGTACTCCAGCCTTGCGCATTGTATGCGGTCAGCGTCTTGTCCGGATCATTGAGGTACTCGAAATCAGTACCACCCGAGAAATAGATCGTCCCGATCCGGCCTGCACCCATCTCATTGCCATCGTCACCGACGATGTGCACCGCACCGAACAACGGACGCCCGACTGTACCTTTGTGTTCGAGCCAATCCTTGCTGGCGACCGCACAAAACCCGCTGCCCTCGGTGCCGGCGTAATACTCGTTGATAACAGGGCCCCACCACTCGATCATGCGTTCCTTGACCGCTATCGGACACGGTGCCGCCGCGTGAATCGCGACCTGCATGCTGGACACATCATGCTGTTGCCGCGCAGTCTCCGGCAGCTTGAGCATTCTGATGAACATGGTCGGCACCCATTTCGAGTGAGTGCAATGATATTTCTCGATTGCCTCCAGCGCGGCGACAGGTTCAAATCTACGCATGATCACCGAGGTTCCACCGCGCGACAGAATCGCGAGGTTAAAGCGTAATGGCGCGGCGTGATAAAGCGGCGCCGGGGACAGGTAAATCGAGTCGGCACTAATATCGTACAGCTCGCAGATTGCGTAAAATTCGGGGCAGTTGTCGAGCGTGAATGCAATGCTATCGCCGGCTTCAAATCCGAGCAGCCGGAAATAATTCGCGTATTGATCCGCACCGTCCGACAATTCGGCGTAGGAGACAGTCTCACCACTCTCGACCATGACGATCGCCGGCTTGTCCGGATGCTCAAGTGCTTCCGCCCTGAATCCCATGAACTAATTTGATCTCCCGGTGCTTGCGGTAGTGAGTATGAACCCTATACTCGAACGCTGGTAAGAGTGTATCTAAACCATGTCGCAAAGCGCTATTTTCGCCGTTGTACTCGCCGCCGGATCATCCACTCGTTTCGGGCGCACGAAACAACTCGAAAAATTTGAGGGTGTGTCGCTTGCCGCCGGCACAGTGCGCAAAGCCGAAACGGTTTGTGGTGAACTGACTGTCCTGGTGATCGGCAAGGACTGGCAAAAGGTCGCCGATACATGCGCGCCGCTGGCCGGTTATTTCGTCATTAACACTGACTATGAGCAGGGGCTGGCGAGCTCTATCGCCTGCGGTGTACGTGCCGTTGCAGAGAGCGCCGACGCGATACTGTTGATGCTGGCGGATCTGCCGCTCGTCACCACGGAACACCTCACGAACCTGGTTAACGCCTGGGCCGAATCACCGCAAACGATCGTCGCCAGTGCCTTCGAAGATACGCTGGGGCCGCCAATCGTTTTCCCAAAAGCCGACTTCGACGCCTTGATGCAATTGAGCGGCGATCGTGGCGCGCGGCCGATTATCGACGCAAACAAGGATCGCGTTCAGGCTATAGCCTGCGAGGAAGCAGCATTCGATATCGATCGTCCGGAGGATTTGGCGGGGATTTATTAGCTGTTGAAAAGCCATCCATGGCTTTTCAACTGCGCCCGCTGGGGCGGGCTCCTACGACGCTCCTGTAGGAGCCCGCCCCAGCGGACGATGTTTATGCGATAGCGGTCAATTAGCCGGCTAGCTTTCTCTTCGGATGCGCGTGCGCAGCGCAGCGCTCGCAGTTCACCCAGCCGGAATCGACGTTGACGTAGTGCTCCTTTTTCCAGACAGGCAGCCGAAGCTTTATCTCGTTAATGATGTAGCGGCAGGCCGTAAATGCCTCGTCTCTGTGCGCAGAGGCCACGCCAACCCAAACGGCGCATTCGCCGATTTCCAGGAGCCCTTCCCGGTGCACGCAATCGGCGCGCAAGATGGGAAATTTTGCCATGGCCTCCTCGATGATCTTCGCGCCTTCTTTGACGGCGAGTGGCGCGTAGACTTCGTACTCGAGCCGCAGCACTCCCTGACCCTCATTTTCATTGCGCACCCAGCCTTCGAATGCAACGAAGCCGCCGGCAGCATCATCGGTGAGTAATTGCCGCAACTTGTCCGGATCGATCGGGCTGTTACAAATGCGCATCGGATCAGCCTCCGGCGACCGGTGGAAACAGCAGCACGGTGTCGCCATCGACAACTTCCGTGTTCCAGTCAACCATTTCGTCGTTGATGGCGACTTTGCAGTGTCCGAGCGGCTCTTCGGAACCGTGCCTGTCTTTGAGTAACTCGTACACGTCGCCTGCGGTCGCCGCGGGCACGCTGACGGTTTCCTCACCCACGCCGGCATGCTCACGGAATCCTGCAAAATAACGAACGGTAATCGTCTTGTTCACAGCGCGGCGTCAATCCCGGTGCCAGCGAGATCTTCCGGCGAGTTGATGTTGTGCAACGCGCCGGGATTGGGTTGCGCCAGCAACTGCGTATCCGATTTGATCAGCATCTTTCGCGGGCAAATGATTCCCTGCTCGACGAAGCCGTCAATCATGGCCCGGGCATCAGGTCGGTAGATCGCGCACAAGGGTTCGGGCAGGCCGTCATGAATACTTTCATATGCCGTAACGAGATGCTCCGCTGAACATTGCTCAAGGAGGCAGGCGAGAGTCGCTCTGTCGATGTTCGGCAGATCGCAGGCAAGAATCAGCCAGCTGACCTCTGGGTTCGAATCCATTGCCGACAGGATGCCTGCAACCGGGCCCATATCTTCATACCGGTCCACGATTTGTTCGAATTTTCTGCGTTCAGCGTCGCCGGCCTGATCGGCACGAGTCGATACGAATACCCGATCCACGTGTTCTGCCAGCAAACCGACCGCACGACTTAACTGTGTCTCGCCATCCTGCAACAGCAGCGCTTTGTCGCTACCCATCCGCCTGCTTTTGCCACCGGCGAGGACCAGCCCCCATACTGCTTCAGGCGCTGTCATCGTGATAGTCCCGCTTGCCGCCTGACTTCGAAATCAGGCGCGTCTGGCCAATCGTCATCTTGTGCGAAAGCGCTTTACACATATCGTAAACGGTCAGGGCCGCAACGGACGCGCCGGTGAGCGCCTCCATCTCAACGCCGGTTCGATGATGCACCTTGCAGTAACAATCGATGACGACGCGCTTTTTCTCATCCATCTCAATCGTAATCTTGCAATTATCCAGGCTCAGCGGGTGACAAAACGGAATCAGTTCGTGCGTGCGCTTTGCTGCCATGACGCCCGCAACAATCGCCGTTGAGAACACCGGTCCTTTGGCGGTTTCGATGTCTCCACCAGAAAATCGGCTGGCGACGTCGGCCGGAAACTCGACCATGGTCCGCGCATGCGCGGTCCGATCGGTCGCTTTCTTGTGACTGACATCGACCATGGTTGGCCGATTGCCTTCATCGATATGGCTCAGCTTGCCCATTGCTAAC
>SMVA01135260.1_pt1 | contig 18019 bp, 17 predicted proteins | sample 2456451 | NCBI WGS metagenome assembly SMVA01 (sample SAMN11095933, study PRJNA526329) | marine sediment metagenome | biome: Marine sediment; feature: Surficial sediment; material: Deep marine sediment; isolation source: Hadal surficial sediment | place: Pacific Ocean | collected 2014-05 | depth...
CAAGGCATCAGCGGTAGCGACTCGCAAGGCATTAGCGGTAGCGATTCCCAAGGCATAAGTGGCAGTGATTCCCAGGGCATAAGTGGCAGTGATTCCCAAGGCATAAGTGGTAGCGACTCGCAAGGCATCAGCGGTAGCGATTCCCAAGGCATTAGCGGTAGCGATTCCCAAGGCATAAGTGGCAGTGATTCCCAGGGCATAAGTGGCAGTGATTCCCAAGGCATTAGCGGCAGCGACGGTCAGGGCATCAGCGGCAGTGATTCCCAAGGCACAGACCTCCTGGTCATAGGCAGCGTCGACTTCGTCGAAGGTGACTTCGCGTCAATTCTTGGCCAAAGCGTATTTTCCGATTCGCTCATTACGTCTGGCTTTAGCGTTGGTGACAATGTGGCTGTTTATGGAACAATCGATGTATTTACTGGCGGCATCATTGATGCGGTGGTAACTCCAGTTCCACCAGGCATGCCAGCATCATTCCTGACGGGAATTGTCGACAACGTAAATCTGGCATTCGGTACAGCTGTAGTTAGCGGAGTGACAGTTGATTACACAGCGTTGTTAGGTAATGGAATAGCACCGGTCGTCGGACAAAAGATCGCAATTAGTGGTCGGCTCTATGGCGGACGTGGAATGGTAGCGGAGCCCTAATGCACGCTGGATTAATTCCAATACAACAAAAAAGGGCGCCGGCAGGCGCCCTTTTTTGTCTTAAAGAATCGACAAATCGCAGGCAAAAAAAAGTCGGCGTCCCTGCCGACTTAGATCTCGTATCAACATAAAGAAGATGCGAGGGTTGGAGAAGCCGCTTCTGAGCGATTAGAAACGACTCCCGGGCAATATAGGCAGGTCAGCCACTGAAAGCTGTGAGCAACCTCACAAAACGATTCCAGATAATAGAAAAGGGCGCCAATTAGCGCCCCTTTTTAACTATAATACTGATTAAGTTAAGCCAATTTTACTGACTGGCTTCGGCTTTCAATTCTTCAATTTTCACCCTGAGTTTTTCCGACTGAATGTTTGCGACTATGTTCTCACGCGCACCCTCCAACGGAGGTGGTTCAGCAGCTCTGGAATCCTCTCTAAGAATCACATGCCAGCCGAAATTGGTTTGAACCGGATCGGTTGTATAACGTCCATCCTCTAATCTCGCGACCGCATCCGAAAATGGCTTAACCATCTGACCTGCTACAAACCAATCCAGTTCTCCACCATTCGCTCCTGAAGGTCCGGTCGATCGCTCCTTGGCCAATTCGATAAAGTCGGCTCCGCCAATAAGCAATTCGATAATTTCGATGGCCTCGGATTGGGTCTCCACCAGAATATGGCGGGCCTTATACTGTTGTCCGGGCGCAAGTTTGATCTGCTCTTCGTAGACTTTAAGAATCTCTTCCTCTGAAATCTCGATATCTTCCGCCAGTCTGCCAACAACCGCTCGGGCCAAAATACCTATTCGTTGCAGTTCAAGTTGAGCAGCCACAGCCGGTTCTTTCGCAATGTCTTCTGCCATGTCCAGGGTCGACAACAAAAACACATCCGTTAATTCGGTGGTCAGTGCTTCAACTTCCTGCGGGGTTGCCTGATCAACCGGCTTTTGCAGCCGCCCGGATATGTAGGCGTCGACAAGAGTGGAATCGATGGATTGGCCATTAAAGGTAATAACGGCTTCTGCCTGGGCGAGAGACATTGCGGCCATTACTATCGCGGCGACCAGTGCCGATGTCTTGCTTGCTTTGGCAACGCCAAAGCTTCGTTTCGAAAACATATTGGTATCCTGAATTTGTTAGATAATAGGGTGCTTGTATGTCTACTCAGACGGCGTCTTAGCCGTGATGCGGACCGCATGAATGTCGGTCTCCATTAGCTCGCCGAGCGCAGCATAAACCACCCGGTGGCGTTGTACGCGATTTAAGCCTGAGAATCCATCACTTACGATAAAAACGTCGAAATGACCTCGACCGTCCTTGGCGCCTTCGTGCCCGGCATGCAGATGGCTTTGGTCCTTGATTCGAAGCGTCGCGGGTGAAAACGCGCTTGTCAGTGCCTCTTCGATCTTTCGCTGTCTGTCGCTCACGGCAGCACGTGTTTGAATGGTTTGACCATTACGCTTTGATAGACACCGCCAGCAAAATAAGGGTCGTCATCGGCCCATTGCTGCGCCTCTGCAAGCGATGGGAAATCAACCACAACCAGGCTGCCAGAAAACCCGGCCTCGCCGGGATCCTCGGCATCAATCGCGGGGTGAGGTCCGGCCAAAAGTAATCGGCCCTCCGCAATTAGTTCTTTCAGCCGTTCAACGTGGGCTTCCCGGGTTTTCGATCGATTCTCCAGAGAGTCCTTTACGTCCGTGCTCATTACTGCGTACCACATTATTCTGACTCCGATTGCTCGGGCTCAGTTTCTTCTATATGTCCTGATAACCAGAAGAACTGGCCGACGATAAATACAAACGTCAGGCCGAGAAAACCGAATACCTTGAAGTAGACCCAGAACTCTTGAGAAAAATTGAAGGCGACGTATAAGTTCAGAAAGCCCCCTGCAACGAAGAACACAATCCAGGCGATGTTAAGCTTTCGCCACTTATCGACTGGCATTTCACCGACAGAGCTCAAAAACCGTTGGGCGAATGGTTTTTCGCCGACGAACTGACTGCCTAGAAATGCCATGGCAAGAATCCAGTAAAAAACAGTCGGCTTCCATAGCAGGTAATTCGGGTTCTTGGTTATCAGCGATACGGAACCCATAATCAGGAGGATCACCGTGGAGCCGAGCAGAATCTTGTCAATCTTGCCGGTAATCCGCCACTTGACTAAAAATGCGATTGGCATTGCCACCATCAGGACCTGGAGAGCAACCATCAGGTCTCCTGAGTACAAAAATGCACCGAGAAACATGAGTAACGGAAAGAATTCAACCAGCATTTGCATTGGACGTAAGACCTCGGAGTGCTGTAAAGGTGCCGAATAATAGCCTAGATAAGCATTAATCTGAAACGCCGAAAAGAACTTCGGCGCTGCCATAAATGTGTCTATACAATCCGCGCATGGCAAGAATCGTGGAATTGCATCCGGATGATCCGCAGCCAAGGCGGGTCGCGGAAATAGTGGCGCTTATTCGGCAAGGCGGGCTCATAGCCTACCCGACAGACTCAAGCTACGCCCTCGGTTGTCATATTGGTGACAAAAACGCGATGGATCGGATTCACAAGATTCGACGTACAGACAAAAAGCATAATTTCACCCTGGTGTGCAGTGATCTGTCGGAAATCAGTTCATACGCCCGAGTCGACAACTGGGCCTACCGATTACTGAAATCAAAGACGCCTGGCCCGTATACATTTATTCTTGAGGCGTCCAGAGAGGTGCCCAAGCGATTGCAAAACCCCAATCGGCGCACCATCGGACTGCGTGTCCCGGATCACCGAATCGCCCAGGCGATTCTGGGCGCGCTTGGTGAACCGATTATGAGTTCCACCTTGCAACTCCCGGGTGATGAGTTGCCGCTGACCGACGTTCAGGAAATTGACGATCGCATCGGCAACCAGATCGAGCTAATAATCGATGCCGGGCCAACCGGCATTGAGCCCACCAGCGTGGTCGATCTTTCCGGCGGCACGGTCAAAATCCTGCGTCGTGGACGCGGTGACACAAGCGCTTTTGAGTGACATCACAAACTTGCTTAAGCCAAAGCGATTTACGCTAGAATGCGGCTTGCCAGCCCGGTAAACCTCATGAAACCCGAACTTACAGTACTCACCAGCAAGGACGCTCCGAAACCCGTTTCGGAGGGCGCCGGCAGCCCGGCACAGGGCGAAATGCCGTTTGCTATTGTCGACGGCGAGCCGGTTACAGAGCTGCCGCAAGACCTCTATATACCTCCGTACGCGCTAAAAGTTTTTCTCGAGGCTTTCGAGGGGCCGCTTGACCTGCTCTTGTATCTTATTCGCCGCCAGAATCTCGACATTCTGGATATTCCTGTTGCCGAGATTACGCGGCAATACGTCGAATACATCGACATCATGAAAGAGTTGCAGCTTGAACTGGCAGGCGAGTACTTGCTGATGGCGGCGATGCTCGCCGAGATCAAGTCACGAATGCTGTTGCCGCGAGCAGAAGAGGAAGAAGAGGAAGAAGACGATCCTCGTGCAGAGTTGGTCAGGCGTCTGCAGGAATACGAACGCTTTAAGAAAGCGGCCGAAGACTTAAGCGACTTGCCGCGGCTTGAGCGCGATTTGTTCGTCGCAAATGCAGATGCGCCGGCACGCAAGGTAACAACCGAGCTGCCGGACATTACTCTGAAAGAGTTGTTGCTGGCATTTCATGATGTACTAAGACGTGCGGAGCTGTTTTCCAATCTGCACTTGCAGCGAGAGCCCTTATCCGTACGACAACGAATGTCCGAAATCCTTGCGCGTCTGACATCCAACACATTTTTCGGCTTTGCAGACTTGTTCGACCCGGAGGAGGGTCGCATGGGAGTTGCAGTCACTTTTATCGCGATTCTCGAGTTGTTAAAAGAGTCGGTAATTGAAGTTGCGCAGTCGGAGCCGTACGCGCCTTTGCACGTGCGAGCAGCATCATCGGTTCGCCTGGTCGACGACGATGACATTGCGGACGTCGCGGACAGCAGCATTAATTAAACATCGAGAGATAAGTCCAGTATGGAGCTAAAGGAAATAAAATATTTCATCGAGTCAGCGCTGCTTGCGGCGGGACGACCTTTGAATATCGATCAGATCAAGGGTTTATTTGATGAAAACGCAGCCCCGGAAAAATCGCAACTTCGGGAAGCCTTGGCGAGCCTTAAGGACGAATACACAGACCGTGGTATCGAAATTGCCGAGGTCGCGTCCGGGTTTCGGATGCAGGTGAAAACCAGCATGGCAGAACGCTTGCACAAATTGTGGGAGGAAAAACCTCCTCGATATTCACGCGCGCTGTTTGAGACACTGGCCCTCATCGCCTATCGCCAACCGATGACCCGCGGCGAGATAGAAGAAGTACGTGGCGTATCGGTGAGCAGCAACATCGTGCGATCGCTTCTCGAGCGTGAATGGATTCGGGTTGTTGGCCATCGCGATGTACCCGGACGCCCGGCCTTGTTCGGTACCACCAAGCTTTTTCTCGATTATTTCGGATTGAAAAAACTGGAAGAACTTCCGCCGTTGGCTGACCTGGCCGATTGGGAGAGCTTGCGTATCCAGCTAAATCTTCCCCAGGTAGAAGAGAGTGACGTTGCGATAGAAGGTAACGACCTGACCGCGTTACCTGTTTCTGCGCTCGACAATTTTGAAGAAATCGTCCCGCCGGAGTGACCGGGAGAATACAAAAAGTACTGGCTGCAGCCGGAGTCGGTTCCCGGCGAGAGATAGAGCGCTGGATCAAGGAAAAACGCCTCAGGATCGATGGGCGCATTGCCGAACCTGGCGATGCTGTCGAAGGCGACGAAAAATTTATGCTCGACGGCCGCAAACTTTCGGTGCGGCCTTCCAAAGCAGCACATCAGCACCTCATCTATCACAAGCCCGGCGACGAAATTACGTCTCGCGATGATCAGGAAGGACGCCGGGTCGTATTTGACTCATTGCCAAAGCTGACAGGCGCTCGATGGATAGCCGTGGGTCGCCTGGACATGACGACCACCGGCCTGATGATTTTCACGACCGACGGCGCGTTGGCGAGCAAACTGATGCACCCATCAGCGGAGCTGGTTCGTCGCTACGCCGTGCGTGTCCACGGCAGGCCGAAGGATTCAGATATCGAGACCCTGTTAAAGGGTGTCACTCTCGACGACGGGGACGCCCACTTTGATACGGTCGATGTAGCCGGCGGTGAGGGTAGCAATCGCTGGTATCACGTCACCCTTCGTGAAGGTCGAAACAGAGAAGTGAGGCGAATGTGGGAGTCACTCGGCTACGAAGTCAGTCGCCTGATGCGAGTCGCATTTGGACCGATACAGTTGCCGGCAAACCTGCGGCGCGGCAGATACATCTCAATGGCACCGGCACAGATCAAACTGCTGTACTTGTCGGTTGGCTTGCCAGCACCCAGTGCGACGCTCAGACCAAGAAAGAAAAATATGAAAAAAAAGTATAAAAAACAAAAGAGAAGAAAGTAAAGCTAAGGTAATTACTTACTGTGCGTTAAGGCTCTGCCCGCTCACTCCCTGACTGTCCGGTCCAAGCAAATACAAATAGGCCGCCAAGACCTGGTCAGGCGTTTTCAACAGGTCCCGATCTTCCGCGGGATACGCGGCGAGCCGCATTTTTGTCCGGACGGCGCCTGGATTAATGCAATTGGATCGCATGCCCGAATGCTCGTTCTCAGCTGCGATGATCTGTGAAAGTCCTTCGGTGCCGAACTTGGAGACCGAATAAGCACCCCAATAAGCCTTGCCGATGCGCGAGACACCGCTACTGGTGAATATGATGCTCGCGTCTTTCGACTGTTTTAATGCCGGAAACAGCGCCTGAGTGAGTATGAATGGGGCAGTCAGGTTGACGTGCAGTACTTGCTGCCACTCAGCCGGGTCATATTGCTCGATCGACAGCCGTTTTCCCAGAATCCCGGCGTTGTGCACCAGACCGTCCAATCGACCGAATTCTTCTAAAACGCCATCGGCCAGCGACGAATAAGCGGCAGAATCGGCTGTTGCCAGATCAAGAACCGCAATACTGGGCCTTGCCGCGTTATCGAGCGCAACGATATCGTCATGGGCGGCTTCAAGCTTGCTGACATTGCGCCCGTGCAGAATAACCTGCGCGCCAAGCTTCGCGGTTGCCAGCGACAAGGCCCGTCCTATCCCGTCGCTCGCACCGGTGATGAGAATGACTCGCCCGGCCAAAAGGTCGGCCGGAGTCTCATAATTTGCTGGATTGTCAATCAATGCATTTACCTGGGTAATGGCGGATGGCCCGGGAAGGCGCAAGATTACAACAAAATCGGCGGCAATTTCACTGCTTGATTATTTGATTTACGTCACACTTAAGCGCGGACCAAGCCCTTAAAATAGCGGGTATCAGTCAAAGCTGCTCCATAACTATGCACCAGCGTAGGGCAGCAACACTTTGAAAAATGGAGATCGATATGAAACTCAACCGTACCCTGGTAATTACCTCTATTGCCATTTTTGGTCTTTCTGCATGCGGTGGTAGTGGCTCAGGTGGCAGCTCCACACCGACTCCATTAACGCTGGTTACTGTAACCAGTGCTAACGCAACAAAGATCGCAGGAACCGCGTCGTCAGCCGCGTTTGGAACTGCCGAGATCGGTGGCCTGACGGACCTGACGGGATCCACCAGCGGCGCCCAAGGCACCATGACCAAGTCCGGTGCGGCATCAGCGGCCACGAAAGTAGCGCAGAGCACGTTATCAAACCTGAAATACGATCCTTTCGGGCCCGAAGAATCGTTCTGCTTCGTCAGTGGCTCAGTTACCGTTTCCGGTGATCTGGCCAGTCCATTCACATTCACTGCGGGGGACTTCATCAATGTTGACTCCGACATGTGTGATGACGGCGAAGGCGAAATCATCGACGGCCTGCTCGAGATGGAAATTACCAGTTTTGAAGGCGATATCCTTACTTCTGAATTCCTTTTTGGCGTCGATCTTGTCTTGACGGAGTTTATGGTCATCACACCGGCGGACACATTTACCGCCAATGGTGATGTTGGTACAACCATCGATACCCGCACACCCCCCATTGCCGAGGGCAGTATTTTCGGAGAGAGCTTCGTTGTCAGCGGAATGGGCGTAATGGAGTCGATCACTGACTTCTCGACCATTTATACCGAGGACTCCAGTACTTTCCCGGTCTCGTGGACGAACAACTCGATGGGCACGGTGGACAGCAGCGAACTAGCGGGGCCGGTCAGGTATGAAACGTCCATAACGTTTGAAGGCTCAGGCGCGAACTACCCGCATACGGGTCACCTGCTTATTAGCGGCGACATGGGTGCAACGCTCCTGCTCAGAACGATTGACGATGTCAATGTTGAGATTGACGCGGACTATGATGGTGACGGGATGGTCGACGAGACATTCATGTTGACCTGGGCCGAGCTGGAAAACCAGATTTAACTACTGCAGCGTTTCGTCCGATTGATCTGTGGCTGCGGGCGGGGCGTCTGACGCTTCGTCGTCCTTGTCGGCATCAACCATCGTTCGCGGTAGCGACTCCAGAGGCTCAAGCTGCTCGATTTCTTTCCCTGGCCTGATCCCCAGTTCGACGAATTTCCGGGCGCCCGGCAATACTTTTCGTTCAAGAGAACCGACCGCGCGGTTGTAGTGTTCAACGCTGCTATGCAGTTGCCGGCCGAGCTTGCTCAGGTGGCCGACAAATGCGCCAAGCCTTCCGTACAGGTCTTCTGCCAGTTTCCGTATTTCCTGTGCGTTCTCGGCCAGCGTCAACTGTCGCCAACCGTATGCAACGGCCTTCAGTAGTGCGACGAAACTGGTGGGCGTTGCGAGAATTATTTGCTGTGACAGTGCCGAATCGATGAGGTTGGGATCCTCGTTCAATGCCGCGCTCAAGAATTGATCGCCGGGAATAAAGAGAATGACGAAATCGGGGCTCTCGGAGAATTGCTCCCAATACGATTTGCTGGCGAGCTGCCGGATGTGTTCCCGAACATTGCGAGCGTGACGTTTGAGAGCTGCGTTTCGTTTGGAATCATCGGGTGCTTCGACCGCTTCGAGGTAAGCGTCCAGTGGCGTTTTCACGTCAACCACCAGTTTTCGATCACCGGGCATGCTGACGATCATGTCGGGTCGAATAACCTTGTCGTCTGAGGTGGTATGCACCTGTTCCTGAAAATCGCAGTGTTCGACCATGCCGGCAAGTTCGACCAGGCGTCGTAATGTAATCTCTCCCCAACGGCCGCGAACTTCCGGACGGCGCAGCGCGTTAACCAGGTTCTGCGTTTCCTGTTTCAGCGATTTTTGATTTATCTGCATCGACTCCAGCTGCGACCGGATGTTGCCATACGCTTCGCTGCGGGACTTCTCCAGCTCTGCGATTTGCTTGTGCGAGCGCTCCAGAGATTCTTTGATGGGTTTGACCAGGTTTTCGACCGCTTGCTCGCGCTCGCTTAACTCGCTCTTTGCCCTCGCATGCTGCTTGCCGAGATTCTCCTCCGCCAGGCGCAGGAAGTTTTCGCTGTTCGCTTTCAAGGACTGGTTTGCGAGTTCAGAAAAGACCTTGGTCAAGCGGGCATTTGCCTGTTCGAATGCTGCTTCTCGTTCAATTTGTAAGGTGTCCTGCGCTTTTATTTTTGTTTCCAGGAATTCAACGGCCTGATGCAGAGCCTTCGATCGCTGCCGGGAGCTCAGCCACATAATTAACGCGCCGATGACAAGGCCCAGCAGCAGAGCTGGGCCACCGATCTCAATGTACAACGAATCTATTGTTATCTCGTTCACGGCAATTCCAGGTCAACGGCCCTGAGCAGCAGGGCCATTAGCGCCATTGTATCAGTGACGTACTCGTCCGCGCCCCAATCAATGGGGTTATCGTCTTTCGTGATATATCCATAGCCTACGGCCACGGTCGCCATGCCAGCCGCACGGCCAGCTTCAATGTCTCTCGCGGCATCACCGACGTAAACCGCGTTTGCAGGATCCACACCGGCAAGCTCGGCAGCATGCAGCAACGGCGCCGGGTGCGGCTTGCGTTCGGCAAGCGTATCGCCGCATATAACGCACACGGCGTCGCGTTGAAGATCAAGCTGTGCCAGCAGTGGGTCCGTCATGCGTGTTGGTTTGTTGGTTACGATGCCCCAGATTCGGTGATTTTCCTTAAAGACCTGCAACAAATCGCGTAGCGGGGTGAACACAACCGAGTTCACGCATACGGCGCTTTTGTATTTATCCAGGTATTCGACCAGTAACAGATCTATCTCATCGTCGCTCGCGTCCGGAAACCCCAGCCGCAATAAGCCTGCTGCGCCGTTGGATACGCTGTTGCGCGCTATTTCGTAGGCAAGACGCGGTTGTCGCCGCGCGTCCTGCATGTTGTTCAGGATCGCGACCATGTCCGGTGCGGTGTCGACCAGCGTGCCGTCGAGATCGAAAAAAATCGCCCCGTAACCGCCGCCGGAGGCCAGACGACTGGAGCTCATTCGTCGTCAGTGCGTTTGAAGTGCATCAGGTAGTTAACGTCGAGACCAGGGCCAAGCCGGTATTCCTGGGTTAACGGGTTGTAATGCATGCCTGTACTGTCTTGAAGCTCAAGCCCTGCAGCTCTCGCCCACGCCTCCAGTTCGGACGGCCTGATAAATTTTTCATATTCATGAGTGCCTGCCGGCAGCAAACGGAGAATGTATTCCGCCCCGACGATAGCGAATGCGAACGACTTGGGCGTACGATTGATCGTTGAAAAAAAGACATCGCCACCGGGCTTCACCAGGTTGTGTGCTGCGGCAATGACCGTCGATGGAGACGGAACGTGCTCGAGCATTTCCAGGCAGGTGACCGCGTCGAACTGGCCGGCCTGTTCATCGGCAAGCTCTTCGGCGGTTACCTGTCGATAGCTTACATCGACCCCGGATTCGTGCATGTGCAGTCGGGCAACAGACAAAGGGCGGTCCGCCATGTCGATGCCGGTGACATTCGCACCCGCCAATGACATCGCCTCCGTCAAGATCCCGCCACCGCATCCAATGTCGAGTACATTTGCGCCAGACAATAATGTACGTTGTCGAATGTAGTCGAGTCGCAATGGATTGATCTCGTGCAGTGGCCGAAAGTCGCCCTCTGGATCCCACCAGCGTGACGCCAACGCGTCGAATTTCGCAATTTCGGCGCTGTCGACATTTTGCGTTGCTGTATTCATTCAGATTGCTGCCTTCTTACACTAGCCGGTGCTTATCCGCGTCTGCCATTCTGCCGCACGTTGTAGCACGTCCGCCTGATCAATGTGGGTCAATTCACCGCTATCAAGCAGGTGACGTCCGGCAACCCAGACATCGGATACCTGCTCTGAATTAGTGGCATAAACCATCTGCGAAACTACATTGTAGATTGGCTGGCTGTGTAAACGATTCAGGTCAACGCAGGTGAGGTCAGCCCATTTTCCTTTTTCCATGCTGCCAGTATGATCAGAAATACCCAGTGCGCGGGCTCCGTCAATGGTTGCCATGGACAATGCCCTGGAAGCCGAAATTGCCTCGGCGTCTTCTGCCACCGCTTTGCCGATTAACGCCGCTGTTCGCATCTCACCGAAAATATCGAGAACGTTGTTGCTGGCGGCGCCATCGGTACCGAGCGCAACGTTTATGCCTTGCTGCAGCATGCTCGCAACAGGCGCGAATCCGTTCGCCAACTTCAGGTTGGACCGGGGACAATGGGCGACCGTTACAGCAGCGTCCGCGAACGCAGCAATTTCCTCCTCATTCAGATGTACGCAGTGAATGGCAAGCAGCGATGAATTCAACAGCCCCAGCCTGGCCAGTCTGGCGACAGGGCGCATACCGCTCTCAGCCACAGACTCTTCAATTTCCTGACGAGACTCATGCAAGTGGATTTGTACGGAACAGTCCAGTTGATCGGCAAGAACGCGAATATCGTTGAACGTATCGTCTGAGACCATGCCCACCGAGTGTGGTGCGAAGCCGGTCGATATCAGGGGGTGATCTGCGTAGCGGTCGTGCACCAGGTCACTGCCTTTACTGAGACAATCGGCAGCGTCTTTTGCCCAAGCGGTTTCAACTTCAAAGACTGGCGTAGCGACGACGCATCGAATATGCGCGTCGACAGCGGTTTCGGCGACGATCTCCGGGTAAAAATACTGATCACTGAATGAGGTAATGCCGGCCCTCAACATCTCGGCGATCGCGAGTTTGGAGCCGTCTCTTACAAACTCTGCACTGACCCAACGCTGTTCCGCCGGCCATATTGATTCACGCAACCATTTTTCCAGCGGAAGATCGTCGGCAAGGCCCCTGAACAATGTCATCGCAGCGTGGGTATGCGTATTGACAAGCCCTGGAATCAGCACGTGACCAGGGCGCTCAACAGTGACCCCGGGCCGGTACTTCTGCCGGGCATCATGGGTCGGCAATACATCAACGATGCGACCGTCAGTAATTGCGACCGCACAATCGGCGATTACGGTTTCGACTGGCTCAACTGGAATACACCAGCTTACAGATATCAAAGTGTCACAATTTTCCACGATGTTTACAGTGCTGCTCCGGGGCAAATCAGGCCTCAAAAAGAGCCGCAATTATAGCCCCGATTGACGACAGCGCCAGACGCTGTTCGAAGCGATGAAATTCGGCTGAAAGGGCACGATTACGGGCGTTGCTGTGGTATTATCACGGCCTTGAATCAGCACGGCGAATTCAAGAATTTCCCTCGAAAATCACCCTCTTTTATAGATCGCGGATCCGAGTCAAAAACCCGGAACCAGCTCAGGATTTGTGAGTAAATATGTCTGAAACCGCACCGGAAACGCTGTCTGTAAGTCTCGAAGACGAGATGCAGCAGTCATACCTGGACTACGCAATGAGCGTCATCGTCGGGCGCGCATTGCCGGATGTTCGTGACGGACTCAAGCCCGTGCATCGCCGCATATTGCATGCCATGCGAGAGCTTGGCAATGATTACAACAAATCGTATAAAAAGTCGGCCCGCATCGTCGGTGATGTCATCGGTAAATACCATCCACACGGCGATTCGGCCGTTTACGACACCATGGTACGAATGGCCCAGCCTTTCTCCCTGCGCTATATGCTGATCGATGGTCAGGGAAACTTCGGTTCTGTCGACGGTGATGCGCCAGCAGCAATGCGCTACACCGAAGTTCGCATGTCGCGGATCGCTCATGAAATCCTGGCAGACATCGACAGGGAAACAGTCGATTTCGCCGACAACTACGACGGTTCAGAGTCTGAACCAACCGTTATGCCCACGCGCTTCCCGAATTTGCTGGTCAACGGGTCGTCAGGCATTGCCGTTGGTATGGCGACCAATATTCCGCCACACAATCTGAACGAAATAATCGATGCCACGCTGGCATTGATCGAAAACCCGGCGATCGACATACCAGAGTTAATGAAGCACGTACCGGGTCCGGATTTTCCGACGGCAGGAATAATCAACGGCGCCCAGGGTATTTACGCGGCATATCGAACGGGTCGCGGTCGAGTGCATATGCGCGGGCGAACAAACATCGAAGCCGTCGACCAACGTGGCAAAGAAGCCATCATCGTTACCGAATTGCCCTACCAGGTAAACAAAGCCAGGTTGATCGAGAAAATAGCGGATCTGGTGCGTGAGAAACGCATTGAGGGAATTACCGAACTTCGTGACGAGTCGGACAAAGACGGCATGCGTATCGTCATTGAGCTTCGCCGCGGCGAGCTCAGCGATGTGGTGTTAAACAACCTCTATAAGCAGACACAGCTGCAAAGCGTGTTTGGCATCAATATGGTTGCCCTCCATCACGGGCAACCAAAACTGCTGAATCTCAAGCAGATTCTGGAAGCATTCATTGCACATCGCCGCGAGATCGTGACACGGCGTACCATTTTTGACTTGCGCAAAGCGCGTGATCGGGCCCATGTCCTGGAAGGTCAGACAGTGGCGCTGGCAAACATTGACGACGTCATCGCGTTGATCAAGGCATCGGCGACGCCGGCAGAGGCTCGCGAGTCATTGATGGCCAGGAACTGGCCCCCGGGCGCCGTCACCGGCATGCTCGAAAAGGCGGGTGACACGGATACACGCCCGGACTCACAAGTTGAGGGCTGCGGGCTGGTAGACGGCGAATATCGTCTTTCGGCCATTCAGGCACAAGCCATTCTCGATCTTCGATTGCATCGATTGACCGGTTTGGAACAAGACAAGATTCTTAAAGAATACAAAGAATTACTAGGTAAAATTAAAGAACTTTCTAATATTGTTTCTGACCCTGACGAACTCCTGAGAGTGATAAAAGAAGAACTGGCAGAAGTTCGAGAGGCGTTCGGCGATGAGCGTCGCACCGAAATTGTCCAGGACCACTCCGATCTCCAGGAAGCGGACCTGATTCCTGAAGAGGAAGTTGTGGTCACCTTGTCGCATGGTGGATATGTAAAGTCGCAACCAATAGACGTATACCAGGCACAGAGGCGCGGTGGTCGCGGTCGTTCGGCCGCCAAGGTCAAAGACGAAGATTTCATCGACAAGCTGTTTATAGCAAACACGCACGACACAATTCTTTGTTTTTCCAGTCGCGGCAAGCTTTATTGGCTTAAGGTCTATCAAGTGCCGTTGGCCAGTCGCGGATCGCGCGGCCGGCCGATCATTAATCTGCTACCCCTTGAAGACGGCGAACGCATCAATGCGATCCTGCCGATTCGCGAATTTGACGCGGACAGTTTTGTCTTCATGGCCACCAGCGCCGGCACCGTCAAGAAGACGCCATTGAGCTTGTTTTCCAGACCAAGGGCGAGCGGCATTATCGCGATTGATCTGCGCGACGGAGACAAACTGGTCGATGTCGCCATTACTGACGGCAATCAGGAACTCATATTGGTCGCCAGCAGCGGCAAGGCTATCCGCTTCAAGGAAGAAGACGTCCGGGCGATGGGTCGTGGAGCGGCCGGTGTGCGCGGCATCAAGATGCCGCAAGAGCATGAATTGATCGCATTGGTGGTTGTGGGCGAAGGACTGTTGTTGTCCGCCACGGAAAATGGCTATGGCAAGCGAACAGACATTGACGAATTCCCGGTGCAGGGCCGTGGCGGCCAGGGCGTTATCGCCATTCAGACAACGAGTCGTAACGGTCGAACAGTAGGCGCCGTGCAAGTCGCCGAAGAAGACGAAATTATGCTTATCAGTTCGAACGGAACCCTGGTAAGAACGCCAGTGAGCGATATTTCAGTGATAGGTCGAAACACCCAGGGCGTTCGGCTTATTCGTGTGCAAGCCGATCAGCGCCTGGTTGGATTGGCTCGAATCGAATCAATAGAGGACGACGAATAAGCAAATCGTCTGTCGGAATTCCAAAAAGGTATGAACACGGTGGTGATCTGCGATCGCGTAGCGGTTAGCATCGCATTCCCTGATCTGGCAATCCCTTTTTTAGTTTTTAATGGTATACGTTCAAATGTCTCGCGTTTTCAATTTCAGTGCCGGTCCAGCCGCGCTGCCCCCGGAGGTCCTGGAACAAGTCCGGGCCGACATACCCAGCTGGAAAAATAGCGGTATGACGGTCATGGAAGTCAGTCACCGCAGCAAAGATTTCATCGCAACGGCTGAAAAAGCAGAACAGGATCTGCGGGATCTGATGGCTATTCCCGATAATTACAATGTGTTGTTCCTGCAGGGCGGTGCCACGATGCAGTTTGCGATGGTGCCTTTGAATCTTTCGCGCACGGGCGATCGCGTTGACTACATTCAGACCGGCAGCTGGTCAAAAAAGGCGATTGGCGAGGCGCAGCGCTTTTGCGACGTCAATATTGCGGCGGACAGCTCCGCTGCAAAATTTACGAATATTCCTGCCCAGGACAGTTGGCAGCTAAGCGACGACGCAGCATATGTGCATATTACGCCGAATGAAACGATTGCCGGAGTTGAATACCACTTCGTGCCGGAGGTTGCTAACAAGCCGCTGGTTGCCGATATGTCCAGCAACATTCTGTCACGACCCATTGACGTTTCCCGCTACGGAGTTATCTACGCCGGGGCGCAGAAAAACATCGGCCCGGCCGGCATCACACTGGTCATCGTCAGGAAGGACCTGGTTAACCATCATCGTCCGGAGACGCCGACATTGTTAACCTATGAAGCGTTTGCCAGCTCAGGCTCCATGACCAACACGCCCCCGACCTTCGCGTGGTACGTGGCTGGTCTCGTGTTCGAGCATCTGAAAAGCCTGGGCGGCCTGGAGGCTGTCGCTGGCCTGAACAAGCGCAAGGCAGACAAGTTATACGCGGCCATTGATTCGTCGTCGTTTTACAGCAACCCGGTCAACCCGCAATGCCGGTCACTAATGAACGTGCCATTCATATTGGAAGATTCGAATCTGGATGCACTGTTTCTGCAGCAATCTGACGCGATTGGCTTGAAAAACCTTAAAGGGCATCGATCAGTCGGCGGCATGCGTGCTTCAATCTACAACGCAATGCCCGAGGAGGGCGTTGATGCTCTTATTAGCTTCATGCAGGACTTCGAAAAGGACAACGGTTAGATTCCATGCGCAAAATATTGACGCTCAACAACATCGCAGTTGAAGGACTGCGCCGCCTGCCGCGAGACAGTTACGAAGTCGGCTCCGAGATCGCGGAACCGGATGCCATTATTCTTCGGTCATTCGATATGCATGACATGGACATCGCTCCTTCTGTGACAGCAATCGGCCGGGCGGGTGCCGGAGTAAACAATATTCCGGTAGAGAACATGACCGAACGCGGCGTGCCGGTATTCAATGCTCCCGGGGCAAACGCCAATGCGGTGAAGGAGCTTGCTGTTGCCGGCATGTTGATCGCGGCCAGAAACATATGTGCCGCACGGGATTACGTCATCGCTCTCGATGACGACGACGACAAACTCGACCAGGCCGTGGAGGCCGGCAAGAAGCAGTTTGTCGGCTTCGAATTGCCGGGCAGAACATTGGGCGTGATCGGGCTTGGCGCGATTGGCGTGGAGGTTGCAAATGTCGCGCTGTCGCTCGGCATGAAGGTGGTTGGATTTGATCCGAAAATAACAGTGCAAAGGGCGTGGCAACTGTCGTCCGGTGTAAGGCAGGTCGAAACTCTCGATCGCTTGTTCAAAGAGTCAGATGTCATCAGTGTGCACGTGCCTCTCATTGACGCAACGCGCGGCATAGTCAACAGCGATCGCCTGGCGCTGATGTCCGATGGCGGCATCCTGATCAATATTGCGCGCGGTGGTGTAGTGGACGACGCGGCTGCGATGCAGGCACTGGACAGTGGAAAATTACACGCTTATGTATGCGACTTTCCGTCGCGTGCACTGATAGAGCACGCCAAGGTCATCGCATTGCCGCACCTCGGTGCATCTACTGCAGAGGCCGAAGAAAATTGTGCGATCATGGTGGCGGAAAACGTTAAGGACTATCTGGAAAACGGCATCATTCGATACTCGGTCAATTTTCCCGATGCGATCATGCCGCGTATTGACGCCTATCGAATCACCGTCGCCAATGCCAATGTGCCGAATATGGTCGGCCAGATTTCGACCACCCTGGCAGACGCCGACCTTAATATCGTCGATTTACTAAACAAATCACAAGGCGACATCGCTTACACCGTCGTCGATCTCGACAAGCCTGTCCCCGAGAAGACGCTGGAGGCAATACGGCAGATAGAGGGCGTGCTGGTAGTGCGGGATCTGGGTCGGCCCGCAAATTGAACAGCCTGCTGCTGCAAAAAAATAATGCCATAAGTTACGGAATTTGCTTCAATTGCTGTTGAACGCAGTTCGAATTCACCAGAGACGGGTAATTTAATGGCCAAAGCGCCAAAAAACGATGAGAGCGCACCTGATCTATCGTCGATCCGGCAGCAGATTGATGCCGTGGATCAGAAGATTCAGGCATTGATCAGTGACCGCGCGCGACTTGCTCAACAGGTCGGCATCTCAAAAGGCAAGGATGCGGCCGCCATCGATTTTTATCGCCCGGAACGAGAAGCCGAGGTGCTTCGTGCCGTGCTCGATCGCAATGATGGCCCGCTGCGTGACGAAGAGATTTTGCGGCTTTTCCGGGAAATCATGTCGGCCTGTCTTGCCCAGCAAGAACCCCTGAAAATCGGTTTCCTCGGACCCGAGGGCACGTTCACGCAAACCGCCGTATTCAAACATTTCGGCCATTCTGTGCGCGCATTGCCAATTGGCACTATCGATGAGGTCTTTCAGGAAGTTGAAAGTGGCGCGGCCGATTTTGGTGTGGTGCCGATCGAAAACTCGACTGAGGGCACCGTCAACAATACGCTGGACATGTTCCTGACCTCGCCGTTGAAGATCGGCGGCGAAATTGAATTGCGAATAGAACAACACCTGCTCGGGCAACTGGCCTC
>SMVA01469155.1_pt1 | contig 18007 bp, 15 predicted proteins | sample 2456451 | NCBI WGS metagenome assembly SMVA01 (sample SAMN11095933, study PRJNA526329) | marine sediment metagenome | biome: Marine sediment; feature: Surficial sediment; material: Deep marine sediment; isolation source: Hadal surficial sediment | place: Pacific Ocean | collected 2014-05 | depth...
CAAAAAGTTTGGTCCAGTTCGGGTGCGTCGAGGCCGTGCAGTCTCACGCGCTCTCCAGCGACAATAATCGTGTCGCCATCAATGGCCCAACCGGGGCCGGTAAGACAGTCGGCACGCCGGACAAACTTCGAGAGGACAGAGAGTTTGAATACGAGGCGTTTGAGCATTCTGCTACGGTATTTTGGGACACCTTTCACTGTTGGAGCGTACTTGGGTTGGGTTAGGACTTCGTTTACGAAATGGGAGTCGACTCCCACCGCGTCCTGCCCCTTGCAGGCGTGCCCATCGCCAAGTGCCAGCCAGTCTGCTCTGGGTCCAGACTGGGACTCTCGCAGCATGCAGCCGATAGGTCTGCTTCCTGGGGTGGAGCAGACATGATCCGCTGAAAAACGGACACTCCGGCCAGAATTTCAAACTGAGACACGCCCAACCGCCGCCACGCGCTTGCGCGCCCCTGCCTCGCGCCGCTACCCTGCCGCGCCGTCCGGAAGCACCGGCACCATACGTCACCGCGACAGGATCTCTTGATGAACGAAGGCACGAGCCCGGCCCGCTTGGCCGTCGACATCGGCGGCACCTTTACCGACGTGGTGCTGGAGGCCAAGGGCCGCCAGGTCACGATCAAGGTGCTGACCACCTCGGACCGCCCGGAGCGGGGCGTGCGCGAGGGCATCGCCAAGGTCATGGCGGAGGCCGGCGCGCAAGCCGCCGAGGTCGGCCTGATCATCCACGGCACCACGCTCGCCACCAACGCCCTGATCGAGCGCAAGGGCGCCAAGACCGCGCTGATCGTCACCGAGGGCCTGCGCGATTCGGTCGAGATGGCCTACGAGAACCGCTTCGAGCAGTACGACATCAACATCGACCGGCCCGACCCCCTGGTGCCGCGCTATCTGCGCTGGCCGGTCACCGAGCGCCTGAACGCCGCCGGCGAGGTGCTGCGGCCGCTCGATGAGGCCAGTGTCGCGGCGCTGGCGCCCAAGCTCGCCGAACACGGCATCGAAAGCCTCGCCATCGGCCTCATCCACAGCTACGCGAACCCGGCCCACGAGCGCCGGGTCGCCGAAATCCTGGGGGCCGCCGCGCCGGAGCTGAGCATCACCCTGTCGTCCGAGGTCTGCCCGGAAATCCGCGAGTACGAGCGCCAGTCCACGACCTGCGCCAACGCCTACGTGCGGCCGTTGATGGCGCGCTATCTGACCCGGCTGGAGCGCGACCTGCGGGCGCGCGGCTTCGCCTGCCCGTTCCTGCTGATGACCTCCGGCGGTGGGCTGACCGGCCTCGACACCGCGGTCGCCTTCCCGATCCGGCTGGTGGAGTCCGGCCCGGCCGGCGGCGCCATCCTGGCCGGCCGGATCGCGTCCGAATGCGGGCTCGACCGGGTGCTGTCCTTCGACATGGGCGGCACCACGGCGAAGATTTGCCTGATCGACGACGCGGCGCCCTTGACCTCGCGCAGCTTCGAGGTCGCACGCGCCTACCGCTTTATGAAGGGCAGCGGCCTGCCGCTGCGCATCCCGGCCATCGAGATGGTCGAGATCGGCGCCGGCGGCGGTTCGATCGCCTCGGTGGATGCCCTCAAGCGCATCAACGTCGGGCCCGAGAGCGCGGGCGCGGAGCCGGGACCGGCCTGCTACGGCCGCGGCGGCAGCGAACCCACGGTGACCGACGCCGACGTGGCGCTCGGGCGCATCGACATCGAGAACTTTGCCGGCGGCTCGGTCGCGCTCGATCCCGACGCCGCGAACCGGGCGGTCGCGCGCGTGCTCGGCCCGCTCGGCCTCGACGGCCCGCTCGCCGCCTTCGCGATCTCGGAGGTGGTCGACGAAAACATGGCCAACGCCGCGCGGGTGCACGCCATCGAGTGGGGCAAGGAGATCTCCCGGCGGACGCTGATCGCCTTCGGCGGCGCCGCGCCGTTGCACGCCGCCCGCCTGGCGGAAAAACTGGGCCTCGACCAGGTGATCGTGCCAACCGGCGCCGGAGTCGGCTCGGCGATCGGCTTCTTGCGCGCGCCGATCGCCTACGATGTGGTGCGCAGCCGCTACCAACGGCTCTCGGATTTCGATATCGGCGCGGTCAACGCGGCGTTCGCGGAGATGCGGGCGGAAGCCTATGCCATCGTCGAGCCGGCCGCCGCCGGGGCCGAGCTCGCGGAGGAACGCCTGGCCTATATGCGCTACCTGGGCCAGGGCCATGAGATTACCGTGGCGCTGCCGACGCGCGAGTTGGAAACGGCCGACGTGGCCGCACTTCGGGCCGGCTTCGATGCCGCCTATACCCGGCTCTATGGCCGCACCATCCCGAACCTGGACGTCGAGGTGTTGAGCTGGACGCTGACGGTCAAGACCGTGGTGACGGAACCAGATCCGGCCGCCGAGACCACGCCTCAACCCGCCCCGACCCCGCGCCGCTTCCGCGAGCTCTTCGATTCCGCGACCGAGAAAACCGTCGAGGCCCCGGTTTACGCCCGTGCCGACCTGAAACCCGGCGCCACGGTGCCGGGCCCGGCGCTGATCGTCGAGGACCAGACCACCACGGTGGTTTCCTCGGCCTTCGATGTGGGGGTGAATTCGCTGGGTTATATCGTGCTGACCCGCCGATGATCCGCCCCGGAACCGCCAATACTCCGCTCCAACCCTGGAAATTCTTGACCGGGTGTTCAATTTTGACTATGGTCATGACCATGGTCATATAGAGAATTCCATGAAAACCATCAAGGCCTCCGAATTCAAGGCCAAGTGCCTGAAACTCATGGACCAAGTCGCCGAAACTGGCGAAACATTGGTGATCACTAAGAACGGCCACCCCGTGGCGGAGCTGCGACCCGCGAAACGCCGCCGCGAGTCGCTATTTGGTGCCCATAGGGGTTTGATCGAAATAACGGGTGACATCATCGCTCCGCTGGACGAGGACTGGGAAGCCGAGCGTTGATCTTCCTGGACACGCATGCGCTCATCTGGTTGGACCAAGGTGTGTCCGCGCTCGGAGACAACGCGCGCCAACGGGCAAATGAGGCATTGCGCGAGGAAGCCCTCGCCATTGCCACGGTCTCGTTCTGGGAGATCGCGACGCTGTGCCGTCGCGGTCGGCTGAAAATTGGGCAGCCCATCGCGATATGGCGCCGAAGTCTGTTCGACCTTGGACTTCAGGAAGTGCCGCTTGATGGGGAGATTGCGATCGTCGCTGGCGAACTGGAGAGCCTCCACGGTGACCCGGCGGATCGGATTATCATTGCGACGAGCATACTTTCGGACGCAACTTTGTTGACGGCGGACAAGAGCATTTTGGATTGGCACGGCACGCTGAAACGACTCGACGCCCGCGTTTGAAAGAGGATTTCCGTCATGACCGCCCCCTCCGCCCTCGAACGGCTGCATCGTCAGATCATGTGGAACCGGCTGCTCTCGGTCGTGGAGGAGCAGGCTCAGACCCTGGTGCGCACCGCCTTCAGCACCTCGGTGCGCGAGGCCGGCGACCTCTCGGCCGGGGTGTTCGATCTGAGGGGGCGCATGCTGGCCCAGGCGGTGACCGGCACGCCGGGTCACGTCAACGCCATGGCCGCTTCGGTCGGCTTCTTCCTCGACAAGTATCCGGCCGCGGCCATGGCGGAAGGCGACGTCTACATCACCAACGATCCCTGGCTCGGCACCGGGCACCTCAACGACTTCACCGTGGTGACCCCGACGTTCCGGGCCGGCCGGCCGGTCGCGCTGTTCGCGTCGACCAGCCACGTGGTCGACGTCGGCGGCCGCGGCTTCGGCGCCGATGCGCGCCAGGTCTTCGAAGAGGGTCTGGCGATCCCGATCATGCCGTTGGCCAGCCGTGGGAAGATGAACGAAGCGCTGCTGGAGATCGTGCGCGCCAACGTGCGCGAGCCGGTTCAGGTCGAGGGCGATCTCTACTCGCTGGCGGCCTGCAACGAAACCGGCAGCGAGCGCCTGCTCGATATGATGGCAGAGTTCGGGCTCGAGACCCTGGACGAACTGGCGGAGACCGTGATCGAGAATTCGCACCAGGCGATGCTCGAGGAAATTCGCGCTCTGCCGTTCGGAACCTACGAAAATTCCATGCGCGTCGACGGCTTCGAGAAGGATATCGACATCGTAGCAAAGATGACCATCGGCGAGGACGGCATCGACATCGACTTCGCCGGCACTTCGCCGATATCCAGCTACGGCATCAACGTGCCGGTGACCTATACCCAAGCCTACGCCTCCTTCGGGGTGCGCTGCGTGGTCGGCTCGCGGGTGCCCAACAACGCCGGCTCGCTGGCGCCGGTGCGGGTGACCGCGCCGGAAGGCTCGATTCTCAACGCACCGCGGCCCTGCGCGGTCACCGCGCGCCACGTTATTGGTCAGATGCTGCCCGACGTGGTGCTCGGCTGCCTCTATCAGGCCAAGCCCGACGCGGTGCCGGCGGAGGGCACGTCCTGCCTGTGGGTCCTGACCCTGCTCGGCGGCCACGGCATCGTCGGCGACGCCGACTACGGCGCGGCGCAGCCGTTCACCATGTCCATGTTCCACACCGGCGGCACCGGCGCGCGGCCGGGCAAGAACGGACTCAACGCGACCGCGTTTCCCTCGGGCGTGCGCAACACGCCGATCGAGATCAGCGAGACCATCGCCCCGATCGTGGTTTGGCGCAAAGAGTACCGTACCGATTCCGGCGGTCCGGGGCGGTACCGCGGCGGCACCGGCCAGGTCATGGAGATCGGTCACGCCGAGCATGCCCCCTTCGCTATTAACGCCATGTTCGACCGGGTCAAGCACCCGCCGCGCGGTCGCGGCGGTGGCGGCGCGGGCCAGCGCGGCCGGATCAGCCTGACCTCGGGAACCACGCTCGCGGCAAAGGGCCGCCAAACCATCCCGGCGGGCGACCGCCTGGTGCTGGAAATGTCCGGCGGCGGCGGCCTGGGCGACGCCATGACGCGGCCGCCCGAAGCGGTCGCCCAAGACGTGCGCGACGGCATGGTCTCGCGCGCGGCGGCGCGTGAGGACTACGGCGTGATTCTGCACGACGACGGCTCGTTCGAAGAGTCCGAGGCGCGGCGCCAGGCTGGCAAGGGGTAACGAAAGAACAAGTGGCCGAGATCATCCTGCACCACTACCCGCAGTCGCCGGTCTCCGAGAAGGTCCGGATCGCGCTCGGCATCAAGGGGCTGGACTGGCGTTCGGTGACGATCCCGCGCCTGCCGCCCAAGCCGGATCTGATGCCGCTCACCGGCGGCTACCGCCTGACCCCGGTGCTGCAGGCCGGCGCCGACATTTACTGCGACAGCATCTGCATTATCCGCGAGCTGGAGCGCCGCTTTCCCGAGCCGAGCCTGTTCCCCGGCGGGGCGGCGGGCATGATCTGGGGCGTCAGCCGCTGGACCGACGGCGCACTGTTCAGGAACGTCATCGCGCTGGTGTTCGTCGACGCCGGCGAGTCCATGCCGGCCGAGTTCTGGGCCGACCGCGGCACGCTTTATTTCGGCGCCGATTTCGATCAGGACGCGATCCGGGCGCAACTGCCCGAGCTCCTGGCCAGTATTCGCGCCCAGTTCGGCTGGATGGAGGCGCGCGCCGCCACCGGCCGGACCTTCATGCTGGGCGACCGGCCGGGGCTGCCGGACGCGCTCTGCTACTACCTGCTGTGGTTCATCCGCGGGCGCTACTCCAAGGGCCCGGAGTTCCTGTCCCAGTTTCCGAACCTGTGCGCCTGGGAGCAACGGGTCGCGGCGCTCGGCCACGGCAATCCAAGCGAGCTGAGCGCCGTCGAGGCACTGGAGATCGCCCAGGGCGCCGAGCCGGCGGCACCGGAAAAAGTCGATCCGGACGATCCCCTGGGTTTGCAATTGGGCGATCCGGTCCAGGTCCTGCCCGAAGCCATGGATGGCGTCACCGCGGTCGCCGGACGTTTGCGTTTCCTCGACGCCCAGACCGTGACCCTCGACCGCGACGACGAGCGAGTCGGCCGGGTCGCGATCCACTTCCCCCGCATCGGCTACCGGATCCAACGCGGGTGAGGCTGGCCGCCGCCGTTCCCCCAACTTGACTCCGCCCCGGCCCCCGCCCATCATCGGCGCCGTTCCGAGGGGAGCCTCGTGCTGAGAGACCACCCGCGGCCCTGACCGGGCCCGGGCGGCGACCCTTCGAACCTGATCCGGGTAATGCCGGCGCAAGGAACGGAACCCGGCCGCAGTCCTCGGCGAGGCGCGGCCGCCGCCCCGCTGTCTCCCCCGGATCTCCTCGAATGCGTCATGACGAAGGAGGTCCGTCCATGTTCACTGCCAAGCCCATCCGTCGCGCGCTGGCCGCGCTGGCGATCGGTTTCACACTCGCGCTCGCGCCGCTCTCCGCGCGCGCCGAGCCGCTCACCATCCTGCTCGACTGGTTCATCAACCCCGACCACGGGCCGCTGATCGTGGCGCTGGAGAAGGGCTACTTCGCGCAAGTGGGCCTGGAGGTCACGCTGATCGAGCCGACCGATCCCAGCGCCCCGCCCAAGCTGGTCGCCGCCGGCCAGGCCGAACTCGCCGTCTCCTACCAGCCGCAGCTCCACCTGATGGCCGCCGAGGGCCTGCCGCTGACCCGCGTCGGCACCCTGATCGCGACCCCGCTCAATACGCTCTTGGTATTGGACGACGGGCCGATCCATTCGGTCGCGGATCTCAAGGGCCGCAAGGTCGGCTTCTCGGTCGGCGGCTTCGAGGACGCGATACTCGCCGCCATGCTGGCCAGACACGACCTCACGCTGGACGACATAACGCTGGTCAACGTCAACTTCTCGCTCAGCCCGTCGCTGCTCTCGGGCCAGGTCGACGCGGTGATCGGCGCGTTCCGCAACTTCGAGCTCAACCAGCTCGCCATCGAGGGCCACAAAGGCCGCGCCTTCTACGTCGAGGAAGAAGGCGTGCCGCCCTACGACGAGCTGATCCTGGTCGCCAACACCGCCAAACTGGGCGATCCGCGCCTGGCCAAGGCGCTGCGCGCAATCGAGCGCGGCGTGCAGTACCTGATCAACCACCCGGACGACGCCTGGAAGCTGTTCGCCGGGCACAAACCGGGCCTGGACGACGAGCTCAACCGCCGCGCCTGGCGCGACACCCTGCCCCGCTTCGCGCTCCGCCCCGCGGCGCTGGACCGCGGCCGCTACGACCGCTTCGCCAAGTTCCTGATCGCCCAAGGCCTGATCAAGACGGCGCCACCGGTGGCGAGCTACGCGGTGGAACTCGAGTAGCGGCTATCGAGCCCCCGACGGCACCAACATGGACGCCTTCGCGGCGCTCATGCTGGACGGGACCGGGCTGGCGCTGTGGAGCTTTGTGCTGCTCTGCGGGGTGTCGTTCCTGGGCAGCTTCGTCGCCGCGGCCTTGGGCCTGGGCGGCGGCGGACTGACGATCGCGGCGATGGCGCTGTTTCTGCCGCCGGCGGTGCTGATCCCGGTACACGGTTTGGTGCAGCTCGGCTCCAACGCCGGGCGCGCCGCGCTGTTGCGGCCCCACATCCTGACCGGGATCCTGCCCGCGTTCCTGCTCGGCACCATCCTGGGCGCGGCGATCGGCGTGCAATTGGTGATCGCGCTGCCGATCGCCCTGCTCCAGGCGGTGCTGGCGGTGTTTATCCTCTATTCCACCTGGGCGCCGAAGTTCCAGGCCAGCAACCCGCGCAACAAGACCTTCTTCGGCCTCGGCGTCATCGGCGCGTTCCTGACCATGTTCGTGGGCGCGACCGGGCCCGTGGTCGCCCCCTTCGCCGCCGCCGCCAGCGACCAGCGCCAACAGGTGGTGGCCACCCACGCGGCGCTGATGACCATCCAGCACGGGCTCAAGATCGTCGCCTTCGGCGTGGTCGGCTTCGCCTTCGGCCCCTATCTGCCGCTGCTCGCCGGCCTGCTCGGCTTCGGTTTCGCCGGAACCTATCTGGGGCGGCGGGTGCTCCACCGGCTGCCGGAGCGGGCGTTCCGCATCGGCCTCAAGGCGATCCTGACCGCGATCGCGCTGCGCCTACTCTACGGCGCGGTTAGCGCATCCTTCGGCTAGAGCATTATCCGACCTTACGGGCGGACGTGGTAGAGGTGGCGGGACCGCTGGCCGGCGGCGCTCGGCCTCATTCAAGTCCATGGGGCCGGCCGCCGGACACGCAAGACCGGTACCGCCGCCTAACTCCCGGCGGCGACCTGTTCGGCTTTTTGGACCATGACCTCGGCTTGCTTGATCGAGGCGATGTCGATCAGGCGGCCGTCGAGGGCGACCGCGCCCTTGCCTTCCTTCACGGCCTGCTCCATGGCCTCGATAATGCGTTTGGCCTTGGTAACCTCGGCCTCCGAGGGGCTGTTGACCTCGTTGGCCAGCGCGATCTGGTTCGGGTGGATCGCCCACTTGCCCTCGCAGCCCAAACAGGCGGCGCGGTTGGCCTGGGCGACGAAACCGTCCGGGTCCTGGAAATCGCCGAACGGCCCGTCGATCGGACGCAGGCCGTTGGCGCGCGCGGCGACCACCATGCGCGAGACCGCGTAGTGCCACATGTCGCCCCAGTGATAGTCGCGCTCCCCAGAGTCCCCGGGACCTTCCTCCGGGTCGGTGAGCACGCCGTAGAGCGCGTTCGGGCCGCCGATCACCGTGGTCCGCGCCTTGGTCGAGGCGGCGTAGTCGGCAACACCGAAATGCAGGCTCTCGTTGCGCTTGGAGGCGGCGGCGATCTCGTCGACGTTGGCCATGCCGAGCGCGGTTTCGATGATGTGCTCGAAGCCGATCCGCTTCTTGCGCCCGACCGCGTCCTCGCACTGGGTGACCAGCATGTCGACGGCGTAGACGTCGGCGGCGGTGCCGGCCTTGGGAATCATGAACAGGTCCAGGCGCTCGCCGCCCTGCTCGATGATATCGACCACGTCGCGGTACATGTAGTGGGTGTCCAGGCCGTTGATGCGCACCGACATGGTCTTGCTGCCCCAGTCGATGTCGTTGAGCGCCTCGATGATGTTCTTGCGCGCCTGCACCTTGTCGTCCGGCGCGACCGCGTCCTCGAGGTCGAGGAACACCACGTCCGCGGCCGACGCCGCCGCCTTCTCGAACAGGGCCGGGTTGCTGCCGGGCACGGCGAGCTCGCTGCGGTTCAGGCGCGCGGTCGCCTGCTCGACGATAGTGAAACTCATGGGATCTCCCCCTTCGGACCGTCCGTCAAAATGCTCGCCTAGCCCCTCCTCCGGGGCTCCCGGCAAAGGACGGGACACTGCTCCGCGAGCCCCGCGATGTCAACCGCAGGGCCCCTTGATTCCGGCTGATTTTCCCGCGATTTCAGCGCCGGCGCGGCGCGGCGTCCGACAGCGGGTGGCGGTCCCGGACCAGGGCCTTGAGGCGGGCGTCGAGCACGTGGGTGTAGATCTGGGTGGTCGAGATGTCGGCGTGGCCGAGCATCATCTGCACCGCGCGCAAATCGGCGCCGTGGTCGAGCAGATGGCTGGCGAAAGCGTGGCGCAGCACGTGGGGCGAGACCTTGGCCGGGTCGATCCCGGCCGCCACCGCCAACTCCTTGAGCAACTGGGCGACCCGCTGGCGGGTCAGGTGTCCGGACGCGCCGCGCGAGGGGAACAGCCATTTGCCGGGCGCCCGGGGCGCCCGGGGCGCCTGAGCCGCCGGGGCCGCCGGGGCTTCGGTGCTTGCGCCACGCCCGCGCTTGCCGGCCGCGGCCCGGTAGCGCTTGAGCGCGTCGCGGGCCGGTTCGCTCAAGGGGACCATGCGCTCCTTGCCGCCCTTGCCGGTGACGATCAGCACCCTGGGATCGCGCGCCGCCGCCGCGGCCGGCAGTTCGACCAGCTCCGAGACCCGGAGGCCAGTGGCGTAGAGCAGCTCCAACAGGGCCACGAGCCGGGCGCCAGCGGCGCCGGGCCGGGCACGGGCCGCCGCCAGCAGGGCTTCGACCTCGGTCTCGCTCAGCACCTTGGGCAGGGTGCGGCCTTGGCGCGGACTGTCGAGGCCCGCGGTCGGGTCATCGGCGCGCAGGCCCTCGCCAAACAAGAAGCGGTGAAACTGGCGCAGGGTCGAGAGCCGACGCGCGGCGGTGCGGGGCGCCAGGCCGGCGTCGTTGAGCTGTCCCAGATAGGCGCGCAGATCGGCCGCGCCGGCCTGATGCACGGCCCGCCCGCGCCGCGCCAAAAAGCCCGCGAAATCCGTCAGGTCGCGGCCATAGGCCTCGCGCGTATTGGCCGCGGCGCCACGCTCGGCGACGAGCATTTCGAGAAAGCTTTCGACGTGGTGGTTTTCAATCACAAACGCATGCTCCACATGCTTCGCACCGGGCCGCTCCCCCTCCCGACCACCCCACGGCAGTATCCTGGTGGGTGGCCGGGTGGGTGGCCGGTTGGAGGAGCGGGCCAGTGCGCGTTTCGCGGCAGCGGAACCGGCATAATGGCCCGCATCCTGCTTAGATCCCGTTGGCGAGCGCCGCCTCGATGGCCAGGGCGCGGGCCTCGGTCTCCAGGCCGATCCGGCCGAGCGCGGTCAGCGCCGCGCTCAGGGCGTAAGCATGGCTCCCGCCCGGCCCCTCGGCGCCAAGCACGATAAGCGACAGCAGCACGGTCTCGCCGATCCGCCGCGACTCGCTCGCCTCGTCGAGGGCATAGAGCAGCGCCGCGTTGGGTGCGATGAGGTTGACGGTATCGCCCTCGGCGGCGATCTGGCTCCAGGACAGGGGATCCCGTTCGCCGAGCGCCTGGAAAACGGCGCGCAGCAGTGTCTGGCTCCGATGCAGGGCGGCAGTGTCGCCCCCGGCGCTCAAGCCCGCGCGCAGATCGCGCCACGCGGCAAGCGTGCCATCGGTGGTCAGCGCGGCACCGCCGGCCAGACGCGAATAAGGCCACAGCGAGGCGGCGGCGGTGCTCGCATGAGGATTGATCAACGCCTCCTGCCGGCCCAGGCTGAGCCAGGCGCTGGCGTGCTCGTAGCGGCCCGCCGCGTAGAGCGCGCGCCCGGCGCCAACGGCGAACCAGGTCAGTTCCGGAGTGACAGGAATCTCCAATAGCAGCGGCAGAAAGACCGGCACCAGCGCCTGATAGAGCCCTTCCGCTTCGCCGATTTCGAGCGCGACGCGCAGAATCTCGGCGCGGCTGGCCGGCAAGTTCTGATCGCGCGCGGCCTGATAGAGCAACGCGTTGAGGCGCGGGCCGGTCATGGTTTCGGTGGCGCCGATGGCGCCCGCAAGTTCGCGCGCGGTGAAGGAGAAGCCGTCGTAGACCCGGGCCAGCGCCGCGCCATCCAGCAGACCCATGGCACAGGCCCGCTCGGCGGCCGCCGCGCGCTGTTCGCTATCCAGGCTGGGCGCCTGGGCAATGGCCAATAACAAGGCCGGCGGGGCGCCCGCGACATAACCCGGCGGCAATGCGGTGCCGATGGTCTGCATCATGGCCAAGTGCAGCGGGGTCAGGGCGGCATCCTCGGGGATTTTCGGCTCGGTGCCGAACAACGCGCCTGCAAGCGCAAAGAAGACCGGATCGCCGCCGCCGGTTTCACGCAACAGGTCGAGGCCGAGCATCATCTGATCGACCTCGCCGGCGATCATCTGGCACAGCACCATCGCCTTTCGCCAGTACGGCACCTGGTGGTAGCTGGCGATGCCATTGCGCACCAGGCGGCAGGCCTCGGCGGTGTCGTGAACCAGCAACATCCCATCGACCCGGGTCCGGGCCCGCTGTTCGTCGTCGCGGTGGCTCGGCACCACGGCCAGGAGGTCGTTGAGCTCGGCCACCTCGCCCAGGGCCATGAGCCGGTCGATGCGCAAGACGAGCAGGCTCCGCTCCGTCTCATCGGAGAAATCGAAATAACTGATCGGCGGCGAGGCGATGGAGGTGAGCAGGCGCCGGGCGAGCGCGCGCATGCCGCGCGACGACATGTTGCCGGGCAGCATTTCGAGCAGGCGAGTCACGATTCGGCGGTCCGACCCCTGCCACATTTCGACCCCGAAACCGCCTTCGCGCGGATCCAGGGTACCGATCGAATCGGGGGCGATCTCGTCGAGCGGATTGACCTCGATCGCGCTGCTATTCGCGGTGGCCGCCGCCGGCGCCTCGATCACGGTCGGCAGGACCCCACCGCCCGGCGCCCAGATATTGGCCTGGCCGAGACCCGCCGGCGGCACCAGGCTCAAGGGCTGCTGCGGATCGTCCAGAGTTTGGGCCCCAGCCGGCGCCGCCCAGGCGCCGAGCAACAGCACGCCAAGGACCAGTCCCGTAAAACGGCGGCGGGAACGGCGGCGCGGGCGGGGGTGTTCAGCGGGGGAAACGCTCATCGGACAGGACTTTTTCGACTTTTGCCGAGGGCGCGGGAATCTCCCAGGTCGCCAAGTACGCGGCGCCGCCAGCCAGGCCACCAAGTACGACAATGATCAGAAAGAAGCTTGATTTTCGCATGAGGCCAATTGACGAAGGCTAATGGAATCAGACACTGAACCGCTCGTTAAAGGCACGGAAACCCATTACCGCGACCGCTTCGCCAACAGCTCGACGCGGACTTGCGCCCTACCAAGGTGCTTATGGTAGACTCCGACTGTGGCGACTTTGGGGCAGTCTATAACCCGTTTTCGAGTCGTTGCAACGCTGCCCGGGGCTGCCCGGGGCTACCCCGGGGTTAGCCGCCCCGGCCGATAATCTTGTTTGGTCCAGAACGAGCCATGCCGTCCGCCAAATCCTTGAAGGTTTCCCGCACCATCGTGCTCATCGGTTTGATGGGCGCCGGAAAGTCCTGTATCGGGCGCCGCCTGGCCACGCTTCTGGGCCTGAATTTCGTCGACGCCGACAACGAGATCGAACGCGCCGCGGGTTGTACCATCGAAGAGATCTTCGAACGTCACGGCGAAACGGCCTTCCGCGACGGCGAACGCCGGGTCATCAAGCGTTTGCTCGGCCAGGCGGTGCAGGTGCTGGCCACCGGCGGGGGCTCGTTCATGGACCCGGGCACCCGGGCGGCGATCCGGGAGCAGGCGGTCTCGGTCTGGCTGCGCGCCGATCTGAACCTGCTGCTCAAGCGCACCGGGCGGCGCAACAATCGGCCGCTGCTCAAGCGCGGCGATCCGCGGGCTATCCTGAAGCACCTGATGGCGGAGCGCTATCCGGTCTACGCCGAGGCCGACATCGTGGTCGACAGTGCCGACGGCCCCCCCGAGGTCACGGTCGAGCGCATGCACGCGGCGGTCGAGAGCTATCTAGCGGGCCCGGCGGGGGCGGGGGCGGCGGTGCCGGACGCGCGGCCGGCAAATGCCCACCCGGAGGGGGACGCCGGCCGGTGAGCAGCCACGAACGCCTGGGCGTTGCGCTGGGCGCGCGCAGCTACGACATATTGGTGGGTGACGACCTGATCGCCGAAGCCGGCCGCCACATCGCGCCGCTGCTGTCGCGCGACCGGGTTTTCGTGGTCACCGACACCAACCTGGCGGAGCTTCATCTAGCCCGGCTCGAACACGCATTGAAGGAGGCCGGGCTGGACTACGAGGCGGTCGTCCTGCCCGCCGGCGAGCAAACCAAAAATTTCCATCATCTGGAATCCCTGGTCGAGCGGCTGCTCGACATGAAGATCGAACGCGGCAGTACACTGGTCGCTTTCGGCGGCGGCGTGATCGGAGACTTGACGGGCTTCGCGGCCGCGGTGTTGCTGCGCGGCATCGATTTCGTGCAGGTCCCGACCACCTTGCTGGCCCAGGTCGACAGCTCGGTGGGCGGCAAGACCGGGATCAACTCGCGCCACGGCAAGAACCTGATCGGCAGCTTCCATCAGCCGCGCCTGGTGCTCGCCGACACCGAGGTGCTCTCGACCCTGCCGCGGCGCGAACTGCTCGCCGGCTACGCCGAGGTGGTTAAATACGGCCTGGCCAGCGAGCCCAATTTTTTCACTTGGCTGGAGGGTCATGGCGCCAGCCTGATCGACGGCAACCCAGACGTCCGACGCCGGGCCGTGCTCGAGAGCTGCGCCGTAAAAGCCAAGGTGGTCGCCGCCGACGAGCGCGAATCCGGCCAGCGCGCGCTGCTCAACCTGGGCCATACGTTCGGCCATGCGATCGAGGCCGAGGCCGGCTACGGAGAATTCCTGCACGGCGAGGCGGTCGCGATCGGCATGGTGATGGCTTTCGAGTTGTCGGCGCGGCTCGATCTTTGCGCCACCGAGGACGTGGCCCGGGTCCGGCGGCACCTGGCCGCGGTCGGCCTGCCGACCGGGCTCGACGGAACCCACGGGCGGGTCTGGGACGCGCGGCGCTTGCTCGAACACATGACCCGCGACAAGAAGGTCGTTGACGGACGCGTGGTCTTCGTGCTGGCGCGCGGCATCGGCGAAGCCTTTATCAGTGACGCGGTCGATCCGGCCGATGTCGAAGCCTTGCTGACCGGTGTCATCGCCGCCTAAAACGGCGGCCTCATGGCCGCGCGCCCCGGGCTGCAATCCCCGGGACCGCGGCAAGACAGTCTTTCACGGCAAAGACGGAAATCATGGAAACGGACATTCTGCTAACGATCGGCGCTATTCTGGCGTTGCTCGTGCTTTCGGCGTTCTTCTCGGGTTCCGAGACTTCGCTGACCGCGTCATCAGTACTGCGCATGCACACACTCGCACGACAAGGCAACCAACGGGCCGAACTGGTCAACGATCTCTGGGCCCAAAAGGAGCGGCTGATCGGGGCGATCCTGTTCGGCAACAACCTGGTCAACATCATGGCCTCGGCGCTCGCCACCGGCCTGTTGATCGGACTGTTCGGCGACGCCGGGGTGGTCTATGCGACCATCATCATGACGCTCCTGGTGCTGGTTTTCGCCGAGGTCTTGCCCAAGACCTACGCGATCCACCACGCCGACCGCTTGGCGCTGGCCGCGGCGCCGATCCTCCGGGTCGTGGTCTTCGTGCTGTTTCCGATCACCCACACCTTGCACATGCTGGTGCGCGGCACGTTCAAGGTATTCGGCATCGAGATGTCGGCCAGCCTGTCGCCGGAGCAGTCGGAGGAGGAGTTGCGCGGCGCCATCGACTTGCACGCCGGCGATGGTGAGGAGATGCGCCACGAGCGCGCCATGTTGCGCTCGATCCTGGACCTGGCCGATGTCGAGGTCTCCGAAATCATCACCCATCGCAAGCAGGTCAGCTCGATCGACGTCGGACTGAAGTCGGCCGAGATCGTCAACGCCGTGATCGAGAGCCCGCACACCCGACTGCCACTGTGGCGGGATGAACCCGACAACATCGTCGCCGTGTTGCACGCCAAGGCCCTGTTGCGCGCCATTCAAGATCAGCCCGGGGACATCGACGGCCTGGACGTGCTGGCCATCGCAAATCCGCCCTGGTTCATCCCGGAAACCACCGATCTGCTATCCCAGCTCCAAGCGTTTCGCGCGCGCCACGAGCACTTCGCCATCGTGGTCGACGAATACGGCGAGGTGTTGGGCATCGTGACCCTCGAGGACATCCTGGAGGAGATCGTGGGCGAAATCGCCGACGAGCACGACGTGGTGATCGAGGGCGTTCAGTTGCAGAAAGACGGCTCGATCGTGGTCGACGGGGCGGTCACGATCCGCGATCTGAACCGCCAGTTCGAATGGCAACTACCCGACGAGGAGGCGGCCACCGCCGCCGGGCTGGTGCTGCACGAAGCCCGGCGCATTCCCGAGATCGGTCAAGCCTTCGTGTTCCATGGCTTCCGATTCGAAATCCTCGACCGGCAACGCAACCAGATTACCTCGATCAAGATCCTGCGCCTGGACGACGCCAGGGAGTCGCCTGCCGATAAAGGGCCGGAGGCGGAGGAAAAATCACCTGATTCAAGCGATGCGGGAGCGGATAGCGGCCTCGGCCGGACCCCCTGATGCGTCGGCCCTTGCTTGACCTCGCGGGCCGGGCTCTGCCACACTGGCCGCAACGACAGGTAGTGGATAGAATCCAACATATGATGCCCCTACGACGGCTTCCCGAGTTCACCCGGCAAGGCGGGCGATGCGTCGTGATGCCATCGCATCACAAGCGTCGCGCAACGCGGCCGGTGAGCTCGGGAAGCCGGGATACGGGATCGTAGGGGTATCATATGTTGGATTTTATCCACTAAGGCCTGACCAATCCAACTGGCAATGGAGAGGGGCCATGCAACGACGAATCGTCCCTGATTTGGTCCACGATCAGATCCTCGTTAGCCTACCGCCGAGCGCGACCGTGCAAGACGCCGCCCGGATTATGGCCGAGCGCCATATCGGCGCCGTCTTGGTCGCCGTCGACGGCCGACTCCAAGGAATATTTACCGAGCGCGACGTGCTCGCCCGGGTCGTCGCGGCCGGCCTCGACCCCAACGACACGGCATTGGGCGGCGTCATGACGCCCAATCCGGACACCGTCGCGCCCAACGATTCGGCGCTCGAGGCGTTGCGGCGGATGAGCGAGCGCGGCTATCGCCACCTGCCGGTGGTCGACCGCGAACGAATGGTCGGGATCGTCTCGATCCGGGACCTCTACACCGCGGTCAACGAGGAACTCGCCGAGGATCTGCAGCAGCGCGAGGCCTTCATTTTCGACACCGGCTATGGCACCGGCTGAGACACGGCGTTCGGATCTGTCGTGTTGACGGATCTTCGGCGGCGCCTATAGTGCCCCGCCGGAATCCTCAGTACGCGAGCCGACATGCCCCTTTCTATCCCCGCTGAACGCGAACACCTGCACACCCGCAAGATCGAGTTCCAAGGTTTTCAACGGGCCGATGGCTTGTGGGACATCGAAGCGCGGCTGACCGACGTTAAAACCTACGATTTCCAGAACGAGTTCCGAGGCACGATCCCGGCCAAAGAACCGCTCCACGACATGTGGTTGCGGGTGACCATCGACGAGGACTTCGTGGTCCGCGACATCGAGGCGGTCACCGACGGCGCCCCCTTCGCGACCTGCGCGGCGATAGCGCCCAATTTCAAGAAGATGATCGGCGCCAAAATGCGCGCCGGCTGGCACCGCGAGGTGCGCGGGCGCCTGGGCGGCGTCGAGGGCTGCACCCATTTGGCCGAGGCGCTCGGCGCTTGCGCCACCGTCGCCTATCAGACCCTGTTCCCAGTCCTGTCCAAAAGAAACAAAGCCCACAGCAGCAACCGCAAGCCGAGCCTCATCGACTCTTGCCACGCCTTCGCCAGCGACGGCGAGGTGGTGCGAAAGCGCTGGCCCGAGTTCTATACCGGCTCGGAGAGCTGAATCCGCTTGAGGCGGAACAGGCCAACGCAGGCGAGCGCGGACAGCATCATCGCACTGGCGAAATAGACCGGCGCATCGGCGCTGCCGGATAGGTCGCGGGTCCATCCCGCGAGCGGTGGCAGCGCGCCCATGCCGACGTAATACCAAGTATAGAACAGCCCCATCCCTTGGACCCGGTTGTCCGCGCTCAGCGTTTCCGACACCAGCGCAATGATCGGACCCGCCGGCGCCCAGGCGAAAACGCCGAAGGCGATGAACGGCAGCAAGGGTGAATCGGCCCAGGGCAGGACCGCGCAGATCCCCACGGCCGCGGTCAGCGAAACCACCATGACCAGGTTCGGACGGCCCCAGCGCTGGGCCAGCCAGCCGCCGAGCGGAATCGTCCCGATTCCCAACCAGGTGCCCAGGCTGACCATCCACGCGGCCTCTTCCAGCGCCAAGCCGCGCGCGGTCAGGAAAGTCGGGCCGAAGCTCACGATCAGGATCAATCCGACGTTGTACAGGGTCCAGGCCGCGGCCGCGAGGCAGACGCCGCCGAACTGTGCCCGGTCGAGCCCGAACAGCCGCCCCGGCGCCGCGGCCGGCGCCGCGGCCGACCCTGCGGCCGACCCAGCGGCCGACCCAGCGGCCGACCCAGCGGCCGACCCTGCCCGAGCTGGGGACGCCAGGCCCGGCGGCGGCCGATAACCAACCGCGATCAAGATGAACGACAGCAAAGAGAGCGCGGCGGTGCCGTAGAACACGGCCGGCCAGCCGAGCGCCACGGCGGCGGCGCTCTGAATGACCAACGCCAAAGCGATCCCGAACGGCCAGGAGTTGACCAGAATGGCC
>SMVA01350579.1_pt1 | contig 17997 bp, 17 predicted proteins | sample 2456451 | NCBI WGS metagenome assembly SMVA01 (sample SAMN11095933, study PRJNA526329) | marine sediment metagenome | biome: Marine sediment; feature: Surficial sediment; material: Deep marine sediment; isolation source: Hadal surficial sediment | place: Pacific Ocean | collected 2014-05 | depth...
CGCCAGATTTTTCTGCTCGCGCTGACAAGCAAAAGCAGAATCAGCAAGCTGAGCAACCAGCGATCGAAAGAACCGCCACCGCCGTGGCTTTCGATAATTACTACTTCTATAATCGGCGCATCCCGGTTGAAGTCTTCGAGCGGCAGGAAACTGAGCGCCGATGTTTCATCCGGTCCGAAGCTAGCCAGGAATGCACCATCGAAGACATCGAACAGCTCGATGAGCAAATCGTAGTCGCCTGTCGGGTAGCCAGACATCAACTCTGTAACGAGCACGTATTCATCGGAACCGCTGCTGCCAAAAATCGTGAAATCTTCGGTCACCGCATACTCGTTCCAGGGGCCACCCTCGAAACTCAGGTATAAAACAGCGTAGACATCAGCCTCACTGTAGATCGTGTCGGCGTCAAACAGCAAGTCAACACCGTAGAAATAGCCGTCGATGTCATCGTCACCAAACAGCTGCACGTCGGCATCATAAATCCAGAAATCGAAACTCGACCTTTGTGCCAAACTCGAACCTGCACCAGGTTTTGCGAAACCGGCCCGCGTACCGGACCTGCTTCTCTCGCCTGTGGTTTTGAGTGCACCGTACACTTCCGTGGTCTTGCTGTTGACCTGCGGATTGTCGCGACCGCCCTGGATAGTGTGACTCGACACAGAAGACCGTTCTTCTTCCGAGGCACCGGCAGCAGCGTCTGGCGATGCCAGGCTGGCAGCAGAAATCGTGAATATGAGCATACTGGCAAGCAGCAGCTTCGACCCAATCAGACCCGTAAGACTTTGTTCGAATTTTGTAGACATCCCGATCACCTCTAACGCACAATATTGGTGCTTGGTGCTATTAGAGAACAATAACGATGAATCGAAGCTGAACCTTCGGGGCAGTTTTCTGAACGCTGACTGAACGCTTTTATGACTGTCACCGCACGCTAATGCGCGGTGATTTATCTGCAGAATAGTTTGAAAAAATTAGAACATTTACCGGACGACGATTTCGGCACTGCCATATCCTACCTGTTGTTTGGCGTCGTGGCCGGTCTCAGCCTCGATATTTGCGCGAAGTGGTTGTTGGCTGACTATCCGCTGCAGCAATTCGTATTCCTGCGCAGCATTTTTGGCGTGATGTTTTTCCTGTTGTCCGCACGTTGGTATGGCGGGTACGGCGCCCTGCTAACCAAACGCTGGAAGTGGCACCTGCTGCGTACGGTTCTTGCGACCGGCGCGATGTTTGGCTTCTTTTATGGCCTGTCCCGGATGCCGCTGGTCAACGCTCTGACAATAGCGTTTACAGCACCACTGATGGTCACCGCGCTGTCGGTGCCCTTTCTTGGCGAGCATGTCGGCTGGCGTCGCTGGCTCGCAGTACTCGCTGGTTTTGCGGGCGTTTTAATCGTTTTGCGCCCGGGGCAGGGAATGATTACGCCGGCAGCAATCGGACTCCTCATCGCGGCAGTCTGCTACTCCGGACTCGCCCTTACTGCCCGCAAACTTGCGGCGACGGAATCAAGCTTCTCACTTGCCATCTACGTCGTTAGCGGACCCTTGCTGGTTTCTGCATTCATGCTACCCGGCAACTACATTGCGCCGACGACTAATGGCTGGCTGTTGTTTTTGCTCGCCGGTGTGTGCTCATCGCTTGCCTGGGTTGGCATCATCGGCGGTTACCGGCGGGCGCCGCCAGCGCTGCTTGCCCCCTTCGAGTACACGGCACTCATTGGCGCTGCAGCTGCCGGCTACTGGATCTGGGATGAGGTACCAGATAAATGGGTCATTACCGGCGGGCTGATCATAATAGGCAGCGGCCTCTTTATCGTTTATCGCGAAGTCGGCAACGTGATGACGAATAGGTACTTGCGGGTGTTTACGGCCAGTGGTGCTGCCGCATTGGTGAGACGGGTGCGACGTAGTCGATCACGAAGTTAGTTTGAGTAATCTCGCAAGTTCTGCCTGCATTGCTCGCAGTGCTTCCTCGTAACGCGCATCATCAACGACGTTTTTCAATTCGAACGGATCATCTGCCAGATCGTAGAGCTCGTCCATGTCTTCCAGATCCATGTACTGAATATATTTGTATCGATCCGTGCGGACGGCTTTATAACCCATGGTCACGATACGCTCGAAGACAGTGTCGCTGTAATACTCGATCAGAAAAGACGAGCGCCAGTCAGTTACGGTGTTGTCGATAACCGGCAGCAACGACCTGCCGTGCAGGTTGTCGGGCACCGGCGCGCCGGCAAACTCCAGCATCGTCGGTGCAATATCCAGACTTAATACCATCTCGTCCGAGCGCGTCCCCGCGGTGATTTTTGCCGGATAGCGGATCATCATGGGAATACGCAACGCTTCCTCGTAGGCCAGTCGCCTCTCATTCGACAAGCCATGTTCGCCGTACCAGAAGCCGTGATCGCTGGTCACGACGACAACGGTATTGTCCAGCTCTCCCAAAGCGTCGATCGCCGCAACGATCTGGCCCAGACCCTCGTCCACCGCCATCAACATTTCCTGACGTTGATGAATAGTTTCCTCGCTGGTAATGGTTGCTTCGCCGAGCGGTGGCAGGTCGCCGATTTGCCGCATCAGGGCGGGCTTGTCGGTCGGGGCAATTCCTGAATTCGGTCGTCGTGGCACAGCGGCCTCGCTGTACATGCCCTTATGCCGGTCGGCAGCAATAAATCCTGGTATGCCGCTGGGTGATGCGACCGAACTGCCATCGTCACGTTGTGTGATGTTCGGATGCAAACCCTTATGGGACAAATACAAAAGAAACGGTGCATCGCGCGGTTTGTTGACGAAGTCCAGCGCCAACTCTGTGAGGATATCGGTGACGTAACCCTGAAACTGGCGCCGCTCGCCGTCAATATTAAATTCCGGATTTATTGCCTCGCCCTGCCCCTTCATCACGGCCCAGGTATTGAATCCGGGACGCGGGCTATCGTCATTGCCCATGTGCCACTTGCCGATGAACGCCGTGTCGTAACCGCGTTGATTGAGCATTTTCGGAAACGTTTCGAGCCGGTGGCTTTGCTCATTGCGCGCAAGATTGTCGGTAATGCCACTGGTGTGTGGGTAAAGACCGGTCAGAAATGTTGCCCGTGCGGGTGAGCAAAGTGGCGTAGTTGTAAACGCGTTGGTGAAATACACACCCTCATTTGCAATGCGGTCGATGTTAGGCGTCTTGACGTATGGGTGTCCCGCCACACCAATCTCGTCCCAACGAAGGTCATCGACCAGTACGAACACTATGTTGGGTCGGGCGACCGCGCGCGTGGGCGCCACTCTCGCCGGCTCTGCCACCTTCTTGTTGCATGCCGCGAAGACTAATATGAACAAACAGACAAGTACTGTCCGACACACTGAAATTCTCTTAGCCCACATAATCTTTCGCCCCAATCGATAAATTACCTGGCAGCCAGATCGGCCTCCGCCGCGATATAACCGAACGCCGACCAGCCGTCAGTTGCCAGTAACGACTCCAGGCGTGTTTGCGCCTGTTCGTCATCACCGTTGTAGTAATACCAGTTGGCGATCCCGTATGCCGCTGCCGCTCCAGTTGGACTGTCTGCATCGTCCCCCAGCATCTCATCGAGCGTTATTTCACCTTTGTAAAAGAGACATAGGTTGTGATAAACGGTGTTTTCAATGACCTGCATATCGGCAGTAATAACTTCAAGAACCTCGTCCGCGGCTTGGTTCTCGCCCATGCGGCGCAATATCATGTAAAGCCAATGCGTGGTTGATACGCGATTGTCGTCATTGCGGCCGGCGTTAAAACCGGCAAGGTACGCACGACGGGCATTCTTCCAGTCGTGTTTCAGATAATAGGCCAGTCCGAGGTGATACCAGGTGTTGCCATGCAGGCTGCTAATGGGAATATTCAGTGCGTTTGGCAGGCCGTCCGGTTCGATTTCGTTTTCCGTACCCTCTATAAGCGTCGCAGCATTCTCGAGATCCTCAATGGCACGATCGAACGCACGAATGGATATATATCGATGCCCCCGATGCCGGTACATTCGCGCATCTTGCGGAAACTCCTTGATACCGATCGAAAATATTTCGATCGCACCGCGATAATCCCCTGCATATGCAGTTCGTCTGCCGTACCAGATGATGTTATCCGCATCGTGAGGATTATCGTCATAGTCTTTTTTTGCCGCCGCAAGACGATCCAGTGCTTCCTGTCCCGGCACAGCTGCGAATAATGCATCACCTGTCAGGGAAGTTGCCTGGGCGCCTTGTGCAACATTGGGCAGATCGTCAGCGAACGATACTGGAGCGATTATTAACAGAAATACCAGGGTCGAAACTTTTCCGCCGACCATATTTACTCTCCACCGATTTTGCTACTCAACAATTCGATCCGTGCGGCCATGTCATTCAGCACACTTGCCGCTATCTCTATTTGTGGCGCAACTTTTTCGTATTCACGTTGCTCGATTGCTTCACGCACGCCCGGGATCGTTTTCACGCCATAGCCGGTATAAAAGCCCGGAGCGTAAATGTGGTGCTTGTACCAGGTGCGACCGTCGAGACCAGCATCTCGCGTCAATAATCGTTCGCTGGTAAACAGCAAATTATTGATTTCTTCCGAGGTTGTCGCATGCGCTGCTGCCGTAGCGTCAAACGCTGTCGCTGCCGCCTCCAGCCGACCCAGGGTATTCCTGAGCGGCGCAAAATTGAAATATGGAACCGGCGCTTTCTCGGTTGGCGGTCCGAACTTACTATTCGGGTTCAACGCAATCGCATAGACGCCGTCCGCAATCAGTTTATTGGTTTTTTCTGTTGCCTCGCGCATGTCATCGGCAAGCTTCTCGATTTCAGCAACATAGGTGGCCACGTTGTCCACAAATGCCGAAAACTCGAACGGCAATCGCGGTGCATTCGCCAGGCGCAAGGTCGCCCGCCCGGTAACTTTTGCGAGCGTCGCGCCATAGATAAGACCAGGATCTTTCCAGGTCGTAAAGTGTTCGTAGGTGTCGTAAAGGGTGTGATAGCTGCCGCCCGGTGCTTCACCACCGAATCCCAGGTTCGCTGATGCAATGCCCAAATGTTGCAGAAATGGCGTGTAGTCAGAACCCGATCCCAGCGGGGATATCCTGAGATCTGACCGATCCCTGGCTTCCGCTTTGGCCTTGTCATCGGCGCCGTTAAGAATATCGTAAGCACGTCGCCGTTCTTTCAGTGTGACCGAAAAGACCGGGTCATCAACTTCCTCAATAATCTGGTTAAAGAAGCGCTCCAGAACGTGGCTGCCGCCGATACTGATGAAGCCACGGGCTGACCCGTCCGTATTCAGGTAGGCGACCGTATGTTCTTTCAATTCTGCTGCATGATGCTCCGCCCACTCCGTAGAGCCGATCAAACCCGGTTCTTCGGCATCCCAGGCCGCATAAATAATGGTACGCAGTGGCCCTTGGCCGGCCCTGGCAAGTTCTGCGACTGCTTTGGCTTCCGCGAGCATGGCAACCAGCCCGGACAGAGGATCAGCTGCGCCATGATTCCAGCCGTCATGATGATTGCCACGAATAACCCATTCGTCGGGATATTCGCTGCCCTCGAGTCTGGCGATGACGTTATAGGCCGTCACCATGTTCCAGTCGAATTCTGCCCTCAGGCGTACTCGAGCCGGGCCGGGACCGAGATGGTAGGTAATCGGCAAACCGCCGCGCCAGTCTGCAGGCACAACCTCACCACCCATTGCTCCAAGCAATGGCAAGGCATCCCGATATGACATCGGCAGTACAGGAATCCTGGTGATCGTCGGCGCGTCTTCGAGCTTCAGCCGCTTCGCATTCCTGGTCGCACCGCGCCCTGGCGTCAATACGTCACCGGGATAGGTCGGCATATCCATGACCGAGCCGCGTTGTACGGCACTTTCGTGTTTAAAAGGGCCCTGTGGATACACGTCCCCGGCACCGTAACCATCGTCATCCGGGTCCGAGTAGATAATCGTGCCTATCGCGCCTTTTTCCCCGGCTAGTTTGGGTTTAATTCCGCGCCACGACCTGCCGTACTTGGCAATCACAATCTTGCCGGTGACATCGATGCCGTAACGCTCGAGAATTTCGTAATCTGCTGGCATGCCATAGTTGACGAACACCAGCTCTCCTTCGACCTCGCCATCAATAGAAAACGCGTTGTATGGCGGCAGAAGGTTGTCACGGACCGATGTACTCGCGTCTTCGGCAATCGAATCTTCCGTTAACGATGCGCTGAATTGTGTCGGCGCCAGGAGTTCAATCTCCCGGATTTTTGGCGTTGGCAGCAGAATCTCATACTCCGCAATCTCCACGTCATAACCCCATGCTTCAAACAGCTCCGCGATAAACTCCGCGTTCTCTTTGCCGGCGAGTGATCCGACGTGATGCGGCGTTGCAGACATCCGCCGCAGCCACCCATCCATTTCCTGCGCGTCAATCGACGCATCGAGACGCGCCTCGATTTCACGCTGAACGGCGCTGGATGTTTCGTCGTAACCAAGAATGCTGCCATCGGCAGCGAAGACAATGTTGCCGAGCGCCAGCAGCGCGAGAAAAGACAGTCTCATGAAATTCCCCCGAAAATCAGTTCGTAGTTTTATTCTTTAAAGGCATCACACCACAGATTTGTGATCAATACCAAATCCTCGTGCCGGCCACACTGCGGTCGTCAAATTTGCGTAACGAGTTGCCGCAGCTCCCGTAACGTCTTTTTGATTCTAGCCATGTGATCATTGCCCATGCGCAGCAGGAGTTTCTGGCCACTGGAAAGATTCTGCAGTTCGGAGTCCGCATATTCATAAAGCACATGTGGCCTGACCAGCGCGACCGGCCCAACGGGTTCAGGCGTCGCCAGCAGGTGATCTATCACCTCGACCAGCCGGTCGTTAAAATAGCCGTCCGGATAACCAAGATCTGTGTAGGCACTTTGAAACAGCGGATAAAAACGCCGGTACATATCCACAACTTCGTTGAGATCGGCACTCGTGACCAGCGCAACCAGCTCATCATAGCGTCGATAGTTGTCAGCACTGATTGAAAACCCGCCACTGCCGTCCTGTCCACCGATCTCGAACTGCCCACCGATACTGGCAACGGGCCGTATCCGCTCTGCAATGTGCTCCCGCGGCAGGTTATCCACAGATGCGACGACTTTTTCAATGGCCCCCGATTCAGCCAGAATTTCGCCCATCAGCTTGCCAAATATTTCTATCAGCTCAAGTTTGAAATATTCATCACTCTGCTCCAACGCTGGCAGTGGCATGAGATCGGGCTGTTCGGACTGGTCGACCTGAATTGCAGGGATCGGGTGCAACGGACCGGGCAAGACCAGAGGCTCTTCGGCAACAGGCACAGGCATTGGCTCGGGTTCGGGAAGCGGCTTGTCGAGCGCTATCCAGTAGTACCAAAGTGCCGCGCCAGCAGCGATGGCCAGTACGATTGGAATAAACCATTGAATCATCTGTTTTTGCATAGTCTGCCTGTCCGTCAGTCATCGACCAGCTTGCAACCGATCAGATCAATAGATTGGACCAGCGCCAACGTTACAGGTTTATTTTTTGGCCAAATTCCACCCGTCGCTGATATGCTGTCCGGCCGTGCTCATCATCTATTCTAGCCCGGACTGGCCAGGGAACCGAGAAATGAAACTTCGAATTGCTGTTATTTTTGCCCTGTTTTCACTGGCCTCCTGCGGCGGCGACCAAGCCACGGAACAGGAGGGCGTTGCAGCCGCCAACGGCCTGGATGCACTCGCGCAGGTATACCTTTATCTCGAGCTCAGTATGGCCGGCCACGATAATGCACATGTCGATGCGTATTTCGGCCCGGAGGACATCCGCGAATCCGCCAACGAGGAGCAGCTTTCCCTGGAGGAAATTGAAAATCGAACCGTTTTGCTCACAAAGCAACTGCTGGACACAAAAGCGGCAACGAAAAGCGATCAAATAGAGTCTGCCCGAATAGACGGGCTAATTGGCCGGCTGGTCGCGCTGAAGACCCGCATAGCATTGAACAAGGGCCAGACTCTGTCCTTTAACGAGGAATCCCGACGATTATTTGGCGCTGTGGCACCTGATCATGACGCCGCTTACTTCAGAACGATCCTGGATGATATCGATACTTTGCTCAGCGGCGAAGGCGCGTTGTCCATACGCGTGAACGAATTCAGGAATCAGTTCGCAATTCCGCCCGAGCGCCTCACCGACGTTTTTGACGCAGCGATTGCCGAGTGCCGCAAACGAACACTCCTGTACATAGACCTGCCAGAGAACGAGTCATTCAGCCTTGAATACGTAAATGACAAGCCCTGGTCAGGCTACAACTGGTATCAGGGCAATGCGCAAAGCCTGATCCAGATCAATACCGACCTGCCAATTTTCATTGACCGCGCTGTTGATCTGGGTTGCCATGAAGGCTATCCCGGGCACCATACGTTCAATGCGCTATTGGAAAAAAACCTGGTACAGGAAAGGGGCTGGCTGGAATTTTCACTGTATCCGCTATTCAGCCCGCAGTCTCTCATCGCCGAGGGCAGCGGCAACTATGGCATCGACCTGGCGTTTCCCGGCGACGAGCGCATTACTTACGAGCGAGATGTTCTGTTTCCGTTGGCCGGGCTCGACCCCACAGAGGCGGATCGCTACTACGCACTGCAGGGCTTGCTTGCCAGGCTCAATTATTCCGGCAACGAGGCCGCCAGGGACTACCTGAACGGTGATATCGACCGCGATCAGGCTGTGCAGTGGCTGGTTGAATACTCGCTGAATTCACCGGAGCGCGCACGCCAACGAACTGATTTTTTCGACACCTATCGAAGCTATGTAATCAACTACAATCTTGGTAAGGACATGGTTCGTGATTACGTAGAGCGCGACACTGCAAATCAGGCCGCACGCTGGGAAAAGTTTGAACAGCTGTTGTCGTCCCCGATGACAGCGGGTGATTTACAATAGCGGTTGGCGCCTGATACGAAAACCAAACCGGGGGAAATATCATGAAGAAAACAGTACCTGCAATTTTGGCCGGACTGATTCTGGCTATCGGATTTGAACTGACTATTGCGCAGGAAAACAGCATGAGCTTTTTTCTGACCAGCAGCGGTCCTGGTAACGGCGCCGATCTCGGTGGACTTGCCGGTGCCGATGCACATTGCGCAGCGCTGGCCGACGCTGCCGGTGCAGGCTCGAGCACATGGAAAGCCTATCTCAGCACAGACTCGGTCGATGCGCGGGATCGTATAGGAGAGGGACCGTGGTATAACGCTGAGGGCACCCGCATAGCAGCCAATGTAGACGAATTGCACAGCGATTCCGCCAATGTCAACAAGGAGACGGCACTGGATGAGAATGGTGCGGTAATCAACGGTTCAGGCGACAGCCCGAATCGGCATGACATCCTCACCGGCAGCCATGCAGACGGCACGGCGTTTGACGATGGCGAAGACCACACCTGTAGCATCTGGACCAGCAGCAATGAGGGATCTGCGCATCTCGGCCATCATGACCGTCTTTCCCGTGGCAAACCCGGATCACCGTGGAACGATGCACATCCCAGTCGCGGCTGTAGCCAGGCAAATCTGCAAAGCACTGGCGGCGACGGATTGTTTTACTGTTTCGCTGCCGACTGAGCGCTGCAAAACCTGCGGTTACGAAATGGCACTAAATGACTCCGGATAATTATCCTGCAGAGGCTAAATTGCTCTGCGACCTGTGCCGGCTATTTGGCGAGCGGGGCTGGTGCCGCGCCACGAGTGGCAATTTTTCGCTACGCATAGATGCTGAACATTGCCTAATCACGCAATCCGGCAAGGAGAAGTCCCATCTGTCGCCGAACGACCTGATGATTTGTGATCTGCGTGGCCAGGCAATTGACAAGGACTGCAGGCCCTCGGCGGAGACGCCCGTCCATACCTGCCTGTACGGGCTGGATAGCGAAATTGGTGCCGTATTACATACGCATTCCATTACAGCAACCGTATTGTCGCGCGCTATGGGACCGGCATTCGAATTGACCGGATTTGAAATGCAAAAAGCATTTTGCGGCATTTCATCACACGATGAGATTCTTACCATAAAGAACTTTGCAAACGATCAGAATATGGATGCATTGGCCACCAGAATTGCGCAAGACTGGGCTGAGGGCCTGTTACAGGTTCCAGGATTCCTGATCAAAGGACATGGCCTGTATGCCTGGGGGAAAAATACTGCAGAGGCACGTCGTCATGTCGAGGGCTTCGAGTTTCTTTTTGCATGCCTTTGGCAGGAAATTCTGGCGGGACAACAATGACCGTCAAAGCGATTCTTACCGATATTGAAGGTACTACGAGTTCAATCGACTTCGTGCACCAGGTCTTGTTTCCGTATGCCGCCCGGGAATTGCCCGATTTCGTAAGAGCCAATCAGGGTGACGATGAGATCGAGACAATTTTGCAGGATGTTCGTCGCGCTGCCGACGAACATGACGCAGACACTGAACGGACAATCGAAATTCTCCTCGGCTGGATCAGGCAAGATCGAAAAATAACAGCGCTTAAATCGCTGCAGGGACATATCTGGAAACATGGTTATGAGAGCGGTGGATTCACTGGTCATATGTACGCTGACGTAGTAAAAAATCTGCGCCGCTGGCAGAAGAACGGAGTTGATCTGTACGTGTATTCCAGCGGCTCAGTCGGAGCACAAAAACTGCTTTTCGGCCATAGTGATGCCGGTGACCTGCGCCCGTTGTTCAAGGGCTATTTTGATACACAGATTGGTAGCAAAATGGAATCCGCTTCGTACAGCAACATTGCCAGCTCGATGGGCCGGCCGGCCGGAGATGTTTTGTTCTTGTCGGATGTTGCACAAGAGCTGGACGCTGCCGCCCAATCCGGCATGCAAACCATGCAGCTGGTCCGGGACGACAAGGTCGTTCGTGGCTCACACCGCATCGCAGAAAATTTTGACGACGTCACCGAAAGTTTATGACCAACCCTCAACCCAGTAGTTACGCATAAGGAATGACTGCATGAGTCACCTGACCATTTTCGCGGAATCAGATTCGACCAACGCGCTCCTTCGCACCGATGATTTTGAGAAAATTTCGACAGAACTGGCTGCAGTCGGTATTCGACTCGAGCGCTGGCAAACTGACAAGGAATTGGCTGACGATGCAGACACCGATAGCATCATAGCCGCGTACCAGGCCGAGATTGACCGTCTCGTCAGTGAGCGTGGCTATCAGACTTATGACGTGGTTAGCATGAACCCGGACCACCCGGACAAAGATGAATTTCGCAGGAAGTTTCTTGACGAACACACACATGGTGAGGATGAAGTCCGGTTTTTTGTGCGTGGGCACGGACTCTTCGTTATTCACGCGGAGGGCAAAGTGTATTCCATGTTGTGCGAGAAAGACGATCTCATTTCGGTGCCAGCCAATACAAAGCATTGGTTTGATATGGGACCAAATCCAACGTTCACTGCCATTCGCCTGTTCAACAATCCAGAAGGCTGGGTCGCGAAGTTCAGTGGTGATGAAATCGCCCGCCGGTTTCCGTTGTTGGAAAACTAAGTAAGGAATCGCCTGTGCCGGTCGAACTCACTACGCCCAACGGGCAAGCAATTCAATAATTCTTTTCAGCCAACCCCGCGACCGGTGGATTCCACGCCCGCGATCCCGGCGACCCCAGACCCTGCCCCGATACGCTGGCTGCACTAATTATAGAGAGTTTCATTTTAGATTTTGATTTTTCCATCTTGTCGCTTACTGAAAACATCGGACACAGAGCACTGATTTACTTAGAAGATTACTCTCTCTCCTCCAACATGAGAGCCGGCGATGCACTGATTGCGGCCACTGCGGTTTGCACCTGCACGAACTTTAGGGCGCGATGCGCCAGATTTGAAGGTAGCTCATTCCGACAGGCGCCTGATAACCTCGGCAGACGGCTCATCGCTAGGACGCGATTATGTTGTAGTTGTTGGCCGGCAGGGACGCCGGCGAGGGATTGGTTCGTTTCAGGCGTCACCGTCCGGAGCAAAGAGTCTCTACAGCAAGGCTGACACCGAAACTTTTGCTGCGATACACCTGCTTGCACAGACGGAAGGATTAATCGCTGATCCTGTCTATGAAGGCAAGGCGTTACGGGGGCTGCTTGCACTTGCAAATGATGGGCGTTTCGCGAGCGACAGCAAAATTCTGCTCATGCACCTTGGTGGCACACCGGCGGTACACGTTTATGCCAGTCAGTTCGGTCCACCGGAATTTTCACCCTTCTCCACGTAGGCGTCACCGCGCAGTTCGCCCACTTAGCGTCGGTAATTTCTGACTCTGTCAATACAATCGCCGCTTTGGTGTGCGAGACAATCGTTTAGTCTCCCGGCCAGCCCTCGGCAATTATCATGTTTGTTGTAGCGGCCTGATGCCTGATTGCTGCGACAGACTGATAACCGGAATCAGCCACGAATGCCTCGGCCTGCTCCCTCGTTGGAAACTCGATAACGACCAGCCGTTGCGGACTCCACGTTCCCTCCAGAGTCACTACTTCACCGCCCCGAACACGATAAACACCACCGTATTTCTCAATGAATGGCGGTGCCTTACTGACATACTCTTTGTACATTTCAGGATCGTGTACCGTGATGTCAACGACCAAAAACGCGCTCATCGCAAAAATCCTCATTAATAATCTGATCCGACCCACTGCTACCCCACATAATTAATAATTGGCGTAGTAATTCGAATGTCGCGGCTGGAAGCCCCTCCCACGATTCTGCTAGACGTAGCGTGGGAGGGGCTTCCAGCCGCGATAGAGGATGCCCGGCCGTTGCGGGAAATACCGCCGTTAAGGGTTGCTAAATTCAAGTCGCTGATAAAGGAACGAGGCTTGAATCTCAATCTATGCAGTTGTTTCACTGTCGCGCAATCAGAGTAAGTGGGACAGCAATGGATCCGACCGATTTCGATTTGCCCTTCATCAACTCCTCGGTAGCACTACCTCGAACTCTATCTCGTCCAATTCCTCTTTTCGTTTTCCCAATTTCATTACCAAGGGCTCCCAGCGAGGATCCCGATGCAGGTTTCTCAATAGTGCGCTATCGAAGTTGTACTGGCGTGGTTTCCCGCTAGAGAGAATATCGAACGCCGTATCCGCGTCGCCAATCCAGGCATAAATCTCGGCCACACGCATTCCTGCAGACGATGTTATTTGCAGATACTCATTCAGCATTTCGTTCGATTCCTTGAAGCGACCCAAATCGTGTAATGCCATCGCACTCCCGTGAAGCCGCATTTGCGGGCCGGGGGCGTTGGTCTCGATCTGGTTGAATTGCACCAAGGCTTCCTGCGGATTGCCAACCATCAGCAGAGTTAGTCCGTGTTGCCAGATTGTCGAAGCGCCCACAGTTCCTGCAGCATCCGCTCTTGTCCTGACGTTTATCGCTGCAGCCAGTTGGCCGGTATTCCGGTAATCAGCTATCAAATTTGCATAACAGGAAGCGCAAGCCGGATCTCGAGCGATGATGTACTCCTCTATTTCGATCGCGAGGTCAAGACGAGCGAGGCTGCTGGCGATCAAGCCCGCCACGCGCAGAATGTTCAGATCCGCGGGCTTAGCAGCAATAGCTTTTGCCATGTGAAAGGTAGCGCTGACCAGGTCATTATCAAACGCCATGGCAACATAGGCGAGCGCACTCTGCGTCGTGCCGTGATCAGGGTCGATTTCAATCATCCTGGCCAAGACATCCCGAAACCGTTGACGACGTTCTGCCGAACCTCCCTCGGCACTCGCGCGGTCGAGCAAATAGGTCCGACCCAATTCAGACCAGGCTTTGATGTAGTTGGGGTCTCTTCGAACGGCTTCTTCGAGCAACGCTTGCGCTTTGTCGTAACGATCGACGATGCGGCTATGGGTGATTAATCGTGCCTGCAAATACAGCGCGTAGGTCTCCGCGTCAGTCTTATCGACCGTTGGCACGGCTGCAGGTCTTGAATCACTCAATGGCAATCTCAGTCCCGGCAGCTTCATGTCGTTTTTCGGTGCGATGATGCTGATGCTGCAATCGTTGCGTCGAATCACCAATGTCAACGCGACGTTACAACGCGGCATTGCTGTGGGTGAAATGACGATCAAAGTCGGGCGTCCAGTGATACAACCAGGTCCTGGCGTCGATACCGAAGAAGATTTGTTAGTGGCTCAACGATTGCTTGAGTAGCCGCCGTCGTCTTTCCAGCGTTGCTGTTTCGCAACTGCATTCAGAATGCAGCTATCACAGCCAGCATTGGTCCCTGAAATTGGTAACCAACCGAAGTGTACAATCCATTTTCACTCCAGTTAACCCTGACGTCAAAGTATTGGTAGCTTAGTCCGAAATACACACGTTCAAACGTTTTGTGCTGGATGGACGCGTAGCCGTTGAGAACGTCGCCGCCTAGTTGCCTCTCGGCATCCAATGCAAGATCGAATGACAGATAGCCAAATCCAATCTTGCCAATCCATTTATCCGTGAATGCGTAACCTCCCTTGAGGCCGAACGTGGGTATAGGAGCGGTGATACTGGAATCAGTTTCGATGACGCCAACTGGACCGTTGCCTAATAGACCAAACGTCAAATCCTGTATTGACAGGCCGATGCCAAGCGCCAGTTCTTTTCTTTCGTCGAGGATAATTGAATAGCTGTAGTCGAAAGTGATTATTTGCATGTCGAAAAAGGATGCTATCGGCAGATCGACAGTAAAAACTTCGTCACCGATACGAATTTCCGAAGTCGTGATTGCAGATCCACTGCGGTCCAACCTTAATGCATTGAAACGCAGTTTATGCTTTTTCGCAAAACGCCAGTTGAGGCCTAGTGCCGGCAGTGTTTCGGTATCCGACATACCAAGATTCTGCTCAAAACTGATGGTGGTGCCGGGTGACGCGTCAGAGGCATCCACTTGCACCTTGGTGTCAAGAGACGGAAACATGCCGTAGAGCTCGATAGTGAAATGATCAGCCAGCGGCCACGATTGCCAATCGTTACTATCCTGAGCGATCGTAATCGAAGGTGTGGATAGCGACAAGATAACCACGATAAGCTTGAAGTTAGATTTCATTGAATATCACTGCTGTCCCGTTAACTTTCACAGCAAAGCCATTTGATTGATATCGGGAAGGCTATCACGAGGAGGGTCGCCTCGTAGCAGAGCCATCATGTCCCTTTTTTCAAACAGATTGAGCTGTAATAACCGTAATATTTGTTGCATGCTTTTCTTCAGTTTGGATTGAAATTTGAGGAAGGCCAGAAGTAGGTAAATACATAAGGCGATCCATATCTGTGTCATCACAGCATTCTTGCTGATGCCGACAAACGATTTAATCTTCAGGTTCTGCTTGATCCATTTGAAGAACAGTTCCACCTGCCAACGCGCCTTATAAATATCGGCAATCGTTTTGGCCGCCAGCTTGAAATTATTGGTCAAGAAGACGTAGCGTTTTCCGGTTTCCTTATCTCGATAGCCAATACGGCGTCATTGGATCGGGCATTTCTTTGCAGTCTGAGGACCCGTGAATTCGATGGTTTGGTCGCTGGCTAATCCTTTGCTTTTCAGAACATCCCGACGACACACCACGCGGAATTTAGCATTGGTTTTTAATCGAGTGACAAAAGATATCTCTTTCTCCGTCAACTGCTTATACCAGGTGTAATCGTTATATCCTTTGTCAATGGCGGCGATACTTCCTTTAGGAAACTTCAGTATGCGACCAATAGTGACATCATGCCTGTTGCCCTCTGTCACGGTGACAAACTCCGGAAGGTAACCGGCATGATTCAATCCTACATGAAGTTTCACAGCACCTTTGGTTGTTCGGAAATCTGCCCAGGGGAAGACGGACAAACACAAATCAATTGTTGATGCGTCCAGGGAATAAAGTGGATTGTTGAAACGAAAATCATGGCCGGGAGCTATCTTTTGGCAACGATGCAACAACTTTCCAAACAGCGCTTCATAGAGCGCATAGGGCTTGACTTCGTTGATGCGCGATAGATTGGAACGAGACAGCTTGGCACTGCCAAGATGGTAGAGACGATGGGCCTGTGCAGAAATATTTTCGACAATATCCCGCAAGCTATTGCGCCCGGACAATTGCCCCATCGACATGGTTACGAACTGCGACCATCGCGACGCCGTTCGGAAAGATCGACCTGTATGGTGCTTGTTTCGCAAGGCTCTCGAATTCATGTCTCGGTATCAGTTTCAGCAGTTGGGAAAACACAGTGTTATAATGACTCATGGCCTGATTTCCTTTTTGTTTTACAATGACTTGTGGTGATTTCATTGTAACAATTTATAGGGAATCAGGCCTGCCTATTTACGTTCTTAACGGGACAGTAGTGATTGAATATTTCAGTCCCCAAAGTGTTGCGCATGAGGCGAGATACTTAAGCGCCTCGATATTCGGAGCAAGGCAAATCAAGAGTATCGGGCCGTCTTGCTTGCGAGTCAACGCAGATGTACTGTCTCCGACCATAAGTGGCTCTATCCGGTATAGAGTGGTGTTTTGTTAAGCATACAATCAAATTTGGCCAGAGCAAAGCGAGTGATATGTATACTGCTTATTGCCACAACGACGGCGATTGCAACGGATGACGACAGCGGCGAGAAACAAGAGAAAGCGCTACGGATTGTGCCTCTGGTGACCAGCACACCCCTGACAGGCACTGGCGTTGGTGCGGCGGGTTCCTGTTTGTACAAGGCGAATGAGGACTCTGCCACACTCCAGCTACAAGCGGGAGCCCATACAGCATCAACACTTTCGTTCGCAATAATGCGTTCCTGAAGGCCAATACACTGTCATCCAAAAGCGGTTTTTTCTGGTCGGACATCCATAGCGAATTTGATGGTGATGATAGTCGCAGGGTGGAGTACAAAATCAAATCAATATCGCTGGCACAGAAATTACAGTTCCAGGTAAAGAGCGGTGTCTATTGGGGAGGGCACGCCGCCTACAAGTGCTAACAATAATTGTAGGAGCCCACCTTACGATAGATACGCTTTGCGAATTCTCATGACAGTCTGTCTATCGGCACGGGCGAAATTACGACGCCCAGCGGGCGATCAACTCAATAATTCTTTTCAGCCAACCCCGCGACCGGTGGATTCCACGTGCGCGATCCTGGCAACCTGCGACCCCAGACCCTGCCGCGATACGCTGGCTGCAGGTGCTTGGTCACGAGCCGTTGCACCAGGTTAATGCGTGGCAAGAGTCCGTGAAGACCGCCAAGATTCACCATTAGCCGATCTCGTAATTCCAGCAAGCCAAGATCAGCTTCGGTTACACAGACAAGTTTCGATGCAGCGAGAAATGGCGGTATTGCACCGGGCAAAGGAACCGTGCCGTCGCCAGTACGCTGCGATTGGTTGTTATCCGCATCCAGTTCATTGACGAATTGACTCTCGTCAATAATAAACCACGGCCCACGCCTGTCGCGATCGACCGTCAACTGAATGCGGGTCTTTTCCCCCACACCAATAATGGCGAGCCAGTCCGACTGCGTTAGCGCGGCACTGGATGTCTTGAAATTGGTAATCGTCTGTCGATGCCGACGCGCACTGGCAAGCATGTCTCGCAGAATATTCTTCGCCTGCGAGCGACGGTCGGCACTTTTCGTAGACACCGAATACATGCGTACGAATTCTGTCAGGCTGTCAATGACACTGTTTTGCATGTTGGCGCAGTCGAAAATGTCGACATCGTCACCTTGCGGATTTTTTATCGCATCGGCGTAACTCGGGAACAATTGGTATAAAGCCGGCATAACCCGTGCCGCTTCTCTTTCCCGCTCTTTCGGTTCCGGTCCGGTCAACAAGCTCATTCCTGTCGTAATTTTGACGATGGCTTCCACCGAACCCAGAAAAGGCGTGCCGATGGTGACAACTTTGCCAATATTTGAACGCCGGCCAAATTGTGCCAGGTATTCGCAGATAACGAGCCCGCCCATTGAGTGGCCCACCAGGTCGACTTGCAGGTCGTCCGCATCCGCATAGTGTCGCAACAG
>SMVA01318350.1_pt1 | contig 17992 bp, 17 predicted proteins | sample 2456451 | NCBI WGS metagenome assembly SMVA01 (sample SAMN11095933, study PRJNA526329) | marine sediment metagenome | biome: Marine sediment; feature: Surficial sediment; material: Deep marine sediment; isolation source: Hadal surficial sediment | place: Pacific Ocean | collected 2014-05 | depth...
AAACGTAAAGGTCCGAAATAGAAGAGTTTCAGGCACTTACGCTATTTCGTGATGCGCCCGGTTGCGCCTTGTTGAGCAGGATCTACCACAGCGATCCCGATGCCAGTCGAAATGGGTTGACAGCGATTTACGGCAGGCACACACTGTAAGCAGTCGGTGGGGTTGGAGTGGTCATGCCCTCAACAGCATTCGCGACGGCGCTCGCATTCTTGCTATGGGCCGCCCCCACGTTCGCAGACGATTTTGATGACGACGGAGTCGAAGACGAGTTCGATAACTGCCTGGAGGCGATGAACCCAGCCCAGGACGACACCGATGGCGACGGCTGCGGGAACCTCTGCGACTGGGACTACGACGACAACGGAATCGTGGGAATTCCCGACCTCATCATTTGGGATGACGTCGTCGGCACCTTCGGCAACGAGGAGCAATGCCATGAAGAGCCGATCCCGGGCTGCTTTATAAGCGGCAAGAGCTTGGGGCCTATTTCGATTCGGTACGGACTCCCTCCAGGACCTTCTGGAACGACGTCGGGGACGACGGCGTGCCCGTAGGGAGCTGGGCGGATTCGCAATCGAGATACTTTGATGACGACAAGAGTATTTCGAGTCACCACCGATGAGAGGCCCGTGCTGAAGTCTTTTGCAATCACAATGGTTAGCGTGTTGACCCTCTTGGGGTTCGCGGGCGAAGCCGATGCAAGCGCCACCATCGATCTGATCTGGCTAGACGTTACCAATGTAGACGCCGGCGGAAATCCGATCTGCCTGCGACCTCTCCAACGGAATTGTCCGCAACTCGGCACAACGCTCAGCAATGTGGCCGCGACCGACAACATCACCTTGGGCGTGATCGTCACGGCAGGTGCCGGTGGCGTGATCGGCGCGGGCGTCAGCGTAGACTACAGCGACGTATTGCCCGCCTTCAGCGTGATCGATTTCAGAAGCGTGACCACTTTCAGTCAGAATGGGTGGTGGCTGCAACAGTCGGTTGGCACGACAAGCGACATACCGCCGTTCATTGACAGCATCAATGCCCTAACACTCAGCTCTTTGGGCGCCGGTACCGGCCTGCCTGCGGGTCAGAGCGCCTATCTCGGAACGGTCTCGTTCCACAAGGATCAAATTCTCGACGGCACTTTCGAGATCAGCGTCGGTAACTTTGGTCCTGGCGGAACGGACGGCATTGGGAATCTCGACCATCAAATCATCACCTCGACCACCACGTTCAACAGTGCATTCGTGGTCCCCGAGCCCAGCGCAATGCAGGCTCTGGGATCGGGACTCGCGATGCTCGCGCTTCTGCACCGACAGCGTCAGCACTCCGCAGAGCAGTAACAGACACCCCAGGCCCGATTTTCCCGACCGAAAAGACCACTCCGGCACGATCGGCTGATAGGAAATACAAGCTGGATTTTCGGCTTCGCAGCTTCTATCGCCTATCCTCGTTTTGACCAATCTGGCCGATGATCTGCGAAGGAGATTCGGGGAGCGCTTTAACTTCGCCACTCATCGAGAGGTGGGGTCACTATGGGGTCACTTAGGCACGAAACGCCTCGAACGAACCGCCTCTTCGGGGCGCTCTGGCGCAACAGCCTGCCGTTTCATCACTTATCAGACGTCCGTGACACTTCGGTAACCCGCGGATCGTGACGTGCGTCGATCCCGCGCCGCTGGTCCTCGCAAGCGCTTCACCGCGCCGGCGCGATCTGCTTCGCCGGGCCGGCATTCGCTTCGAAGTCTTCCCAGCGGATATTCCAGAGATCCAGCAGCCCGGCGAAACCCCGGTCGCATTTGCGCAACGCCTCGCTCACAGCAAGGCTCTCTCCGTCGCGAAGCAGCTCGGCGCCTCTCCCCCCCGGCTGGTGCTGGGCGCGGATACCATCGTCGTATTGGACGGTGAGGTGTTCGGAAAACCGCGTGATTCGGATCACGCGCTGGAGCTTCTCGAACGCCTGGTCGGTCGCGAGCATTCGGTGATCACCGCAGTCGCGCTGGTGGCGAGCGACACGCTCCGGGTGCGGCAGGCTACGGTAACCAGTCGCGTCGAAATGCGCGCGGTGGAGCGAGACGAGCTGATCGCCTACGTGGCGACCGGAGAGTCGCTCGACAAGGCGGGAGGTTACGCGGTGCAGGGAGGCGCGCGATCGTTCGTGACCCGAATCCACGGCAGCGAAACGAACGTGATCGGCCTCCCCATCGACGAAACCGTCGACTTGCTCGGCGAGGCCGCTCAGTAGCTTGGCGAAACCGGATGGAGGAGTTCACTTGACGTCCGGCCACAACATCGAACGCCGACTAGCCTCTGTGCGCGAGCGCATGGCGGCTGCCGCTTTGCGGGTTGGTCGCAAGCCCGAAGAGATCACTCTGCTCGGTGTCGCTAAACGCAAGCGCCCCGAGCTGATCGTGGCCGCATTACGCGCGGGTCTGCGCGATCTGGCCGAAAACTACGTCCAGGAGGCAGTGGCAAAGATTCCCGCCGTAAACGCCGAACTCAAAGCTGCGGGACTGGCGCCGCCGCGTTGGCATTTCGTCGGACAGCTCCAGCGCAACAAGGCCCGAGAGGTCGTGCGCCTCTTCGATGTGATCACGAGCGTCGACCGCGAGCCACTCGGAGCAGAACTCGAGCGCCGCGCCGCGCAGGAGGACCGCCGACTCGACGCCCTCCTCCAGGTAAACCTCAGCGCTGAATCCCAGAAGGGCGGCGTGGACCCCGACGCTCTTCCCAAGCTCCTCGAGGCCAGCACGCGCTGGCCCCATCTGCGGGTGGTCGGGTTGATGTCGGTACCCGCAGCCACGGAGGATCCTGAGGACAGCCGACCAGCCTTCGCGAGGCTTCGCGCGCTGCGCGACGAACTGCGTGGCGAGCCGGGCGGGAAACACCTATCTGAACTCTCGATGGGAATGACCGGCGACTTCGAAATCGCCATCGAAGAGGGGGCCACGATCGTGCGGGTGGGAACGGCGATCTTTGGCCCCCGGAGTGAATCATGAGCCTGGCGGACCGACGAATCGGCTTCATCGGTGGCGGCGCAATGGCGGAAGCGCTCGCCGGTGGACTCATTGCGGGCGGCGTTTCTGCAAACCAGATCCAGATCGCCGAGCCCCTGTCCGAGCGCTGCGCACAGCTCCGCGATCGGCTCGGCGTGGCCGCCGGGGCCGGCTATGCCGATGCCGTTCGCGGCAGCGATCTGGTCGTGCTCGCCGTCAAGCCCGATGTCGTCCCGACGGCGCTGACAACGCTGCGCGCGGAGGATCTCGACCTGACGAGCCCGCTGTGGATTTCGATCGCGGCCGGCGTCCGGCTGGAGTCCCTCGAGGCGGGGCTTCCCGCAAAGGCGCGGATCATTCGAGCGATGCCCAACACGCCGGCGTTGGTTCGCGAGGGTGCCACCGCGATCTGCGGCAACGCCCATACCGACGCTTCGGACCGCAGCCACGCGAGACTGCTCTTCGAAAGCGTGGGGTTCGTCTGGGAAACCGACAAGGAAGATCTACTCGACGCGGTAACGGGCCTGTCGGGCAGCGGCCCCGCCTACGTGTTCCGCTTCCTGGAGGCGTTGATCGATGCCGGCGAGGGCGTCGGCCTGCCGCGCGAAGCCGCCGAGCAGCTGGCCATCCAGACCGTCTACGGGGCCGCAAAACTCGCGTTGGATGGCGATAGCAGCCCGGCGCAGCTCCGCGAGCAGGTGTCATCGCCCGGCGGAACCACGCTCGCCGGCCTCGCCGCGCTCGACCAGGGCGGGTTGCAGGAGATCCTCGCGCGGGCCGTTGCGGCCGCCACGCGCCGATCGGCAGAGCTCGGAAAGGACTCCTGAGCCCTGCCCCTCGAGTCCGCAGGCCGCTAAAGATTCCGGGCAGTTCGGTCGATCCCTTGCCGGAGCACGAAGGCCGCGAAGCACGAAGGCCGGACCGGAGACAGGCTTGCGAATCACAGCGCTCGACATTCGAAACCAGGTCTTCCCGCGCATGCTCAGGGGGTACGCGCGCGACGAGGTCGATGCCTTCTTGGAGATGGTCTCGGATGACTACGAAGCGTTGCAGCGCGAAATGCAGGCGCTTCGAGAACAAGTGATCCGACTCGAGGTACAGGTTGAGAGGTTGTCGTCCAACGAGGCGATTTTGCAGGAGACTCTGACCACCGCCCAGCAGCTCAGCCAGGACCTGAAGCGGACGGCGGTCAAGGAGGCCGAGACTGTCATCGGGGAAGCGGAGGTCAAGGCCGAAAAGGTTCTCGACGCCGCACACCGCCGCGCCACGACGCTGGCGATCGATCTCCGAGAGATGAAACAGCTCCGCACTCGGCTCGCGGCGTCGGTCCGTGCGACCATCGACACCCACCTCGGACTGCTGGATGCGCTCGCCAAAGACCCCCCCGATGAGCCTTCGCTCGGCAACAGCGCGGCCTTTCTCGCCAAAGGCAGCTCCGACCCGACCGGCCCTGGGCCGGGCCGGGACGCGTGAACGAGTACCGCGCAGGCCTCGAGCTCGTGCGAGACGAATCGACGGGAATTCCGAAACCCTCGCGGAGCGACTTTTGGGGTTGGCGAGCCGTGCTCGCGCCGATAGCCTCCCTTGCCCGGGCCGATAGGCCACCGATCACCCATCCCCCCGCGAAGCGGAGCCATCACCTGCGCTGCGAGTCTTTCGAGACCGAGCAGCGCCAAGAGATGTGAAATGCCGATCTACGAATACGCGTGTGAAAAATGCGAGAGCGAATTCGAGCGGGAGCAGCGGATCACGGACGCTCCGGTCAAGAGTTGCCCTCGCTGCAAATCCAGAAGGGTCAAGCGACTGATCTCGAGAACCTCCTTCGTCCTCAAGGGCGGCGGTTGGTATTCGGACCTGTATTCGTCGAGCGGCGCAAAAGACGGCAAGGCCGATTCGGGCGACGACAAGGCCTCGAACGGTTCGACGGATTCGAAATCGGAAACCAAGAGCGAATCGAAGAGCGCGGACACGGCCAAGGGAAAAGACAAGCCGAGCGCCAAACCCAAGAGCAAGGCCAAAGGCGGCAAGACTGCCAATCAGTAGCCTGAGCGTTCGCTCCATTCGTCGATCGCCAACTCGAGCGCAACGGATTGTTATACTGGCGCCTCTTTTTTAATCGGAGGCAGCACGCTGATGGTAAAGCAGGCTAGGCAGACGATCGTCGTAGACGGGCTTTCGCTCGCGCGGGAAATCCGCAAACAGCTCGCCGAAGAGGTCGGTCGATACGCCGCAGCGGGAAAGCGGGTGCCGTGCCTTGCCGTGGTTCTGGTCGGTGACGATCCCGCGAGCGCTTCCTACATCAAGGGCAAGCAGCGCGCTTGTGAGCAAATCGGTATGGAGGCGATCGAACGCCGTCTGCCCGCATCGGCTTCCGAGCAGGATGTGCTCCTGGTGGTCGAGGAACTGAATCTCAACGACGCGGTCGACGGGATTCTCGTACAGCTGCCGCTGCCCAAGGGAATCTCTCCGAACACCATCGCCGCTGCGATCGACCCCGCGAAGGACGTCGACGCACTGCACCCGAACACGGCGGGGAATCTCCTGCTCGGCACACCGACCCTCGCGTCCTGTACCCCGCTGGGCATCATGGAGATCCTCGACCGCTATGAGATCGAGATCGAAGGTGCCAGCGCGGTGGTGATCGGGCGCAGCAATATCGTGGGCAAGCCCGTTTCGCTCATGCTCCAAAGCAAGAACGCGACCGTGACGATGTGCCACTCGAAAACCCGCAACCTCCAGGAGCTCTGTCAGCAAGCCGACATTCTCGTAGCGGCCGTCGGCGTTCCCCGCCTGATCAAGGCGGACTGGATCAAGCCGGGTGCCGCGGTGATCGACGTGGGCGTGACCAATATCGACGGCGAATTGGTCGGTGACGTCGATACCGAAGGCGCCATGGGCATCGCGCGCATCGTCACGCCCCATCGGCGGGGCGTGGGGCCGATGACGATCACGATGCTCCTGCGCAACACCCTGGCCGCCTACCGAGCCCGCACGGGCGGGTGACGTCGTTGAAGAGAACGCCCCTGTTCGAGATCCATCGGCGCCTGGGGGGCCGCATGATCGAATTTGGCGGCTACGAGCTGCCCGTCCAGTACACGTCCATTCGCGCAGAACACGGCGCGGTCCGCGAGGCCGCGGGGCTGTTCGACGTTTCCCACATGGGCCAGATCGAGTTCGAGGGACCCGATGCGATCGCCGCCGCCGATGGGCTCTTCAGCCGCAGCCTGGCGGGGCAGGAAACGGGGCGGGTCCAGTACGGACTGTTGTGCAACGAGAACGGCGGAGTTGTCGACGACATCACCTGCTATCGGGTTTCCGAGCAGTTGGCCTTTTGGTGCGTGAACGCCTCGAACATCGAGAAGGATTGGGGATGGATCCTCGATCACGTCGAGTCTTCCGTCGATGTGCGCAACACGAGCGATGAAACCGGCCTGCTCGCCCTCCAGGGACCCGCGAGTGCAGCCATCCTCGCCAGGGTGGATTCGCCCGACGCGGCCGCGCTGCGCCGTTTCCGATTCGAGCGGATGGAGGTCGCGGGTTGCCCGGCCTTTGTCTCGCGGACGGGCTACACGGGTGCCGACGGCTTCGAGATCTACCTCGGCAGCGGCGACCTCCCACAGGTATTCGAGGCCCTGCTCGCCGAGGGGGCACCGCTCGGCCTCCAGCCCGCAGGTCTGGGCGCCCGCGACACGCTTCGGCTCGAGGCCGCGCTTCCCCTCTACGGCCACGAACTCGACGACAGCACCTCGCCGCTGGCGGCCGGGCTCGAGCGCTTCCTGGATCTCGAAACGGGGGGATTCGTCGGCGCGGACGCGATCCGCCGGGATCGAGACGCGGGCCTCGAGAGCCGGTTGGTCGGCTTCGCGCTCCAAGATCGGGGCGTCGCACGGGCGGGCTGCGCGGTGGCACTCGCCGGAAAGACCATCGGCAGAGTCACCTCCGGTGGACCTTCCCCAACCCTCGGCAAGTCCATCGGTCTGGCGTACGTTCCAACCGAGATCGCCGAACCGGGCAGCCAATTTCAAGTGGTCGTGCGAAAAAAAGCGTTGGAAGCCCGCGTGGTCGAAACGCCCTTCGTCTAGCCAAGCCTGGCCAGAAGGTGGAGAACAGCTTGGATTTCGAAATTCCCGATGAACTGCATTACTCCACTGACGATGAGTGGGTTCTTTACGAGGACGATTTCGTCACGCTGGGCGTGACCGACTTCGCCCAGCAACAACTCGGCGATATCGTCTACGTCGAACTCCCGTCCGTGGGCGATTCGATCGCCGAGGGCGAGGCATTCGGCGTGATCGAATCCGTCAAAGCGGTGTCGGACCTGATCGCTCCAGTAGCCGGCGAGGTGGTCGCGATCAACGAAGATCTTGTCGATCAGCCGGAAATCATCAACGAAGCGTGCTACGCGGCCGGCTGGATCCTCAAGATCAAACCATCCCATGCGGACCCACTCAATTCGCTCCTCGACGCGGACCGCTACCGCAAGCTCGTCAGCAAGCGAAGTGCTTGATCCAATCCCCATGCTCGAATCGGCAGCCCGCTGGAGCATCGCCGGCCTCGCGGCCCTGGCACTCGCGGCCGGCTGCAGCCACGATAACGGCGGCGGTTTTACGCCGATGGACCTGGTCGCCCCGAGCTACAGCGATGACGACCTGCGACAGCTCGGCATGGATGCCGACCACGAGATCCAGCAACAAGTCGAAATCATCTACGACCCAATCGTTTCGGGCTATCTCAACGAACTCGGGCAGGAACTCGCGAGCCAGATCGCGCCCCAACCCTTCATCTATCGCTTTCGGGTCATCAGCGCGAACAGCCTGAACGCCTTTGCGATTCCCGGGGGCTACATCTACATCCACAGCGAAACGCTCATGCGAGTCGACAGCGTCGACGAACTCGCGGGCATACTCGGTCATGAAATCGCCCACGTGCAGGCGCGCCACTTCTCGAGGCGGGAGGCGAAAACGGCGCTTCCGGGTCTGGCCGCTCGCGTGATCGGCATGGGCGCGGCAGTCGCGGCCAAAGAACCGGGACTCGCGGTCGTGGGCGAGGGCGTGAACGTCTCGCTCAAGATCGGATTCACGCGGGAGTACGAAGCCGAAGCCGACCGGCTGGGCGCAATCTGGGTGACGCGCGCCGGCTATGACTCGGTCGCGCTGACGCACTTCCTCGACAAGATCGTCCAATCCAGCAATGGGTTTCCCGACTACCTACCCCCCTATCTCGCCACGCATCCGTTCCCCGATGACCGAATTCATGCGATCCAGGCCGCTGCCAAAACCCTGCACCCCAAGCAGGTGTCCGACCCGGAGCTCGCGGCCGCGCTGCCACGGGTACAGGCGCGTTTGGCGTTCTTGCTGAAAACCGGACGAGCCAACCTCAGCCAGGGCGTCCCAGAATCGAGCGATCCTAGAATCGAAGCGGTGATGCAACACGCGGAGAGACTCGCAGCGCGCGGAGATCGGGATAGTGCGCTGCTCTTGCTGGGTCGGATCGATGGACTCGAACAGGCCGATCCCCGGATTCCTTTCCAGATCGGAGAGCTTCTCTACGAAAGCGGGCGATACGCTGAAGCGGCGGCCAGCTACCTGCGAGCGATCCAGCTCGACACCTCACGCGCGCTGGTCTTTTTTAAACTCGGTGAAGCCTTCGAAGCATCCGGCCAATCGCATCGGGCCGTCTACGCGTTCGAACAGGCCATCCTCCGAACCGCCGAGGCAAGCGAACTGAGGAAGCGCTCCGAATGGGAGATCTACAAACTGACCTTCGTGCCCATCGAAGCCTCCGGCTTTGCGGACAGCTCGCTCTCCGATGCGATCGATGCCGCCTCCGATGCGTTCGATGCCGCTTCCGAGGGACCGGCCGCGGGATTCGAAGCACCGGCCGCGAGATCCGCTGAATCGATCACCGCGGAATTTTCCACGGAAATTTCGCAGATCGCCTGGTGGGCCCGTCTCGGATCTCGATTCAGGCAATATGCCAATCAGTTCGACGTGCGCTGGATCGATCCTTCGGGAAAAATCGCGATGGAAAAATCCGCCAAGAAGCGCAGCGCCGACACGATTGGCTCCGCGCTAAAATTCGACCGGGAGAAACCGGCCGCCCCGGGGCGTTGGACACTGGAACTCGTGCTGGAAGACGACGTGGTCGAGCGGCAGGCCTTCGTGATCCGTCCGCAGCCGGACAGCACCCTCCAGCCACTCTGACGATCGATCGAACCCGATTACTCTCGAAGCCGCTGGCGGGCGATCTCGATCCAGGTCCCCGAAGGTTCCAATTGGAGGTAGCGTCTCCAGTGGCCCCGCGCCTTTCGGCGCAGGCCGATCTTCTCGTACACCAACGCCAGACTGACGTGGGCGTCCGCGTACATCGGGTCCGCATCCAGGGCGACCTTGTAATACCGCAGCGCCATCTGGAAGCGGCCGTCATCTTCGAAGAGCGTCGCGAGGTTCAGGTTGGATTCGACGTGGTGGGGATCGATCGCGAGCGAGCGCTCGAAACAGGCCCGCGAACTGGCCAGCCGATCCTGATTGAAATAGACCGATCCCAGATTACAGTGCGCGTCGGCACAATCCGGATCGCACTCGATCGCACGCTGGTAGGCCTCGATGGCTTCGGCGTAGGTTTTGCGATCCGAGTCGAGCTTGCACCCCTGCTCGAACCACTCCTCGGCCGATTCCCTGCGCAAAGCCTTGGGGGTGGGTGCACGCAGCGCAATGGGAGAATCCATCTGGGCCGGGCCGAACTCCAGCACGAGCTGCCCGTCGGGCTCGACCAAGACGCCGTCGTGCCGAACCACGACGCGCCGCGACCCGTCCAGCCAGGGCCGCAGCGAACCCAGCGGCCGGTCGACCTCGGGTATTCGCTTGCGAATCGCATCGACGCTGCGGCGAATCCGGCGCAGCGATACACCGCGATCGAGCAGCGAAAGCACCGAGCGCACGGTGACGAGATCGCGGAACTCGAACTCACCCTCTTGGCGATGCGAATTTCCGGATTTACGCGCAACGGTGGGCTCCAGCAGCGCAGTGCGCTCCCAGTATTTCAGCCGCGCTCGAGAAACTCCGGTAATCCGCGCGACATCGTCGAGCGTGTAGGTCCCCACCGCGGGGGAGAATACATCGACTCCGCGGAAGCGCCATCCAAATTCGAGCTGACCACAGCCTGCTACGTGCCGATCACAGCTCGTTTCGTGCCGATCACAGCCTGCTGCGTGCCGGTCAGATCTTTCGCCCGACAACGGCTGCATCCCGTTGCCTGAAATAGAGAACCGAGTCTCGGGTGTAGGGAGCCAACCCCGTCTTTGCGCCGCCGCTTAGCTCCGTTTCGAGTGCGTGGAGGATCTCTTCTCGATCCTTCTCCTGGGTGAGTGAGAAGTCCATCCACTCGAGTGCCCCCTCTTCGATATCTCGCTGCCTCGCGGAGATCACTTCTAGCCCCGATCGCCGAAACAGCGACTGGAGTTCTTCGAAATCAAGGCAGCGCGTGTGAGATGGATCGCACAGGCGTTCGTAGTGGTTGTACTCCTCCGCCATCGACTTTTCGGGCGCGACGATGTCGACAATGATGACATGACCGCCGGTTCTGCAGACGCGGGCCATCTCCGTCACCACCGGTTTGGGATCTTCGAAGTGGTGGAACGCATAGCGTGACGCGACGATGTCGAAAGACTGCTCCTCGAATGGCAGCGCCTGGGCGATTCCCTTGCGAAATTCGATGTTCTCGATGCCGTTTTCCCGAACGAAGCAGGTTCCCCGCTCGAGCATCGCATCGGTCGCGTCCACGCCGATCACACTCGAAACATTTGGCGCCAGGGCGCGGGCGAATTCGCCGGTGCCCGTGGCCACGTCGAGGACATTCGCGTCTGGCGCCATCGGCAATTCGGCCAGCATCCAGGCGAGCCCCTCGTCATCCGCGTAGGTGTCGCCCTGGCTCGAAAACCCCTTCGATTGGCCTTCGAATGCCTGCTGGTTCCGCTGCAGCGTATCCATGCCTCTCCTTCTGATGGCGATTGGCGCCTGAACTTCCGATGCGATGGACGCCTGAACTTCCGATGCGATTGGCGCCTGAACTTCCGATGCGATTGGCGCCTGAATTTCGCTCAGCCGTCCGCCGACGCGTCGGCCAGCTGCACAATTATTTTGTCGCCCGCATGGATCATGCCAGGCACGTCGACGACACCCACCACACCTCGTAGGCCAAATGCGCGGCTCGCAAACAAATGCCCCGCTGCCCGCTCACCGGATTTTGTCGTGTATTTGGCGCTGATCTGTTCGCCCATGTCGGCACACGGCGGATTGCACTCTTCCACAGCCAATACGGCGCCAGAGGGGAAGAGCAGCCGCGCGCTCTTGGGCAACCGAGAGAAGTCGGGGATGCCTTCCACGCAGATATTCGCGCCCAGCGTGGCTGCCGTGAGGGGCTCTTTCAGATCCATCTTCTTCGCGATGATCGCCAACTCTTCCACGGATACGCCGGACCACTGGCGCTCGTTTCGGCGTACGGTTCCCACCGGATCCTTGTCCCCCCGCCACGCCACGCGCTCGTAGCCACTGTGTTTGTCGCCCGCGAAGCCATCGAGCTTGACCTCCACCGATGCGAGTTCCGCTTTAGTCAGATCTTCGTTGTTGCCCACGTGGACGGAGACGAGCAAGGCCACCAATTCTTTCATGCGACCACCCTCTGTTTGGATCTTCTGTTCGGATCTCGTATTTGGTTGCCGATCGTAATTCCCAGCTCTGGTACTACTGTACCGATTGGATCGTGCCTCGGCTCGTCGGGGAATGGCGTGGCGTTCAGGAGCGGATTCGCTCGCCCTTCGGATCGTACATCGGGCGCAGGGAAGCCCGGGCGGGGTAGCGCGTTCCGGACACCTCGATCTCGTAGCTGCCGCTCTTGACGAAGTCCGGCGTAACGCCGTCTTTGTTCTCAACGGGCCCCAACCCCACCGCGCCGCCGAGGGTGTGCCCATAACCGCCCGCCTTGATGTAACCCACGCGCACGCCATCGCGGTAGATCGGCTCCTCGGCGTGCAGCAGCGGCTCCGGGTCCTCGAGCAGAAACTGCACCAAACGAACCTGGACCCCTTCCTCTCGTTGCTTCAACAGGGCTTCTTTGCCGATGAAGCCGCCGGGCTTGTCGAAATCGACCGCGAAGCGTAGCCCCGCTTCGATCGGCGTATCGAGGTTGTCGATATCGTGGCAGTAGTCGCGGTACGCTTTTTCGAGGCGCAGCGTCTCCAACGCATTGAGGCCCGCGTGCCGCAGTCCAACGTCTGCGCCGGCCTCGACGAGGCGATCGAAGACGTGAAGGGTAAACTCCGTCGGCACGTAGAGTTCCCAGCCCAGTTCGCCGACGTAGGTCAGGCGCAGGGCCATTACGCGCGCGTAACCGATGTCGATCTCCTGCATCGAGCGGTAGGGGAACGCTTCGTTCGAAACGTCCGCGCTAGTCAGCGCGCCGAGGAGATCTCGAGACTTCGGACCCTGAATGTTGAGAATCGCGTAGGCCGAAGTCAGGTCGCTGACGCAGACATGGGCATCAGCGGGCGTGTTCCGATTCAGCCAGGTCTCGACGTGGGTGTGGATCACATCGCCAGCGATCACGAAGTAACGGTCCTCGGCAAGCCGGGTCACGGTGAGATCGGCCTCGATGCGGCCCCGTTCGTTCAACCACTGGGTGTAGACACATTCGCCGGAGGGCACGGACACATTGTTCGCGCAGATGCGGTTGAGAACCTTTTCCGCGTCACGCCCCTGAACGAGGAACTTCGACATGTGCGTCAGGTCCATCAGCACCACGCCCTCGCGAGTGGCCTTGTGCTCGGCGGCCGTGTAGGCGAACGACTTCGTGCGCCCCCACGAATACGAGACTTTCGGCTCGACGCCCTCTGGCGCGAACCAGATCGGAAATTCCCAGCCCCCCGACGTACCAAAGCAGGCGCCCGCCTCGGCAAGGCGGTCGTGCATCGGCGCCTTGCGCGCGTTTCGCGCGGTATGCGGCGCCAGGCCCGGCCAGCTGATGTACTGCCAGCCGATCATTTCCACGGTCCGGTCGTGCAGGTACTTCGGATTGCCCTGAAACGGCAGCATGCGGTCGATGTCGACCGCGCGGATGTCGTCGGGTGGCAGACCGTCGACCATCCACTGCGCGACGATCTGCCCCGCCCCACCGGCGAAGATGATGCCAAGCGAGTTGAAGCCCGCCGCGACGAAGAAGTTCTTCAACTCCGGGGCCTCGCCCATCAGTGGGCTCATGTCGGGTGTGAAGCTTTCGGGGCCGCAGAAAAATTGATGGATCCCCGCATCCTTGGCGGCCGGAATGCGCTCCATCGCGGCTTCGAAGTAGGGCGTGAGGCGCTCATAATCCGGTTCCAGTTCGCCGAAACTGAAATCCTTCGGGATGCCGTCCATCCCCCAGGGCCCCGCCACGGGTTCGAACATGCCGACCATGAGCTTTCCCCCGGCCTCCTCGCGGAAATATCCGAAGAGATCCGGGTCTTCGACGATCGGAAGGTCGCGGTGAACGCCCTCGATCGGCTCGGTGATCAGGTAGTAATGTTATGCGGCGTGTAGCGGCACGTTGACGCCGGCCATCGCTCCGATTTCTCGCGCCCAGAGTCCGCCGCAGTTGACGACGAACTCCGCCTCGATGTCTCCCTGATCCGTGGTGACGCCCGTGACGCGTCCCTTCGCTTGGTTGATGCCGGTGACGCAAACCCCTTCCAGCAGCTGCGCGCCGCCCATCCGGGCGCCCTTCGCGAGCGCCATCGTCACATCGACGGGGTTCGCACGACCATCGTCTGGGGTGTAGAAGCCGGCGAGGACGTCGTTCGTCTCGAACAGCGGCCACATCTTCTTGACTTCGGAAGTCGAGATCTCCGCAACCTCGATGCCAAAACCCCGAGCGAAGTCGGCGATCCGTCGCAACTTGTCGACCCGCTCCGGGTTGCTCGCGATCTGGAGGTAGCCCACCGCTCGAAATCCGGTGTCTTGGCCGGTTTCTTCCTCGAGCCTCGCGTAGAGGTCCCGGCTGTATTTGGACATCTTGATGGTGGTCTCGGTCGCGAACGTACCCGTGACGACCAGGCCCGCCGCATGCCATGTGGTACCGGCCGTCAGTTGGGCGCGCTCCAGCAACACCACATCCCGCCAACCGAGCTTGGTCAGGTGATAGGCGACGCTGCAGCCGATCACGCCGCCGCCGATGATCACCACCTGCGCACGGGCGGGTATCGAATCGAGTTCCTTGGTCGAATTCGTTCCCATGGGCTTGACGGCATCCTTTGGTTCGGGACCCGTCAGTGCTCTGCTTCAACACGAGCCGGCATGGATCCTGGATTTGCAGCGTTTCGAGAGCCTCGCACCCAGCGCACCTTGCTCCAGGCCGCCACGCGTGTACCAGAGGCTAGCAGGCCCCACCCATGGTAGAAATTCAGTCGCTTCCAGGCGCTTGACCCGGAAGCGATTTCCGCACGGCTGCTCGGATCTGCGCGCTTGGTTTTTCGGTAGACTCTTCCCCGGAAGCGATTGTCACGCTGGTGCGGGCCACGGACTTCAAATCCGTTGGAGGGTGTGGCGACACAGCCTCGGCGGGTTCGATTCCCGTCCGCTTCCGCCACCTTGCCTGCAAAGTTGCCCCCCTCCCCTCGCTTGCCCAGAACCCCAACCCTCGCTTGTCCAGAACCCCAACCCTCGCTTGTCCAGAAGCCAACGCGCAGCGAGTTTCCGCCCGAACGCCCGCCCGTGGGCTGAAAAGGACTCCAAAACCCTGTGGTACAATAGGGGTGAGGGTCTCTCTTGGTCCTCTTTGCCTGGATCAGAGTGACCCCGCATAACAAATGGGAGAACACTCGATCTATGACAGATAACCCTTCTGTGGTCATCCACTTCAAAGAAGTCGAGCAAGACGAACCGCTAAGGGAATCCATCCAAAAGAAAAGCCAGCGCCTCGGGAAGGAATTCAACGAGGTCTCCAGAATCGAAATCAGCCTCGAACCAAACGGGGCCGGTTTCATCGCGCACGGCCACGTCACCGGCACGGGAACCGACATCGCCACCCAGGTCGAAGCCAGCGAGCTCGCGCCGGCGGTTGATTCGGTTTTCAACAAGGTCGAGCGCCAGCTGCGCAAACTTCACGACAAACGTATCTTCGCCCAGCGCCGCGAGGCACAGCGCGCCCCGCCCAAGCGTGAGAAAGCGACCTAGGGCTGGCCGCGCAAGGCGGCCCCCGTGTGGGATCGGCTGCAGCGGGCAACCGCGCTCGGAGACCCGCAAACGACGAGTTCTCCCCCACCGGGACCGCCTTCGGGACCGAGATCGATGACGTAATCCGCCTGCCGGATCACATCGAGGTTGTGTTCGACCACGATGACGCTCCCTCCACGCGCGAGGACGCGATCGAGACAGCGCACGAGCACATCGACATCGGCGGGATGCAATCCCGTCGTCGGTTCATCGAGTACGAAGAGCGTGCGCTCAGCGCTCTGGCCGAGCGCCTGGGAGAGCCGCAGGCGTTGGACTTCGCCGGACGACAGCGCGGAGAGCGGTTGCCCCAAGCCCACGTATCCAAGGCCCACTTCCTCGAGTGATCGCAGGCAGGCCGCGACCTTTTCGTCACCTCCAAAGACGTCGAGTGCGGCATCCACCGTCAAATCCAATACATCCGCGATCGACAGGTTCGAGAACCTAATTTCGAGCGCTTCGCGCCGATAGCGGCGCCCGTCGCACTGCTCGCAGCGCATGCGGACATCGTCGAGGAAGTGCATGTCGATGACGACTTCACCGGCGCCATCACAGGCGTCACAGCGACCGCCGGGCACGTTGAACGAAAACCAGCCCGGAGCCACGCCCATCGCCCTGGCTTCCCGCGTGGAGGCGAAGAGGCGGCGGATGCCGTCGAAAGCCTTGGAGATGGTGGCCGGATTCGAGCGCCTGCTGCGCGCCGGGGGATGCGGGTCGACGATCACGACTTCGTCGATCGCACGGGCGCCCTCGATGGCGTCGCACTCACCTCGGTCGGGCTCTGCGCGCAGCTGGCCGACCAGCACCGAGCGGATCAGGCTCGACTTCCCAGCACCCGACACGCCGGTGACGGCCACGAGCTGGCCCAGCGGAATCTCGACGGTCAAATTGCGCAGGTTGTTGGCGCGCGCATTGACGATCTTCAGCCAACCGCGAACCTCGCGCACCGGGCGGCTTCCGGTTTCGCGCGCCGAGTGGCTCCCGCTTACGCTCGACGGGTGGCTCCCGGTTTCGCTCGATGGACGGCTCCCAGTTTCGCGCGACGGGTGGCTCCCGATTGCGCGCACCGAACGGCTGTCGGTTTCGTGCACCAGGAGGCTGCCCTCTGCGCGCGCACCGCTCCATTCTCCGCGCAGCGCGCGCCCGGTCAGGGAATTCGCGCAGCCGCGAATCGCATCGACCGGTCCCTCTGCGACGATTTCGCCGCCGTGCCGGCCCGCGCCCGGGCCGAGATCGATGACATGATCCGCCGCCGTCACGATTTCCGGAGCGTGTTCGACGACCACGACCGTATTTCCCTGGTCGCGAATCTTCCAGAGGACTTCGACCAAGCGGGACGCGTCGCGTGCGTGCAATCCGACCGACGGCTCGTCGAGTACGTAAAGCGATGCCGTCAGCGTTCCGACGAGCGCCGTCGCGAGTTGAATCCGCTGCGCTTCGCCACCCGCGAGCGTGCGCATCGGTCGGTCGAGCGTCAAGTAGTCGAGACCGACGTCCACACAGCTTGCAACCCGCGCGCGTAGTTCATCGACGAGCCTTTTGCCGCGGGCGCTCTGATCGGGCCGCAGCCTCAAATTCTCGAGCCAATCGACCATCTCACCAAGGCTAAGCCGCGCCAGCTCGCCGATGTTGCGCCCCCCCACCAGGACACAGCGCGCATCCGAACACAGGCGAGAACCGTCGCATTCTGCGCACAGCTCGAAACCCCGATAGCGCGCGATCAGAACACGGACCTGCACCTTGTAGCGCTTGCGCTGCAGGCGATCGAAAAAACGCTGGACTCCGCGCCAGCTCTTGCCGTCGCCCTCGAACACCCAGCTTTGCTCGACCTCGCTGAGGCTTTCGAAGGGGCGATCGACCGGCACGCCGGCCGCTCGAGCGGCTGCCAGGAGTTTCGACCGCATCCGCCGTCCCGAGGGCGTCGAAAACGGCGCGATCGCGTCCTCTTCCAGACTGCGCGTCGGATCTGGAACCACCCGTCCGCGATCCAGGATCGGAATTCGACCGAATCCCTGACACGGCGCGCAAGCACCCAGCGGACTGTTGAACGAAAAGAGTGCCGGGCGCGGCTCGGTGAAGCGGCGGCCACAGCCATCGCAGGCAAATCCCTCGAGGAAGGTCGCGCGTTGATTGTCCGCCGCGACGACAACGCAGCGCCCCGCGCCGCGTTCGAATGCGCTCGCAACCGCTTCGGTCAGCCGGGCGCGGCCCGCGTTGGGCGATGGCACCACCCGGTCGATCAACAGCAAGCCGAACCTACGCGCCGCCTCGAGATCTTTGGCCGCGAGTTCCGAAAAATCGACGACCTGCCCGTCCCGGTCGAGCAATCGCGTGAAACCGTCGCCCAGCATGCGCTCGCGCCACGCCGCGGCGCGCTCACCCTTCGCGGCCATCACGGGAGCACCGATCGACAGTCGCGCTCCCGCCCAGCGTTCGAGAATGACGTCCGCGACGCGCTCCGGATTGCTTCGCTCGACAGAGCGGTCGCAATCCGGACAGCGCGTCTCACCGATTTTCGCGAACAGCAACCGCAGGTAATCGAGAATCTCGGTCGCCGTGCCAGCCGTTGAGCGAACACTGGTCACCCGATTGCGCCGCTCGATCGCGATCGCGGGTGGAAGATTTGAGATGTGATCCACTTCAGGCCGCGGCAGACGCTCCAGAAACTGGCGCGCGTAGGTCGAAAGAGAAGTGACGAAGCGGCGCTGCCCTTCCGCGTAGAGCGTGTCGAACGCGAGCGTGGACTTGCCGGAACCCGAGACT
>SMVA01345188.1_pt1 | contig 17982 bp, 20 predicted proteins | sample 2456451 | NCBI WGS metagenome assembly SMVA01 (sample SAMN11095933, study PRJNA526329) | marine sediment metagenome | biome: Marine sediment; feature: Surficial sediment; material: Deep marine sediment; isolation source: Hadal surficial sediment | place: Pacific Ocean | collected 2014-05 | depth...
AACTCGCTACCAGGAGCAGTTATTATGGATTCCTGGCGGCGGATAAGTTAAACCTCGGTTATCAGATCGAGCAGGAAAACGCGAGTAGTACCGAGGTAGATGAAGAAGTCTTCCTCGCGGCCAATCCGCATATGCTGCGTGCCCGGGAACTGTTTTATCTCGATCGCCTCGTCGATGCCAAGCGTGAATGGTTTCAGGCCTTGAGGAAACTGGATCAGGATCAGATCAAACAGGCGGCGACGCTGGCGTCGAAATGGAAATGGCACGACAGCGCAATCCGTACCGTGGCCAAAACCCCGCATCGCAGCGATTTCAACCTGCGCTTCCCCACGCCATACAAAAAGCAGGTCCTGGAAAACGCCCAGGCCAGGCAACTGGATCCCTCGTTGATTTACGGGGTGATGCGCCGTGAAAGCCTGTTTGATCCTTTTGCCCGCTCCAGCGTAGGCGCGCTTGGTCTGATGCAGTTGATGCCGCGTACCGCGAGGACGATGGCCAGTTCGCTGGGATTAAAGCGACCGGGCAGAGCCGACATACTGCAAATCGGAAACAATATACGTTTTGGAGTGCATTACCTGAAAAGGGTAATGAATCGTTTTGAGAATAATGTCGCACTGGCCGCCGCCGCCTATAATGCGGGGCCGCTCAACGTCAAGCGCTGGCTGCCAAAAGATTCAACCATGCCGGCGGATCTCTGGGTAGAAACGGTTCCATTCAACGAGACCCGTAATTACGTCCAGGCTGTGCTGGCATATTCGACCGTTTTCGACAAATCCCTGGGGAAAGACACCCTGATGTCGAGCCGCATGGGCGATATCAAAACGAAGTATTAATGGCTTTCACAGATTCTCGATTTCGGTGAAAATCTACGGCGATACTCAATCTGGCAACTGTTACAAGTTACAACTGGCCTGATGATAAGTTAATGCAAACCAGGGTTTTGCAGTGGTTGTTTTTTGAGCAATATAGCCATGAACCGACTATCGCGGTAGCCCGATTTATCAAACACTATCTGGGCATGCCGGAGGACCGCAGGGCCGAGTACGAAAGCAAACTCGAATCCGGCTATCGCGCGCTCCGACTGATGGAGGATAGCCTCAAAAATCAGAACTTCCTGACAGGCGAGCAGTGCAGCATCGCGGACATCTCACTATTTGCTTATACCCATGTCGCGGCGGAAGGTGGCTTTGACCTTTCCGCTTATCGGGCGATTCCGGTCTGGATTGCCCGCATCCAGTCGATTCCAGGCCACGTTTCCATGGACGCCTGAACCAGGGGCGTGATCTTGAGAAGTATCGATAAGTCAATGTTGGGGTTCGTTCCTCACCCCAACACTGGCCCACAGGATATTCATTGCCGGTGCATTTTTCAGCCTGTGCCGGGCCTGATTTATTGAATATAAAAAGTAGTCTGTTTATACTCCACGCCACCTGTTATTAATTAACGTCAAAATCAAAATACCGTGACCAATCATTTCAACCAGCAACTCGAAAAAATTAAAACCGAACCCGGATTTATTGCGGCCCTGGACCAAAGTGGTGGTAGCACGCCCAAGGCACTTGCAAACTACGGCGTCGATGCCAGCGCCTACTCGAATGATGAGGAAATGTACCAGGTGGTTCACGCCATGCGCAGTAGAATAATTACCAGTGCGAGTTTTGACGGTGACCGCATCATGGCGGCAATTCTCTTCGAAAATACCATGGAGCGTGATATTGAGGGGCAATCTACCGCCGATTACCTGTGGAAGGTCAAGCGAGTGATTCCCATATTGAAGGTTGACAAGGGACTTGCCGACGAAAACAACGGCGTACAGATGATGAAGCCGATGCCCGATCTTGATGCCCTGCTGCAGAAGGCCAGGCAACATTCTATTTTTGGCACGAAGATGCGATCGGTAATCAAGAATGCCGACGCCGAAGGCATTAACGCCATTGTAGATCAGCAATTCGAGCTAGGTCTGCAGATTATAAAAGCCGGCCTGCTACCTATAATCGAACCCGAAATCGACATCAATAGCCCGCAGAAGGCTGAGGCTGAGGTGTTGCTGAGAGAGGCCTTATTGACCGCTCTCGATCGACTTGAAGAAGATCAGTTAGTCATATTCAAATTAACTTTACCCGAGCAGAATAATTTTTATTCGGCCTGTATCGAGCATCCTAATGTGTTGAAGGTTGTGGCACTGTCCGGTGGTTATTCCAGGGAAGAAGCGAATCGTCGCCTTAGCCAGAATAATGGTATGGTCGCGAGTTTTTCCAGGGCATTGAGCGAAGGCTTGAGTGCGCAGCAAAGCGATGAAGCGTTCGACGCGATGCTGAACGAATCCATCGAAAGTATCGTTCAGGCTTCAAATACATAAGCCATTAATAATCAGGCAGATAACAATGAAATTAAAACTAATAACCGCGTCGTTGGCGCTGGCGCTCAGCGCTTGTTCTGGAATCACCCTCACCGATGCAGGTGAAAAAGTCAGGGTACTCGATCCCGGTGAAGTGGCCAGTTGTCGCGAAAAGGGAAAAACCAATAATTCAGTCACCTCGAAATTCGTCCTGGAAAGACCCGCCGATGTGGTTGCCGGCGAATTGATCATGATGGCACGTAATAGCGCAGGTCGAATGGGCGCCGACACCATCGTGCCGCTCACGATTGTGCATAATGGTCAGCAAACCTTTAAGGTTTACAAGTGCGTAGATCCTGACGGCTAATTCGTATAGCGCATGCGTTTAATGCCGGGCTATTGATTTTGCACCATGGCCCGTGTCGACAGGATATGCGATATTTCGGCGTGAGATTTGGTCAGGTCATCGCCCGCGGTAAATTCGATCAATTCATCGCACATGGACGCAAATCGGAGCTGGCTTGAGCTGTGCATCTCCGCGTTGGAAGTAATGCCATAAATATACTTTCCCTTGGCACGGGCATAACCACATTCAAACCCGGTCCAGGCTTCGGCTTCCACGCCATCCAGGATGACGATTAAAATATCGGCCTTATCCAGCTCGGTTTCGTAACAGTTCTGTATTTCACGTCGCGATAGCGATTCGAGATCGATATCGAGGTCGACCTGGGGGATCAGGACTTCCATGTAGGGATTGTCTTCGGTAATGGTATCGCGCAGTGCCTGGTTCCACACCCGGCTCGCCTGGGAACTGTTGTAAGCCGCAAGATAAGCCCTGACACCATGATGAATACCCATGTTTACCGTGGGCGTGATTGACTCGGGTTCGAGATTGGTTTCTTTTTGAGCAGCAACCCGGAGCGCATCCTGAAGGCTGATATCACCACTGATGAATGCGTGGCTGATGATGGCGCCATTGATATTCGGCAGATAACGCAACCTCGCCAGATCATCCAGGGTTCTTACGGTACCGCTGGAAAATACTGGAATGGAGATATCGTGGCTGAGTTGTTCGGTCAGGGCCAGGGCCTCGGAAAACTCATAATCCATATATTGAGCATCCTTGTGGATGATACCCGCTATACCCGTCATCTGCAATTCGTGAATCAAATCCTGGGCCTTGAAGGCGGTTTGTGTTTTCCAGCCATCGATCATGACATAACCATCGCGGGTATCCAGATGAACGATGATACCGCCAGGGTGCCGGTTTGCGGCTTCGGTCACCAGTGGGGCATCGGTAATCGCTATGGTTCCCAACACCACCCGCGCCGCGCCGGTTTCAAACCAGTCATTTATTTGCGCCAGGGTACGAATGCCACCCGATACCTGGATCGGCACATCGGTTTCGTTAATCAAATCCTGAATCAACTGCTGGTTGGTTTCAGGCTTGGAACGAGCCGCGTCGATGTCGACGATTTGAATCATTTTGGCCCCGCCGGTTGCAAAATCCTGCACCGCCTGCTGCGGGGTAATGTCGTGGATGGTGTGGCTGCCTTCGGCGGTGGAGTGCGTGACTACCTTGCCATCCTGTAATTGAACTTCGGGGATTATCAGCATATCCGTAATCCTAAATGTAGAATATCTAACAAGAATCTTGAAGTGAATCAGGTGAAATGTAAACCTGTTTTGAACATGCAACATGCCAATTTTGGGTAGAGGGGATATTTTGTCTTCAGAGAAGCTTGGCGAGCGATATAACTGGAGGTTTGCAAACCCAGTAAAAATGGATTAGTTGGCCCGGTTACCCCTTGTATAGTAAAATCCGGAAGCACCCATCGCTCCATAATTGATTGTTACAAAACCTGTCGTTAAATAATACTCGGAGAAATTAAAATGTTGGCAAAAGGAATTATTATCGGGTCGATCCTACTCGGCTCCTCAATAACTCCTTAACTTCGGCCTTCAGCTGTACAGTCTATGGGGTCCATATATAGGCCTGGGCATTCCCCGGTGGTTAAAAAGTAGTTAAAAATTATTTTTGCGGGTTTGTTTCTTGTTATAGAGGCAAATCTGTACTGATCAATTTTCCCTTCAACCAGGTAGCAATTGCTATCGTTTTCGATTAACTCCGAGAAACATATTTTCTTTAGGGATATATCTGATTGTTCAGATGGGGTGAGGAATTTGTAATAAGCTTCCTTAGCGCACCAGATCTGGTAAAACTGATCAATTTGTGTCGATTCATTAAGGTGAAGGTTATTTAATTCTTCATCATTCATAAATATTTCAGCCAGCACTACAAAATCACGTTGTTTGTCGGCATTTTCAAGATCGATGCCTATGCGATCACTAGAAATCGCAAAGCAGACAAACCCGTGGCTGTGGCTAAGGCTCGTGTATATGCTATCGGGCAGGTTACTGATCACAGGTGCCAGGCCTGGCCTTTCAATAAATAGCCATTTATTTTCCTGTCCCGGGAAATTTTGGCTGAGAGCATGTCTCATCAGTGCCCGGCTTAACAAAAATTCACGCCGCTTGTTTTTGCTTTTAATTGAGTCTAGTCTTTTGATCTCGGAATCTGAAAGCAAATTTTGTATTGTCTGTTCGGCATTTATGGTTGAATTCGAAACCCGGGCAAACCAAAGCTGCAAGAAATGAGGGGAGAATGGAGCATTATCTGGCACGAGACTCATCGACTTTTAATTTCCATTGTTTATTAACTGAATGCAGGGTTTCCTCTAAAGGCAGAATACCTGCAAGGAATTTTAGCGACCCATGGTATGGTTCGTCTACAATTTACATTGTGTAGATAGTAAATGTTGAAGTTTCACCTGGAATCCTGGGCTGCAATTGCACCTGGCCTGGAGTCAAAGAATGAGTGGGGGGAATGGTTGCAACACCCCTGTGCTATTCACCAATCGCCAGGAGATATTTCACTCGATAGTATCCCCGCAATATTACGCCGTCGATTCAACACCCTGGGAAGATATGCCACTGCAGCAGCCCTGCCACTAGTGAAAGAAATTGATGCAATCCCAAGTATATTTGCTTCCAGGCATGGTGATACGGAACTATCGTTTTCGTTGCTCGAAAGTATAGGTCGGAACCAGCCGATGTCGCCGGCCGGTTTTAGCTTTGCAGTGCATAATGCAGTCGGAGGCTTGTTCTCAATTTCACGCAAGGACACCAGTGAGGTGACAGCGATAGCTGCCATGGAAGGGCTGGTGCTGCAAACATTTATCGAAGCTATTGGCCAATTACAAAATAACAACAGGGTGCTTTGTGTCATCTACGACATCCCACTCCCTGGGTTTTATCACGACTATTGTGGTGATGATATTGATCCATTCCCCTATGCAATTGCGATGGTTCTAAACAATAGGGATGGGATATCATACCATCTTGAGCCAACTGGAAATGTTGCACGGAACGATGTATTACCAGCAAGCCAATTTGATATTGAGCCGCTGAAACTAATCAGGTTCCTGTCGGATTTATCCAATGAATTAGAACTGGTACAAAATGGGAGTATATGGCGAATTGAGAAGGTCGGGACTTAGGTGCTAGACAAAATAAATCATACCTGGCGCTGGTTTGGAACTGCATTTAGTTTTTTTGTGTTTGGGGTGGTTGGTCTCATACTGACCATTTTCATGGTGCCCCTATTGAATAATCTGCCTGGAAGCAAACTGGTTCGTGAGCGACGAGCGCGGAAAACTATTCACCACATATTTCGCATTTATATAGATATGATGAAAATGTTGGGTGTGCTGACCTATCAGATTGATGATATCGAGAAACTAGAAGGAGCCAGATTAATTCTAGCCAATCATCCATCGTTGCTGGATGTGGTATTTCTGATATCGATGGTGCCAGACGCAAATTGTGTAGTGAAAGGCAAGTTAACGGACAATTTTTTTATTCAGGGGCCGATCAAAGCAGCCGGTTATATTAATAATGAAGATGCTAGTGATGTAATGGCCGCGGCCAGCAGGGTTTTTGAAAGTGGGCAGACACTGGTAATGTTTCCCGAAGGCACCAGAACCACAGCATCCGAAGCTCTACAGTTCAAGCGAGGTGCTGCCAATATTGCGGTCAGAACCGGTTCCGATATAACTCCGGTTTTGATATATTGTACACCGACGACCTTGACTAAAAATGAACGCTGGTACCAGGTACCCTGTAAACGCGTACACTTCCATATTCAGGTAAAAGATCAAATTTCAATAAAACCATATGTTACCGATTTGCGTCCTTCGATGGGGGCTCGATATTTAACCGATGACTTAACTAAATTTTTTATCAGGGAGCTCAAATCGAATGGGTGATTTGCACCTAGAACTAAAACAAGTAATTATTGATACGCTCGAACTGGAAGATATTGAACCTGCCGATATTGTCGATGATGAGGCATTGTTTGTAGAAGGCCTGGGCCTGGATTCCATAGACGCCCTGGAGATCGGTCTAATGTTGCAGGGGCGCTATGGGATTATTCTAAAATCAGACTCAGAGGAAACCCGACAGCATTTTACCAGTGTCAATGCGCTGGTTGCATTAATAAATTCCCATCGTACCAGGTAGATTCTGATATGCACAAAGAGGACGATGTATACCAGCAAATTCTGTCTATGTTAGAAGAGTTGTTCGATATAAATACAGATCAGGTTTCACTGCAAACCAGTTTATATCAAGACCTGGATTTAGATAGCATCGACGCCGTTGATCTGGTTATAGAACTGAAAAAAATCACGGGTAAAAAAATACAACCAGATGATTTCAAATCTGTGCGCAATATCCAGGATCTGGTCGACGCGGTTATGAAACTTCTCAATGACAGTAAATGAAGCCTTTATTTACGGCTGTAGGTATTGGCCTGACCATAGCCTACCCTTTTCTCGTCTATTGGGCCTTGCAACATGACCAGGCTACTAAATTACTACCCCTGTTATTGGTGCTACTGGTATTACGCGGGGTAACGGGTAACAGGATTTATGAACGGATGGTACTGGGGGGCACCCTGGTCGGCGTGGTCATTATTGCTGTCATCTGGGGACACCAGCTAGGATTGAAGTTTTACCCGGCGATGGTAAATTTTGGGTTTCTGATAATATTCTCTAGCAGCCTGTTTTCTCCACCAAGTATAGTGGAGCGGCTGGCGCGTGTACGACATCCTGATTTATCGCCTGAAGGCGTTGCTTATACGCTAAAGGTTACCTGGGTATGGAGTGGTTTCTTTCTAATTAACGGTAGCCTGGCTGCGGCTACAGCACTGTGGGCCTCTGACGAAGTTTGGACATTGTATAACGGCTTTATCGCCTACTTGCTAATCGGTATTCTGGCCGGAGGTGAATGGTTGGTTCGTCGCCGGATTGTTCGTGAATAACCTGGCGAGCGTGACATGGTTATAGACCTGACACCACTTTCGAAGTGGTTGGTTCAATCCCCGAACCAGGTGGTTGCGGTACGCTCAGGCGAACAGATTTTAACTCGGGAATTTGTTGATCGGGTGCAGCATTGGATTTGCGCGCTCGACCAACAGCAAGGGAAAAAATGGGCAGTTTATCATAGCGAAGGCCTCGATTTTCTTGCCATCCTGTTTGCACTATGGCAACTGGGGCGTACCGCCTGTGTCTTCGGTGATAATCGGCCCGGGACAGTAACGCAGTTGGCAAAAGGAATCGATGGTTTTGTAGGTGAGTTTCCATCCCTGGAATCTGTAATCGGCAAACCTGCCACAAAAATATCGCGCATTTGGCATTGGTTTATCCCGGATCCTGATTTTGTTGCCATTGAGATTTTCACCTCGGGATCGACCGGAGATCCAAAGTCCATAACCAAGACAATTGCCCAGCTAGAGCGAGAAATTGAAACCCTGGAATCTCTGTGGCCAAGTGAGGCGGGTAGTGTCGTGTTGGCGACTGTTTCCCATCAGCATTTTTTCGGTATGATATTTGCCCTGTTCTGGCCATTCAGCTCGAATCGTGCGTTTGAGAGTAAACTATGCGAATTTCCAGAGGATATAATACACAGGGCCAAACTGTATTCACGGTTCTCGCTTATCTCGAGTCCATCCCATCTGGGACGATTCAATCCTTCTTTAGACTGGGGGAGTATATCGTCATCTTGTGTGTATTTAGTCTCGTCATCGGCGCCATTGGCAAAAGAGGATAGTATTGCCGTAGGCAAGTTGCTCAACACACAGGTTCGGGAAATTTATGGCAGCTCTGAATCGGGTGCAGTTGCATGGAGAGTCCAACAGGACATTTTGCTCGATGCCTGGTGGGTCGCAATTCCCCGGATCCACCTTGAGCCTACGGAGGCGGGTACATTATCAGTTAGATCCCCCTATCTAGGTGAGCAAGGTCAACTGGTGATCCCCGATCGTGTGGAGTTCAACGCGCAGGGATGTTTCAAGCTGATTGGCCGCGTCGATCGAGTTGTTAAAGTCGAGGGTAAGAGAGTTTCACTGGAATCGATAGAACGGTTACTGCTCAATCACAGTTGGGTAAAAAATGTGCATGCGTTGACCGTCGAACGAATTCGTATCGAAACAGCGGTAGTAATTCAGCTCAACCAGGCAGGCATCATGCAACTGCAAGAAACAGATATAAAATCGCTGATTGTTGAATTCAAGGAGATTTTGTCAGAGCATTATGAGGCGGTTGTATTGCCGAGACGTTGGCGTTTCGTCGAGGAAATGCCATTTAACCAGCAGGGTAAATTACCCTTAAGTAATTTGCAGGCCCTGTTTGATAAGAGTGAATGCAAATGGCCTCAAGTGGTCGGTAAACAACTGATCGATGGCAAACTGATCTTGCAATGCTACATCCCGGCGCAGTTGATTTATTTTGATGGTCATATGCCTCACATGCCTATTTTGCCAGGGATCGCACAGCTACACTGGGCAGAAGCTTTCGGACGTAAATGGTTACCCGTGAGGGGTCGATTTGGGCGTCTGGAGGCGATTAAGTTTCAGCAGGTAATCCGACCAGGATATATGGTGAGCTTGAGACTTGATTTTAATGACGAATCGAAAAAACTGAGCTTTCGATACGAATCCAAAAAGGGGGTTCATTCGAGTGGACGAATCTGCTTTGAGTAATAGCCCAGCATTTCACCCGGCTGTGCTGATCCCTGTTTTCGATCATGAAAACGCTATCGCACCTACGCTGGAGAAAGTGCTCGAGTACGACTGCCCTGTGCTTTTAGTCGATGATGGCAGCGGCAAGACTTGTCGGGAATTATTGGTTGCCCTCTGCGAAAAGAATTCGAGTCGAGTCAAATTACTGCAGTTGGCCAGAAATGGCGGTAAAGGGGCAGCAGTAAAAGCTGGCTTTAATTTTTTATTGGCCGATGGCTACAGCCATGCAATCCAGGTCGATGCCGACGGACAGCACAATATTTCCGATGTACCAAAATTTATTGAAAAGGGCCGAAGCAATCCCGAATGTATTGTTAGCGGTTATCCTGAATTCCATGATGATATCCCCAGGCTCAGGTTTTATGGCCGATATCTAACCCATATCTGGGTCTGGATTAATACGCTCTCATTTTCAATACGTGATTCCATGTGTGGTTTTCGGCTCTATCCATTGGCGGCCGTGGTAAAATTGCTGGAACAGGAGCACTGTGGTAACAGAATGGATTTTGATACCGAAGTAATAGTACGTTGGTACTGGCGTGGCGGTAAAATTTTAAACTTGCCTACGCGAGTACATTATCCTCTGGACGGAGTTTCACACTTCGATGTATGGAAAGATAATTTGTTAATCACGCTGATGCACACAAGATTATTTTTCGGAATGTTATATCGCTTACCCAGAATTCTCTGGAAGAGGTTCCATGGCTAGTACGCCAGTTCATTGGTCGAGAATAGGTGAGGCTGGAACCGTCATGGGAATGAAATTATTTCTGTTGACGTTTCGGATCTTCGGTCGCTCGGGGTTTCAGTTGTTTCTGTATCCGGTGATATGCTACTACTACTTGTTGCGCAAAAGCGCGCGGCAAGCATCAAAACAGTACCTCCAACAGATACGGCCCTTCCTGCCTGTAGAACAGCGGTCTTCGTTATCGTCATTCCGGCATTTTATGGTATTTGGTGAAGTGCTACTGGATAAGCTGCTGGTGTGGATGGGGCATATCGACAAGGACGATGTCATATTGGTATCACGCGACACAATTGAGAAGATAGATTGCCAGCGCAAGGGTGGAATTATTATTGTCTCACACCTGGGTAATTTCGAAGTCGGTAGTGCACTGGCCAATCAAATCCCCAATATGCGCCTTACCCTGCTGATATATACCCGCCATGCCGAAAAATTTAATTCCTTGATGAAAACAGTTACTGGTAATTCAGATATGGAGATAATACAGGTTAGCGATGTGTCTCCAGCAACAATAATGATGCTGTCTAACAGAATAAATGCGGGTGGTTATGTGGTAATTGCAGGAGATCGCGTGCCGGTTTCGGGACAGGCGCGAATTTCCATGGTCAGATTTCTCGGTAAGCTAGCGCCAATGCCCCAGGGACCCTTTATCCTTGCAGGGTTATTGAAGTGTCCGGTTTATTTAATGTTTTGTCTGAAACAACATGCGCAATATCATGTGTATTTCGAGTTGTTTCTCGAGCGTTTGAAGTTTGGCGATAGAAAAAAACGGCTCGAAACACTCGACAATACTGTTCAGGAATATGCCAAACGACTCGAGTACTATTGCCTTCAAACGCCACTGCAGTGGTTCAACTTCTTCCCTTTTTGGGGTGACAATCAAGTGTTGACAACGAACCCGATTCCCCCTGTCGAGAGCAAAGTTGATATTTCCTGAAAAATTGGTTTTGATCCGATTCATCTGCAATAGTTGTCAAGCAAGGCCAGGATGGTTAAATGATAGAAGCTGAAGTAGTAATTGAAATCCCCTTTCACGATATCGATGTTTCAGGAGTGGCCTGGCATGGGCACTATGTTAAATACCTGGAGATTGCCCGATGTGCCTTGCTCGATAAAATTAACTATAACTACCCGCAAATGAAGGAATCAGGCTATGCCTGGCCAATAATCGACCTTCGAATCCGGTATCCCCAACCCTTGTGTTTTCAACAGAAAGTACGCGTTAAAGCAAGGCTCGAAGAATGGGAAAATCGCCTCAAGTTAAATTATTTGATCGAAGATCTGGAGACGAAAAAACGTTTGACGAAAGCTTATACAGTCCAGGTTGCAATTGATATGGCAACCGGTGAAATGCAATATGTCTCGCCAGAGATACTTTATCAGAGGCTGGGAATTGCATTGTGAAGTGGGGAATCCTCGGCATATTGGCTATGTTAATACCATTTGCGGCAGATGCTCAGGTCACATTTTCCCAACTTGCAGAAATAACCACATCACCTGAAAGGCTCGAAGGGCGCTTTCGCCAGGACAAATATCTGGCTGCGCTGGATGCGACGCTGATGTCTACGGGCGTGTTTTCTTACCAGCGTGGCAAGCTAATCCGCTGGGAAATTCTGGAGCCGATTCGAAATATACTTGAATTGACACCAACGGCAATGACTACCATGCAAGCTGATGGAGAAATACTGCGACTGGATTCCGCTTCCAATTCAAACGCGGCGGTTCTGGGGAGAATATTTTTTTCAGTTTTAACCGCTGAGTGGGAAAGCCTCTCAAATTACTTCGAACTTACCGGGGAGATTGAGGGTCGGCAATGGCATGCGGTTCTGGTGCCGATTGATGCGGCTGTCATGCAAGTTTTCAGCCTGATAGAGTTAACCGGAGGGGACTTGTTACAAGAGGTGATCTTGCATGAGAAAAGTGGTGACCGAACCACTATTCGCCTGGACAGCCATAGGTAGTGAGGAGCGGTATTTTCACATTGAAATCGGTAGCGCTCGCCTGGCTGCTGATTGTCGCCATGGTGATAACGCTGGCTCTCAGGCAAGGTCTGGCATTCGACTCCAGCATATTAAGCCTTCTACCCGAGTCTGATCAGCGGCCCCTGGTACAATACGCAAGCGAACAGATGAGCAAGGATTATTCCGAGCGATTGATCCTGGTGGTTTCTGGTGAAGACGAACAAAAAGTTCGTGCCGCGGTTCGCTTGATGGCCGAAAACCTGATTCGGTTACCTGAAATTTCCAGGCTTTATTGGCAGGTTTCGGATAGTGAAATAACCCGCCTGGGCAACGAGCTATATCCATATCGTTTCTCGGTGATCGACCCGGGTATCAGGGATTTAGTACGCGCGGGTGAATACCGGCAGATAAGCGACAGGGCTTTGGCGCGAATATTCGGCCCTCTACCTGTTGCTGCCAGTTCGATAATCGAAGACCCTTTTGGACTCTATATCGAACTGATTGGACATTCCAAAAGCGGCTTGAATATACGGATTTCAAATTCCTTATTAAGGGTAACTAACACCGAGATACCCAGTTACCTGATGATTCTAACCCTCAACGGGAGCCCATTTTCTGGTGAATTACAACGTCAGGTACTGAATGCTATTTCAGTCCAACACAAGCTGATGTCGTCTGCAATTAATAGCATTGGCATGTCGGGGATGTTGTTACACGCAGCCGCTGGAGCACATCAGGCAAAGACCGAAATCGCGACCATAGGCATTGGCTCCCTGATAGGAATCATTATAACTATGTTGCTTGTTTTTCGGCGCTTCAAGCCGCTGCTGTTGCTATTGTTCCCGGTGGCGATCGGTTGTATTTTTGCGACAGCTATGATCTTACTCATATTTTCCAAAGTACATCTAGTGACCTTTGCTTTTGGTGCAGGCCTGGTCGGGGTATCGATAGACTATGCCTTGCATTTTTTGTGCGAACGTCGAGTTTCTTCTGCACAGACGGTAATGCGAAAAATTTTTCCTGGCCTATTACTGGGTTTATTTTCCAGCATAATGGCATATGGCGCACCGGCGCTGACACCATTTCCAGGCCTGCGTCAGATGGCCGCATTTTCGGTGTTTGGATTGAGCGCGGCCTGGATTACCGTGGTGCTCTGGCTCCCTCTTATTACCGGCAATGATGTACAGCAAGCGCTGGGGGTTGCAGCCAGGTTAAGCAAGCTGCGCCAAAAGTTTCCGAAACTGGAATCAAATCCGGTTTTGATATTGCTGCTACTGCTACCACTGGGAATGGCGATTAACTCGATCTGGAATAGCGCCGCCCAGGATGATATCCGTTTACTGCAGACTTCACCGGCGAGCCTGTTAGCGCAGGAAAAAGCGCTGCAACGGGATCTGGGGATCAGTAGCAGCGCAGGTTTTATTTTAGTTAGTGCGGACTCGTTAGAAGCGAGTTTACAAAAACAGGAACAGTTGGTGAGCCTGCTCAAAAAGCTGGAGCAAGAAGGGACTATCGGCGGCTTTCAGGCGCTTTCATCGACCCTACCTTCCCTTAAACGCCAGGCCGAAAATTTTGCTCTGGTACAAACTTTGTACGGCAGCCAACTCGCGTATATATATGATGTGATCAATCTACCACCAGATAGTTTTTCCAGGGCCCTTTTGGTCCAGGAAAACTCGCAGGGGCATTTACTGACTCCAGAGATATGGCAACAGTTGACAGGCAGCGAGGGCAAGAAGAATCTTATCGTCAGGCAAACGACAGCTCCGGCCGCAACCATAATCCAGTTAACCGGCCAGTTCAGTAGTTCCGCAAAGCTTAAACTGATGTCTATAGTCGATTCGATGCCTGGCGTGACTTTCGTTGATCAGGTTCAGAATATTTCTGATTTGATGAAAAAATATCGAGTCCAGGCCGAAACCTGGGTAATTGTTGCCTATGTCTTTGTTCTGTTCGTCTTGTTACTTCGATATAAGAGGCAAGTCTGGCGAATCGTGACGCCACCAATGCTTGCCTCGGTTTATACGCTGGCTATTCTGATACAGTTAGGCTATGGGATAAATCTGTTTCATATGCTGGCGTTGATTTTAGTGCTGGGGATAGGACTGGATATGGGGATATTTTTAACCGAAACCGATGAAGCTCCGCATACCTGGCTCGCGGTATCGCTCTCTGCTTTCACCAGTTTGCTGGCATTTGGATTGCTTGCATTAAGTGAGACACCGGTATTGCATCATTTCGGTCTAACGATTGCGATCGGGCTTACCCTTGTCTGGTTGATCTCACCCCTGATGCGCAAATATTAAAGTAGGAAGATTTCATTCATGTCGACTTCAAGGGAAACTTTTGATGTGGTCGTTATAGGCGCCGGTCCCTCAGGGGTGGTTGCGTCAGCCTTGCTGAATAAAAATTTTCACCGGGTTCTGGTTGTTGAAAAGCAATATTTTCCTCGTTTCTCTATTGGTGAGAGCCTGTTGCCTCAGTGTATGACTTTTCTGGAGCAGGCAAATATGTTATCAGCTGTAGAAGCTGCCGGTTTTCAATATAAAAATGGCGCCGCTTTTGCTCGAGGTGAGGAAACGGCCCATTTTGATTTTAACGAAAAATTGACTAACGGATGGGGTTCCACTTACCAGGTCGAACGCGGCCGCTTTGACAAAACTCTGGCTGATGAGGCCGTAAGGCAGGGGGTGACAATTCGCTATGGCCACAGCCTGACTGGTTTTGATTCCAGGGAAAATATTGTCTTTCTAAAGGTGCAGGATGAATGCGGACAATGCTATCGAATAAGCGCAAAATTCGTTCTCGACGCCAGCGGTTTTGGGCGGGTGTTGGCTGGTTTGCTCGATCTGGAAAAACCTTCGAGATTTGCAGCCCGTACTTCGATATTTACCCATATCAAGGACAACATCAGCGATCATTTGTTCGACCGTAATAAAATCCTGATAACGGTGCACCCGAAGATCCATGACGTCTGGTATTGGCTAATCCCGTTCCGTGACGGCCGGGCCTCGGTCGGAGTAATCGCCCCCGATAATTTACTCGCTGAAATGCAGGGAGATTCTAAAGATCAACTTAAAAGCTTGATTGCGCAAGGAGGCAGGCTCTCTCAATTGTTAAACAATTCCGATTTTGATACCCGAATCGGTACCATTCAAGGCTACTCTGCGGATGTAAAGCAATTGTTCGGTAATGGTTTTGCGTTACTGGGCAATGCGGGTGAATTCCTCGATCCGGTGTTTTCTTCCGGTGTTACGATCGCGCTCAAATCAGCGAGTCTCGCCGCGGATGTACTGGATCGACAACTCAGAGGCTTAAATGTGGATTGGAATCAGGAGTTTACGCAACCACTCATGCAAGGAGTGAATACCTTTCGTCATTTCGTTGAGGCATGGTATGACGGACGGCTGCAGGATATTATATTTGCTACGGACAAGAATGAATCAGTGAAGCGAATGATCTGTTCGATTTTGGCCGGTTACGCCTGGGATGGAGACAATCCATTTGTGAAAGACAGTTCCCGGATAGATACGCTAGCAAAACTATGCCGGGCGCGCTAAAAACTTCAACCCTGGGGATATTGTTACTGCTGTTTGGTTGTAGCGCCCAGCAAACAGGTTCACCACAGCTTGCCTTAAAGCTATTACCGCCAGCTGAAGCATCGGTAGCGGTTTTATTTGAGCAAAAACTGACATTGAAAACCTCGGAGAGGCAGCAGAAATTTCTACTAGTCGCCAGGTTTGACAAAGATCGTTTAAAAATGGCGCTACTATCGCCATCGGGATTGCAGTTGCTGTTACTCGATTACGATGGCGAAACATTAGTGCAGGAAAGTTCATTTTCAATTGGTGTGCCGGGTAAAGAGATACTGGCGATTATCCAGTTTGCAATGTGGCCAGAGCAGTCGGTTAAAAACCACTACTCGGAAAATAATGGCTGGTTGGTGGAAATCACCGCCGATAGCAGAATTTTATTGACCGTCGATAAAGTGATTCTTAAAATCGAATTTCGGGATGGGATGCTGATCATTGATAATTATCTGCGTAACTATCGAGTGCTGGTTCATACGCTGAAGAGAAAAGAATTATGACTGCCTCCAGGTGTTATCTCAATGAATTGGGAATGCTCTGTGCTGCGGGTGAATCTACCGCCGCGGTGAAACAGAACTTGTTATCCGGAAAAACAAATTTGACCGATAGCGATGCTTATAGTGCAGGTCACTTTTTACCGCTGGGCTTGTACCAGGGGAATTTGCCCGCCGTGCCATTACTGGATAAAAAATGGCATAGCCGTAATAACCAGTTTGCGCTTTGTGCGCTTTACCAGATCGAGAAAGAAGTGGCCACTGCAATTGATCGCTATGGCCGCTTTAAAGTTGCTGTGATTATTGGTACCAGCACCTCGGGAATCGCTGAAACCGAATTCGCTATCAAACAATGGCTAGGTAACGGGAGTGTGCCCCCCAGCTATGATTATGGGCAGCAGGAGCCGGGGGCTACGGCTCAATTTATTGCTAAGGTGTTAGATATAAAAGGACCAACCTATGGCATATCAACAGCCTGTTCTTCAGGTGCAAAGGCTCTGGCAGCCGCTCGACGTTTGCTTCGCGCAGGGATATGTGATGCCGTCGTGGCGGGGGGAGTCGATACCCTATGTCAATTAACCGTAAGCGGTTTCACCTCGTTAGAATCGGTCAGCGCGAGTCGTTGCAACCCTTTTAGTAAAAACAGGAATGGGATAAATATTGGCGAAGGCGCCGCTTTATTTCTCGTCACTTCCGAGGAAGGAGGCGTGGAGTTAACCGGGGTTGGGGAGGGCTCCGACGCATATCACATTTCCGCACCGGATCCCAGTGGAGCAGGTGCTGTTAGATGCATGAAAGGGGCACTGGATGACGGCCAGGTGGCAGCGTCCGCAGTTGGTTATGTGAATTTGCATGGAACTGCTACTGCATTGAATGACAAGATGGAATCTATTGCCATGGAAAAAGTATTCGGCCTGGGTACATTGTGCAGTTCCACAAAGCCTTTCACCGGGCATACGCTTGGTGCAGCCGGAGCTATCGAAGCGGGTATCTGCTGGTTGACGCTCATCGGCGGCGATAAAGAATTGCTGCCCCTGCATATCTGGGACGGAGTGAGAGATCCCGAGCTGCCGCCCATTAACCTGGTATCAACTGCATCCAGATTAGATACGCCTCTAAGCTACGTTCTCAACAATAATTTTGCATTTGGCGGGAATAATATCTCCTTGTTACTAGGCCGTATTCATTGATTACCAGATATAACGTTGCCGAATTGGTCCCCCACTCAGGGAAAATGAGCTTATTGAGTTCGATAGTCGAATATGGCGAAGGCTGGTTGCATGCAGAGGTTCAGATAACATCCGAATCCACCTTTGTGGGAGATGGTGGGGTCCCCAGCTGGATAGGCCTTGAATACATGGCGCAAGCAATCTCTGCTTATGCAGGATTGCAGCAACGCTTGAACGGCGGCACCCCCAAGATTGGTTTTCTGCTGGGTTCCCGAAAATATTTGTGTAATACAGATTACTTTGTGCTGAATCAGACATTGTTGGTGAAGGTTCATCTTGAAATGCTGGCTGAAAACGGGCTCGAAGCGTTTAATTGCGAATTGCAGGGTGAGGGTATAAATGCCTCGGCTGTGGTTAACGTGTATCAGCCTGAAGATGCAGAGAAATTCCTGAGGAATACCATCTAATGAATGAAACGGTTTTGATCACAGGTTCCAGTCGCGGTATAGGGAAAGCGATAGCAATGCAACTGGCTAAAGATAAC
>SMVA01221596.1_pt1 | contig 17971 bp, 14 predicted proteins | sample 2456451 | NCBI WGS metagenome assembly SMVA01 (sample SAMN11095933, study PRJNA526329) | marine sediment metagenome | biome: Marine sediment; feature: Surficial sediment; material: Deep marine sediment; isolation source: Hadal surficial sediment | place: Pacific Ocean | collected 2014-05 | depth...
CGTCGTTGCACGACCCGTTGGGTCGCGCTCCTAGCGGCGCATTGGCCTTCGGCCAAAGCTTTTGCGTCGTTGCACGACCCGTTGGGTCGCGCTCCTAGCGGCGCATTGGCCTTTGGCCAAAGCTTTTGCGTCGTTGCACGACCCGTTGGGTCGCGCTCCTAGCTGCTGCGCGGGGCGATGCGCGGGATTGTTAGGGGCGCGCCGGCTTGTAGCGCGCTGAAGTCGAGGGTGGGGTTGTACTGGCGGAGTAGCCACACCGGTACGCGGTAGCGCTTCTCGGCGAGATCCCAGAGCGTGTCGCCCTTCTTGAGCCAGTGCGTATCGGTGCCAACCACCTCGAAGGCGTCGAAGAATTCTTCTTGCAGCGTGTGGTGATACTCGAGTCGTCGCTGCGTGAAGTTCTCTGGCGAAACGACCGCGAAGTCGAGCTTGGTGAGTCGACCGATACCAACTGGCGTTCCGTAACGAATTCCATTGAGCCGGCGCAGTCGGCTGGTTCGGATCTCCAACCAATCCGCATAGTGACCGAGAGTTTCGTTGGCCTGAACGGTGATGCGATCGTCATCCGAAACCGCGTAGTCCGAAGGGTCCGGCGCGGGGATCACTACCGAGGCAGCGGATGGCACCGGGCTTGCGAGGTCATCTACCAGCGCGCCTGTGACATCGGCGTTGGCGACCTCGGCTGAACCCTTGGCTGCAGGGTCTGCGGTGGGTTCGATCGCATCCGCCAACCCGAAACCGGAAGTGACTTCGAGCGAATTGTCAGCTCGAGCGTTCGAGGCCAAGACGATCGAACTCCCGGCTTTGGCTTTCGCGTCGGCCTCGGTCGGGGTTTCCGGGGAGGGGCGCGCGGCAGCTGTGAGCGATTGCGCTGCTTTCGGAGCTTTGGGTTTTACCGCGGCTTGCACGACCGGTTTCGGCGCTGCCGGCGCCGCCGACGCGACTTTCTTTCCGATTGTCGCGGCGGGTTTGCCGGGGCTAGTGTTGATCGACACCATAAGCCGTTGACCCACCGCAATCTGGTGGCGATTTCGCAACCCGTTCATCGAAACCAGGCTCGTTTCAGTCAGGCCGAAACGAGCGGAGATCTTCGAGATCGTATCCCCGCGACGTACGTGGTAGACGCCATTGGCGGGCGGCTCCACTCGCGCGACCGATACGGGTGCGCGCGCGCCCGGTTCGTCTGGCAGAACCAGCACCTGGCCGGCGCGAATTCGGTGGCGGCTGCGCAGGTTGTTGAGCGCAACCAACTCCCGCTCTTTGACGTTGTATTTGCGGGCGATCTTCGAGAGCGAGTCGCCCCGGCGCACGGTATAGAGGCGGTCGCGATGCTGCTTCGCGAAGCGTTGCGGGCCGGGGATGGACGCGAGCGCGACGTCGATCGACCGTTCGAGCGTGCCCGCAGGCACGCGGAGTTCGAAACCCTCGGGCATGTATTTTGCGCCGTTCCAAACCGCGGGTCGCAGCGAGCGGTTGTGTTCGCGCAAGGTTTCTCGGTCGACGCCCAGCGCCTTCTCGACCGCTTTCGCGGGAAGGAATTGCTCCAGGGTGGCGATCTCGTAGCGAACTGGCTGGCGCGGGATCAGCGGGCCGAAGTAACGCTCGGCGTTCTGGTCGACGTCGAGTGCGGCAAGGAATTCCGTGTAGAAATTGCGCGACGCAAAGCCGAAGGTGCGGCTTTTGTACTTGGCGATGACCACCGAGATGTCATCGGTTCCGAGCTTGCTGACCGCGCGCTTCATCCCGCCCACACCGTGGTTGTATGCGGTGATCGCGAGCGGCCACGAAGCGAGGGTGTTGTAATTCGAGCGCAGCAGGCGAGCCGCGCCGTCGCTCGATGCGAAGGGATCCATGCGCTCGTCGATCACATTGTCGACGCGCATGAAGATCCGGCCTGTCGAGCGCGTGAACTGCCAAAGACCCGCCGCGCCGACCTGCGAGTAGGCGGCGGGATTGTAGGAAGACTCGACGTGGGGCAGGGATATGAGTTCGGGCGGCACGCCGTGCGTTGCCAGCGATTTGCGAATGTGCGGCGCCCACTGCCCCGCGCGTTCGAGGCCTTCGCGGAAGCGGTCGGCCTGTCCCAACTGGAATCGAATCCGCTTGGCGGCACTCTTGAGCGTCGCGTTCGAGACATCTTCGGGCCAGAGCGCCAAGACGCGCGCTTCCTCGATGCTCAACGAGCTGCGCTTGCTCTTGGCGATCTTGCGCAAGATCGCCGCATAGCGATCTTTCGTGCGTTCCACTTGCCGCTCGCGGGCGCGGCGGCTGAGCCCCTCCGGCAGGCGGATCGCCTCGTACACCACGCTCATATGGGTGGAGTCGTGGATCAAGCCGCCGCCGCGGTCGACCTCGCTGTAGATCCGTGTCCAGAATCGAATCTGGGGCTCGATTGCGGCCGGGCGCGGAAAGTCGTCGGCTCGCGCGCCCGCTTCGATGGCCAATAGTGAGATGGTGAGTAGCGTCGAGAGAATTCGCAGCATGGATACAGATCGGATCGGCACGTTCGACGGCAAACTTGCGAAAGCGATGAATGCCCCCCCGGGGCATTCGACTGCGCCCCTGATTCCATCTTAGCGCTTGCCCCCGCGCGGGTCAGCGCCGCCGATTCTTGCGTCGCGCCTTGCGGGCCTGCTTGCGCTTGCCCTTCTGCTGGCTGCGGGCGCCTGAGGCCGGGCGCCGCGCCTTGCCGCCGCCAGACCCCCCGAGCAGGGCCGTCGGGTCGATGCCTCCCGCGCCCGCCATCTGCCCAAGGCCCGGAATCTTTCCGAGCATTCCGCTGCTTCCAATTTGCGACATCATCTCGCGCATCTGGGTGAAGCGCCCGAGCAGTTGGCGGACGTCCTTCGAGCGCCGCCCACTTCCCCGTGCAATTCTCGACATCCGGCTCTTGCCGATGATCTCGGGCTGCGTGCGCTCCGCTGGGGTCATCGATTGGATGAGGGCCTCGACGCGGCTGAGTTCGCGCTCATCGACCTGCTCCGCGACGGAGCCGAACATCGGCAGCTTGGCGAAGACTTCCTTCAGCGGGCCCAGCTTCTGGATCGTCCGAAGCTGCTTGAGTAGGTCGTCGAGGCCGAATCGGCCGCGCAGCAGGCGCTCGGCGTCCGCCTCGGCTTCCTTTTCGTCGACGACTTCTTCGAAGTCCTTGACGAGGCCGACGATGTCGCCCATTCCGAGGATTCGCGAGGCGAGACCCTCGGGGCGGAAGGCTTCGAGTCGGTCCAGAGACTCTCCGGTTCCGAGAAACTTGATTGGGATGCCGGTGACCGCCTTGATGGCGAGCGCCGCACCACCCCGCGCATCTCCGTCGAGTTTGGTGAGGATCAATCCGTCGAGCGAGAGTTGTTCGCTGAAGGTGCTGGCGGTATTGACGGCGTCCCGGCCCATCAGGGAGTCACAAACCAACAGCGTGTTCGCGGGTGAGGTCGCTTCCTTGATCTCGGCGAGCTCCTCCATGAGCACAGGGTCGATCGCCAACCGGCCCGCGGTGTCGTAGATGATCGCGTCGTAGCCCTCTGCGGCGGCCCGCTTCTTGGCACGCGCACAGATCGAGGCCGGACGCTCGGCGTCGTCGCCAACGAAGACGTCTACGTCAATTTGGCCGCCGAGTTGCTGTAGCTGGAGGACCGCGGCGGGTCGGTAGATGTCGGCGGCGACCAACAGCGGCCTGCGGTTCTGTTTTTGCAGATGGCGTGCGAGTTTGGCCGCAATGGTCGTCTTGCCCACACCCTGCAGGCCCACGAGCATCAGCGAGGTCACGCCCTTTGTCTGTGCGAGCGCGGAATCGACCGGACCCATCAGGTCGATCAATTCCTCCTCGCAGACCTTGACGAAATGCTGACCCGGGGTGACGCGAACCATCTTCCCAGACGCGTCGCGTACCCGCGTTGCGATTTTTTCGCCCAGCGCGCGCTCCTTGACCCGGGCCAGGAAGTCGCGCGCGACGGTGAGGTCGACATCGGCTTCGAGCAGCGAGGTGCGGACGTCGCGCAGCGATTGGTCGATATTCTCTTCGCTGAGTTCGCGAACGCCGCTGAGTTTTTCGCGAGCGGAAGTGAAGCCTTTTGTCAGGGTTTCGAGCATGGAATCTCCAGGAAGGCGCGGAGAATAGCGGATGCCGGGCGCTTGGAATCGCCGCTTGCCAGGCAGCGCGGTCCCATGCACCATGGGTCGTCTGCCGGGCGAATTGCCGCCTCGCGGAGTGAAATCAGAGGCGAGCCGCAGCGGGGGCGGGTCGTGGCGGGGCTTGGCTGGCCCCATCGAGAAGCCCCGATCCGAGCGAGGAGTTTATGGCCACCGCGGTGGAAGCCCCGATTGCGGGAAGTCTCTGGAAGATCGAAAAAGCAGTTGGTGACGCTGTCGAGGTGGATGACGTCATCATGATCATCGAATCCATGAAGATGGAGATTCCCGTCGAAGCCCCGTGCGCTGGAACGATTAGTGAGATTCGAGTTCAGGAAGGCGGGGCCATCGAAGAAGGTGCGGTTCTCGCTCTGATCGAGTGAGCTGATGGCAGCAGCCGTAGAGTCTCGCTTGGTCGAGCTCGCGGATCGCGAGACTGCGCTGAATTTTCTGTCTCGCGACTCGGCCGCCAACCTCTTTCTATTGGATTTGGTGGCCCGCCTCGGTTCGCCGCCCGCTCCGGGCGAGAATCGGACGAAGATCGTCGGGGCGTGGCGGGGCGATGAACTCGTCGGGGTGGCTGGACTTCACCCGACCGTGATCCTCGATGTGAATGCGGGCAAAGAAGCGGTCGAAGCATTCATTCCCTACATGGAACGGATCCGAGTGGGTTTGGTAAAGAGCGCCGTCCCGGCCGTGGATTTGCTCTGGGAAGCGTTTTCCGCCCGAAGCTCCCGCCGCGTGATCGTCGATCGGATCGAGATCGCCTATGCGCTCTACGAGCGCGACTCGAAACCCGTCGAATCGATTGCCGGTGAGTCTGCGCGGCGTGCGACGAAATCGGACCTCAAAGACCTGGTCGTCGCCGCAATCGAGAGTCTTCGCGAAGAAGGCCGCCCCGATCCTTTCGGGGGTGATACGTCGGGTTTCCGGCGCTGGGTTCGCGGCCGAGTCGCTCGCGCGCGTGTCGTCGAATGCGAGGGCCGCATCGCGATGGTTGGCTACGCGGACGTACAGCGCGAAGAAGGTTGGCTCCTCCAGGGCATCTACACCTGGCCAGATTGCCGGCAGCGTGGCCTCGCTTCCTTCGGCGTGTCGGAATTGTGCCGCGAGGCATTCGCCGCGGGTGCAGGCCACGTCCAACTCGCGGTCGTCGAGGGAAACGCCGCCGCTCAACATCTCTATGAGGGCCTCGGATTCAAGCCCTTTGCCAAGCTGCGCACGATCCTGTTCACGTGAGGTTCGACGGCATGCTAATCATGTAGATCCGCGCCAATCGCGTGATGACCAAACGAATGAGGAGAACCCCCCATGGGATTGCTTGACGGAAAGATCGCTGTCGTCACGGGCAGTGGTGGCGGCATCGGGCGAGAGCATGCACTCGCCCTGTCGAAGGAAGGCGCGGCCGTGGTCGTCAACGATCTCGGTGGCGCGCGCGATGGAACCGGCGAAGGTCACAACATGGCCGACGAGGTCGTCGCAGAGATCAAGGCAGCGGGTGGTGAGGCCGTGGCCAACTACGACAGCGTTGCGACCGTCGAGGGAGCGAACGGCATCATCAAGACCGCGGTGGATGCATTTGAAAAAGTAGACATCGTGGTCAACAATGCGGGAATCCTGCGCGACAAGAGCTTCGCGAAGATGGGCGAGGAGATGTGGGATATCGTGATCGCGGTCCACCTCCGCGGAACCTATTGTGTCTCGCACGCCGCTTACAATCTGATGAAGGAGCGAGGCGAGGGTGGCGTCATCATCAATACTTCATCGACGTCGGGCCTGAATGGAAACTTCGGCCAATGCAACTACGGAGCCGCCAAAGCGGGTATTGCGGGATTGACGCGTTGCCTCGCCATCGAGGGGAAGAAGTACGGCATTCGCGCATTCATCCTTGCACCGATCGCACTCACCCGCCTGACGGACGATCTACCCGGTTTCGACGATGAGAAACTCAAGGTGCGAATGAGTCCGGCGGTGATCTCTCCGCTGGTGGTGTACCTCGGGAGTGACCTCTCGAAAGACCAGACGGGCAAGACCTTCTTCGTTGGCGGAGGACGGATTGCTGAAATGAAGGTCGTGACCTGCGATGGAATTACCAAGGAAGAAGACGGCGGATTGTGGACCCCCGAGGAGATCGCTTCGAAGATGGCTCCCGGGGAGATCCTGATGGCCGAGTGAGGTTGGGGCGAAATTCGCGCGATCCGTGGTTCTGGACGAGTGCGCCTCAGCGCCGCGCGCTGCTAGTGTACCTTCGAATCTGACCATGTCGGAGCAACCCGTGGAATCTCCGGACGGGCAGGGACCTAGAAGCACCTCCGCGGACGACTCAGCGCCCCCGGCTGAGTCGCTACCCGCACCGGTTCGCCGTGAGAATGCGGACGTCGACGCCCTTTCGGCGATGACGCCGCGCTTCAATCTCGCGTTCCGATGGTTCGCGAGCCGTTTCTTTGGCCACTTCGATCTCGATGACGCCACCGTCGAGCATCTTCGCAAACTCGAAACGCGCGGCTCGATCGTCTACGTCATGCGCTACGCGAGCCGCCTCGACTACTTTCTCTTCAACGCGCTTTTCATTCGCGAAGGACTCGGTCTTTCGAAGTTCGCGAATGGGATTCGTTTCTACTACTACCGCCCGGCCTGGAAGGCCGTTCGACTCGCCTGGAAGCGTCGGGGCGAGTGGCTGCGAGAGCCCGGGCCCGAATTTTCGCAGGCAAAGCTTCGATCGCTGATCCTGCGAGGGGAATCGTCGTTCATCTTCCTGCGCACCGCGCGTATGCGATGGAGGCTGCGAACCCGGCGCAGTGCGGTCGAACACGGCAAGGATGAACTCAATCTTCTCCAAGAGGTCGTCCAGACGGTCTGGGATTCGAATCGGCCCGTCCACGTGGTTCCGCTGGCGCTCTTCTGGCGAAGGGGTCCGCGGAGCCAGCAGCGATTTCTCAACCTCAGCTACGGATCGAGCACGCGGCCATCGGACTTCACGAAGGTCATGTCGTTCCTCACCACCTACCAGAGCCTTTGCGTCCGGGTTGGCGATCCAATCGATCTCGCGGCCTTCGCGGCAGAGCGAAGATCAGAGGGGCCGCATCGCGTTGCGCGCAAGGTGCGCCGGAACATCTTCACGTTCCTCTACCGAGAGGAAAAAGTAGTGGAGGGGCCGGCGCTGCGGTCGCTCCACCGCGTCCAGCAGGCCGTCGTTGGTGCGCCCGCAGTAAAGATGGCCATTCAGAGCCGAGCGGAAGAGCGCGGCTGGTCGATCGAGCGCACGAGTGTGGAAGCGACCAAGATGTTTCGCGAGATCGCCGCAAACATGAACTCGACGGCTCTGGCGTTCCTGAATTTCAGTGTCTCCGTCATCTTGAAGAAGATGTTCGTTTCGGTCGAGCTGATCGGACTCGAGAAAATTGCCGAATACGCCAAGCGAAACCCGCTCGTCCTCGCGCCGAGCCACCGCTCCTACTGCGATTTCTTGATTCTCTCGACGGCCTTCTACGCCAATCACCTGGTGCCCCCGCATGTCGCGGCACGCGACAACATGGCGTTCGGCCCGTTTGGCGCCCTGTGGCGGCGCGGTGGCGCGTTCTATCTGCGAAAGTCGTTCGAGGACCCGCTCTATCGGATGGTGTTTCGCAGCTACGTCGCGTACCTCATCAAGCAGGGGTACACCCAGGAGTTCTTCATCGAGGGGGGCCGTTCCCGCACGGGAAAGATGCTCACACCGCGCCTGGGAATGCTCGCCTGGAACGTCGACGCGTTCTTGCAAACCGCCAGGCAGGATCTCTTCTTCGTGCCCATCGCGATCACCTACGAGCATCTCGTGGAGGAGCGCGCGATCGTGGGCGAGCGCGAAGGCGAAAAGAAGGAAGCAGAGAGCGTGATGGGGCTCGTTCGAGCGCGCAAGTTCCTGCGCCGCCGCTTCGGCAGCGTCTGGGTCAACTTCGGCGAGCCGATCTCTCTAGCCAGCGCGCTCGGTGACCGGCGCGAACTCTTCCTCCGTGATGACTCCGCCGAGGTGGTCGAACAAAAGCGCGAATTCGTCGTGTCTCTCGGCAATCGAATTGCGGAGCGCATCAACTGGGCAGTGATACCGAACGCCACTGCGGTGGCGGCCTGCGCGATGCTCGGCGAGCGGCGCCGGGGGCTCTTCCGCGAAGAACTCGTCGTTCGGATGCGTGAGATCGTCGAACTCCTGCGATTGCAGGACGCCCGACTCACGCCAAGCCTCACGGCTGCCAGCGGCGATTTCCACGAAGCAATCGGTTCGCTGATCGCGAGTGGCCTGATTCGTTCCTCAGATGATGCGCGCGGCGAAGTGCTCTACTTTGAGCACAACCGGCGCACTGCACTCGACCTCTACCGAAATTCGATCGTCCACTACCTCGCTGCGCCGAGTTTTCTTGCGCGGCGCCTGCTGGCTGAAACGACAGTGAGCGATCTTCACAGGGATCTTTCCGATTGGCTGGATCTCTTCTACTACGAGTTCTTCACGCCGCGCGGCGAAGTGCTCGCGGCCCATTTCGACGCATTCGTCGACCATTTCGAGCGGGCCGGTTGGATCGAGCGGAAGGCGGAAACCATCCGACCCACGGGGACGGGTGTGGAGATCTTCGAGTCCCTTGCCGAGCAGACCCAGGGATTCATCGATGTCTATTACGCGACCGCTGGCGCAGTCATGTCGATGGAGGAGCCCCTCGCCCTCAAGGAGCTCGTCAAAGCCGCACGGGAGCAACTCGAGCGCGGGGTGATCCTCGGTGAGCTCGCCGCCGGACGCGAGGCCGAGAGCGACACGACCTTCATGAACGCGATTGCGCAGTTGGAGCGCTATCAGATCATCCGGCGGGATTCCGAGGATGCGGGCAAGCAGGTGCCCTTCGAGCGCGGGGAGGCCTTCAAAGACCTCGCGGCCCTGAAGGAGCGTCTGGCGTTTGCGCTCACCGCCCGTTAGCCTCCGCGTCCCTATGGAACCGATAGACGCCATCGATTTCGAGAAGGCCGGTGGCCTGATCACCGCGATCACCCTTGACGACGCCACCGGCGATGTGTTGATGGTGGCCTATATGAATTCCGAGTCGTTTCGCAGAACGCTCGAGGTCGGCGAGGTCGTCTACTGGAGCCGTTCGCGCAAGTGCCTCTGGCACAAGGGCGAATCGAGCGGCTTCACGCAGCGTGTCAAGAGCATCCAGATCGACTGCGATGGCGATGCGGTTGTGATTCGCGTCGAGCAGCGCGGCGGTGCGGCTTGTCACACCGGGAAGCGCAGCTGCTTCTACCGCCGACTCGAAGATGGCGAGTGGATCGACGAGGGCGAACAGGTGTTCGACCCCAAAGAGGTATACGGCTCATGAGCCAACGTTCGAAAAAAATTCTCCGCCTGGGCCTTCCGAAGGGGAGCCTCCAGGAGACCACGCACCAGCTCTTTACCCGCGCGGGCTTTCAATTGCGGATTCCGCCGCGCTCCTATTATCCGGAGATCGACGATCCCGAGATCGACTGCATCCTGATCCGGGCTCAGGAGATGGCGCGCTACGTCGACCAGGGTGTGCTCGACGCGGGCATCACGGGGCTCGACTGGACGATGGAAAATCGCGCCAAGGTGAAAGAGTTGGCGGACCTGAGGGCGCCGTGGCCCAACTACGGGCCGGTTCGTTGGGTGGTTGCCGTCAAGAACGGCTCGAAGATCAAAAAACCCAAGGATCTCGAGGGCAAGCGCATCGCAACGGAGGTGATGAACCTCTCCAAGCGTTACCTCAAGTCGCACGGCGTCAAAGCGGACGTGGAGTTTTCCTGGGGTGCCACCGAGGCCAAGCCGCCGGTCCTCGCCGATGCGATCATCGATGTAACCGAAACGGGTTCGAGCCTGCGGGCCAATGATCTGCGGATCATCGACACGGTCATCGAGAGTACGCCGCGTTTCATCGCCAACCCGGAATCTTGCAAGAATGCCTGGAAGATGCGGAAGATGGAGCGCCTGATCATGGTGCTGAAGGGCGCGATCAACGCCGCAGACCGCGCGGGGCTGATGATGAACGTGCCCACCGACCGCCTCGACAAGGTGCTCTCGCTGTTGCCCGCGTTGGCGACGCCGACGATCTCGAAGCTCTCCGACCCCAAGTGGGTCGCGATCAACACCGTGATCGAGGAGAAGATCGTCAAGGATCTCTTTCCGCGTCTATCCGAAGCCGGTGCCCGCGGAATCGTCGAATACCCGCTCAACAAGATCATCGAGTAAAGCTTGCCGGGGTTCTTCGGGAGATTGCTCGCGGCAGCTCCCAATTATCTGAATATCGCCTGGCATGGCCTGGTGTCCCCCCGTGTGGGGAAGCGCGAGCCGATCGCCGTGTCTCAGGCCGTCATCCTCTCCGACCACCAGGTATTGCTTGCAGTTCGACGTGACCTGCGCGGCTGGGAGCTTCCGGGCGGGCACCCGTTGGCCGGGGAATCTGCGGAAGCCGGCTTGATTCGCGAGGTTCGCGAGGAGACGGGGCACGACGTCGCCATCGATCGCCACGTGGGGACCTACGTGCGAACGGGCTTTCGACCCTACACGGCTTCGCTGTTTACCTGCCGAGTCACCGGCGGTGAACTGCGGCCCAGTCTCGAAACTCCCGTGGTTCGCTGGTTCGACCTCGATGCGTTGCCCGAGACTCTCTTCCCCTGGTTTCGCGAACCCCTCGCTGATGCGCTGGCGGCGCGACCGGAACCGGTTTCTCGCTGCAACTATCAGGGCGTGGCGGCGGTCTGGGCTGGATTTAAGATTGATCTGCGGATGAGGCTTTCGGACGACCAAGCCGGCCTGTCTGAATCGCTGGGGTCGCCTTAGCGCGCTCGAGTCCGGGGCCGGCGGTGGTCGTTCCGCGAATGGCTCACGCGCCAAGGTTACGGGTGCTGGGGTCGGGTCGGGGCTCGACAGCTGCCAATCGGAATGAGAGGCTCGAGGGCGCGCTCCGCTGATTTCGCGGAACGACCACCGCCGGCCCCGGACTCGAGGGGCTGGGTGTACGGGGATGGTGGGACTGCTCCGCGAATGGCTCACGCGCCAAGGGGAGGGGTGCTGGGGTCGGGTCGGGGCTCGACAGCTGCCAATCGGAATGAGAGATTCGAGGGCGCGCTCCGCTGATTTCGCGGAACGACCTCCGCCGGCCCCGGACTCGAGAGGCGACCGGGTAAATTGGGCGTAGGGGAATACAGATCAGACTTGTGACGGAGTCGTTGCGCTTTGCGCGCTGGCCTTCTCGCCGACCGCGAAATCGCGGTGCGTGTGCTAGCGCTGGCCTTCTCGCAGTCCGCTGGCTTCCCACTCTTTGCTGAGTTGCTGGAGCTTGCGGGAGAACTCGTCGAACTCGTCGTCGAAGGAGAGGATGATTTCGGTGGTGCGCGGAATGTCGTCGCCATTGAGCAGGCCGCGGTAGCGGTTCAGGTTGGCGAGGATGGCTTCGGCGACCTTCAGTGCGCGCTTCTCAGTCTTGATCAGCGGCGACTGCAGGGTGTAGACGTTGTTGCGGCCCCAGAGACTTTCGTCTCGGACGATCGCGATCTCGCGGTACAGGCTGTTGATCGGATCGAAATTGTATTCGACGCGGACTTCCTTGAAGATGTCGGTATTACCCGTGTAGAAGCCGCGCTCCTTCTCGACCTTCCCGAGCTGGCGACAGCGGGGGCAGTAGAAGGTGTCTCCGTGGTTCAGGAGGAAGACGCCCTTCGCGTAATCCTCGCAATCTGTGTTCTCGCAATATCCGACGCCGCGCTTCATGTTGGCCATCCTTTTTGTGGGTCGCCGCCGCAAGCAGCGATCCTTCCGTGCGCGAGCCGGGCGTGAACCCGTCCCTCGCTGGTGCCATATGACCTCGCAAACTCCGTGCCACGGCGTCCACCGCACGGTGATTTCACTTGTGGCGAAGGCCCACTAGGGCGGCTTCCGCCTATCCATTGCGTGTGTGCGAGGCGTCTCTAAACCGTCGGCCGCCGGGCTGCGATGTCCATGTTTGGGAACCGCACTTCCGTCAGCTGCCGATCTGGTCGGATGGCGCGCAACTTTTGTCGCCCCCGAGGCCAAAAAGCCCCGAGTGCACACGCTTCCCGTTAGGGGATGGGTAAGCGGGTTGCCTCCAATGTGAAAAAACCGTACTGGCAGACGCAGATTTGTCTTGTAAGTGCTTATAGACCCGTGGCCTGTTGGTTGTCAAGCAGGATTTGAGGGGCGTGGCGTGGGGCGCCCTGGGCCCGTTAGAAGCCCTCGTCGTGCTCCCAATCTGCCAGGGCTGGGCTTGCCGCCACCCGTCGGGTCTCGAGATCGACCCGCAGCAGTATCAGGTGGAGCAGGGCGAGAAGCCCCGTGGCGGCTCCCAACACAAACGGCCAGCCCATCCCGGCCCCGAGGCTATCGCGCTCGAGGTTGTCGGGATGCATGGCGGCTCCGCCAAAGAGCTCGATCGCAAAGTAGTTGAGGGGAATCGCGGCGAGCCCGGCAATGCCGTAGACGGACGCGAAGCGCGCGGTTCGCGTGCTCCCCTCCGTGAAGCTCCGCAGCAGGAGGTAGGCGAGGTAGATGAACCAGAGCACGAGCGTCATGGTCAATCGCGGATCCCACGTCCACCAATGCCCCCAGGTTCCCTTGGCCCAGATCGGTCCGGTGACCAGCCCAAGCGTGCAGAAGAGCACACCGACTTCCGCGCTCGCGACCGCCACGCGATCGAAGCGCTCGTCGTTCTTCCAGAGGTAGAGAGCGCCGAAAGCGGCGGTCAGCCCGAAGCCCGCATAGGCCGCGAACCAACACGGAACGTGGACGTAGAGGATCTTCTGGATCAGACCCTGGATGTGATCAAGGGGTGCGGAATAGACGAGGTACGCCCAAAGCGCGCTCGAGACCGCGAGCACCGCGCCGCTGATTCGCAGTGCGTGGCTGGGCGGTATCGAGCCTTGCTTGCGATCTGAAACCGTGGTCGTCATGGGCCCTACTCGTCGAGGATGAAGTCGGAAAGAATGAACGAGGCTATCAGGTAGCTCGCATCCGTCACGATCAAGAACTGAATCGGTTCGAACGAGACCGCGCCGGTCTCGAACAGTGAATTCGTAGCGCGTGACGCGGCGATCAGCACCGGCGTATAGAAGGGAAGCGCGAGGAGCGGAAGCATGACCTCGCGAAACCGGGTTCGCACCGCGACCGCTGCGAAGAAGGTGCCCACCGAGCAAAGGCCGAGCGAACCGAGCGCGACCACTCCGGCCAGTTCGAGTGCAATGGGCGTCAGATCCATCTCGAAGACGAGCGCGAACACGCAAACGGTGATCGCCTGCACGAACGCGAGAATCACCAGATTTGCGAGGGTCTTTCCCAGCAGCACCCAGCCGCGATCGACGGGTGCCCGCGCGAGTCGTTCGATCGCATCGTTTTCGAGTTCGATCGCAAACGAGCGGCCCAGGCCGAGCAGCGCCGAGAACACGAAGGCGACCCAGAGCAGCCCGGGCGCGTACGCGCGGGTCGCGGTCGTCGCGCCGCCGGGCAGTGAAAAGTGGAAGATCACGACCATCAACATCGAGAAGAGCAGCATTGCGACCGCGCGATCGCGGCTGCGCCATTCGGTGAGCAGGTCTTTCCAGAGGACGGCGAGCAGCGCGTTCACGAGACGCCCAGGTTCGAGGCCGCCGAGTAGGCGTTTTCGAGAATCTTGGGATCGAGGGGGTCGCCCGACTCGCGATGCGCGATGCGGCCGCGCCGCAGAACCACCGCAGCGTCGGCGAGCTGCGCTGCGAGCGCCACATCGTGGGAAACGAGGACCAGCGTGCGGTTGCGTCGACGCAACCCCTTCAACCGCTCCACGAGTCGATTGGATGCCATGCCGTCGAGGCCCGTGAACGGTTCGTCGAGCAGCACGATCTCGGGGTCGTCGATGAGGCCGACCGCGATCGAGAGTCGCTGTGCCATGCCGCGCGAGAACTCGCCCGTGCGGCGATCGGCGGCTCGGGTCAGACCGGCCTCCGCGAGTTGTGTTTCGATTCTCTTGGTTGCATCCCCCACGCCGCGGAGTCGAGCGGCGAAGATCAGGTTTTCCCTTGCGGTGAGTTCGGGGTAGAGGCCGGTCGCGTGGCCGATGAAACCGACCCGCGCGCGCGCAGTCCGGCCGTGAGCGGGTTGACCGCCCACTTCGAGGGATCCGCCGCTCGGTCTCGCGAGGCCCGCAATCAGGCGCAGCAGCGTCGATTTTCCCGCGCCGTTGGGGCCGAGGATGGCCGTCGTCGATCCCGTTGGGATGTCGAGATCAATTCCGTCGAGGCCGATGGTGCGCCCGAAGCGCTTCTCGAGGTTGCGGGCGATGACCGCGGTCACGCCCGTGAAATCTCGCCCGTGGTCTGGTTGTCGTCGAGCGGAGCGCCACATTGGGAGCAGAAGCGCGCCTCCGCTCCAGCTTCGGTGTCGCAGCGGGGGCACGATCTCATCGCAGACTCGCTCGCGGGATCGGGGTGGGATGCTGCGGCGAGTGCGGCGCGTTCGGTGCGGAGCAGCTCGACGGCTTCGGCGCGAAGGGCCTGGCGCATCTCGCGATGATCGGCTTCGGACACCTTGCCGGTTTCGAAATCTTCGTCGAGGCCGTGGATTGCCGCGAGCACCGATGATCGCTGATCTGCGGCGAGGCTTGCCGCCGACGGGGGCACGCTCGTTTCGGAGCCCGCTCTTCGCAGCGGAGCGATCAAGAAACCAATCGCGAGCGCCGCGGCTGCGAACACCACGCCCGCCGTGGCGGACTTCGGCAGCGACCTTCGCGCTTCGAGCGGTCGCAGCTGGAGATTGACGGATTCGCCGGCAGGAATTTCGAACGCTTCGAGGTGCAGGTAGCTGCGATCCGGCGTGCGGATTGGGCGCCGCTGGTGGAGCTGGCTGGTCTCGACGACGATTCCCGTATCGGCGATCAGAACCGAAAGCAGCGACACGTCGAGTGGCATCACCTGCGAAAAGAAGGGATCACTGCGTTCGATCGGAAGCAGAAAGTGCAGCGCGATCTCGGTTTCACCTGGCGGCAGCGGGCCGCGCAGCGCGAGCGCGCCGGAAGAATCGCGCGAGAGTCCCGTCGCAAGGGTTTCGGTAGAAAAGCGGAGATCATCTGCGCCGGCGGGCAGTGTCAGACAGAACAGGGGTGGGCCACTTTCGGCGAGCAGCGGTGTGCTGCCCTCGACGGAGAGTGTGTACTGCTGTTCGACGGTGATCGCCGCGCCGTCGAGTTCGAGCCAGATGCGGGCTTCGAGCGCAGAGATTCGCCCGGCGGCGTCGCGATTGGCCGAGCGCTCCACGCGCAGCGCAATCGAAGTGCCGGGCAAAATTGCTGCATCCTCGGCTCCGCTTCGTGTCAGCCTCGGGCCGCCGGGGCGATCGACGAGAACCAGCCGGCGCGCACCCGATGGAAAGCTGCGCGAGAACTCGAAGGCCTCAGCGGGCCCGGCAATGTCGTAGCTGAATTCGATCTTCTGTTCGCCGGGGCGCAGTGGCCCCCAGAACGCCAGCGTGTTGCCGTCTTTGATCAGATCGTTGCCGAGTCCGGATTGAAAATCGATGGCACCCGCGGGCAGCGTCACGCGCAGGATGGGTTCGCGGCCATCGCGGTCGGCTTCCGGGATGTAGATGGTGTGGGTGCTCGGGTTGTCGAGCTGGTGCGATTCTCGAACTGTGAGATTCACGCAGCCTTCTTCGAGTTCGATCTGCACGTCACCGATCTCGGTGCCGCTCGTGTCGAAGGTTGCACGGGTAACGGGCAGGTCGATCTGGCGTTCGAGTTCGCCCAGCTCGAACGAGAAGCGCACGCCGAAGGGAATCTCCGCGTAGCGCGCGCCGAGCAGATAAACGGTTGCAGGGTCGTTGCCGATCGACTCGAACGCGAAGGCGCCCGCGTCATCCGTCACCAAGCCGCGTAGGCCCGGTATGCCGCTCGGCGGCAGCGCGTAGAGGACGACCGGAATACCACCGACGCCAGCTGATTCCCCATCGTGAATCACGCGGCCTCTCACGGTGGCCGATCCTGCTGGGACGTCCGCGATCGAATCCAACATTTCCTCGGGCATGCCGGGGAAGTCTTCAATGCTCGTCGGTGGCTGCGCTGCACCCGCCAAGGGGAAGAGCATCGCGGTGAGAACCACCGTCCGCATCGCGTGCGTCGCGACCCATCGCGCCGGGTGGCTCATGTGGCCTTCGATTCTCGAGACCGCTCCGGATGCGGCCACATGACGGCGAGCGAGCCGATCACGAATACACAACCGCCGATCCAGATCCAATTGACCATCGGATTGCGGTAGATCTTGAATGTCGCCGAGCCATCCTTCTCGATCGCCGTGAGCGTGATGTAAAGATCCTCGCGGAGAGTCGAATAGACCGCGGGGATCGAGGCGGGCTGGTCTTCGAGCCAATACATGCGCTTTTCGGGTGTCATCACGCCGAGGGGCTTGTCGCCGCGGTAGAGCGCGAGCCGTGCCACCGCGCCACCGTAGTGCTGCATCGGGATTGCGGTCGCCGTCAGGTACTCCAACCGATAACCGCCGATCTCGAACTGGTCCCCGGTCCGGATGTTTTCGAGGCGTTCCTCGTCAAAGACAGAACCCGCCATTCCAACAATGATGAGTACGGCGCCGAAGTGAACGATGTAACCGCCATAGCGCTGTTGGTTCTTCCGCAGCAGCGCGCGAAAGGCCTGGAACACGTTCTCTTCGCCCTTGCGAACGCGGGCGCGGATTGCGAGTGCGTACTCTTGCACGATCGTCGCGATCACGAACCCGCCGAGTCCCCAGCAGATGATCGGGTAATAGACTGCGCGGTCGCCAAGCCCGTACCACGACGCCAGGCTCGTAATCAGACCGACGACTGCAGGCTTGCTGAATTGCTTCGTGACGCTCGAGAGGGACGCGCGCCGCCATGCGATCAGCGGCCCCACACCGGTGAGAAACAGCAGGAAGAGCGCGAGCGGCCCCGCCATGATCGGAAAGAATCCCGGCCCGACGGAGATCTGCTCGCCCTGGACGATCTCGGCGGCTACGGGAAAGAGCGTTCCGGTGAAGATCCAGACGAGCAGCGAGATGAACACCCAGTTGTTGAGTAGGAAGCCCGCTTCGCGGGAAATCACCGACTCGATGCGGTTCGGGCTGCGGATCTCCTTGCGGCGAATTGCAACCGCGCTGAAGAAGATGGCCGCCGAAAACAACGTGTAGCCGAGAAACACCGAGGTGAAGATCGGAGACTGCGCGAACGCGTGGACCGATTGGACGATGCCGCTGCGGGTGAGAAACGTGCCAAACAGACACAGCGTGTAGGTGAGCCCGATCAGCAGCAGATTCCAGGTTTTCAACATGTTGCGCTTTTCTTGGATCATCACCGAGTGCAAGAACGCTGTCGCGGGAAGCCAGGGCATGAACGACGCGTTCTCGACGGGATCCCAGGCCCAGTATCCCCCCCAGCCGAGCACTTCGTACGCCCAGCGGCCGCCGAGCATGATTCCGATACTCAAGAAGAGCCAGGGAAAGAGCGTCCAACGCCGCGTTGTGCGGAACCAGTTGGTTCCGAGTTCGCCGGTGACGAGCGCCGCGAATGCAAACGCAAACGGGACCGCGAAACCGACGAGCCCGATGTAGAGCATCAGCGGATGAATCATCATCACAGGGTGTTGGAGCAGCGGATTGAGTCCGGTCCCATCGGAGAGGATGTCGCCGGGTTGCAGGAGTTGGAACGGCTCCGTGACGAACGCGACCAGGACGAGGAAGAAGATCGCGTTGGCGAGCAGAACGGCAACCACCCAGGGCATGAGCGTGCGATTCTGGGTTCGATTGAACCAGACGCTCGCGACGCTGTACGCCAACAGTATCCAGAGCCAGAGCAGCA
>SMVA01167514.1_pt1 | contig 17969 bp, 10 predicted proteins | sample 2456451 | NCBI WGS metagenome assembly SMVA01 (sample SAMN11095933, study PRJNA526329) | marine sediment metagenome | biome: Marine sediment; feature: Surficial sediment; material: Deep marine sediment; isolation source: Hadal surficial sediment | place: Pacific Ocean | collected 2014-05 | depth...
CCCGTCCCACAGCGTAGGCGGCATTCCGGGTTGCTGCCACCAGCGCCGCCGCCGGGCTCATGCGCATCTGCAGGCATGCCAGTGCGACGATCACCCCCATGGAGTCGATCGGCGAGGTTCCGGGGTTGAAGTCCGTCGCCAGGGCAAGGGGCACTCCGGCCGACTGCAGCCGCGCCGCCGGTGCCTGTCGGCGGGCGCCCACGTAGAGCGGCACGCTCGGCAGCATGACGCCGATGACGCCGGCTTCCGCCAACGCCGCCATACCTTCGACGGACACGAAGTCGAGATGGTCGGCCGAGTTGGCGCCGAGCTCGGCGGCTAGCGAAGCGCCGCCACTGTCGGAGAGCTGATCGGCATGCAGTTTCACCCCGAGGCCGGCCTTGCGGCCCGCCTCCAGGACCTTGCGACACTCGCGCGAAGTGAACGCGCCCACCTCACAGAACACGTCGACGAATGCGGCGCGATCCGCAAGCGTCTCGATCATCTCCTCGACGAGCGCGATGTAGCCGTCGCGGTCGTCGGCAAACTCTGCCGGCAGCGCATGCGCTCCGAGCAACGTCGGCACCACGTCCCAGGGCCCGATGCCATCGAGACGGCGCACGACACGTAGGATCATCGCCTCGTCCGCCAAGCTCAGGCCATAGCCACTCTTCGCCTCGACGGTGGTCGTGCCGCAGCAGATCATGCGTTCGAGGCGACGCTGGGCACGCTCGGTGAGCTCCTCCTCGGTGGCCGCGCGGGTAGCGGCCACGGTGCTCAAGATGCCACCGCCGGCGGCCAAGATCTGCTGGTAGCTGGCGCCGGCGATGCGCTGGGCGAATTCTGTGGCGCGCCAGCCGGCGAATACCAGGTGGGTGTGGCAGTCGACGAAACCCGGCAGCACGACACCGCCACCGGCATCGACGCGCACCGCATCCTTGGCGACGCGCACCGCTTCCGGCATGCGGTTGGCGGGGCCCACGTAGACCAACTCCTTGCCGCGCGCGGCTAGTGCGGCGTCGGGTAGCAAGGCGACTTCTTCCTGATCGGCACCAGCCGCCGGCCCCGGATCGCCGTGCGCCATGGTCAGGCATGCGTGGATGCCGGTGACGACAAGCGTGGCCAGGGGCTTCTCGCCCGCCGCCGGCTCCCGGCGCTCGCCCATCAGCGGTTCCCGTCTTGCAGCGCCGGCAACCTGAGGTCGTGGCGCGCCGCGGCGTCGATCGCCTCGACGTAGCCGGCGTCGGCATGGCGCGCCACACCCAACCCGGGATCTACCGTCAGGACGCGATCGAGGCGCTGCGCGCGTTCATCTGTTCCGTCGGCGACGATCACCATGCCGGCGTGCAGCGAGTAGCCCATACCGACGCCGCCACCGTGATGGAACGAAACCCACGAAGCGCCCGAAATGGCGTTCATGCCGAAGTTCAACAGCGGCCAATCGGCCACCGCGTCGGAGCCGTCACGCATGGCCTCGGTCTCACGATTCGGCGAAGCTACCGAACCGCAGTCCAGATGATCGCGGCCGATGGCGACCGGCGCCGACACCTTCCCGTCGGCGATCAACCGGTTGATGGCGGCGCCGAATCGTGCCCGGTCACCGTAGCCGAGCCAGCAAATACGCGCCGGCAGACCGAGCTGCGGCACCCGATCGCGCGCCATGCTCACCCATCGGTGCAGCATCGCATCGTCAGGAAAGAGGCGCAGCAGCTCGTCGTCGAGCACCGCCAAATCGGCGGGATCGCCGGAGAGGCAGGCCCACCGGAACGGGCCCTTGCCGTCGCAGAACAGCGGCCGAATGTACGCCGGTACGAATCCGGGGTAGAGAAACTGCCCCGCGGTGTCGCGAACGGTGAGGCCGCCGGCCTCCGCCTGCCCCCGCAGGTTGTTTCCGTAGTCGAAGCACACCGCCCCCAGCCCCTGCAGATCGATGATCGCCTGGGTGTGACGCATGATGGTCTCGACACTGCGGCGCTTGTAGTCCTCCGGATCCGAGGCGCGCAGCGCATCGAGCTCCCCGAGCTCACCCTGGGGCACGTAGTCGAGCAAGTCGTGCGCCGAGGTCTGATCGGTGACCACGTCCGGCACCACGCCGCGTGCCGCGAGCTCGGCGAACACGTCGGCGGCATTGCCCACCAACCCCACAGAGAGCGGCTTGCCTTGCTTGGTGGCCTCGTCGATCCACCGCAACGCCTCGTCGAGATCTTCGCTCATGCGGTCGCAATAGCCCTCTTCCACCTTGCGCGCGATGCGTTCTGCCCGCACCTCGACGATGAGAATGGCGGCCTCGTTCATGGTAGCGGCCAGCGGCTGCGCCCCGCTCATGCCACCGAGCCCGGCGGTGAGAACGAACTTGCCCGCCAGGCTGTCGGCGCCGAACTCCCGCCGCGCCAGCGAGGCGAAGGTCTCGTAGGTACCCTGCAGGATCCCTTGCGTGCCGATGTAGATCCACGAGCCGGCGGTCATCTGCCCGTACATCATCAAGCCCAAGGCATCGAGACGGTCGAACTCTTTCTGGGTGGCCCAATGCGGTACCAGGTTGGAGTTGGCGATCATGACCCGCGGGGCGTGCTCGAAGGTGCGCGCCACATACACCGGCTTGCCCGATTGGATGCACAGCGTCTCGTCCGGGGCGAGCGACTCGAGGGCGCTGACGATCTGCCGATAGCACCGCCAGTTGCGCGCCACGCGGCCGCTGCCACCGTAGACCACGAGGTTTTTCCAGTCGGTGGCGACGGCCGGGTCGAGGTTGTTCATCAACATGCGCATCGCCGCCTCGGCATCCCACGTCGTACAGCGGCGTGCGGTGCCGCGGGGCGCTCGAACGGGCTGGGCCGGGCGCTCTTCCTCGTACATCGGGCGGCTCGCCGCGCCTGCAGCGTCGACCATGTTTCCTCTCCCTACCCTTTGATGACTCCCGCGGGCTTGAGGCGAAACACCTTGTCCGATGCGCCGACACCCTCCATCACCTCGACGACGTCGGCGACGTCCTTGTAAGCGTACGGCATCTCCTCGGCGACCGTGCGCTTGCCCGCAGCCCGTACCACGACGCCGCGGGCCGCCATTTCGCCGAACAGATCGCGACCGCGGCTCTCGCGCTTTGCCTGCGCCCGGCTCATCATCCGGCCGGCACCGTGGCAGGTAGAGCCGAAGGTCCGCCGCATGGCGCCCGGCGCCCCGATCAAGACGTACGAGTAGCGCCCCATGTCGCCGGGCACCAGCACCGGCTGGCCGATCGAGCGCAAGCTCTCCGGGATGCGCTCGTCACCCGCCGGGAACGCCCGCGTGGCACCCTTGCGGTGCACACACAGTTCCTTGAGCGTGCCATCGACCTCGTGCTTCTCGAACTTGGCGACGTTGTGGCAGACGTCGTAGATCAACCGCATGCCGAGCTCCCGAGGGCCGATGTCGAAGATCTCCATGAAACACTGCCGCGCCAGCTCGGTGATGGTCTGCCGTTTGGCCCAGGCGTAGTTGGCGGCGCACGCCATCGCCCCCAGGTAGGCGCGACCCTCCGGGGAAGCGATCGGCGCGCAGCATAGCTGCCGGTCGGGAAGCTCGATACCGTACTTGACGACGGCGCGGTTCATCATGGCGAGATAGTCGTCGCACACCTGATACCCCAGGCCGCGCGAGCCGCAGTGGATCAGCACGCATACGGTGCCCTCCTGGACTTCGAGCGCCGCCGCCGCCTCGGCATGAAAGATGCGGTCGGCAACGCCGACCTCGAGAAAATGATTCCCCGACCCCAGGGTGCCGAGTTGGCGCCGGCCCCGTTCGACGGCGCGCTCCGAGACCTGTTCCGGATCAGCGCCGGCGAGGCGGCCATTCTCCTCCGTGTGCATCAGGTCGTGCTCGCTGCCCATGCCCAGCTCAGAGACAACGTACGCCGCCCCGTCGGTCAGCACCCGCTTCATCTCGGCCACCGACAGGGGCTCGACGGCGTTCGACGAGCCCAGGCCGGTGGGCACGGCGGCGAACAGCGCGTCCATGAGGCGTGGCACGCGACCCTCGAGGTCGGCGGCAGTGAGATTGGTGCGCAGTACGCGCACGCCGCAGTTGATGTCGTAGCCGACACCGCCGGGTGAGACCACACCGCCCGCGGCGGGATCGGTAGCGGCAACGCCGCCAATGGGGAAGCCGTAACCCCAGTGGATATCCGGCATCGCCAGCGATGCGTCGACGATCCCCGGCAAGTACGCGACGTTGGCGACCTGCTGGACGCTTTGGTCGTGTTCGATGTCACGCATCAGCGCTTCGTTGGCGAAGATGCGCCCCGGCACCCTCATGCCGGCACGTGCCGGGATCTCCCAGCAAAACTCGTCGATCTGGCGCAAGCTCACCGGCGGCGGAGCCACCGTGGGCACCGTGGCTTGGTTGCGGCGCCGGCCCGCAGCACCCCTGCCAGCCGTCACACGGCGCTGGTGCCGCGGCGCCCTGGTGCGCTTTCTAGACATCGACCACCACCGTGGCCCGCCACAGGGTGCCGTCGTGCGCCACCTCCAGCCCGTGATAAGTGACTGCCTTGATCTCGGTGTGAACCGTATGCCGGGCACCATCGAAGGGTTCGCCGTGCAGCACGCCCTCGAGGTGATCGCCGTCGAGCGTCACCCCGACGGCAGCGGCGGTGAGCCACATCTCCGACTCCAGAATCAGGTAGATCTCTTGCAGCCACCGCACCATGAGCTCCTCGCGGTCGCTGGCCTCGACCCCAAGCCACCGCTGCTGGCGCCGGCGCACAGCCGCACGGTCGTAGCACAGCTCGCCGATGGCGAGAACGCCCTCGGCGTACAGTTCCTCCGGCGAGTCACCCCAAAGCTCGAAGCCCAGATCCGCGGTGTGGTCGATCTCGCGGTGTCCGGATGGACTCACCGCGAGCCGCCGCCGGTTCCGGCGTCCCCGCGAGCCACCGCGGGCAGGCGGAACACGGTGATACCGGATACAAAGGCATCGCCGAGCGGCATGTCCCGTAGGGGCTCGAAATAGCCGCCCAGCAAACGGTCCCAGGTGTTGAGCACGCCGTCGCCGGCGCCGCCCGGGCCGCGGTCCTGGTAAAGCACACCAACGTGGTCCTCGATCGACAGCAGGTCGCCCACCTGGACCTCCTCGTAGGTCACCGGGCGCAAGGGGTCGTCGGTGTAGTAGTAGTTGCCGTCGGTGGCGAGGAACATCTCCGTGACCACGACCGAGCCCTGCGCGCCGAGCTCTTCCCACCCGAAGAACGGCAGCTCGGCGGCTCCCGTGCGACGCTGGGCGGCGATCCAGAAGTCGAGAATCGTGCCGCCGATAAAGCGGGTGGCGGGATGAGCCTCCGCCGCAAGGCCGGCGCGTACCGGCACATACGGAAGGCCCGAGTAGCTCAGCAGGACACCCATTACGGCGTCGCTGGCGCGCACCGTAACCCGGTGCGGCTGCTCGGCAACGGTAACGGCGTGAACACCCTCCGGTCCCGGCGAGGTGGCATCATCGAGAATACGGTCGCGCACGTCTCGGACCACCGCCTGGGCCTTGAACCGCATGGTGCCGACCTCGACCCGCGGGTAGTCGTCGCCGGTGGGGGTGGTATCCGCGGCATGCCGGTCGCGAAACCCCCAGGCGAGCATGAAAGTCTCGCCGTAGGCGATGTTCTGCGGCGGGAAGTCGGGGTCCAGGGTCTCGTTGTCGAAACCGAACACAGGCTCGACCTTGAACCACAGGATCTCGAGCGAGTTCCACCAGTCGCTCCACGGCTGCACGGCGACGACCTCAGCACCTTCACCGCCGAGGCGGGCGCGATCGATGGGGCCATAGAAGCGCCGCTGCCCGCGTCGCGTGGTCTCGACGACGGCGTAAAGATTGACCGGAGCGCCGGCCAGCACTTCCTTGGGAGCCGCCGAGGCAAGGTCGTCACCCAGGCTGGAGGACACCACCCAGACCCGCTGCAACCGCGGCGTGCTCCAGCTTTGCAGGCGGGGGATGCCGAACCAGATCGACAGCGCCGCGGCAATCACCGTCGATCCGATGAGCAACAAACGAACCGTTTCGCGGTTCAAGGCATCCGGGACCGGTCGGGCACGACGAAACGGATAGTGAGCTCCCCGCGCCCCCCGCCATCCTCATCCTCGAGGGCCCGCGAGATCAAGAGGTCGACCTCGGTACCCGACGGCCGTAGCTGGAAGCGTCGCAGGATGCGGTTGGCGAATGCGTCGTCGGGGTCTGGATGCGGGATCCGCTCCCCATCGATCGCCAGGATTCGATCGTAGACCCGCACCCCCTGCCGTGCCCCTTCACCTTCGGGGTCGAAGTTGATAACAAGTAAGTAGCCCTCCCCGCGCGCCACCCCGAAGCCCTTATCGAAGGCGTCGTTATCGGCGGCGGCGAGGAGAGTCGCCACCTGGCTCTCAACGAGTGGGATTGCGTAGCTGCGGTTCTCGTCTCGCGCCACCATGACGCCCACCACCGCGCCCGAGGTGTTCAGCAGGGGCCCCCCGGAATCACCGAGCTCGATCAACGCGTCCATTTGGATCAGCGCAACCTGCCTGGCGACATCCGCTAGGCTCACGCGGAGGGCGGTCACCTGTCCGGCGTTCCGCGCCACGCGCACATGGGGGTCCTCGAATCGGGCCCCCACAGCGTAGATGAGGTCGCCGACGCTGAGGCTCTCGGAATTGCCCAGTTCGAGCATCGCCGCCGGATGCTCATCGGAGACCTGCACGAGGGCGAGGTCTAAAAGGGCGTTCTCGCTCAGCACGGTGCCCCACAGCATGGCATGTTCCGCTCCGGCGCCCCGGTACACGTACACAGCCCGGGCGCCGCGGACCACGTGCTCGTTGGTCACCAGCAGGGGTCCAGCCTCGGAGGCCACGAAGAATCCGCTACCCGACCTCATCTCCCCCCCCCGTGCGTCGAACGCTTGCACGATCACTACCGCACCTGCGGGAATGGATACCGAAGAAGACTGCGTCGCACGCGCCGCGTCTCGATGCCAGGAGCCCGGCCGGCCGGAAGCATCTGCCTCGATGGCGACGGTCTCGGAGCGGGGCATCGAACCCTGGGCTGCGGTGCCCCCGGTACTACCCGGGCTCCCCGGCGTCTCTTCGCCAGGCGGGGTTTCTTCGCCGGGAGGCCTTGTTTCGCCGGGCCGGGCCAGGCCACCGTCACCGATCAGCCGTTGCGCTACCACCCGCATGACGTTTACCGGAATGGCGAAGCCGACGCCGGAGAAACCGCCCCTGCCGCGGCCCTCTTCCTCGCCGGCGATGATCGCCGTATTGATGCCGACCACCTCACCCCTGAGGTTCACCAGCGGCCCGCCCGAGTTGCCGCGATTGATGGGGGCGTCGGTGACAATGAAATCTTCGTAGCGGGCGATACCCAGGCCGCTACGGTGCAGACCGCTGACGATGCCGCTGGTGGCGCTCGCCTCGAGCCCGAACGGCGCTCCCAACGCGAGCACGAACTCACCTACCCTCAAGGCGTCGGAATCGCCCAATGCCGCCACCGGCAACGGCCCGTCGCTCTCCACCTTGATCACTGCCAGGTCGGTGGCGCTGTCGACGCCGTAGACCACAGCGTCGTATGCGGCACCATCCTTGAACGCTACCCGCAACCGTTCGACGCCCTCAACAACGTGCGCGTTGGTGACCACGAAACCGGAGGGGTGCACCACAACGCCCGAACCGCTGCGCCCGGCGTCCGGCACGGTCAAGAAGACAACCGTCGGACTCACCAGGTCGAACACCCCCGAGATGGTCTCGCCGGGGGTACGCACGTCGAGACCCACGGGGGTCGCGCCGCCGAGCTCGAGGATGATTATGCCGCTGGGCCCCGGACGCCAAAAGGCACTACCGGCGATCGACGCGGCCACCATGGCGACGATCAGCACAGCCATCGTCATGGGGCCGCGTGGTCCTCGCATTGGCGAGATCGCCGCCAGCCCAGGATTCGCATAAGGATCCACTGACCCGGCTCCAACTCGTGTTTATTGGGGGGAGGCACGGTGGGACGCTGGCCCCGCTAACCGAACCTTAGCACGCCCAACAGACCATCAGCCCCAAACCATGAATGGATCCGACGGCGCGGGTGCACCGGCCGGGCGGACAAGACGCGCGACGATTCGGGAGCGGAGGCGTGCCCTTAGCCCGGATATCTCAACAGGTCACGGCTGCGCGAGCGCGATGGCGCACGATGACTGCGCGAGCATCCCGAATCAAGCCCAACGCACTCATGGTGATCCGGGCGGTGGCGCAGCGAGCTGATAGTGGCTGATGGGCGCCACCGGCGCCTCGTCGCGTTGGAGGGCGAGAATCCCCTCCACCGCCGCGGCGGCACCCGCGATGTTGGTGATGCAGGGGACGGAGTGGTCCAGCGCGTTGGCGCGGATGGCGGTCTCGTCGTAGCGTGAGGTCCGCCCGAGTGGCGTATTGATGATGAGTTGCACATCGCCGTTGACGATGCGGTCGGCGATGTTCGGCCGACCCTCGTTGACCTTGAACACCCCCTCGCTCTCGATGCCGGCGTCGGCCAGGAAGGCTCGGGTACCGGTGGTGGCAAGCAGATGGAAGCCGCACTCCAGCAGCCCTCGGGCGACGGGGACGGCGGCGGGCTTGTCGCCATCCTGCACCGAGATGAACGCCACACCTTCGGTGGGCAGCGGAATACCGGCGCCGGCCACCGCCTTGGCAAAGGCTATGCCGAAGGTCGGGCCGGCACCCATGGCCTCGCCGGTGGACCGCATCTCGGGGCCTAGCAGCGGGTCGTAGCCCGGGAAGCGGTCGAAGGGAAACACCGGCACCTTGACGAACACCGAGTTGACCGGCGGGTCCTCGGTGAACCCGAGCTCGGCAAGCGTGGCACCCAGCAGCAGTCGCGTGGCGACCCCCGCCAGCGGCACCCCGGTCGCCTTGGCCACGAAGGGCACGGTGCGGCTGGCGCGCGGGTTTACCTCCAGCACATAAACGTCGTCTCCGGCGATGGCGAATTGTACGTTCATCAGACCCACAACGCCGAGATCGAGCGCCAAGCGCCGGGTCCACTCACGAATCGTGCGGAGTGCTGCGTCGGGGACACCCAAGGGCGGCATCACGCACGCCGAATCGCCGGAGTGCACCCCGGCCTCCTCGATGTGCTGCAGGATACCGCCGATGACGACGTTTTCCCCGTCGCACAGCGCGTCAACATCCACCTCCTGCGCCGACTCGAGGAATTTGTCGATAAGCACGGGGTGGTCCGGAGATGCTTGCACCGCTTCTTCGATGTAGCCGCGCAGGCTGTCGCGTTCGTAGACGATCGCCATGCCGCGCCCCCCGAGCACGTAGGAGGGTCGCACCAGGACCGGGTAGCCGAGATCTTCGGCAACAACGATGGCACCGGCCAGGTCAGTGGCGGTACCGAACGGCGGCTGCCGAATGTCACGCTGGCGCAGAAAGGCGCTGAAGCGCTGCCGATCCTCCGCCAGGTCGATGGTTTCCGGCGGCGTGCCGAGGATCTTCACACCGGCGCGGTGTAGCGCCAGCGCCATCTTCAGCGGCGTCTGACCGCCGAACTGCAGGATGGCGCCGACCGGCTTCTCACGCTCGACAATGGCGAGCACCTCCTCGAGAGCCACGGGCTCGAAATACAACCGATCGGCAGTGTCGTAGTCGGTCGACACGGTCTCAGGGTTGCAGTTGACCATGATGCTCTCGTACCCGGCCTCGCGCGCCGCAAAGGCAGCGTGGCAGCAGCAGTAGTCGAACTCGATACCCTGCCCGATGCGATTCGGCCCGCCCCCCAGCACCAGTACCTTGGGGGTATCCGTGGGGCTCGCCTCATCGGCTCGCTCACGACCGTCGACGACGGTGCCGTCGGCTCGCACCTGTACGCCGCCAGCGTCGTAGGTCGAGTACATGTAGGGGGTATGGGCGACAAATTCTGCCGCACAAGTATCGACCCGACGGAAGGTCGGCAGCACCCCGAGGCGCTCCCGCCGCGCCCGCACCAGCTCGGCATCGGAGCCGGTGAACTCGGCGAGCTGGAGGTCGCTGTAGCCGGCGCGCTTGGCGGCCAGCAGGCTCTCGGCGTCGAGGTCGGCGAGGGATTGGCGACGCAGCGCCCCCTCATGGTGGAAGAGCGCCTCGAACTGGTCCACGAACCAGGGGTCGTAGCCGGTCAGCGCCGCCATTTCGTCACTCTGCAGCCCGGCTTGAAACCCCTCCCACAGGGTTTCAAGCCGTTCGGCATGGGGTCGCCTCAGGCGCTCGCGCAAAGCGGCCACGTAGGGATCGGTACCGACCTTGGCGATCGGCACGCTCCGCGCGTCTGCCAGGACGCCGGCGCGCCGCTGTTTGCCGTTGGGGGGCCCTCCCCAGCCGTTACGACCCGTCTCCAGCGAGCGGAAGGCCTTCTGCAAAGCCTCGCGGAAGGTCCTACCCATCGCCATCGCCTCCCCTACCGACCGCATCTGCGTGGTCAGGGTGGGATCAACACCGGGGAACTTTTCGAAGGTGAAGCGCGGAATCTTCACCACCACGTAGTCGATGCTGGGCTCGAACGACGCCGGCGTCCCCCGCGTGATGTCGTTGGGGATCTCGTCGAGCGTGTAGCCGACGGCAAGCTTGGCAGCGATCTTGGCGATGGGGAATCCGGTGGCCTTGGAGGCCAGCGCCGAGGATCGCGATACTCGCGGGTTCATCTCCACGACCACCATGCGCCCGTCGTCCGGGTTGACGGCAAACTGGATGTTGCTGCCGCCGGTCTCGACGCCGACGATGGAGACGACGCGCCGCCCCCAATCGCGCATTTGCTGGTATTCGCGGTCCGACAACGTGAGCGCCGGCGCCACGGTTACGGAGTCGCCGGTGTGCACGCCCATGGGGTCGAGATTCTCGATCGAGCACACCACGACGTAATTGTCGGCTCTGTCGCGCATGACCTCGAGCTCATACTCTTTCCAGCCCAGTAGCGACTCTTCGACCTGCACGGCACCGACGGGGGAAGCGCGCAGGCCGGCCTCGACGATACGCCGGAACTCTTCGACGTTGTAGGCGATGCCGGCACCGCGACCACCGAGGGTAAACGAGGCGCGAACGATAGAGGGATAACCGATGGCACGCACCAGCTCGAGCGCTTCCTCGACGCTGTGCGCGTCGCCGGCGTGGGTCACCGGAAGGCCGGCCTCGACCATCGCCTGGCGGAAGCGCTGGCGATCCTCGGCGATCTCCACCGCCTCGCGAGTGGCACCGATCATGGTGACACCGTAGCGCTCGAGCACGCCGAGCTGGTCGAGAGCGACGACCAAATTCAGGCCGGTCTGACCACCGACCGTGGGCAACACCGCGTCCGGGCGCTCGGCGGCGATGATCTTTTCGAGGACCTCCGGGACGAGGGGCTCGATGTAGGCGTCCGGCGCCACCTCCGGGTCGGTCATGATGGTGGCCGGGTTGGAGTTGACCAGGATCACCCGGTAGCCATCGGCGCGCAGCGCCTTGACGGCTTGCGTGCCCGAGTAGTCGAACTCGCAGGCCTGCCCGATGATAATCGGCCCAGAACCGATGACCAGGATGCTCTCGATGTCGGTGCGCTTGGGCATGGAGACTCGGGGAAACACCGTGGACAGCGGACTCAGACCCTGACCGGGCACAGTAGCAACGGCCTGATGGGCGGTCAAACTTGCTGTGGCGCGGCCGCCATTCAGCCCCGTTTCCCGCCCGTTCGCGGCCCCAAAGGCCCGGCTGGAGGGGCCGAATTGCGACCCGCTGCGAAACAGCGGACGATAGCGTCGGCCCCAGTACGAACGACCCATGCGGCGGTCCTGCAGACCGTGGTGGAAGTGTGATGCGTCTGGGTACACCTCCACCACGGTCTGCAAGGCGCAGAAACACGGCCCCCGCGGAACAGATTCTGGCGAGGGAACAATGATACGATCATCAGATCTCGAGGTCGGCAAAGCGGGGGCTTCCAAACCGACCAAACACCGCACCCTGCGGGTCTCAGGATAGCGCCATGCCTCTCAAGAAAATCCTTATTGCTGTGGTCATCGTCGCGGTCGCCGGTAGCGGTATCGCCGCCAACGTCTGGTGGAAGGAAGCCGACGCCCCGGAGGTACAGGTGGAGGCGGCGAAATTGCGCGATCTCACCGCCACGGTATCGGGCTCCGGCGCCATCCGGCCGGCGCGTGAAGTCGATATTTCTTCCAACGTCATGGGACGGGTGACGCGCCTGGAGGTGGAGGAAGGCGAGGTGGTCAACGCCGGAGATTTCTTGTTGGAAGTGGACCCGCAACGGCTGCAAAGCACCGTAGCCCAGATGGAGGCGAGCCTGGCGGCGTCGCGCACCCAGGTGCAACTGACGCAACAAGACCTGGAGTACGCGCGCCAGCTACTGGACCGGCGCGAAGGCCTGTACCGCCAGGACCTCCTGGCCCGGGAGCAGTACGACGAGGCGCTGCAGAACGTGGCGCGTGCCGAGCGCACCCTCGAGATACGCAACCAGGAGGTGCTGCGCATCGTGGCGCAGCTCGAGCAATCGCGCTATGACCTCACCCAGGTGATCATCGTGGCGCCGATGGACGGCATCATCACCAAACTCAACATCGAGCAGGGTGAAAACGTCGTCACCGGTACCATGAACAACGCCGGCACGGTGCTGCTGACCATCGCCGACCTGTCCATCGTCGAGCTCGAGATCGAGGTCGACGAAACCGACATCGTGCACGTCGACCTGGCCCAGTCGGCAACCGTGCGCATCGACGCGTTCCCCGACCAAGAGTTTGCCGCCGTGGTCACCGAAGTCGGCAAGAGTCCCATCAGCGCAAACACCAACCAGGCGATCAACTTCAAGGTGGTGGTTAGATTGACCGATACCGTGCCCGGGGCGCGGCCCGGTCTCTCGGGCACCGCCGACATCGTCACCGCGACGCGCCAGCACGTCGTCGCCGTGCCCATTCAGGCGCTCATCCTGCGCCAGGTGCAGGTCGACGACAAGGGGGAGATCATCCGCGAAGCCGGGGCGCTGGCACTCGACGAGCTGAGCGCGTCGTCGCCGCCCGACGAGGGCGAGACGGTGGAGATGGAAGGCGCCTTCGTGGTGCGCGAGGGGCGCGCCGTGTTCACCCCCATCAAGATCGGTATCGCCGGCGAGCGCCACTTCGAGGTCCTGGAGGGCGCCGCAGAGGGTGACCAGGTCATCATTGGACCGTTCGAGGTCATCCGCACCCTGGTCGATGGAGAGCGCGTAACCCCGGAAAATGACGCCAGCGGTCCGCCCTTCGGCGGTCCGGCGGGCGCCTGACGACAGCCAGCAGTTCCCCCGAAACGAGGGTCGAGCGATGGCAGCAACGAGCAAAGAACAACGGCGCGCGCGGCGCCAGAACGTGCTCGGCCTCGGCGAAGGCATCGTCATCGCCCTGGAGGCCATCTGGGCCAACAAACTACGCGCCTTTCTGAGTGTGCTCGGCAACATCGTCGCGGTGACCTCGATCATCCTGGTGGTGTCGATCATCCAGGGGCTCGATGCCGAGGTCTCTGCAATCTTCTCCTCGCAGGGCACCGACGTGTTCAGCGTGGTGCGCTCCGGCGAGTTGTTCTCCCAGCTCGACGAACGGTTGGCGCGCGGCAATCCGCGCATCACGCGCGCCGATGCCGCCATGCTGCGCGAGGAGGGCACCACCTTCGGTGCGGTGGTGGAGCGAGCGCAACGCGCGGCTGCCGTCGAGTACCGCGAGGTTTCGCTGGATCGCGTCGGGGTCGCGGGAATGTCGTACGAGTACAATCTCACCGACACCTACGGCATCGAAGCGGGCCGCTATTTCTCCTTGCTCGAGGGGCGGCGCAACCGCTCGGTAGCGGTGCTCGGCGCCGCCATCGCCGAGCAACTCTTCCCCGGCCTACCGCCCGCCGCCGCCATCGACAAGCGCATCCGCATCGGCGGCAAGCACTTCACCGTGATCGGCGTCCACAAGGCACGCGGATCGTTGCTCGGCATGAGCCAGGACGAGTTCGTCAACGTGCCGATCGGCGCCTACGAGCGCATGTTCGGTCGCCGCTCGATCGACGCCATCGTCATCCGGCCACGTAGCACCGAGCACATGGACGCGGCGCGCGCCGAAGCCCGCCTGCTGATGCGCATCCACCGTCGCTTGCGGCCCGGGGACGGCGACAACTTCGGCATCACCAGCGCCGACGCCTTTATCGACATCTACCGGCAGGCGACGGGCGGGATCTACACGGTGCTGGTCTCGGTGGTGGCGATGTCGCTGGTGGTCGGCGGTATCGTGATCATGAACATCATGCTGATGGTGGTCACCGAGCGCACCAAGGAAATCGGCATCCGCAAGGCGGTCGGCGCCAGCTACAAGGCGGTGCTGTGGCAGTTTCTCGTGGAGGCCGTCACGCTGTCGCTGGCCGGCGGCGTCCTGGGCTTGGCGCTCGGCTATGCCGTCGCATCGCTGATTGGCGCCTTCACGCCCCTGCCCTACTCGCTAGCCTGGTGGTCGGTGGCCATGGCGATCGGCGTGGTGACCATGGTGGGGGTGATCTTCGGCATCTACCCGGCGAGTCGCGCCGCCAAGCTCGATCCCATCACCGCTCTCGGGTACGAGTCCTGACATGGTACGAGTCTTGACATGAGGGTACGCAGGGGCTTGGCCGGCGAGATCCTGATGATGGCCTGGGAGAGCCTGCGCACCCACAAGATGCGCTCGGCCCTCACCGTGCTGGGCATCGTCATCGGCATCACCATGGTGGTGGGCGTCACCAGTTTGATCCGCGGCTTCGACTCCACCATCACCGGCCGGATCCAGGGCATGGGGCCCGACACCGTGTTCATCGCCAAGTTCTCCATCCAGTCGCTGACCTCGGGCGAGGGGTTCCGGGAGCTGTTCGCGCGGCCGGATATAACCCGTGAGGACGCGCGCGCCCTGCGCCAGCTGCCGTCGGTGCGCAAGGTGTCGATGGTGTACCAGGATCAGACCTCGCGCGCCTGGTATCGGGGCAAGCGCACCGCCAGCCCGCTGACGCTGCAGGGGGTGGCACCGGAGTTTCTCGGGGCTTCCGACATCGAGATCGAGTACGGCCGCATGCTGTCGAACATCGACGAGCGTCAGCGCTCCGACGTGGCGCTGCTGGGGGCCACCCCGGCGCGGGCGCTGTTCGGCGCCAATCAGCCGATCGGCCGGCATATCCGCATCGCCGGACGCGAGTATCGGGTCATCGGCGTGATCAAGCAACGCGCCATTTCGAGCCTCTTCGGCAGCGGCGCCGACAACTTCATCCTGATCCCCTCGACCAACTTCCGCAAGCTGTTCGGGCCGCGTGCCGGGCAGCCCACCATGGTGGTGCGGGCCGTTCAAGGCGTACCCCCTGAAACGCTGGTGCGCGATGTCGAGGCGCTGATGCGCGTCCGCCACGGCCTGCGCGCCGACCAGCCCAACGATTTCGACGCCCTGACGCAGGAGTCGATCATGGAACTGTGGCGACAAATCTCCACCGCCTTCTTCCTGGTGATGGTGGCGCTATCGTCGGTGGCACTGATGGTGGGCGGCATCGGCGTCATGGCGATCATGTTGGTGTCGGTAACCGAGCGCACTCGTGAGATCGGCATCCGCAAGGCGCTCGGTGCGCAGCGCGGCGACATCCTCTACCAGTTCCTCGCCGAAGCGGCGGCGCTGGCCGCCCTGGGCGGCGCCATCGGCGTGGCGATGGGCTCGGGAATCGCCTACGCCATCTACCTGGCGACGGGTTTCCCGGTATCCTTACCCTGGTGGTCGTTCGCCATCCCGGTAGCGTTCTCCTCGGTGATCGGGATATTCTTTGGTATCTATCCGGCGAGCCGCGCCGCCGGGCTCGACCCGGTGGAGGCTTTGCGGTACGAATAGGTACGACCAAGCACGAAACTCGCTGGAACTCTCCCCGTTAGAAGCTAGAAGCCTTCGTGTGCACGAGCCGCGAAGAGATTACGAATTCTTGGATTGCTCGTCTCCCAAGCAGATGAAACACCCTGCTGAGGAGACGAACGTAGCTCCCGAACCTCGCTCCCGAGGAGGTTGCGAACCGATGCTCCATCGCATGCACCTGCCGTTGCTCCCGCGCCCGGCGGCGCCCCTGGCGCTCGCCGTGACGCTTGCTGTTGCCCTCGCCGCGATACCGGCAACTACCGCCGCGGCGCCCAGCGGCCAACCCGCCGCAGAAGGCCCGTCGCTAGTACCTGTCGGCGCTCTGGTCAACGCCGCGCTGTCCGCCGGGCAGCAACGCCGGCAAAAACAGAGCCCTGATTTGCGCGCCGCCGCGTCACGCGACAGCGAAATCATCAAGGACCTGGTGTACAACGCCGACCCGCCGCAGGACGCCCCCGGCCAGCGGCAGTCCTACGAACTCTCGCTGCTCGACGCCGTCGAGATGGCACTGCGCAACAACCTCAGCGTGCAGGTGGCCCGCTTCCAACCGCAGAATTCGTTCGAGGGCATCAACGCGGCGCGCGCGCCGTTCGACACCAACCTGTCGTTCACCATTCCGCAGTCGTTCAGCCGGGGTAGCAATCCGACCACCAATCAGACCGCCGGTGGTGACGTCATTACCTCGCAGAACGTCTCCGGCGGCTTCACCTGGGCAGAGAACCTCGAGTGGGGTACCAACTACAGCCTGCGCTGGAACTCCAGCCGCCGCTCGGACAACAACGAGTTCAATACCTTCAACCCGAGCCTCAGCGCAGGGTTCAGCGGTAACATCCAGCAGCAACTACTGCGCGGCTTCGGCGACGTCAACCGCACCGGTATCCGCGTCGCCATGAACAGCTACGACCAGAGCATCGAGCAGTTCCGCAGCTCGGTGCAGAACGTCATCAACCAGGTGGCGCAGACCTACTGGAACCTGCGCGGCCAGGCGGAGACCTTGATCGTTCGCGAGGACGCCCTGCGGCTCGCCGAGCAACAGTACGAGCGCAACCAGATCCAGGTGGAGATCGGCACGTTGGCGCCCATCGAAACGGTGCAGGCCGAGACCTCCATGGCCAACAACCAATTGACCCTCATCCAGGCGCAAAACAGCCTGGAGAACGCGCAGGACCAGCTCAAGGAGCTCATCAACTTCGACGACATCGTCGACGACCCGTTCGCCTACGATCTGGTCGCCAGCACCGAGCCCGAGCGAACGGTGGCGCCCATCGACGTCGAGGAAGCGGTGCGTATCGCCCTCGACAACGATCCCTCGCTCGCCCAGCAGCGCATCGGGCTGCGCACCGCCGCGCTCAGCCTCAAGCAGGCTCGCAACCAGTTGCTGCCGAGTCTCACCATCAACGGCTCCTTCAGCCTGCAGGGCCGCGGCGGCACGCGGATCATCCGCAGCGGTGGCGTCATCGGCGGTGAAGAAACGGAGATCATCGCGACTGGCTTCGGCACCGCCATCTCGCAGGTGTTCTCAGGCGACTTCAACACCTGGAGCGTCGGCGCCACGTTGTCGATGCCATTGCACAACTACTCCGCCAAGGCGAGCGTGGCGCGCGCCCAGATCAGCGAGCGCCAGTCGCTGACGCAATTCGAGCAGCGCCGCCAACAGGTCACCTACGACGTGCGCCAGCAGGTACGCACCGTGCAGAACTTGGTACAGCAGGTGGAAACGGCTTCGCGCACGGCTGCCCTGGCGCAACGCCAGTACCAGGCGGAACGCCGCAAGTTCGATGTCGGCACGAGCACCAACTTCGAGGTCCTGAACGTCCAAAACCAGCTCACCCAGTCGCAGCTCAACGAGCTGCAAGCCATCTTGAGCCTGCAGGGCGCCCTCGCCCAGCTGGAGTTCACCAAGGGCACGCTGCTGCAGTACTTCGGCGTGCAGATCGGCGACGCCGGGACAGGTGGAGGGCGGTAAGGGCTTACGCTGGATTCAGGTTGGAGACGTTGACGCCGCGGCGCAAATGCGCCGCGGCGTCCGTTTTTTCTGCTAACCGCCACCCGTTTTATTGATTTCCCGCCACCCGTTCTTTTGATCTCCCACCACCCGCCCCCGACCTCTCGGCGCCTCGCTGCCCGCTGGGCGCGTAGG